>BNJV01000500.1_pt1 | contig 122821 bp, 154 predicted proteins | sample 8540591 | NCBI WGS metagenome assembly BNJV01 (sample SAMD00202457, study PRJDB9452) | human saliva metagenome | host: Homo sapiens
TTTTTGTCACAGAAGCAATCTAGTTTAGAAAAAGTTTTTCACAGTTTAAAAGCCAGCGTCAGAAAACGCTGGCTTTTGCGATATTAGTGCAGGCTATTCAACTATCAGTTCTTCACTCAAGGATGATGATGAATTGTGATACGATGAGAATAAATTGGGAATGGCTTATGATGTTAATCGTTCACCTTTTTTTGTAATTCTAGTATATCAGAGTCAATATATATTTGCATGCTACTCCCTTTTGAAAAAAAGGCTATTTCAGGTGAAAAAAACGACATTTCAGATTTTCTGTTCCAGAAAAAGCTATCGCTATGATATAATTATTTTATGATTATTACTATTCCTATAAAAAACCAAAAAGATATTGGCACACCATCTGATTCAGTCGTTGTTCTCGGATATTTTGATGGTATACACAAGGGGCATCAAGAATTATTTCGTGTTGCCAATAAGGCTGCGAGAAAAGATTTATTACCTATCGTCGTTATGACCTTTAATGAATCTCCAAAGATCGCTTTAGAGCCTTATCATCCTGATCTGTTTTTACATATTTTAAACCCTGCTGAACGTGAGAGGAAACTAAAGCGTGAAGGCGTAGAAGAATTATATCTCCTTGATTTTAGTAGTCAATTCGCTAGTCTCACGGCAGAAGAATTTTTTGCAACTTATATCAAGGCTATGAATGCCAAAATTATTGTTGCAGGTTTTGATTATACATTTGGTTCTGACCAAAAAACGGCAGAAGACTTAAAGGATTACTTTGATGGAGAAGTCATTATCGTTCCACCTGTAGAAGATGAGAAAGGAAAGATTAGTTCAACTCGTATCCGTCAAGCTATTTTAGACGGAAATGTAAAAGAAGCAGGAGAACTTTTGGGGGCACCGCTTCCATCAAGAGGTATGGTGGTTCATGGCAATGCTCGTGGTCGTACGATTGGTTATCCAACAGCTAATTTGGTGCTTTTAGATCGTACTTATATGCCAGCAGATGGAGTTTATGTCGTTGATGTTGAGATTCAAAGACAGAAGTATCGTGCCATGGCTAGTGTTGGAAAAAATGTGACCTTTGATGGAGAAGAAGCACGTTTTGAAGTCAATATTTTTGATTTTAATCAAGATATTTATGGGGAAACCGTCATGGTTTATTGGCTTGATCGCATTCGAGATATGAGCAAATTTGACTCAGTTGACCAATTAGTGGATCAGTTAAAGGCTGATGAAGAAGTAGCTCGGAATTGGTCTTAAGAGTTTGAGTAAAGAAAAGAGGTTGTCTGTAACCCAAAAGATAGATGATTTAGTCTAACTTTTGAGGTCACGACATTACCTCTTTTTATTCTTTTTCAAATGTGAATCCTTCTCCAAGGATTTCATGGGCTTCTGTAATAGTTATAAAGGCTTGAGGATCGATTCGATGAATCATTTCCTTCATTTTCACAATCTCATTTCTACCGACAATACAGTAAATGATTTTCAAATTTTCTTTACTATAGTAGCCTTGACCTGAAATAAAAGTAACACCTCTTCCTAGGTCATCATTAATCGCTTTAGCAAGTTGGTCAGGACGTTTTGTGATAATCATAAAGCCTTTACCAGCATAGCCACCTTCTCCAATCAAATCAATGACACGAGAAACGATAAAATCAAATAAGAGCGTGTAGGAAACCAATCTCAAGTCCTTGAAGATTAGGAGAATGAGCATGAGAATACAAAAATCTAAGATAAAGAGCAGTTTTCCCATGGATATATGAGTGTATTTATTAAGAATACGAGCTAGAATATCAGTTCCGCCCGTTGTACCTCCAGCATTAAAGATAATTCCAAGACCAATTCCCAATAGAATTCCCGCTATAAGAGCTGTGATTAGTAAATCACCTTGAAGGTCAATATGAAGGGGAATACGCTCAAAAAAAGCCAACCAGGCAGACAAGGCTAAGGTTCCGAGCAAACTAGAATAGAGGGATTTTGCTCCAAAATATTTTCCAAGCTAGGATGAAAAGGGGAATGTTAATCAGCAAGTTCATGAGCGAAACAGGGATTTTAAAAAGATAAAAGGTGATAAGGGTAATACCTGTCGCCCCTCCTTCAAAGAGATGATGAGGAACTACAAAATAAGTCAGCCCAAAAGCATAAATAGCAGCACCTAGTAAAATGGTAAAAATGGGGTAAATTTTTTTAATCATAGGATACCTCTTTTCTTATAAGTTGATTATATCAAATTTTTACGGAAAATTTGATTGACTCCATTAGGATTTTTAATCTTTTTTTGATATAATTAGAAGTAAGAAAACCAATCTGAATCCTAAATAGAAAGATTGATACTATGACAAAAATTAAGATTGTAACCGATTCATCTGTTACTATTGAACCTGAACTCGTAAAACAATTAGATATTACAATCGTTCCATTATCTGTAATGATTGATAATGTTGTTTATTCTGATGCGGATTTGAAAGAAGAAGGTAAATTTCTTCAGTTGATGCAAGAAAGTAAGAATCTTCCTAAAACAAGTCAACCACCTGTAGGTGTCTTCGCTGAAGTTTTTGAGAACCTATGCAAAGATGGTAGCCAGATTCTTGCTATTCATATGTCCCATGCTCTTTCGGGGACTGTAGAAGCAGCACGCCAAGGTGCCAGCCTATCTACTGCCGACGTGACAGTTATCGATAGTTCCTTTACTGACCAAGCCTTGAAATTCCAAGTTGTTGAGGCTGCGAAATTAGCACAAGAAGGCAAAGATATGGCGGAAATTTTATCTCACGTTGAAGAGGTAAAAAAACATACGGAGCTCTATATTGGTGTTTCTACTCTAGAAAATCTAGTAAAAGGGGGACGAATTGGCCGTGTAACTGGATTGTTGAGCTCACTTCTCAATATCCGTGTTGTCATGCAAATGAAAGACCATGAATTGCAGCCAATTGTTAAAGGTCGCGGAGCTAAAACCTTTAAAAAATGGTTAGATGAGTTGACAACATCTCTCTCTCTGAACGTTCTGTAGCAGAGATTGGAATTTCATATTCTGGTAATGCTGACTGGGCAAAAGAGATGAAAGAAAGCTTACAAGCCTATGTTGAAAAACCAATTTCTGTTTTAGAAACCGGTTCTATTATTCAGACTCATACAGGTGAGAATGCGTGGGCTATTTTGGTACGTTACCATTCCTAAAAAAATAAAGAAAATGCGAATAAACAGCGTTTTTAACTTGACCTATAAGGGATTTTAGGATATGATTATATTTGTTAATTAGAAATTAATTTGGAGGAATCATTAACATGGCAAACAAACAAGATTTGATCGCTAAAGTAGCAGAAGCTACAGAATTGACTAAGAAAGACTCAGCAGCAGCAGTTGAAGCTGTATTTTCAGCAGTAGCTGACTACCTTGCAGCTGGTGAAAAAGTTCAATTGATCGGTTTTGGTAACTTTGAAGTTCGTGAGCGTGCTGCACGTAAAGGTCGCAACCCACAAACTGGTAAAGAAATCACAATTGCAGCTTCTAAAGTTCCAGCATTCAAAGCTGGTAAAGCTCTTAAAGACGCTGTTAAATAATTAGTCTTTAAAAAGCCTGTCATATCAAGCATTTGAGCTTGTGTGACAGGCTTTTTTGTTTGTTTTGGGGCATTTTTGGGGCAAAACACTATTTTTCCCTTTGTTACTTGTTTTAGGATGATATCAATCTGCGTTTTCATTGTTTTATAAGAGAGATGAGTCTTTATTGTTTATCCGTAGGATGATCGACTATTTTTAAATAATACTGTATTTCTAGCTTATACTCTTTCTAAAAATCTCTTCAAACCACGTCAGCTTCACCTTGGATTATATATGTGACTGACTTCGTTAGTCTTATCTACAATCTCAAAGCAGTGCTTTGAGCAACCTGTGGCTAGCTTCCTAGTTTTCTCTTTGATTTTCATTGAGTATTATTTGTCTCAAAATCAAACCATGAAGATGGATAATTGCATTCTATGATATTTATATCGATTTTCAGCTGAAGTCATATTAAAAAAATATTTAAGTAGAAAGAAAAAGTCATATACTGTCTATTGAAAATATTATAAATCAGATACAAAGACAGGTGAAACCTTCTGTGTTATACTAGAGATATGTTAGATTTGAAAGAATACGGTATTGTCATGTTGCCGGAGGAGAAGATTAGTTCTTTCCGTGAGAAACTTCTCGCTTGGTATGATGAAAATAAACGAGATTTACCTTGGAGGAGAAGTACAAATCCTTATCATATCTGGGTATCTGAAATTATGCTCCAGCAGACCAGGGTGGATACGGTTACCCTTACTATGAACGATTCTTGGACTGGTTTCCAACAGTGGAAAGTTTGGCGAATGCGTCTGAAGAGCGTTTGTTGAAGGCTTGGGAGGGACTGGGATATTATTCTCGAGTACGCAATATGCAGGCTGCAGCCCAGCAGATTATGACTGACTTTGGTGGTCAATTTCCAAACACCTATGAAGGAATTTCCAGTTTGAAAGGAATTGGTCCATACACAGCAGGAGCCATTTCCAGTATTGCTTTTAACTTGCCTGAGCCAGCTGTAGATGGTAATGTTATGCGGGTGCTGGCACGTCTGTTCGAAGTCAACTACGATATTGGTATTCCAAGTAATCGCAAAATTTTCCAAGCCATGATGGAAATCCTGATTGATCCAGAGCGTCCGGGTGACTTTAATCAAGCTTTGATGGATTTAGGGTCTGATATTGAGGCGCCAGTAAATCCTAGGCCAGAAGAAAGCCCGGTTAAGGACTTCAGTGCGGCATATCAGAATGGCACAATGGACCGTTATCCAATTAAGGCTCCCAAGAAAAAGCCTGTCCCAATTTATCTTAAAGCCTTAGTTGTGAAAAATTCTCAGGGGCAATTTTTACTTGAAAAAAATGAAAGTGAAAAGCTATTGGCAGGTTTTTGGCATTTCCCACTGGTAGAAGTAGATGACTTTTCGCAAGAGGAGCAGTTTGACCTCTTCCATCAGGTTGCAGAAGAAAGTGTAAACTTTGGCCCCAGTCCAGAAGAGAGTTTCCAGCAGGACTATGACCTAGAAGTTGATTGGCTTGATGTTTGTTTTGAGACTGTCAAGCATGTCTTTAGCCATCGAAAGTGGAATGTACAGATTGTAGCAGGTCAGGTGAGTGACTTTCATGATTTTTCAGATAGGGAAGTTCGCTGGCTTTCACCAGAAGAGTTCAAGGATGTTCCACTTGCCAAACCCCAACAAAAAATCTGGCAGGCTTATGCACAATCCAACTTAGACAGTAGCAAAGACTAGCTATTGTGTCTTCTTGCTATTTTTTTGGTATAATAGTAGAGAAAAAGGTGAACATATGAAAAAAATATTAATTGTAGATGATGAAAAACCAATCTCAGATATTATCAAGTTTAATATGACCAAGGAAGGTTACGAGGTTGTAACCGCTTTTAATGGTCGTGAAGCGCTAGAGCAATTTGAAGCAGAGCAGCCAGATATTATTATTCTGGATTTGATGCTTCCAGAAATTGATGGTTTAGAAGTTGCTAAGACTATTCGCAAGACAAGTAGTGTACCTATTATCATGCTTTCAGCTAAAGACAGCGAATTTGATAAGGTTATTGGTTTAGAGCTTGGGGCGGATGACTATGTAACCAAACCCTTCTCAAATCGTGAGTTGCAGGCGCGTGTCAAAGCTCTCCTTCGTCGCACGGACTTGGCTTCTGTAGATAATCAAGAATCAGATGAAAATAAAACTCAACCCTTGCAAATTGGGGACTTGGAGATTGTTCCAGATGCCTATGTTGCTAAGAAATACGGTGAAGAACTAGACTTAACTCACCGTGAATTTGAGCTTTTGTATCACTTGGCTTCTCATATCGGTCAAGTAATTACGCGTGAACACTTGCTTGAAACGGTCTGGGGGTATGATTATTTCGGAGATGTTCGAACAGTTGACGTAACCATCAGACGTTTGCGTGAGAAGATTGAAGATACACCAAGTCGTCCTGAATATATCCTAACACGTCGCGGTGTTGGTTATTATATGAGAAATAATGATTAAACTAATTAAAGATACAGTTTTAACCAGTGATTTTATCTTTATCCTCATTCTACTTGGCTTTATTTTAGTAGTGACCTTACTTTTGCTAGAAAATCGTCGGGATAATATTCGGTTGAAGCAAATCAATCAAAAAGTTAAGGACCTGATTGCAGGAGATTATTCTCAGGTATTGGATATGCAGGGAAGCTCTGAAATCACTAATATTACCAATAATCTCAATGATTTATCAGAAGTAATTCGTTTAACCCAAGAAAATCTGGAACAAGAGAGTAAACGATTGCATAGTATCCTATCTTACATGACGGACGGAGTCCTTGCGACCAATCGTCGTGGTAAGATTACCATGATTAATGACATGGCTAAGAAACAGCTAGGTGTTCAGAAAGAAGATGTTCTCAACAAAAGTATTCTAGAATTGCTTAAGATTGAAGATGAGTATGAACTTCGTGATTTGATTACCCAAATTCCTGAACTCATGATTGATTCTCAGGATGCTAATGGTGAGTATCTGAGCCTTCGTGTTCGCTTTGCCTTGATTCGTCGAGAGTCTGGCTTTATTTCGGGTTTGGTTGCTGTTTTGCACGATACGACTGAGCAGGAGAAAGGAAGAACGCGAACGAAGACTCTTTGTTTCCAATGTTAGCCATGAGTTACGGACCCCCTTAACCAGTGTTAAATCCTATCTTGAAGCCTTGGATGAGGGAGCTTTGTGTGAAACCGTAGCACCAGACTTTATCAAGGTATCTCTAGATGAAACCAACCGTATGATGCGAATGGTGACGGATCTCCTCCATCTCTCACGGATTGATAATGCGACCAGTCACCTAGATGTGGAACTGATTAACTTTACTGCCTTTATTACCTTTTATCCTCAACCGTTTTGATCAGATAAGAGGGCAGGATGAAGAGAAAAAATATGATTTGGTAAGGGATTATCCAATTACCTCTGTCTGGATTGAAATTGATACAGATAAGATGACACAGGTGATTGATAATATTCTTAACAATGCCATCAAGTATTCGCCAGATGGTGGGAAAATTACAGTGACCATGAAGACAACTGATGATCAGATGATTTTATCCATCTCAGACCAAGGTTTGGGTATTCCTAAGCAGGATTTACCACGCATCTTTGACCGTTTTTATCGTGTGGATCGCGCTAGAAGTCGTGCCCAAGGTGGAACAGGTCTGGGACTGTCTATTGCCAAAGAAATTATCAAACAGCATAATGGCTTTATTTGGGCCAAGAGTGAATACGGTAAGGGATCAACTTTCACAATTGTGCTCCCTTATGATAAGGATGCAGTGAAAGAAGAAGTATGGGAGGATGAAGTAGAAGACTAGAATGAGTGAAACAGGCTTTAAATACAGTATTTTAGCGTCGGGTTCCAGTGGAAATTCCTTTTATCTGGAAACTCCAAAAAAGAAGCTTTTAGTGGATGCAGGCTTATCGGGCAAAAAAATCACCAGTCTACTTGCTGAAATTAATCGCAAACCAGAAGACTTGGATGCCATCTTGATTACGCATGAGCATTCAGACCATATTCATGGAGTAGGTGTTTTGGCTCGAAAGTATGGTATGGATTTGTACGCCAATGAAAAGACCTGGCAGGCTATGGAAAATAGCAAGTATCTTGGCAAGGTAGATTCTTCACAAAAGCATATCTTTGAAATGGGCAAAACCAAAACCTTTGGAGATATCGATATCGAGAGTTTTGGTGTGAGTCATGATGCAGTCGCACCGCAGTTCTATCGCTTTATGAAGGATGATAAGAGTTTTGTCCTTTTGACAGATACTGGTTATGTTAGTGACCGTATGGCAGGGATTGTCGAAAATGCAGATGGCTATCTTATCGAGTCCAACCATGATGTAGAGATTTTACGAGCAGGTTCCTATGCTTGGCGACTCAAACAACGAATCCTATCTGATCTCGGTCACCTTTCTAACGAGGACGGTGCTGAAGTCATGATTCGGACGCTAGGAAATCGCACTAAGAAAATCTATCTTGGTCACTTGTCTAAGGAAAACAATATCAAGGAGCTGGCTCACATGACCATGGTCAACCAGCTAGCACAAGCTGATCTGGGAGTTGGAGTAGACTTTAAGGTTTATGATACCTCACCAGATACCGCAACACCATTGACAGAGATATAAAAAAGAAGGCGAGTGCCTTCTTTTATATATTGTAGAGATTTGGTGTGGTATAATGTTTACAAATGATATGGGAGAAATGATGTGAAAAGAAAATGGTTATTCAAGGATTATTATGACACAACGATTATCATACTTGCGTTGATATCCGTTGTTCTTGTCTTGCTTGGATTTGCTGAGATGATTGATTTAGACAGTCCTCCATACAGTATTATTGACTTACAACTTTGGTTTGTGTTTGTGGTAGATTATGGTTGGCGGTTCTTTTCAAGTAAAGCAAAATGGAGGTTTATACTTGAAAATATCTTTGATTTATTGGCTATTCTCCCTTTAAATGCTATTTTTACAGTATTTCGGTTAGGGCGTATCTTTCGCTTAGCAAGGCTGACAAAATTACTGAAACTGACTCGTTTACTTAGAATAATTGGACTTACAGGTAAATTAGAAAGAAAAATTAGTAGATTTTTACGGACAAATGGCCTGATTTATATCTTATATGTTAATATCTTTATCGTTCTAGTAGGAAGTTCAATTTTATCTGTTGTTGAAGAAAAATCTTTTTCAGAGAGTCTTTGGTGGGCTCTTGTTACTGTAACGACAGTTGGTTATGGTGATATTGTTCCGACTTCGTTCTTTGGTAAATGGTTAGCTGTTTTATTAATGCTTGTCGGTATTGGAACAATAGGAATGTTAACAAGTGCCTTGACGAACTTTTTTGTAAAAGATAATCCAGATGAGCAGATAAAACTTGATAAACTCCAAGACGAATTATCGAGCCAAAGAATATTAATAAAGAAACAATCTGAAAAGATAGAAGAACTACATCGAATGATAAAAGACTTAGTTGAAAAAATATAATAAAGGTGAGACAAAACTTGATTCGAGGAGAAATCAAGTAAGTCTTGACACAATAAAACGCATAATATCAAGGTCTGGCACCTTACATTATGCGTTTTTGTGATTTTTATTAGAATGGCAATTTCCCTGCGAAAGCACCTAATTTTTTCTTAGTCGTTTCATCGATTTGTTCAAGAGCTGAGTTGATGGCTTGAACAGTCATATCAGAAAGGGTTTCGAGGTCTTCTGGGTCAACGACAGTTGGATTGAAGTCAATGCTGATAACTTTCTTATCTCCAGTTAAGGTCGCTTGAACAAGATCTTGAGCAGATTTGCCAACAAATTGCATAGCAGCAAGTTCAGCTTGGCTTTGTTCCATTTGTTTTTGAAGTTTTTGTGCTTGGCGCATCATGTTTTGCATGTTCATCATGTTGATTTACAGTTTCCTTTTATCAATTATTTTTCTTTCTTATTTTTATCAATTTTTGAGGTTAAAAGTCTATTGTTAGTATAAATCCCCCAACATTAAATTTTCTGAAAATCTATTAAAAAATGAGTGGAAACGTGGTATAATGAGACGTAAAATTAATTCAGGTTTCCTGAACCGATAGGAGTAAACAATGAAAAAACTAGGTTTTGTCCTTTTATCTTCAGCCTTGCTATTGACAAGCTTGTGCTGTTAGGTTTGAAAAATCAGCAGATACAACCGATTCGTCCAAGGTGACAGCCTTGTCTGAAGACAAGCAAAAAATGCTTGATAAGGCCACTGCTGACTATAAGACTTTTGTTCAAGAGCAAATCGATAAACTCTTGACAGATACGGAAGGCTTTGTCAAACTTTTGAAAGAAGGTAAGTTAGAAGAAGCCAAGAAGGTCTATTCATTGATTCGTATGTCTTAGGAGCGTTCAGAACCAATCGCTGAGAGTTTTGGTGAGTCAGATGTCAAGATTGACTTCCGTTTGGCAGACTATATGGACGAAAACAAGACCGAGAAAGGTTGGTCAGGTTTCCATCGTATCGAGCGTATCCTTTGGGAAGACAATACAACTAAAGGAACTGAAAATCAAGATAAGGAAGAATAAATTTGCTCTAATAAAAAAACTTTGTACTCTAGAAACCATCGTGTGGCTAGCTAGAGTGCAAAGTTTTTTTATTTTCTAGTTAAAATGAAGACTGTATTCTTTATAATCACAAGGATATTAAGAGAGCAGTGGATATTAAAAATGATGATTTTGAATTTTTATTATTTTTGCTTTGTAGCAAGGTAACATAGTCACTTTTGGTGTGGAATAAGTGGGAAAGAAAAACAGTTCTTTGGGTTTGATCGATAAAGTAAAGCAAGATATATTGCCCGATAATTTTTCCTCTTGTGGGGTACTTACTATTGATTTTAAGGACGATTTTTTCATCTGCATCAAAGCCAGCTTCAGGAAAGGTTTCTAAACTTTTTAAGCCATCTAAAATTTTGGCCACAGTATTTTTAGCAGACTGGGGTGATAAAAGAACAGTGCTGATGTAGTTATGGATACTATCAATTGCCTGACTCACTTCAGTAGATAGAATTACTTTATAAGCCATATCGTAGCCTCATATTGTCTAGGGAAGTTCCTTGTCCGGATTCGTATTCTCTTAAGGCGCGTTCAGATTGGGCTTGTAGTTCTTGAATCAATCGTTCACGGTGTAAATCTTCTGCAGTTTATTGGCAAATCCTGTTCGAGGACAATCTGCTCGATAAAAAGACTAATAGCATCCGTCATAGTCATTCCTTTTTCCTTGATGATAGCTCTAGCTTGTTCCATTGATGACTCGTTGATTTTAAAATTGTATTGCTTAGTAAGTGATGTCGTCATGGTATACCTCCAATCTATACTATATATAGCTAGTATATATCTTTTCTATTTTTTAGGCAAGAAAAAACTCTATATTCTGAAAACCATCGAGTGGCTATCGAGAGTGCAAAGTTTTTTTGAGTTTGGAACATGAAAACAGCAGTTGATTTCAAGAAACAAAAAAGAACAGTCGAAACTGTTCTTTTTATCATTATTTGAGACCGTATTTTTTGTTGAAACGATCCACGCGTCCATCTGCTTGAGTGAACTTTTGACGTCCAGTGTAGAATGGGTGTGAGTCTGATGAAATTTCCACACGGATCAATGGGTAAGTTTCGCCTTCGAACTCAACTGTTTCGTTAGAGCGTTTTGTTGAACCGCTAAGGAATTGGTAACCAGTAGTTGTGTCCATGAAGACAACTGGGCGATATTCTGGATGGATATCTTTTTTCATTTTGCAATATTTCCTTTCTGCCATGGTCTCTTTGCGAGCCATAGATTGTTACCATACTAGTCTATCAGATTCTGAAAAGTTTGGCAAGTGTTTTATCAGTTTTTAAGCAAGTTTTTTAACTTTTGGTAGATGATTTCGTTTTCCTCTAGGCTATAGGAATTGGCACCACTTGCTAGAGGGTGGCCTCCGCCATCATGTTCCTTGGCAATCTCATTGATAGGATGGATTTTACTGCGTAAGCGAACTCGGTAGTGGCCATCAGCCTGCTCCACAAAAATTCCCCAGAGACTGACGCTGTCAATACGTCCAGGTGCACCGACAATGGCTGCAGTTTCAGCATCGGTAACATTGAATTGTTTCAAGACTTCTTGACTCAGGATAACGCGCGCTGCACCATTTTCATCCACTTCCAGATGGTCGTAAATGTAGCCTTGAAGTTTAGCAATTTTGTAGCTCATAGTGTCCATTTTGCGGGTGAGAGCCGCAAAGTCAAAGTTCTGTTCTCTCAAATAAGCAGCCAGGCGAAGAGTCCGTGCAGTCGTAGAAGGATAAAGGAAGCGACCTGTATCACCGACAATTCCTGCAAAGAGCAACTCAGCAGCGCGATCTGACAAGGCCAGTTGAGTTGTTTGGGCAAATAGGGTAATCATCTCACTAGCGCTACTTGAACTAGTATCCACCCAAGATAGGTCACCATATACATCATCATTTGGATGGTGGTCAATTTTAATGAGAAAATCACCTTGACTATAGCGTTTATCATCGATACGAGCAGTATTAGCCGTATCACAGACGATGACAAGTGCTCCCTGGTAGGCACTATCTTCAACAAGATCCATTTCAGCCATCCAAGTAAGAGTTGGTTCATCAAAACCAACTGCTTTGATAGTTTTTTCTGGGAAATGATGTTTGAGAAGAGCTTTCAATCCCACCTGACTTCCCAAGGCATCAGGGTCTGGTTTCATATGACGATGAATGATAATCGTGTCGTATTCTTTAATTTTTTCTAAAATTTGATGGCAAATGTCCATAAATAACCTCAATTCTTTCTCATTTCATTGTAGCACAAGAATTTTTATTTTTAAAATGAAAAAGATGTGATATAATGGAGAAAGATAAATTGAGGAGGACGATATGGCATTAGCAAAAATTGTATTTGCCAGTATGACCGGTAATACCGAAGAAATTGCAGATATTGTAGCAGACAAATTACGTGACTTGGGCTTGGATGTCGATGTTGATGAATGTACAACTGTTGACGCTTCAGACTTCTTGGAAGCTGACATCGCTATCGTTGCGACCTATACTTATGGTGATGGTGAATTGCCAGATGAGATGATGGACTTCTACGAAGACCTAGCTGATCTCAATTTGAATGGTAAAATCTACGGAGTGGTTGGTTCAGGTGACACCTTCTACGATGAATTCTGTAAGGCTGTTGATGACTTTGACCGTGTCTTTGTGTCAACAGGAGCAGAAAAAGGTTCAGAGTGTGTTAAAGTTGATCTTTCTGCCGAGGAGGAAGATATTGAACGCTTAGAACAATTCGCAGAAGAATTGGCTGCTAAAGTAGGATAAGCATAAACGTGCGCTGATGTAATCAATCAGTGCATTTTTCTTATCGAGAGTTGGGATTTTACTAGCCTATTTGGTGGCTTTTTGATACAATAATTCAAATAAAGGAGGAGACTGTATGGATTTAGATATTATTCGCCAAGAAATTGATCAAATCGACGATCAAATTGTTAAACTTCTAGAAGAACGAATGCATTTGGTTGAGGGTGTAGTTGCCTATAAGAAAGCTTCAGGTAAACCGATTTTAGATACCAAGAGAGAAGAAGTTATTTTTGAAAAGGTTAGAAGTCGTGTAGAGGACAAGCGCTATCAGGAGACTATTGTCTCGACTTTTTCGGACATACTCAAACGTTCGCGTGATTATCAGGATCAAAATATCAAATGAAAAAAGAACAATTTTATCCGCTAGGGATTTTTCTAGCTGCTATGTTGGGCGGACTTGTCCGCTACCTAGTTTCCACTTGGTTGTCAGTCAGTCCAGATTTTCCTTGGGGCACTCTCTTTGTCAACTATCTGGGAATTTTCTGCCTGGTTTATCTTGTTAAGGGCTATCTGGTCTATAAAGGAACCAGTAAAGGCGTTATTTTAGCACTGGGGACGGGCTTTTGTGGCGGTTTAACAACCTTTTCTAGTCTAATGCTTGATGCTGTGAAACTGCTTGATACAGGGCGTTATCTTAGTTTAGTCTTGTATCTCATTTAAGCGTGGGTGGAGGCCTGCTCTTGGCTTACTATTTGGGGAGGAAAAAATGGTAATCGTCTATCTTGCAATTGCTTGTGGTTTCGGAGCTTTAGTGCGCTATTTCTTTTCCCGCTATAATCAAGCTTCTAAATTGCCACTCGGAACGCTCATAGCCAATCTGGTCGGTTGTTTTTTGATTGGTTTATTCTACAATCATGTGGAGTCTAAGGAAGTCTATGCTATTTTAGCAACAGGATTTTGTGGCGGTTTAACGACTTTCTCTACCTTGAATGACGAACTCCAAAGGTTGCTGAGTGACAGGAAAGTCTTTTATTCTTACCTAGCTTTGACCTACCTAGGTGGTTTGGTTGCGATTTTTTTAGGAATTCTGCTATAAATTTCTTTACTTTTTTGTGGAAATTTGGTAAACTGTATCTTGTGTGTAATGGACGCACAAAAATACAGTTTATCCGCTGAGGAAGGTTCCTCAAGATTGACAAAGATAGGAGAATAAAATGAATCCATTAATCCAAAGCTTGACTGAAGGTCAACTTCGTACAGATATCCCATCATTCCGTCCTGGTGATACTGTTCGCGTACACGCGAAAGTTGTCGAAGGTAACCGTGAACGTATCCAGATTTTTGAAGGTGTTGTTATCGCACGTAAAGGTGCTGGCATCTCAGAAAACTACACAGTTCGTAAAATCTCTAACGGTGTAGGTGTTGAGCGTATCTTCCCAATCCACACTCCACGTGTTGAAAAGATCGAAGTTGTTCGTTACGGTAAAGTACGTCGTGCGAAATTGTACTACTTGCGTGCTCTTCAAGGTAAGGCAGCTCGTATCAAAGAAATCCGTCGTTAATTCGACTAAAAAACTCTGCTCATTAAGCAGAGTTTTTATCTAGCTCCCTTAGTTCAATGGATATAACAACTCCCTCCTAAGGAGTAGTTGCTGGTTCGATTCCGGCAGGGGGCATATTTGGAAGCGTAAAGAAGCATAAAGAATATTCAAAGTGTTTGTTTATGGGCAATCATCACAATTTAGTTTTTTTAAATAGGTTAGTATTTTTGGAATATTTGACCAAAGTGTGACCAAAATTTGACCAAAAGTCAATGAATATAGAATAAAGTAGATCAGGAAGCTGGTCTATTTTATTTTGTAGTTATTGAGTAAAAGTGCTATATTTTAACTTGACAGATATACGCATAATGTGTATGATAATAAGTGTAAGGAGGTAACGACTATATATGCCACTTACAGGAAAAGAAATGGTGAAACTAGCTCTTGAGAATGGATGGGTTGAAGTTCGTCAAAGAGGAAGTCATCATCATTTTAAGAAAGAGGGTTTTTCTTATCTTGTTACGATTCCAGTTCATGGAAATGAAGATTTGGTAAAGGGGTTGGAAAGAAAGATTCTCAAAGATTTAGGATTGTAATTTACTTTCCTAAGTCTTTTTACATAAGAGGTAGTAGAATGTTGGAGGTAGTAGAATGTTAAAAACGTATCCAGCTATATTTCATAAAGAGGGAACAGGATATTGGGTAGAATTTCCAGAATTTGGTGGTGGTACAGAAGGAAAAAATATTGAGGAAGCAATGAAAAATGCTCGTGAAATGCTTGAAAATGTTTTAGCTTCCTATATTGACGAAGGGCTGGCGTTGCCTACTCCAAGTGATATTTTAAAAATTGAAGTTTCAGATGGTTTTGTATCAATGATTCAAGTAGATCCTGCGCCTTTTGTGAGAAGTAATAAGGCAATTAGGAAGAACGTGACCGTTCCTGAATGGCTAGTTCGTCTTGCTGATCGAGAGAAGATTAACTATTCAGAAGTTTTGGCGCAAGCGTTAGAAAAGAAGTTGCAAGTTTAAATTTAAAGACTGTATTTATTAGGGAATAAATTTGATATGTATTGGTAAAAGTGATACAATAGATATACAAGATAAAAAGGAGAAATGCTATGTCACAAATTGCTGTAAGAGTAGATGATGAGTTGAAAAAAGAAGCGACTGCAATTTTTAATGAGTTGGGGTTGGATATGTCAACTGCTGTGAAGTTATTTTTGAAGCAAAGTGTGTTGACAAGAAGCATTCCTTTTGATGTTAAACTTGATTCTGAGTAAGCTGAAATGAAAGTATGGCTATATATGATACAAAGGGGTTTAGTTATGGTTTATACAATAGATCAGATAAAGGAAAAAAATTGCTCCTGTTGCTAAAACAATATGATTTATCTAAAAATTTATCTATTTGGCTCTTATGCTAGGGGCGAAGCTGATGGGAAAAGTGATGTTGATATTGCTTTGGAGTTAGAGGATGATTCGATCTATTTTGATGTATATGGTAGACTTTTGACTATTTTTGATGGTAATGTAGATATTCTATTGGTTAGTGATTTACTTTCTCCAAAAACAAATATTGGGAAGTTAGTCAAGAAAAATTTTTTGAATGATAGAGAGGTTATTTATGAGAAGTCAATTTCTTGAAACTGATATAGCCTATTTGTAGGATATGGTTTTTATATCTTGATAAGGCTGTTGCTGTTTTGGAAAAAGCAAGAAGATATAATTTACCTTTAGATGATGATATGGTAGTTGATTCTATCGCAATGAATTTGGGACAAGTAGGAGAACAGTTATCGTTAGGCAAATTGTCAGAGGAAGTAAAACAGAAGTATTCAGATAGGATAAATTGGATTCAGATAAAAGGTTTTTAGAAATTTTTATTTATCATAATTATTCCAACTTAAATTTTTAAAATTGTATAGGGTATATTGAAGGAATCTGTTCCCAAAACGAAAGAATCTTTTATACTCGATTATAAGAGAATTAGAAGGTGAATTATAAAGTAGAAAATATTATTTTTTTCAGAAAGACAAACTATAAAGACGTATGAAAGATTTGCTAGAAATCGACAAATTTTTATTCCTCAAAAAAACGAATACTTCCATAAGAGAAATTCTTATTGATGAAGATTTAATATCTGTATTGGATGCATTGACAGAGGAACAAGATAAGGTTCTTTATAATCGTGAAGAATTAAAGAAATATGATTTGCTCTTTTTGTGATAGAAGGTATAAACTTTCTACAAATTATGGATTGAATAAATGCTTGAAAGTATTTTTTTCTCCGAACTTGGGATAGGTAGTCAAACCATGATAGCAACAGCAGGAAGGCATATTTACGGTTCATATTTATTATCAAAAAGGTGTTGATATATGGGCTGTTTCAAGATTACTAAGGCATAAATATATACGACAAATTATTCAAACTTACGGACATACTCTAAAAAGAGGGTTATTGATAAAGAGTATGATTTAGTAAGAGAATGAATGTTAGTAAAAGGATAAAAATAATTTTTGATCAATTTAATAGGAAAAAAATAAGGACTTCCTTTGTTAGAATGTCCTTATTTTTTTATTATGGAATTGGACAAATGAGATTAAGTTTCAGATCTATGAACTCAGAAAGCAAGTACAAAGCTTTAAACAGCTTTCAAAAAAAGATTGGGTGTAGATTTTTTTCGGGCTAAGGTATGTGATAAAATGAATCGATTGTTATGAAATAGAGAGCCTAAAAAAATGGGGAAAAATCGTTATTATTCCCCTGAATTTGATATGTTGTAAAAAGACTATTTGTGGTCTGTTAAATATATTAATAACAAAATTTAAACATGATAGTCTAATATCTAATCCATTTAAAGTGAATAAGTTTATCAATCGTTTGAGTAAGAAAAATCTCAAAAAGAAGAAGGGGTAGGTTTTTCAAAAATAACCTATCTAGTCATTTCTTATATATAATTTGTATCTTTTGTTTTTGTTAATTTGTATTTAAAAATTTAATCATGTTACAATTGAAATTGAAATCGAATAGAAAAAGGAAAATGCAAACGTGGGCACACTTTTAGCAACAAGATTAAAAAAATAGACGAAAAGAATTAAAAAAATGTCTCAGCGAGAATTGGCTGAGGGGATATGTAAACAGGGACAGATTAGTCGATTAGAGAATGGAGAATTTACTCCAGGAGCAGACTTTTTATATGCTCTGTCTAAGAAGTTAAAAAGTTAGTATAGATTATTTTTTTAATGAGCAGATTGTAGAAGAGATTGATGAGTTATCAGAGTTTAAAAAGTTAGCCCAGACATTTATCACAAATCGAAATTATGAGTCTTTGAAATATATATATGAACTAGAGAGTGTAAAAAGTACATCGCTTGTCTTTAGTAGATAAGTTTTTATATGGAGTGGATAAAATCTCTTATAGATTTTTATTTCTATGGGCAAAAAGAGGAGGCTGTGGCAAGATTGGAGAAGGTACTGTCTAAGTTAAGTGTACCTGACCTGACCTACCTTCAAGTTTCAAATACTCTATTTAATTTTTTTATTATGATATTGAAGATTTAGAGAGCTTTTAATGAAATTCGAGAAAAGTTAGAGTATCAAGTAAATCAACTCAAGTTAAACACAATCGAAGAATTAAACCTTTCTATCAAATTTAATTATAATGTTTGTCGCTATCTATGGTTGCAGAATAATACTGAAGAGGCTATTACTAAAAATCACAGATACGATAAAGCAATGTAAGATGTATAGAACAACGTATCTTCTGGCTGATTTGTATTTATTGATGGGAAATGTCAGTAAGAATTTTTTTCTTCTAAAGTTGCAGTAAAAAGAGTACTTTGAAACGGCTTATTTTCTATATAAGCTTGAGGGCAATATGTCAATGGCTCTAAAAAAATTGAGCATTACATTGCAGATATAACAGAATAGTAAAGACGATGTTCAATTAAGCATCGTTTTTTTAATTCAAAAAGATACAAATATGTATTTAATAAAAAAATAAATAAAAAAATATTATCAAAATTCTTGACAGTATTATATTGAAGTGCTAAAATGAGTGCAAGAAAAATATTAGGCTTTTTGTCCATAAAACATCTACAGAAACTTACTATAGACTGAGTGAATGTAAAGAGACTTCAGCCTTTGAAGAATTGAGAGGTAAAATTAATGAATGAATTAGAAGTGAGATTTGAACTAAAACAATGAGAGAGATTATAATAATGCTATTTCATATTTAGAAAAAAATCTTATAAATTTAAGAGTGAAAATAAGCAAGTTGATGAATATTTTAAAATAAAAAGGAAGAGAATTTGAAAAATGATGAGGTAGGTAGCTTTATCTACAGAATTCGCCAAGAAGATGATAATAAAGCATGTGTTTTCACAAGAAAAGATACGATAAAAACAAGGAATGTGGAGTGAAAGTGAAATAGAGTTAGAATCTGAAAAAAATTAGAATTTGTAAGAAATATCTTGCAAGATGGATTTTTCAAATATTTTCACAATAAGTAAATATAGAAAGACTTATCATGACGCATTAGAAAAATAAAAACGATTAATTTAGATAAGATTGATGGTCTTGGATTTTTATCTTGAGATAGAGATTTTTAGGAGATTTTTTTCAAAAAGAAGATTATAGTAATTTTTATGATAAAATGTGCGGAGAGTTCTCGTTTTTAAATTCAAAAATAGAAACAAAGGGCTATGTCCAATTAATGAGAGAAAAAAATGGACGTAATTGAAATTATCAAATAGTCTTGTTGGGATTGTTTACTCAATTGCTGGATTTGGTAGTTTGATAGCAGTAACCTTTCTTTCTACTTTTTTGAATAAGAAGGATACCTTTATCTTGATTTTTAGAGTATCTGGTGAGGATGTATATTTCATTGAGTTAGAAACTATGTATGGTTTAAGTGAAAATAGTGCGGTACCAACTCTTGCAAAGAGGTTTGGAATAAGTCTTACCGATTTAATAAAAAGTGATATTCATCGTGGTTTAACTAGAAAGAAGGGACATTTTGGATATTAACAAGAAAACGTTTTATACAATAACTTTTTGGTGAATTTATATCAAATATTGGAGATAGATTTCAGAAAATTGCTTTTTCCAATCTTAATTTACCAAGAATTTCATTCGTCTTTTTGCAATGGGAGGAATGGTGATTATTGAATTGCTACCTCAATTCTTCTTGGGATTTGTTATGGGTTACTTATTGGATAATTTCAATAAGAAAAAAATACTATTATGGTCTACATTAATACCTGCATTATTATGTAGTATAATACCGATTTTATCTAAATATTCAGTTTCTATATTTTTTTACTATGTTATTGCATTTTTTTGATACCTTTATTTTTCGACACTTTTTTTCAAACAGGATTCTCAGTCATTACTCCTGCTTTATTTGAGAAGGAAGAATTGCAAAAATATAATTCTCAATTTCAAGGTGTACGAACTATTTCAAAATTAATTTCTCCAGCTCTAGCAGGGATACTAATGTTAAAGTTTAATATTAATAGTATTTTTATAAATAGTGCTTCTTTCTTATTGTTATTTCTTTCAATACTAATTTCATATATTCCAGATCAAGAACACAAGGAGAATGGTAATGATGATATAAAAAGAAATTTTTGTAGGTTTTTAAAGAGAACTTTACAAATATTAAGTTGAGGATTTCTTTACTCTTTACTATTGTTGTGAATATCGCTATGCTAGGCTTCAATGCAACGATTATTTATTATTTACAGGATCAATTAAAATTATCAAATAGTCTTATTGGAATTGTATACTCAATTGCTGGATTTGGTAGTTTGATAGCAGTAACCTTTCTTTCTACGTTTTTTTGAATAAGAAGGATACCTTTATCTTAATGAATATATCAATGGCAACTATCCCACTTGTCATTATGGCAAGCGGAATAGTAGAAAATTGGATTTTTTTTGGAATTTGTTACTCAATTTTGAGTGGACTAATTACAATAGCTTCTGTCTCAATTACAACAATACAGCAACAAGAAAGTACTGAGTATAATATTGGTAAAATACTTTCTAGTTCTTTTGTAATAGCTACCATTTTTGCTCCTTTTGGAGGGATACTGGTCGCTTATTTTTAATTGGCTTTTAAACCCGAGATTAAGTCTAGTTATTTTTGGGATTACTAAGTAGTTTATTGGTTATTCTTATAAAGAGTTATGAAAAAGCTAACTAAGAAAAGAACTGCAATATTTATAAAGGAAGATTAGTGGGTTAATTATCATTAGAAAAATAATATTAATTCGTAGTAAAATAAAAAATGAAAAAGGTTTTACATAATGTACTACCTTTTTCAGATTTAATAATTATTTAAGGGATAGAACTAGAAACCAAAAATACTGAATCTTAAACTGCACCCCAGAAGTAAGATTTTTTCTGTCTAACTTTTGGGGTCAGTACAGTATCTCTAATTTCTGGAGTGCTTTTTCTATATTCATATTATTTTACAGTACCCATGTACGGATGGCATGAGCAACGCCAGATTCGTCATTTGTTTTGGTGATGTATTTGGCGATTTTTTTGATTTCTGGATTTCCGTTTTCCATGACAACGGGGTTTCCAACGACTTCCAGCATGGCACGGTCATTTTCTTCGTCACCGATAGCCATTGTTTGATCTTGGTCAATCCGAGTTTTTCAGCTAGGTGGGTGATGGCTGAACCTTTGTCCACATTCTTTTTAAGGAGCTCGAGGTAGAAAGGAGCAGATTTGTTGATGGAGTAGCGTTCGTAAAATTCTGCTGGGATTTTTTCAATAGCAGTATCGAGTATTTCTGGTTCATCGATGAACATACACTTGACGATTTCTTTATCGGCCATTTCTTCAGGTGTACGGTAGAAGATGGGCATGCTGACGAGGGTTGATTCGTGAACTGTGTATTTTCCGATATTGCGATTGGCAGTATAGATACCGTCCTTGGTAATGGCGTGCATGTGGACACCGAGCTTACGACTGAGGAATTCCATATCCAGATAATCCTCATAAGTCAAGGATTCGCTGATAATCTCATGTCCTGTAGCAGTTTCTTGGACAAGGGCACCGTTGAAGGTCACCACATAGTCACCCTCGTCTCTCAACTGCAAGTCGTCCAGAAGTTTGGCAACACCTGCGATAGGGCGGCCAGTTGCAATGACGACTTTGACACCAGCTTCTTTGGCATCTTGGATGGCAGAAAAGACTTCAGGAGTGATCTCCTTTTGGCTGTTGACTAGGGTTCCGTCGATATCGACGGCGATTAGTTTAATACTCATAAATTTCCTCTTTTAGTTTTTATTTGGGGTAAAATGATCGTTCTCAATCAAGTGTAAAAATTGCTGGGTAATACTTGCAAAGATGCTGTTTTGGTCTAACATTTCTTTTGGGAAATAAAAGCGATTATCTCCATGGCGACTGCCAGCAAGGGATTGGACGATAGGAGACAAGCTAGAGAGTTCTGCCAGTTCTCCATTTTTTTGTAAAATCTCAATCTGTGTCCGTGGATTTTCAGATTCGGGACGATAGATATCATAAGGGAGGTCGAAGTTCTTATGAATGGCAGTGTAGTAGTCTGGATCAAAGCCGATGTCCTCAACCAATTTTCTCATGCTAGCGAGTTGGTCTTGATCTTCTTGTGAAAAGGTAATAGATTTAAAGACCTTGCGGTTGACAAAGCGCTGTGATAAGTCTGCTAAAATCTTGTCAGGACTGGTCATCCAGAGTTGGAAGTAGGTATTCATCACACCATCATCCAGAGCCAGATAATCAGACAAGGTCACATTTTTTTCAAAGAATGGCAGGAGATGTGGAGAAGTTCGGGCAAAGAAGTCCTTGTCTTCTGGATAAAGTTCCTTAGCCCGCTTGAGAAGATTCTGTAGGAGAACTTCCATAGCCCGAGTTGCTGGGTGGAAATAAACCTGCATATACATCTGATAGCGACTGAGGACATAGTCTTCGATGGCATGCATGCCGTTGCGCTGAAAGGCGATGCCATTTTCGACAGGACGAATGACTCGGAGGATTCGAGTCAGGTCAAATTCCCCATAAGATGCTCCTGTAAAATAGGAGTCGCGCAAGAGATAGTCCATACGGTCTGCATCAATCTGACTAGAAATGAGTTGCACGACCTGCTTGTTAGGATAGGTATGGTCGATGACACTAGCTACCTTTTCTGGAAAATCTGGCGCCACTTGTAGCAGGACTTGGTGAATCTCCGTTTCAGGACTTTGGATAATCTCCTGAGTAATGGCTTCGTGGTCTGTATCAAAGAGATGTTCAAAAGTATGGGAGTAGGCACCATGTCCAAGGTCATGTAGGAGAGCAGCGGTCATGGTCAAGAGAGACTCGGCAGGATTCCATTCTTCAGGATATTTCTTCAAAAATCTCTGTGATACGTCGTGCAATTTCATAGACTCCTAGACAGTGAGAGAAGCGACTGTGTTCTCCACCGTGGAAGGTATAACTGGAAGTTCCCAGTTGCTTGATCCGGCGCAAGCGTTGAAATTCTTTTGTATTAATCAAGTCATAGATGATTTGATTATTGACATGGATGTAGTTGTGAACTGGGTCACGGAATACTTTTTCGTTCATATGACCATTATAGCAAAAAGCTAGAGTTTTTGGTAAAATAGTAGGACAAGAGACAAGAAAGAGGACTTGATGTGAAGATTCGGATGCGAAATACGATTCAGTTTGATGAGCAGTTGGAAGTGATTGACCAGCTTTATGACGTGGAAGTGCATGAAAAAGGAGATTATAGCTACCTGCTTTTCTATAATGAGGAAAAGGAAAAAGTAGTGATTAAATTTCATGATCAAGAACTGGTGATGAGCCGATTTTCCAATCCCAAGACCATTATGCGCTTTCTAAAGGATAGCGATAGTTTAGCCTATATTCCTACACCTATGGGCATGCAGGAGTTTATCATCCAAACGAGCCATTATCAAATTGATGGGCAAAAGATTGAACTAGATTATCAACTACAAAATCAAGAGGGACATCCCTTTGCCAGCTATCAATTGGAAATTACTTGGGGTTAGGCTCATGTCTTTTTCAAATTTAGCTATCTATCTTCTTGGATTGACTCCCTAGTGTGGTAGATTAGGCTAATTTTTGGTATAATAAAAGTTATGGAAATCGAAAAAACTAATCGAATGAATGCGCTCTTTGAATTTTATGCGGCGCTTTTGACAGATAAGCAAATGAATTATATCGAGCTCTACTACGCTGATGATTACAGCCTTGCTGAAATTGCCGAGGAGTTTGGTGTCAGTCGTCAGGCTGTCTATGACAATATCAAGCGGACAGAAAAGATTCTGGAAGATTATGAGATGAAATTGCACATGTACTCGGACTACATTGTCCGTAGTCAGATTTTTGATCAGATTTTGGAGCGCTATCCCAAGGATGACTTTCTGCAGGAGCAGATAGAAATTTTAACAAGCATTGATAATAGAGAATAAGAGGAAGAAAAATGGCATTTGAAAGTTTAACAGAACGTTTGCAGAACGTCTTTAAAAATCTACGTAAAAAAGGAAAAATCTCTGAATCTGATATCCAAGAGGCAACCAAAGAAATTCGCTTGGCCTTGCTTGAGGCCGACGTTGCCTTGCCTGTTGTAAAGGACTTTATCAAGAAAGTTCGTGAGCGTGCAGTCGGGCATGAGGTCATTGACACCCTTAATCCTGCGCAACAAATTATTAAATCGTTGATGAGGAACTGACAGCCGTTTTAGGTTCTGATACAGCTGAGATTATCAAGTCACCTAAGATTCCTACAATCATCATGATGGTTGGTTTGCAGGGGGCTGGTAAAACAACCTTTGCAGGTAAATTGGCCAACAAACTTAAGAAAGAAGAAAATGCTCGTCCTTTGATGATTGCGGCGGATATTTACCGTCCTGCGGCCATTGACCAGTTGAAAACTCTGGGTCAACAGATTGATGTGCCTGTTTTTGCACTTGGGACAGAGGTTCCAGCTGTGGAGATTGTTCGTCAAGGTTTGGAACAAGCCCAAGCTAATCATAATGACTATGTCTTGATTGATACGGCAGGTCGTTTGCAGATTGATGAGCTTCTGATGAATGAGCTTCGTGACGTGAAAGCACTGGCTCAACCAAATGAAATCCTCCTCGTGGTTGATGCCATGATTGGTCAAGAAGCGGCCAATGTTGCGCGTGAGTTTAATGCTCAGTTAGAAGTAACTGGAGTTATCCTTACCAAGATTGATGGCGATACTCGTGGTGGTGCTGCTCTGTCTGTTCGTCACATTACTGGAAAACCAATCAAGTTCACTGGTACGGGTGAAAAGATTACAGACATTGAAACCTTCCACCCAGATCGCATGTCTAGCCGTATCCTTGGTATGGGGGATATGCTCACTCTGATTGAGAAAGCTTCTCAGGAATACGATGAGCAAAAAGCCCTTGAAATGGCTGAGAAGATGCGTGAGAACACCTTTGATTTCAATGATTTCATTGATCAGTTGGATCAGGTGCAAAACATGGGGCCAATGGAAGACTTGCTCAAGATGATTCCAGGTATGGCCAACAATCCAGCACTTCAAAACATGAAGGTGGATGAGCGTCAGATTGCGCGCAAACGTGCTATTGTGTCTTCCATGACACCTGAAGAGCGTGAAAATCCAGATTTGTTAAATCCAAGCCGTCGCCGTCGTATTGCTGCAGGTTCTGGAAATACCTTTGTCGAAGTCAATAAATTCATCAAGGACTTTAACCAGGCTAAACAGCTCATGCAGGGTGTTATGTCTGGAGATATGAACAAGATGGTGAAGCAAATGGGAATCAATCCAAACAACCTTCCTAAGAATATGCCAAATATGGGAGGAATGGATATGTCTGCCCTTGAAGGCATGATGGGACAAGGTGGTATGCCTGACTTGTCAGCTCTTGGAGGAGCAGGAATGCCAGATATGAGCCAGATGTTTGGTGGAGGACTCAAAGGTAAAATCGGTGAATTTGCCATGAAACAGTCTATGAAACGCATGGCGAATAAAATGAAGAAAGCAAAGAAGAAACGTAAGTAAGACAAGGGAAGGCCGCAGGGCTTTCCTTTTTTAGAAAGAAGAAAAATGAGCACTTCCGTAATTGGAAATGCTCGTTTTTGATGTGTTTAGACTCTTATACTCAATGAAAATTAAAGAGCAAACTAGGAAACTAGCCGCAGGTTGCTCAAAGTACTGCTTTGAGGTTGTAGATAAGACTGACGAAGTCAGCTCAAAACACTGTTTTGAGGTTGCAGATAGAACTGACGAAGTCAGTTACATATATCTACGGCGACGTTGACGTGGTTTGAAGAGATTTTCGAAGAGTATTAGTCTTTATTTTCGTATGGCAAGATCAAGTTCAAGATGATTCCTGTCATGGCTGATAGGGCAGTACCTGAAAGGGTAACTGGACCAAGTTTAAGGATAGCTCCTCCAAGTCCAAGGACCAACATAGCACTTGCGATGATGAGGTTACGCATTTGAGCAAAATCAACACGTTCTTTAATCAAGACTTTCAAACCGTTGCTGGCTATAACTCCATAGAGAAGGGTTGACATACCACCAAGAACAGTTGATAAAGAGTCACTAAAAAAGGAACCATAACGGTTCCTAAAATTATTAATTACTTGCTCCAGATGTAGCGTCTGCGCCACCACCGTGGCCTCCAGCATCACCTGAATCAGAAGCTCCAGATGTGGCATCTGCGCCACCGTGTCCTCCAGCAGGAGCTGCAGCATTTCCACCAACTAGACGTTGACCAGTTGTATTGAGGTACCAGTCAAGCCATGGTTGGAAATTAAAGATGATTTCATTGATTCCAGCATATGAACCATCTGGATAGTACATTGCTTGGTAATTATGGGTATTAATAACGCCTTCTGGTGTTCCTGGAACAATTGTACGGACATATTCTTGGTCTCCGTTACGCAATACGCCGACAACCCATTCAACATTTTTCATTCTAGAATCTGGTAATGAACCGTGTACAGTTCCTAAACGGTTTCCTGATTGAGCACGTACACGTTTACCAAACATTGTATTTGGATCTTGGTGTGCGTTATTAAAGTACAAGAACTGGTTATTATCATCTGCAAATGTCAACTCAAATGGCATTGCTTTCAAGAACATGTCAATTTGGTTAACTGTCAAGATACCATGGTCTAATTTAACGTAAGTATCTCCAGAAACAGCTCCAACAAGTTCAGCAGCTTTTTCTACCCATTCAGGATCGTCTGGATCAACACCTTGAATGGTAGTTGCAATTGAATTTGTACAATATAAATCTTCTGGTGCAATTGGTTTTGGTTTTTTCAATTTTGAAACGACTCCCACATATTTTACAAAGTTGTCCAAGCATGTTTCAAGGAAATTAATAGTTCCTTCATTTGTGATATTGCCCTCTGCGTCAAATGCTTCTTTGGCTTTACCAAGAAGGAATTCATTTCCTGGAAGCGTATAGGCATTAACACCTGGAGCGTCAAGAATCTTACGAAGGTGAACTTGGGCACGAGAAGTACCTTGGTCGTAGTAAGAAGCTCCCACAATCATGACTGGTTTGTTTTCAAATGGATGAACTTCGTATGAAAGCCATTCAAGAACAGATTTTAGAGAAGCTGAGATTGTGTGGTTGTGCTCAGGAGTAGCAATAATGACACCATCAGCACGAGTAATTCTGTTATACAAGAGACGCAATTGGAAACTTTCATCCCATTTTTCGTCTTGGTTGAACATTGGAACTTCATCAATTTCGAGGACTTCTAATTCAAATTTGAGTTTGAAGTGACGACGGATGAATTCCAAGAGTTTACGGTTATATGATTGATCGTAGTTTGATCCTACAAGTCCAACAAATTTCATTCTTTTTGGTCTCCTATCTTACAAATTTTCCCAGTCAAAGTCTTCAGCATCTTTGCGAAGTAAGGCTTGTGCGTTGCGCAATTTTTCTGTGATTTTTACAAAGATACGGAAGTCATCAAAAGTAGCATCCAGTTTTTTGATAACATCAAGATCTACTAGATCTCCACTTAGATTAAAGGCTTGAAGAGAATGTGAAAGCAAGAATTCATCAGGAAGGACACTTGCTTTGATTTCTGGTGCGTTTAAGATTTGGCGAAGTTGTAATTGGGCGCGTGATGAACCAAGCGTACCGTAAGAAGCACCTGTAATCATGATTGGTTTGTTCAAAAGTGGGTAAATACCATAAGACAACCAAGCAAGAGCGCTCATCAAAACAGCTGGGATAGAGTGGTCGTACTCAGGAGTACCGATAATAACACCATCTGCCTCTTCGATTTTAGTAGCAATTTCCAGAATTTCAGCAGGTACTTGCTTGTCAGCTGGCTTGTTAAAGACAGGGATATCCTTGATTTCAACAAGTTCAATTTCAGCTTTGTCAGCAAAGTGTTTGCATGTATTGAAGCAATTGACGGTTTGTAGAACGTTTTGAATTTGTTCCAACAATAGCAATAAGTTTTAACATGAGATTTCCTTTCTCTTTTTACATAATACGATTTTAAAACTCCATTGAAACAGTTGTCTCTATAGAGTAGGGATTCCTGAAGAACAGCTTAGGTGACCTTCCTTATCAATCAGAATCGCTTCGATTCCCTCCAAACTTTCTACTTGCCAGAGGATAGAAGCAGGTCTTTCTCCAAAGAGTCGAGTTGTCCAGATTTCACCATCAACTGATTTATCAGATATGATTGTTAGACTCGCTAGTTCTGTTTCAACAGGATATCCTGTCTGGCTGTCAAAAATGTGATGGTAATCTTTTCCATCGACTGTCAGGTGACGTTCATAAATGCCTGAAGTCACGACAGATTGATTGACAACAGGGATGGTCATTAAGTGATTTCCCCTCGGATTGGCTGGATCTTGAATCCCGATTTGCCAAGGTTGATTTCCTCTTGCCTGATTTTTTCCAATGGTCAGGATATTCCCTCCCAGATTAATCAAGGCAGAAGTCACTCCCTCTGCTCTCAGAAATTGGGCAACCTTATCTGCACTATATCCTTTGGCTAAACAACCTAGATCGATCTTCATTCCTTTCTGTTTTAAAAACACAGTAGAAGTAGAAGAATCTAACTCGATATAATGAGGATTGATTAGAGGGAGTACCGATTCAATTTCTTGAGGTTGGGCGACCTTGGCATCTGAAAAACCGATACGCCAGGTTTGAATTAAGGGACCAATGCTGATGTTGAGATGGCTAGAGGGCGCTAGGCTATGCTCTAACCCAAGTGAAATCAGTTCAAACAGGTTTGGATGAACCTTGACAGGAGCTATTCCTGCTTGATAATTGATTTCCATCAATTCAGATTCTTGGCTATTGGCATTGAAGCGGTATTCGAGCTCTCTGAGTAAATCAAAGGATTTTTGGAGCAAGCTATCTGCTCGCTCATCCACTAATGAAATAGTGATAGTGGTTCCCATTAGGCGTTCAGAATGTGAACGAAGAGGCAAGCTACCAACTCCTTTCTCTTATGAAAAGAAGGTTGAAATATAGTAAATTTATGAAAAATGAACCCCTTACATTTTCTTTTCCATGATACTAGCATACCATAAAGTCAGCGTTTTCACAAATAAAAATTTGTAAAGATGTCAAGAAATATGCTCAGGAAATGAAGAAAAAAATTGTAAGAATCCGTGTTAAGATACAGATTATTTACAATTTTTTTACAAAAAAAATAGGAAAAAAATCAGCCAAACTATTGTAAACGCTAACAGTAAATGATATACTAGAAGGGTAAATTTAAAATTGAAGGTAGGAATTTTTCTATGAGTAAAATCGTTGTAGTAGGTGCTAACCACGCTGGTACAGCATGTATTAATACTATGTTGGATAATTTTGGAAATGAGAACGAAATCGTTGTATTTGACCAAAACTCTAACATCTCTTTCCTAGGATGTGGAATGGCCCTTTGGATTGGGGAACAAATTGACGGTGCTGAAGGTTTGTTTCTATTCTGATAAAGAAAAAAATTGGAAGCTAAAGGCGCTAAGGTTTACATGAACTCACCAGTTCTTTCAATTGACTATGATAACAAAGTAGTTACAGCAGAAGTTGAAGGAAAAGAGCACAAAGAATCATACGAGAAATTGATTTTCGCTACAGGTTCTACACCAATCTTGCCACCAATCGAAGGTGTTGAAATTGTTAAAGGAAACCGCGAATTTAAAGCAACTCTTGAAAACGTACAATTCGTTAAATTGTACCAAAACGCTGAAGAAGTGATTCACAAATTGGCTGACAAGAGCCAACACCTTGACCGTATCGCCGTTGTTGGTGGTGGTTACATCGGTGTTGAACTTGCTGAAGCCTTTGAACGTCTTGGAAAAGAAGTTATCCTTGTTGATATCGTTGATACTGTCTTGAACGGTTACTATGACAAAGACTTCACTCAAATGATGGCGAAGAACTTGGAAGACCACAACATCCGCTTAGCTCTTGGTCAAACTGTTAAAGCAATCGAAGGTGACGGAAAAGTTGAACACTTGATTACTGACAAAGAAAGTTTTGACGTGGATATGGTTGTTCTTGCAGTTGGTTTCCGTCCAAACACAACCCTTGCTGATGGTAAGATTGAACTCTTCCGCAACGGTGCCTTCCTTGTAGATAAGAAACAAGAAACATCAATTCCGGGTGTTTATGCAGTAGGTGACTGTGCAACTGTTTATGACAATGCTCGTAAAGACACAAGCTACATCGCCCTTGCTTCAAATGCTGTTCGTACTGGTATCGTTGGTGCTTACAATGCTTGTGGACATGAATTGGAAGGAATCGGTGTTCAAGGATCAAACGGTATCTCAATCTACGGTCTTCACATGGTTTCAACTGGTTTGACTCTTGAAAAAGCTAAAGCTGCTGGTTACAATGCAACTGAAACAGGATTTAACGATCTTCAAAAACCAGAATTCATGAAACATGACAACCATGAAGTAGCAATTAAGATTGTCTTTGACAAAGATAGCCGTGAAATTCTTGGTGCACAAATGGTTTCACACGATTCTGCAATCAGCATGGGAATCCACATGTTCTCACTCGCTATCCAAGAGCATGTAACAATTGATAAATTGGCATTGACAGACCTATTCTTCTTGCCACACTTTAACAAACCATACAACTACATCACAATGGCTGCACTTACAGCTGAAAAATAAAATTTGATGAACTATCTGGCCTTAAGTTAGGGTCAGATAGTTTTTTAGCCAATCTGTACCCATACAATTATCCTTTTTTTATCTTGTGATTCCTTCTGTTCTGAATTAAAATGAAATGGTAGCTACCAATATAAATGATGAGGAAAAAGAAATGACTGAAAATCGCTATGAACTAAATAAAAACTTGGCACAGATGCTCAAAGGTGGGGTTATCATGGACGTTCAGAATCCTGAACAGGCCCGTATTGCAGAGGCCGCTGGTGCGGCTGCTGTTATGGCCTTTGGAACGAATTCCGGCTGATATCCGTGCGGCTGGTGGAGTTTCCCGAATGAGCGATCCAAAGATGATTAAGGAAATCCAAGAAGCGGTTAGCATTCCAGTAATGGCCAAGGTCAGAATCGGGCACTTTGTTGAAGCTCAAATTTTAGAGGCTATTGAGATTGACTATATCGATGAGAGTGAAGTTTTATCTCCAGCAGACGACCGTTTCCATGTGGACAAAAAAGAATTCCAAGTTCCTTTTGTCTGTGGAGCTAAGGATTTGGGTGAAGCCTTGCGTCGTATCGCTGAAGGCGCTTCTATGATTCGTACAAAAGGAGAACCAGGGACAGGAGACATTGTTCAAGCTGTTCGTCATATGCGTATGATGAATCAGGAAATTCGCCGCATTCAAAACCTACGTGAGGACGAACTTTATGTTGCTGCTAAGGACTTGCAAGTCCCTGTAGAATTGGTTCAATATGTCCATGAATATGGAAAATTGCCAGTTGTAAACTTTGCAGCTGGAGGCGTTGCAACGCCAGCTGATGCTGCTTTGATGATGCAATTAGGGGCAGAGGGTGTCTTTGTCGGTTCAGGTATTTTTAAGTCAGGCGACCCTGTTAAACGAGCAAGTGCCATTGTTAAGGCGGTTACTAACTTCAGAAATCCTCAAATCCTAGCTCAAATCTCTGAAGATTTAGGAGAAGCCATGGTTGGTATTAATGAAAATGAGATCCAAATCCTCATGGCTGAGCGAGGAAAATAGATGAAAATCGGAATATTGGCCTTGCAAGGTGCCTTTGCAGAGCATGCAAAAGTACTAGAGCAATTAGGTGTTGAGAGTGTTGAAATCAGAAATCTAGATGATTTTCAGAAACATCAGAGTGATTTGTCAGGTTTGATTTTGCCTGGTGGGGAGTCTACAACCATGGGCAAGCTCTTACGAGACCAAAACATGCTGCTTCCCATTCGAGAAGCCATTCTATCTGGTTTACCAGCCTTTGGAACCTGTGCAGGCTTAATTTTATTGGCTATGGAAATTGCTTCTCAGGAAGAAAGCCATCTAGGAACTATGGATATGGTGGTAGAGCGCAATGCCTATGGGCGCCAACTAGGGAGTTTCTATACGGAAGCAGAATGTAAGGGAGTCGGTCAGATTCCAATGACCTTTATCCGTGGTCCAATTATTAGTAGTGTTGGAGAGGATGTAGAAATTCTAGCAACAGTGGACAATCAAATCGTTGCAGCCCAAGAAAAAAATATGCTGGTAACTTCTTTTCATCCAGAATTGACTGATGATGTGCGCTTGCACCAGTACTTTATTAATATGTGTAAAGAAAAAAGATAGTAAAAAATCGCAAAAAATCACTTCCTGTGCTATAGTGTAATTGAAATTTTTTGTTTTTTACGTTAGAACTGTTTCTTCAGTCCTAGCGCCTTTTCTTTTTGATAAGTATGCTTGGTGGAGAGTAGTTTTACATATGCTACTATCTTGGTTATAGCTAACTTAAATTCTCATTTATTAAGTATACCTAAGTTTTATGTTTAAATTTTGTATAGAATAGTTGTATCACTAAACAAATCTATGTTTACGCTTTCAATCAAGCCTCGTTTATGATACTATTATGGTAATAGAAGAAAATTCTTAGTTCGCTGAAGACCTTTATTCGAGATCCAGAGGAAATAGAAATTTTATCCATAAAAAAATACGTTTCATAAGTTACTTACTTAATATTAATAGAATTCCAATATTGTATAATTAAATCAAAAGATGACACTGGAATCAGGAGGATTTATTATGGTTAATAATGTAGCTGTTAAAGTCTCAAACCTTTCAAAAGAATTTTTGTTAGGACAAGACAAAACTGTCTCTATTTTTGAAAGATGTTTCTTTATCTGTCAATTATGGGGAATTTGTATCAATACTTGGTGTCAGTGGTTCTGGAAAGTCTACTTTGCTAAGTTGCTTATCAAGTTTATCTGAACCAACAAGTGGCGAAGTTGTTATCAATGGTGTAAATCCATACACCTTAAAAGAAGGGAAGCTTGCTCAATTTAGAAGGCAAGATATTGCAATAATTTTTCAAAACTATAATCTGGTACCCGCTCTACCTGTACTAGAAAATGTTACACTTCCTCTGAGACTCTCAGGAAAGAATGTTGATAGCAATAAAGTAAAAAAATTGTTGGATAGTTTGAATTTTAAAGCAGAACTATCATCATTAGTTGCTACCTTATCAGGTGGAGAACAGCAAAAAGTGGCTATTACTCGTGCAATAATAGCTGATAGTAAAATTATTTTTGCTGATGAGCCAACAGGAGCTCTGGACAGCGTCTCAAGAAAACTTATTTTTGAAACACTTCGTAATTTAGCGAGTCAAGGAAAATGTGTTTTTATGGTCACTCATGATATTGAGTTGGCTTCAAAAACTGACAGAGCACTCATTTTAAAAGACGGAAAAATATCTCGACAAATTATTAAACCTTCAGCTGATGAGCTCTACCAAGCACTTGAAAGTAGTAAAGATTAATTTGATGAGGATTTATTATGCTAAAATTAATCATTTACCAATTTCAGTACTCAAAAAGACAATGGTTAGGAACAATACCATTACTATTTGTATCAAGCCTGATTGTTGGAACATCTTTATTTGGTATTGCTAGTTCAATGAAGACTGCTAATATTAACGCTTCACAACTTTTTCAAATGCTAATAATTTTTGGCGGGACTACTCTATTTTTCCTTATTTCAAATAATATAAGACTGCTAATAGATATCTTTAAAAAGGATTACCAATTGTGGGCTATCTTAGGCGCAAGCAGAACTCAGCTATCTTTATTAGTATCTGGACAGTTTTATATAATGGCAGTGATTGTTAGTAGTATTGGTACAATACTTTCATTTATCATGGCAGATAGTTACTACAAATTTTTTTACAAAATTTATTAGGAAGAGATGAGTTACCTGATTTAGTTATTACAGCCAACATTCAATCAATTTTATTGAGTGTTTTCATAGTCCCAACAATTGTCGGGATAGGGGCTTACTTTTTTTATTCAAGTCGAATACTTAAAAATATCATCAATATTAAAACCAAAAAAAGAAAAAAAGAAAAGTTACAGTAGCTGGATTTGTTAACATCTCTGTTCGTTTATTCCTATGGTTACTATGTATAGGTTCTATTGTTTCAGCAGGTTTTATCAGAAACAAAGAAATAATTGAAAAAAACAGTCAAGTATAGTATTATTTTTTTATTAATTATTCACATCCTTATTATTCAATCACTATCTCCATCAATTCAAATGTTTCTAATAAAATTTTTTTAATGAGGATATTTCCAACTGAAAATTATGTAATTAATACAGGCTTTTTGGAATCTACTATCCAATCCTAGCTATTTGAAAAGTATACAAACTTCAATGAGCATGGGAGTAACTCTCATTTCTGGGTTTATTCTTTACACCCAAAATATGTATTCATTCATGAATACAGCAAACGGAGTAAACGAAGCAAGAGCTTCCTTTATTGCTTATATGTCTGCTCCAATTATTCTGATTATTACTAGTTCTATTTCTCTTACAATTTTTATCTTCTAATAAAGATATTGAGGACATTAAACAGTTAAAGACACTGGGAGTGTCAAGATTACAACTTTTTTTAAAATACGTATAGGCGAGGCAATAATACATTCGGTGTTAATTTTATTAGTGTCAGTAATTTTCAATTTAATTATTTTTAATTTTTAGTTAGCGTTATTGGCTAATTTTTAGGCCGTAGTTTAGTAGATATATCAGGTTTCTGGCAACCGAGTCTTATAGTTATTTCTTTGTTAGTTATTTTTTTATAGTATTACAAAGGGATTTTTATTTATTTCAAGATAGATAAATTGGAATAGTTACTGATTCAAAAAGAACATACTTATTGTCATTGAAACCAAAGCAATACTAAAACTAAAAGGCAAGGATAAAAAACCTTGTCTTTTTTATTTATGTGACTATTAGTCCGTCTCGCTCCGTTAGGTGCGAGACAAAAAAACACCCGCTATGCGGGTGCGCGTCGAAGGTTATACCCAAAAAACTCCAAACGCGATACAATAAAGGTGTTCAAGCCAATTGTAAAGCGAAAGGAGAAAAATATGGCACAAAAGGCTCATAGTTTATCGCACACAAAGTGGCACTGTAAGTATCACATTGTGTTCACCCCTAAGTATAGAAGAAAAGTCATCTATAATCAATATCGAAGTAGTTTAGGCGAAATATTTCATCGCTTGTGTAGTTATAGAGGAGCTGAAATTATCGAGGGTCACTTAATGCCAGACCATGTACACATGTTAGTCAGTATTCCACCAAGGATAAGTGTTTCGAGTTTCATGGGTTATTTAAAAGGAAAAAGTGCACTCATGATGTTTGACAAACACGCCAATCTCAAGTACAAGTATTTCTAGGAGGAAGGTTATTATGTGAGTACGGTGGGACTCAATGAAGCCACGATTAAGAAATATATCCAAGATTAAAGAAATTATCCAGTGGATGGTTTCTTCACGAGTATGAAAATTTGAGAACGAGTAAAGCATGATATAGCACTAGATAAATTAAGTGTAAAAGAGTATGAGGATCCCTTTAGGGATAGTGGTAAGTAATACTAAAGTCTCTTTGAGAGGCAAGTGACGAGTCAAGAGCAATAAGGCTTGAACAACGTGAAAGCCAGCGTCTTTAGGCGCTGGCTGGTAATTTGGGCTTATAGCCCTGGTACAAACCACCCGTTTGACGGGTGGTCATGATTTTTATCTTTGGTATTACTTTGCATTCTTTTGCGAAAAAGGGAGTCACAAAAGAAGGCGAACCTCCTTAAAAATCAATATAATTCGCAAAGCGTTCCCCAGCTCCATTATAAAAGGCTTAGAAATATGAGTTTTCTAAGCCTTCTTCAAATGTCTTGTATCTTGTGGAATGATTAAATTGTTTGAATAGAAGATATATTCTATTCCCTTACTAGGTTTGGTTACTGAATAATTTAAATAATACTTTTCGTTGCGGAAAGTGTTATACATTTGAAAAAAATTTCAGGTGCAACATCATATGTGAGAATCCATTTTTTTATTTTTTTAAATATTTCTTAATGGTATATGATAAATTAAGATGATTCTCATGGTTATAAAAAAATTTGTGTAAAGACCAGGACCTTTGGTGTAATAAGGAGGATCAAAAAAATGTGAAGGAATCTTTTGTTTTAGTAATATTTAGTCGAATAAATTTTTTTCAGCATCCATATTATATAGCTTAATTCTACTTTTTCATAGAAGCTATTAATTTAATTTTTTTCAATAATTTTATCTTTATTAAAACGACAATCAAGTTTATAATCGCTATTCTGTTGGAGACCTCCTATAACACCAGCTTTTTATAATTCCTGAGCGATTTGTTCGATTAAGAAATAAAGTTGAGAATCCTAACTCAAGTAGGTCTTCAGACACATCTTTATTTTGTTGTATAATTCTCTGTTTTTTCCATTCTTCAATCGTAATAGGAGTTGTTTCAATTAAGTTAATAAGGTAATCTGTATAATTTAAAACAGAGTACCAGAATGCATAAATAGCTTTATCATAGTCATTTACCATAATTTTTTTGTACGTTGTTATTCAGGAGCAACTTTAAAGCAATCCCCATCCCCCATATAAGGTTCAATATATGTTAGTGATCCATTCAATTCAATAAGTTCTCTAACAAATTCATATACTTGTGTTTTTCCACCTGGGTATCGTAATGGACTCAAATTATTCTTCATTTTATTCCTCCTTTCATGTAAAGTACATCAAAATTATAGGTTGGGTATTTTTATTATTTGTTGCGACAAAATCAAACGCTTTTTTTAAATTTTTCAAATTGTTTAACTTCTTCAGGATGGATCGAAGTCCAATATTTAATTGGATTATTCTTCCCTTTCCAATGTTTCTTTTCAGTGTTAAACCACTTTTTCCAAACTTCTCGCGGCTTCGTATTCTTATAAGTACCATGCGCTTCTTGATATTGTCTTGTATATGTTCCGTCTTTTTATACTTTGAAGCACTCTATATTTACTATTATTCATAAAAAAATCGAGTGGTTATAATTTTCGTCTGTTTGTTTCCAAAAATCAGAATTAGAATCATTTAAAATGTCAAAGATGAATTCTTCTGGGTTTGAAGGTTCACCATGATTAGGCAATGTAATAAAGTTTTTCAAACTTGAAGTATTAATGAACTGATCACCGTCAAGGCATATTATGGATGTTGTAGTAAACTCTGGAATTTTTATTTTTTTATGGAGAGAAATATAGTTTGAACAAGAAAGTCCAATATCCTTTATAAGTTTTTAATCTTTGTTTAACAGGAGAATTATTGCTATCTTTTAGTCCTGTTAAAAGGTGAGAAAAAAATAAAGTAAGCTTCATTGTCCTCAAAAATACACATTTATCTTATCAGGAATACTTTTTTTATTTGCTTGAACTAACAATTGGTTTTTTTAAATTTATACAAATATTCCAGTTCATTTAATTTAATATCGGTGATATCTGTTTCATCAGTTGTAAAAATTTTTTTACATCTCGGTTAATCCGTGGATTATTTAACTTCTCGGATTCAAGATGTTCTAGTAAAGTAAGAGAATGAGAAGTTGCGAAAATTTGGATATTGAAAGCTCGAGCTTTTTCTAGAAAAAAACATCTAGAAGTACATTTTTGTGCGACGAGGATATAGTGTTGAGTCAATCTCATCAATTAATAGAATCCCACCATGATAATAATTTGGAAAATTATCTTTTAATTTTTTAAATGAGTAGAGAGATAAAAGGAGTTGTCCCACGATGTCTTCTCCAGATGAGATCATCTCAATAGTTCTATCAGTATTAATATAAGTCGCTGTATGTTTGTTTGTATGTGTTTTTGGTTGCACTTAAATTTTTTTCGGATATTTTTTTAATAAAATTGATTCATACAGAGTATGTATCTCTTTTATATCATCTTCTGATAGTGTCACATTGATATTCGTATTTTTTTAGTTCTAACAAGTGGAGTCAATCTGTCAAGTCCTAAATAAATTACAGGATGGACATAGTTAGAGGATTCATTATCATCTCGCCTAGTTACGAAACGCGGAAGTTTTTCTATCACTATGATTCGTTGTTTCGACTCTAAAGAATCTATTATTGTCTAAAAACAATATTTATATGTTCGGTATTTCTACCATCTTTATCGGATAATTTGAAGTGTTCATTTGATTCAGATTCAAAATTATTACCAAAAAAAGAGTAAGTATAGAATTATACTCGTTTAAAAAGTGTAGAATCCATTTCCGGATCTAAATCTTTAACTTTAAGTTTAGTTAATTGTTTAGCTTCTTCTGAAATGAAATCCACCACCTTATTATTAAACGAAAAAAACCTTGAGCGATCATTCCGAGTATTGTTGATTTCCCAGTTCCATTTTTCCAGAGATTATATTGATGTATTTTTGAAGGCTGAAATGATAGTTCTTTTATTAATCTAAAATCTTTAATTGTAATTTCTTTTTATGTAAACCATATTTGGATAATGCAAGGTCTTTCTATGTTTTTTTCTAGTAGGAACATTATTAACAATAACGTATATTGTATTATTTTTAGAATAGAAATGATTGAGGTATGTACATTAAATATAAAATAGCGAACTCAGAAGAGCTCGCTAGATTTTTATTCTGTATAAAAATCAATATAATTAGTGTCCCTCCACGGAAGACATGGGATTCGAACCCACGCACGCTGTTACACGCCTACCGCGTTTCCAACACGGCCTCTTAAGCCTCTTGAGTAATCTTCCAATACTTACTCAAATAGTCTACCATAAAGGTTCTTATCTTGCAATAAAAATTCTGGAAATAAGAAAAATGGTAGATTTTGAAAGGAAATGATAAAAAATGCTTGACTTTGAAAGAAAGTGTGATAGAATGAATAGTGTAAACGATAACAGGAGGTGATTCAGTGTTAAAAACAGAGCGGAAGCAACTGATTTTAGAGGAGTTAAATCAACATCATGTAGTTTCTCTAGAAAAATTAGTTAGTTTGCTAGAGACCTCAGAATCAACGGTGCGAAGAGACTTGGATGAGTTGGAAGCAGAAAACAAGCTTCGTCGCGTGCATGGTGGAGCAGAATTGCCCCACTCCTTGCAGGAAGAGGAAACCATTCAAGAGAAATCTGTCAAAAACCTTCAAGAGAAGAAGTTGCTGGCTCAGAAAGCTGCCTCTCTCATCAAGGAACAAGATGTCATCTTTATCGACGCTGGAACAACAACTGCTTTTTTGATTCATGAATTGGTCAATAAAAATATTACTGTTGTGACCAACTCGATTCACCATGCAGCTCAGTTGGTTGAAAAGCAGATTCCAACGGTCATGGTTGGAGGAAGTGTCAAGATGGCAACAGATGCGAGCATCGGGGGCGTTGCTCTTAACCAGATTAACCAATTGCACTTTGACCGTGCCTTTATCGGGATGAATGGTGTGGACGATGGCTATTATACGACTCCTGATATGGAGGAGGGGGGCTGTGAAGCGTGCTATTTTAGAGAATGCCAAACAGACCTACGTCTTAGTGGATTCGTCTAAAATTGGACAAACTTGCTTTGCCAAGGTAGCACCACTCAAACGAGCTATTGTTATCACAAGTCAAGGGCATGAGCTCTTGCAGGCTATTAAGGAGAAAACGGAGGTAATAGAAGTATGATTTATACAGTCACACTCAATCCATCCATTGACTATATTGTTCGTTTGGACCAAGTCCAAGTCGGTAGTGTCAATCGTATGGACAGTGATGATAAGTTTGCTGGTGGGAAAGGAATCAATGTCAGTCGTGTCTTGAAACGCTTGGATATTCCAAATACAGCGACTGGATTTATCGGAGGTTTTACTGGTAAATTTATCACAGATACTTTGGCTGATGAAGCAATCGAGACACGTTTTGTCCAAGTGGCAGAAGATACTCGTATCAATGTTAAAATCAAAGCAGATCAAGAAACAGAAATCAACGGAACGGGTCCAAATGTCGAACCAGCCCAGTTAGAAGAATTGAAAGCTATTTTGTCTAGTTTAACAGCAGAAGATACAGTTGTCTTTGCTGGTTCAAGTGCTAAAAATCTAGGCAATGTTATCTACAAGGATTTGATTGCCTTGACGCGCCAGACGGGTGCGCAAGTCGTTTGTGATTTTGAAGGACAGACCTTGATTGATAGTTTGGACTACCAGCCACTTTTGGTTAAACCAAACAATCATGAACTTGGAGCAATTTTTGGGGTTAAACTCGAAAGTTTAGATGAAATCGAGAACTATGCTCGTCAGTTACTGGCTAAAGGTGCTCAAAATGTGATTATTTCTATGGCTGGTGATGGTGCCCTTCTTGTCACATCTGAGGGAGCTTACTTTGCTAAACCAATCAAGGGAACAGTGAAATTCAGTCGGAGCTGGCGATTCTATGGTCGCTGGATTTACAGGTGAATTTGTCAAATCCAAAGACGCAGTAGAAGCCTTCAAATGGGGAGTGGCTTGCGGAACGGCAACCACCTTCTCAGATGACTTGGCAACAGCAGAATTTATTAAAGAAACATATGAAAAAGTTGAGGTAGAAAAAAGATGAAAATTCAAGACCTATTGAGAAAAGATGTTATGTTGCTGGATTTGCAGGCAACTGAAAAAACAGCTGTCATCGAAGAGATGATTAAAAGCTTGACAGACCACGGTTATGTAACAGATTTTGAAACCTTTAAAGAAGGAATTTTGGCGCGTGAAGCCTTGACTTCTACTGGTTTAGGAGATGGTATCGCAATGCCTCACAGCAAAAACGCTGCTGTAAAAGAAGCGACTGTTCTCTTTGCTAAGTCAAACAAAGGTGTTGACTACGAGAGTTTGGATGGACAAGCAACTGACCTCTTCTTTATGATTGCTGCTCCAGAAGGTGCAAATGACACTCACTTAGCAGCCTTGGCAGAATTGTCTCAATACTTGATGAAAGACGGTTTTGCTGACAAACTTCGTCAAGTGACATCAGCTGACCAAGTTATCGAACTTTTTGACCAAGCTTCAGAAAAAACTGAGGAACCTGTTCAAGCACCTGCTAATGACTCTGGAGACTTTATCGTAGCTGTTACAGCTTGTACGACAGGTATCGCCCACACTTACATGGCCCAAGAAGCTCTTCAAAAAGTGGCTGCTGAAATGGGTGTTGGAATTAAGGTCGAAACCAACGGTGCTAGCGGTGTTGGTAACCAACTAACTGCTGAGGACATCCGCAAGGCTAAAGCTGTTATCATCGCAGCAGACAAGGCAGTTGAGATGGATCGTTTCGATGGTAAACCATTGATCAATCGTCCGGTTGCTGACGGTATCCGTAAGACAGAAGAGTTGATCAACATGGCTCTTTCTGGGGATGCTGAAATCTACCGTGCTGCAAACGGTGTAAAAGCTGCAACAGTCTCTAACGAAAAACAAAGCCTTGGTGGTGCCTTCTACAAACACTTGATGAGTGGTGTGTCCCAAATGTTGCCATTCGTTATCGGTGGTGGTATCATGATTGCCCTTGCCTTCTTGATTGATGGTGCTTTAGGTGTTCCAAATGAAAACCTTGGCAATCTTGGTTCTTACCATGAGTTAGCTTCTATGTTCATGAAAATTGGTGGTGCAGCCTTTGGATTGATGCTCCCAGTTTTTGCAGGTTATGTTGCCTACTCTATCGCTGAAAAACCAGGTTTGGTAGCAGGTTTCGTGGCTGGTGCTATTGCTAAAGAAGGTTTTGCCTTTGGTAAAATCCCTTATGCAGCAGGTGGTGAAGCAACTTCAACTCTTGCAGGTGTCTCATCTGGTTTCCTAGGTGCCCTTGTTGGTGGATTTATAGCAGGTGCCTTGGTTCTTGCTATTAAGAAATACGTTAAAGTTCCTCGTTCACTTGAAGGTGCTAAATCAATCCTTCTCTTGCCACTTCTTGGAACAATCTTGACTGGATTTGTTATGCTAGCTGTTAACATCCCAATGGCAGCAATCAACACTGCTATGAATGACTTCCTAGGTGGTCTTGGAGGAGGTTCAGCTGTCCTTCTTGGTATCGTCCTTGGTGGAATGATGGCTGTTGACATGGGTGGACCAGTTAACAAAGCTGCCTATGTCTTTGGTACAGGTACACTTGCAGCAACTGTTTCTTCAGGTGGTTCTGTAGCTATGGCAGCAGTTATGGCTGGAGGAATGGTGCCACCACTTGCAATCTTTGTTGCAACGCTTCTTTTTAAAGATAAATTTACCAAAGAAGAACGCAACTCTGGTTTGACCAACATCATCATGGGCTTGTCATTTATCACTGAGGGAGCAATTCCATTTGGTGCCGCTGACCCAGCTCGTGCGATTCCAAGCTTCATCCTTGGTTCAGCAGTAGCAGGTGGCCTCGTTGGTCTTACTGGTATCAAACTCATGGCACCACACGGAGGAATCTTCGTGATTGCCCTTACTTCAAATGCTCTTCTTTACCTCGTTTCTGTCTTGGTAGGAGCAATCGTGAGCGGTGTGGTCTATGGTTACCTACGCAAATCTCAAGCATAAAAATTAGATAGGAAATAAAAAGATTGGACCGTTTGGTGCAGTCTTTTTCTCTTTCCGAAATGCCTGTGAAATATGGTATAATAGAAGAATGGCAAACAAGAATACAAGTAAAACAAGACGGAGACCGTCTAAAGCAGAACTCGAAAGAAAAGAAGCGATTCAACGAATGTTGATTTCGTTGGGAATCGCGCTTTTATTGATTTTCGCAGCCTTCAAATTAGGGGCTGCAGGTATCACCCTTTACAATCTAATTCGCTTGCTGGTGGGTAGCCTAGCTTATCTGGCCATATTCGGTTTATTAATCTACCTCTTCTTTTTCAAGTGGATACGAAAACAGGAAGGGCTCTTATCAGGATTTTTCACCATATTTGCTGGCTTGCTCTTGATTTTTGAGGCCTACTTAGTTTGGAAATATGGTTTGGGCAAGTCCGTTCTAAAAGGAACCATGGCTCAGGTTGTGACTGATTTGACTGGTTTTCGAACGACCAGTTTTGCTGGAGGTGGCTTGATTGGGGTTGCTCTTTATATTCCAACTGCCTTTCTCTTTTCAAATATCGGCACTTACTTTATTGGTTCTATCTTGATTTTAGCAGGCGCTCTCCTAATCAGTCCTTGGTCTGTTTATGATGTTGCTGAATTTTTCAGTAGAGGCTTTGCTAAATGGCGGGAAGGGCATGAGCGTCGAAAAGAGGAACGCTTTGTCAAACAAGAAGAAAAAGCTCGCCAAAAGGCTGAGGAAGAGGCTAGATTAGAACAAGAAGAGGCTGAAAAAGCCTTACTCGATTTGCCTCCTATTGATATGGAAACGGGTGAAATTCTGACTGATGATGTTGTGCTTGACGTTCCACCTGTTCCAGAAGAAGATTGGGTGGAACCAGAAATCATCCTGCCTCAAGCTGAACTTGAATTCCCTGAACAGGGAGATAACTCTGATGACGAAGATGTTCAGGTCGATTTTTCAGCCAAGGAGGCTCTTGAATACAAACTTCCAAGCTTACAACTCTTTGCCCCTGATAAACCCAAAGACCAGTCTAAAGAGAAGAAAATCGTTCGTGAAAATATCAAAATCCTTGAAGAAACCTTTGCTAGTTTTGGTATCAAGGTGACGGTTGAACGGGCTGAAATTGGGCCATCAGTGACCAAGTATGAAGTCAAACCGGCAGTGGGTGTACGGGTCAACCGCATTTCCAATCTAGCAGATGATCTTGCTCTAGCCTTGGCGGCCAAGGATGTCCGAATTGAAGCACCTATCCCAGGAAAATCTCTAGTCGGAATAGAAGTGCCCAACTCCGAGATTGCGACGGTATCCTTCCGCGAACTATGGGAACAATCTCAAACAAAGCAGAAAATCTCTTGGAAATTCCTTTAGGAAAGGCTGTTAATGGTACCGCAAGAGCTTTTGACCTTTCTAAAATGCCCCACTTGCTAGTCGCAGGTTCAACGGGTTCAGGAAAGTCAGTAGCAGTTAACGGAATTATCGCTAGCATTCTCATGAAGGCGAGACCTGACCAAGTTAAATTTATGATGGTTGATCCCAAGATGGTTGAGTTATCTGTTTACAATGATATTCCCCACCTCTTGATTCCAGTCGTGACCAATCCACGCAAAGCCAGCAAGGCTTTGCAAAAGGTCGTGGATGAAATGGAAAATCGTTATGAACTCTTTGCTAAGGTAGGAGTCCGTAATATTGCAGGATTTAATGCCAAGGTAGAAGAGTTCAATTCCCAGTCTGAGTATAAGCAGGTTCCGTTACCGCTCATTGTCGTGATTGTGGATGAGTTGGCTGACCTCATGATGGTTGCCAGCAAGGAAGTGGAAGATGCCATCATTCGTCTTGGGCAGAAGGCGCGGGCTGCAGGTATCCACATGATTCTTGCAACCCAACGTCCATCCGTTGATGTCATTTCTGGTCTGATTAAGGCCAATGTCCCTTCTCGTGTCGCTTTTGCGGTATCATCAGGTACAGATTCCCGTACTATTTTAGATGAAAATGGAGCTGAGAAACTACTTGGACGTGGAGATATGCTCTTTAAACCAATCGATGAAAATCATCCTGTTCGTCTCCAAGGCTCCTTTATCTCGGATGATGATGTTGAACGCATCGTAAACTTTATCAAGGCTCAGGCAGATGCAGACTACGATGAGAGTTTTGATCCAGGTGAGGTTTCTGAAAATGACGGTGAATTTTCAGATGGTGAATCTGGTGGAGATCCGCTTTTTGAAGAAGCCAAGGCTTTAGTCATCGAGACCCAGAAAGCCAGTGCATCCATGATTCAGCGTCGTTTGTCAGTTGGATTTAACCGTGCGACCCGTCTCATGGAAGAACTGGAGATGGCAGGTGTCATCGGTCCAGCTGAAGGTACCAAACCAAGAAAAGTATTGCAACAATAAATTTCTCTCTTATACGGAAATGTGAACCTGACGTGATTTGAAGAGATTTTTGAAGCGGATTATCTATGATGTATAATTAATTGAATCTAAAATAGTATGAAACGACTTTTAAAGCATGAAATTGATTTGGATTCCCTAATAAATTTGTTCACATTTTATTCAAACACTATATCAAGCTGAAACAGGTTTAGAATTTCTTTTAGATATATGAAGACTCCCCTTATAGTTTCTAGTGAATATTTGTTTTTCACTAGAAACTATAAGGGGAGCTTTTGTACTCATGTATGAGATAGATTTCTCTTTTTTGTTTTATTAAACTGCATAGCTCACTTTTCATTAGGAATAAGCTATTGTATTCGCTAGATGTTAGCTGACATCAATTCACTACTGTTTAAAATTTTGAGAGTTTTGCAGTTTTTGAGTTCAGTTTCTGTTTATTCACCAAAGAAAAATGGTGGGGCGAACCGTTTCAGCTCTTCAAAGCAATGTTGGGCTGCCTCTGCATCTTCACAGATGACAAGGCAGACATCATCACCACAGAGGGTAGCGATAGCGTCAGGGAAACTCAAAGCATCAATGATAGAACCAAATGATTGAGCCAGTCCAGGAAGGGTTTTTAGTAGAACTTGATGTTGAACTGGGCGCATCAAGACAAGGGCGTCTTCCATGTAGAGTTCGAGGCGTTTTTCCCATTTTGAGATAGAACCTGTATTTAGCACATAGTAAGAGTTATCTTCTTCTCGTACTTTTGACAGGTTCATACTTTTAATATCTCTCGAAAGTGTCGCTTGTGTAACTTGAATATCATTATCGGCAAGAAGAGATTGTAACTCAGCTTGTGTGTGAATCTTATTTTTCGTTACAAGAGCGCGTATGAGTTGGTGTCGGTGTTCAGATTTATTCATAATAATTTAACTCCTTTTTTAGTGAGGTAGGATAAGTGTAGACTGTTCAAGATCAACAGTCAGCTGGTAAGCGGTATTGTCACGTATGGTGATTTCAAAGTCAGTCGTATAGAGGACTAAACGAAGAGTATCTCCTTCTTTTAACTTGTAAATAGTAGGTTGTAGTTCAAATTGCACATCCATCCATTCATCTGCAGTGATATCCTCTACTAACAGTAGATCAGTTCTATTTTGTAAATTGAGGTAACCTTTTGTCACGACTCGTTGTGTATCTGGTCTAAATGGTAATTCACAGAGATTTTCTAACATGTAGTAGCGTCCATTATCAATGGTTTTAGCACTTAAAATAGCTGGATAAGGTTGTAGGTATTTCTTTTGTCCAAGTTCCAGTAGTTGAGCAGATAAAAGCCCCTTGTTTGTGCTGGATTTGATGCGAAGATTGAGTTGAGCTCGACCGTTCAAGTGAAGATCCTTAGTCACAGGAAGGTCAATAGTAATCTGATTGGTTTTTCCTTGATAGAGTTCTGTATTGAAGGTCTGGTATGTCTTACCATAACGCTCAAAATCCTTATCTGGGTACTGGTTTTGAATGACTTTCTCTTCTTGACCAAGTGAGAAGGTTTCAAAGTTTTCTTGCCCACCGAACTTATCAAGTGATAACCAAGTCTGAGGGGTTGTATTGTCCTGCCAGATAACAGTAGGAAGTTGGAAATCTGTATCTTGTCCAAGTAATTTCTTTGTCAACAAAGTATTCATGGACTCACGGAAGTCAATGGACTGCCAGTTGTTCATGTAAACATGGGCGCCATTATGGAAAAAGAGGTGCTTATTTATATAAGTAGGAAGAGTATGGAACATCTGGTAAACATGAAGTGGTTTGACATTCCAATCCTGTGAACCGTGGGTAAAGACAACCTCTGCTTTTACATTATGGGCATTGAGCAGATAGTTGCGATCATGCCAAAACTGGTTATAGTCGCCAGTCTTGCGATCCAGTTGTTCTTTTACTTTTTCTAAGTCAGCTTGGTGAGCTTCATTGCCACGGATATAGTCGCCAGCCAAGAGATTACGAGAATAGGTTAACTCAGCAAGGGAGTCAAAGTCCTCACCTGGATAACCGCCTGGACTAGTTACAAGACCGTTTTCACGATAGTAGTTGTACCAAGATGAAATGCCAGCCTCAGCAATGATAACCTCTAAACCATCGACGCCTGTAGTCGCAAGCCCATTTGACATGGTTCCAAGATAGGAAAGTCCAGTTGTGGCTACTTTTCCATTTGACCAGTCAGCCTTGACTTGACGTTGGCGCGTATGGTCGGTAAAGGCACGACAACGACCATTAAGCCAATCAATGACATTTTTATAAGCTTCGATTTGCTGGTAGTCGCCATTAGTCATGAAACCAGTAGAGTCTTTGGTACCAACACCTGAGACATAGAGATTGGCAAAGCCTCTCGGAAGGAAGTAGTCGTTGAGTGTATAGCTAGAGTTGATGTGACTTAGCTTTTCCTCAGTTTCAGCCACAAGCTCAGCTTGGCCTTGGGGTTGGACGAGATTGAGTTGAGGTTCCTCTAACTCGATCTTGTGAGCAGGTTTAACCTCAAGCTCGCCCTCCATCTTGTAGAGAGCTTTGTCACTGGCCTTGTCATTGGTTCCCTGATGATAAGGACTGGCTGTCATGATGGCAGGGATTTGCCCCTCATAATGTGGACGAATAATGCTAACCTTGACTAAGTCTGGTAGCCCTTTTTGGTCAGTATCGACACGAGACTCAACGTAAACGACTTCACGAATGACATCATGGCTAGAAAAAGTAGCCAAACTCTTGCCGTTAAAGTAGTGGTAGTCATTATCCTCCGGAATAAGACCATCACTAACAAGTTGGTCGATAAGAGTATTTCCCTTTTTGGTGCGAGTATTGAGTAACTGATAGAGATTTTCAATCAGGTCACCATATACAATAGGAAATCCAGTCTCTTTACGAAAAGCTTCACTATCTTCGAAGTCAACCAAATAAGAAAAGCCTAAAAGTTGAAAAGCAACAGTATAAAAAATATCTGCTGTCAGTTCATCTTCTGATTGAAAAAATGTTAGCAGGTCTGTTTTTTTATCAGCTGCTAGGATGGAAAGTGGATAGTTGGTGTCTTGATAAGTGAAAAAGAAACGACTTAGAAAAGACTCCAACATCTTTTTATTTGTTGACTCAGATGGAAAAATCAAATCCATACTTTTTTTAATTCATATAAAATAGTATCTCTTGGAAGTGATAAATAGCTGAATTGATTAAAGCGCATAAAACCTCCTTGTAAAATAATAATTAAGGTTATTATATCAAAAAAATAGGAGAAAGGGAATTATTAAGTGAGAAAGAAATTAATTAAAGAATAATGAATATTATTTATATGAAAAAAACAGGTACAACTCTATAGTCCAAAAGCAAGTTATCATAGTAAATAGATTAACTGGATATGTCTTTCTATTTTTAAAAGATATATTCACTTCTTGGGATAAAAAAAGTAAAAAAATTACCGGATCATTTGATTCTTTAAATGTATTTTTTTGCTTTTTTTCGTTCAAAAAAATTTTTACTTTAAGGATAAAATAGAGATAGGAGTCATTGCTTTTTGTCTTTCTCTTTTTGAAAATGGTATAATATAGTGAGAAGGATAGAGGAGAAGTGTAAATTGATCGCACAACTAGATACAAAAACAGTCTATAGTTTTATGGAGAGTGTCATTTCAATCGACAAGTATGTGAGAGTAGCAAAAGACTATGGATACACTCATCTGGCTATGATGGATATTGACAATCTTTATGGGGCTTTCGACTTTCTAGAGGTTACAAAAAAATACGGCATTCATCCTTTGCTTGGGCTTGAAATGAATGTGCTTGTAGATGATAAGGAAGTGAATCTGCGCTTTTTAGCTTTATCTAGTGTGGGCTATCAGCAGTTGATGAAACTATCAACAGCCAAGATGCAGGGGGAGAAAAGTTGGTCAGTTCTATCTCAGTATCTAGAGGATATCGCGGTAATTGTGCCTTATTTTGAAGAGCTTGAATCACTAAATCTAGGCTGTGATTACTATATAGGGGTTTACCCAGAAACACTGGCAAGCGAATTTCATCATCCAATCTTGCCCCTCTATCGGGTAAATGCCTTTGAAAGCAGGGATAGAGAAGTTCTGCAAGTCTTAACAGCAATTAAAGAAAACCTACCGCTTAGAGAAGTTCCATTGCGCTCGCGACAAGATGTCTTTATATCAGCAAGTTCTTTAGAAATTATTCCTAGAACGTTTTCCGCAAGCCTTGGACAATTTAGAAAAGCTTATTTCAGGTATTTCTTACGACTTGGATACTAGTCTAAAATTGCCTCGTTTTAATCCAGCAAGGCCAGCAGTAGAAGAGTTGAGAGAACGCGCTGAGCTTGGGCTTGCTCAGAAGGGGTTGACTAGTAAAGAATATCAAGACCGTCTAGACCAAGAATTGGCTGTTATTCATGATATGGGCTTTGATGATTATTTCTTGGTTGTCTGGGATTTGCTGCGTTTTGGACGTTCGAATGGCTATTATATGGGAATGGGGCGAGGTTCCGCAGTTGGTAGCTTGGTTTCCTATGCTTTAGACATTACAGGGATTGACCCAGTAGAGAAAAATCTGATTTTTGAACGCTTTCTCAATCGTGAACGCTATACCATGCCTGATATTGATATTGATATTCCTGATATTTATCGTCCAGATTTTATCAGGTATGTTGGCAATAAATATGGCAGTAAACATGCGGCTCAAATCGTTACTTTTTCAACCTTTGGAGCCAAGCAAGCTCTACGAGATGTCTTGAAACGCTTTGGTGTGCCAGAGTATGAATTATCTGCAATTACCAAGAAAATCAGTTTTCGTGATAATCTTAAGTCAGCCTATGAAGGGAACCTACAGTTTCGTCAGCAAATCAATAGTAAGTTAGAATACCAAAAAGCCTTTGAAATTGCCTGCAAGATCGAGGGCTATCCAAGACAAACCTCTGTCCATGCAGCTGGTGTTGTGATTAGCGACCAAGATTTGACCAACTACATACCTCTGAAGCATGGTGATGAAATTCCACTGACTCAATATGATGCTCATGGAGTTGAAGCTAGTGGGCTTTTGAAAATGGACTTTCTGGGACTACGAAATTTGACCTTTGTCCAGAAGATGCAAGAGTTGCTTGCTGAATCAGAAGGTATTCATCTGAAAATAGAAGAAATTGATTTGGAAGACAAAGAAACGCTAGCTCTTTTTGCTTCTGGCAATACAAAAGGTATCTTTCAATTTGAGCAACCTGGTGCCATTCGCTTGCTCAAACGTGTGCAACCAGTCTGTTTTGAAGATGTCGTAGCGACTACTTCCCTAAATAGGCCAGGTGCTAGTGACTACATCAATAATTTGTGGCAAGAAAACATGGGCAGGAAGAAGTGACTGTTCTGGATCCAGTACTGGAGGATATTTTGGCTCCAACCTACGGCATTATGCTCTATCAGGAGCAGGTTATGCAGGTTGCTCAGCGATTTGCTGGATTTAGTCTTGGGAAAGCCGATATTTTGCGCCGAGCTATGGGGAAAAAGGATGCCTCTGCCATGCATGAGATGAGGGCTTCTTTTATTCAAGGTTCATTAGAAGCTGGACATACTGCGGAAAAGGCAGAGCAGGTCTTTGATGTCATGGAGAAGTTTGCAGGTTATGGTTTTAACAGGTCACATGCCTATGCCTACTCAGCCTTGGCCTTTCAGTTGGCTTATTTCAAAACGCATTATCCAGCCATTTTTTATCAGGTCATGTTGAATTCCGCCAACAGTGATTACTTAACAGATGCCTTAGAAGCAGGCTTTGAAGTAGCGCCTCTGTCCATCAACACCATTCCCTATCACGATAAAATTGCCAACAAGGCCATCTATCTAGGATTGAAATCGATTAAGGGAGTCAGCAATGATCTGGCACTTTGGCTTCTTGAAAACAGACCCTATTCTAACATTGAAGATTTTATAGCTAAATTACCTGAAAATTATTTGAAACTTCCTCTGCTAGAACCTTTGGTAAAAGTTGGCCTTTTCGATTTATTTGAAAAAAATCGTCAAAAAGTATTCAATAATTTAGTTAATCTATTTGAATTTGTAAAAGAGTTAGGAAGTTTGTTCGGGGATACAATTTATAGCTGGCAGGAATCGGAAGATTGGACGGAACAAGAAAAATTCTATATGGAACAAGAACTTTTAGGGATAGGTGTCAGTAAACATCCCCTACAAGCTATTGCAAGTAAGGCTATTTACCCGATTACCCCAATTGGGAATTTGTCAGAAAATAGCTACGCTATTATTTTGGTTGAAGTTCAGAAAATAAAAGTAATTCGTACCAAAAAGGGCGAAAACATGGCCTTCTTACAGGTAGATGATAGTAAGAAAAAATTGGATGTCACTCTCTTTTCAGACTTATATCGTCAGGTTGGGCAGGAAATAAAAGAGGGAGCCTTCTACTATATAAAAGGAAAAATCCAGTCACGTGATGGCCGTCTGCAAATGATTGCACAAGAAATAAGAGAAGCAGTTGCTGAACGCTTTTGGATACAGGTGAAGAATCATGATTCGGATCAAGAAATTTCACGTATTTTAGACCAATATAAAGGCCCAATCCCAGTCATCATCAGGTATGAAGAGGAACAGAAAACAATCGTTTCTCCCCATCATTTTGTAGCTAAATCCAATGAATTAGAAGCGAAATTGAATGAAATGGTTATGAAAACGATTTATCGCTAAAAATACGGAAAATAGAAGAATTTTAAAATCAAATGTGGTATAATCAATAAGAATGTTAAAAGAAAAAGGAGCATAAACCAATATGAAACGTATTGCTGTTTTGACTAGTGGTGGAGACGCCCCTGGTATGAACGCTGCTATCCGTGCAGTTGTTCGTCAAGCAATTTCAGAAGGAATGGAAGTGTTTGGTATCTATGACGGATATGCTGGTATGGTTGCCGGTGAAATTCATCCCCTAGATGCAGCTTCAGTAGGAGACATCATTTCTCGTGGTGGTACTTTCCTTCACTCAGCTCGTTACCCAGAGTTCGCTCAACTTGAAGGGCAACTTAAAGGGATTGAGCAATTGAAAAAACACGGAATTGAAGGTGTAGTTGTTATCGGTGGTGACGGATCTTACCACGGCGCTATGCGTTTGACTGAACATGGCTTCCCAGCTATCGGTCTTCCAGGTACAATCGATAACGATATCGTTGGTACTGACTTTACAATCGGTTTTGACACAGCGGTTACAACTGCTATGGATGCTATCGATAAGATTCGTGATACATCATCAAGTCACCGTCGTACTTTTGTTATTGAAGTTATGGGACGTAACGCTGGTGATATCGCTCTTTGGGCTGGTATTGCAACTGGTGCTGATGAAATCATCATTCCTGAAGAAGGATTCAAGATTGAAGATATCGTAGAAAGCATTAAATGTGGTTATGAGTGTGGTAAAAAACACAATATCATCGTCTTGGCAGAAGGTGTGATGTCAGCAGCTGAATTTGGTAAAAAACTAAAAGAAGCTGGGGATACAAGCGACCTTCGTGTGACAGAACTTGGACATATTCAACGTGGTGGTTCTCCAACTGCGCGTGACCGTGTATTGGCGTCACGTATGGGTGCGCATGCTGTTAAACTTCTTAAAGAAGGTATCGGTGGTGTTGCGGTTGGTATCCGTAACGAAAAAATGGTTGAAAATCCAATTCTTGGTACTGCAGAAGAAGGAGCATTGTTTAGCCTTACTGCAGAAGGTAAGATTGTGGTTAACAACCCACACAAAGCTGACATTGAGCTATCTAGCTTGAATAAGAGCTTGTCATAATTTACAATTTAGTTAATAAGACCAAAAAGGTCATATATATAAAGGAGTCACAAAAATCATGAACAAACGTGTAAAAATCGTTGCAACTTTGGGTCCTGCGGTAGAAATCCGTGGTGGTAAAAAATTCGGTGAGGACGGATACTGGGGTGAAAAACTTGATGTTGAAGCTTCAGCTAAAAACATTGCTAAATTGATTGAAGCTGGTGCTAACACATTCCGTTTCAACTTCTCACACGGTGACCACCAAGAACAAGGTGAGCGTATGGCAACTGTTAAACTTGCTGAAAAACTTGCAGGTAAAAAAGTTGGTTTCCTTCTTGATACAAAAGGACCAGAAATCCGTACAGAATTGTTCGAAGGTGAAGCTAAAGAGTATTCATACAAAACTGGTGAGAAAATCCGTGTTGCAACTAAACAAGGAATCAAATCAACTCATGAAGTGATTGCATTGAACGTTGCTGGTGCTCTTGATATCTATGATGATGTTGAAGTCGGTCGTCAAGTTTTGGTTGACGATGGTAAACTTGGTCTTCGTGTGGTTGCTAAAGATGATGCAACTCGTGAATTTGAAGTTGAAGTTGAAAACGATGGTATCATCGCTAAACAAAAAGGTGTGAACATTCCTAACACTAAAATTCCTTTCCCAGCTCTTGCTGAACGCGATAACGATGATATCCGCTTCGGTCTTGAACAAGGTATCAACTTCATCGCTATTTCATTCGTACGTACTGCAAAAGACGTGAACGAAGTTCGTGCAATCTGTGAAGAAACTGGAAACGGACATGTTCAATTGTTCGCTAAAATCGAAAACCAACAAGGTATCGATAACTTGGATGAAATTATCGAAGCTGCTGATGGTATCATGATCGCTCGTGGTGACATGGGTATCGAAGTACCATTCGAAATGGTTCCAGTTTACCAAAAAATGATTATCACTAAAGTCAATGCTGCAGGTAAAGTTGTTATCACTGCAACAAACATGCTTGAAACAATGACTGAAAAACCACGTGCAACTCGTTCAGAAGTATCAGACGTATTTAACGCTGTTATCGATGGAACTGATGCTACAATGCTTTCAGGTGAGTCTGCAAACGGTAAATACCCACTTGAGTCAGTAACTACAATGGCTACAATCGATAAGAACGCTCAAACTCTTCTTAACGAATACGGACGTTTGAACTCAGATTTATTCGAACGTAACTCTAAGACAGAAGTAATGGCTTCAGCTGTCAAAGATGCTACTAACTCAATGGACATTAAATTGGTTGTAACTCTTACTAAGACAGGTCACACTGCACGTTTGATCTCTAAATACCGTCCAAATGCTGATATCTTGGCATTGACATTCGACGAATTGACAGAACGTGGTTTGATGTTGAACTGGGGTGTTATCCCAATGTTGACAGATGCTCCATCATCAACTGATGATATGTTTGAAATTGCTGAACGTAAAGCAGTTGAAGCAGGTCTAGTAGAATCTGGTGACGATATCGTTATTGTTGCTGGTGTACCAGTTGGAGAAGCTGTACGTACAAACACAATGCGTATCCGTACAGTACGTTAATTAATAGAAAAATAGCCTATCATATCAAGCTTTCTAGCCTGTATGATGGGCTTTTTTTGTATATGAGCAAAGTTTTTACTTTTGATTTAATGCAACTGTAGCTAAAGAGTAAATCGTTGCTTGTTCCATACTTTTTGTGATGTGAGTATAAATCTGATTGGTAGTCTTTTTGTCTTCATGCCCAAGCTATGACATGATAGCTTTTAAAGGGATGTTGTTTTTTGAACGAAAATTTCATAAAATGTTTAGTTTTTATAGTGAATTACAGCTAGAATAGTACGCCGTGGCTACTAAAATATTTCTAGAAATTAATTTGTTCATATCTTATTTCAATCTACTATAATACAGAAAAAAACAACTCCCTGATAATTCAAGGAGTTGTCTATGGCTAAATTAGTTTTTAGAAGCTTCTTGGAATTCTGGGTTTTTCCATGCTTCGTCAATGATAGCTTGTAATTCTTTAGCAGATGCTTGCATTTTTTGGGTTTCTGCGTCGTTCAATGGAATGTTTACTGGACGAACGATACCATGTGCACCAACAACAGCTGGTTGACCGATAAAGACGTTCTCAACTCCGTATTGACCTTCTTGGAATACTGAAAGTGGAAGTACTGCGTTTTCATCGTCAAGGATTGCTTTAGTGATACGAGCAAGGGCTACTGCGATACCGTAGTATGTTGCACCTTTTTTGTTGATGATTGTGTAGGCTGCATCACGAACACCTTCGAACAATTCAATCAATTCAGCTTCTTGAACATTTTGAGTGTCTTTAAGGAATTCTTCAAGGTTTACACCGGCGATGTTTGCGTGTGACCAAACAGCGAACTCAGAGTCACCGTGTTCACCCATGATGTAGGCGTGAACTGAACGAGCATCTACATCCAATTTTTCAGCAAGTGCTTGACGGAAACGAGCTGAGTCAAGTGAAGTACCTGAACCGATAACGCGTTCTTTAGGGAAACCAGAGAATTTCCAAGTTGAGTAAGTCAAGACATCAACTGGGTTAGCAGCAACAAGGAAGATACCTTTGAAACCTGATTCAACAACTTGAGTTACGATTGATTTGTTGATAGCAAGGTTTTTACCTACAAGGTCAAGACGAGTTTCACCTGGTTTTTGAGGTGCACCTGCAGTGATTACAACAAGGTCAGCGTCTGCACAGTCAGAGTATTGAGCTGCATAGATTTTTTTAGGTGAAGTGAAGGCAAGGGCGTGACTAAGGTCAAGTGCGTCACCAACAGCTTTTTCATGCAATTGTGGAATTTCGATAATTCCAAGCTCTTGTGCAATTCCTTGGTTAACAAGTGCAAAAGCGTAAGATGAACCTACAGCACCATCACCGACAAGGATAACTTTTTTTGTGTTGTTTAGTTGAAGTCATTGTTCTAAACATCTCCTTAATTTTATTCAGGGATTTCCCCAGTTATTTTAATTCTATCACTTTTAAAAAAACTTTGTCACGAATATGCCTTGGAGTTCTTGATGTAAACGTTTTAGCTGGTGTGGATACCTGAAATATAGTGGACATTGTGGTATAATATTATTAATTACTAATTGTGAAATGAGGCATTTATTAATGCAGGATAAAAATTTAGTGAATGTCAATCTGACTAAGGAGATGAAGACGAGCTTTTATCGATTACGCCATGAGTGTTATCGTAGCGCGGGCTCTTCCTGATGTTCGAGATGGCTTGAAACCTGTTCACCGTCGGATTCTCTATGGAATGAATGAATTGGGTGTTACTCCAGACAAACCTCATAAAAAAATCTGCTCGTATTACAGGGGACGTCATGGGTAAATACCACCCACACGGGGATTCCTCTATCTATGAAGCAATGGTCCGCATGGCTCAATGGTGGAGCTACCGTTACATGCTTGTAGATGGGCATGGAAACTTTGGTTCCATGGATGGAGATGGTGCTGCCGCCCAGCGTTATACTGAGGCACGTATGAGCAAGATTGCTCTAGAGATGCTTCGTGATATCAATAAAAATACAGTTGATTTCGTCGATAACTATGATGCCAATGAACGTGAACCCTTGGTCTTGCCAGCGCGCTTTTCCAAACCTTTTTGGTAAATGGAGCTACTGGTATTGCGGTTGGGATGGCAACCAATATTCCACCTCATAACCTGGGTGAAACCATTGATGCAGTGAAGTTAGTCATGGACAATCCTGAAGTGACCACTAAGGACTTGATGGAAGTCTTGCCTGGTCCAGATTTTTCCGACAGGTGCCCTTGTCATGGGGAAATCAGGAATTCATAGGGCTTATGAAACGGGTAAAGGTTCTATTGTCCTACGTTCTCGTACCGAAATCGAAGAAACTAAGACTGGTCGTGAGCGCATTGTTGTAACAGAATTTCCTTACATGGTCAATAAAACCAAGGTGCATGAGCATATTGTTCGCTTGGTTCAGGAAAAACGTATTGAGGGCATCACAGCAGTACGTGATGAGTCAAACCGTGAAGGTGTGCGATTTGTTATCGAAGTTAAGCGCGATGCCTCAGCCAATGTTATCCTCAATAACCTCTTCAAGATGACCCAGATGCAAACCAACTTTGGTTTTAATATGTTGGCGATTCAAAATGGTGTACCGAAGATTTTGTCTCTTCGTCAGATTTTGGATGCTTATATCGAACATCAAAAAGAAGTGGTTGTTCGTCGTACTCGTTTTGATAAGGAAAAAGCGGAAGCGCGTGCGCATATCTTAGAAGGTCTCTTGATTGCGCTAGACCATATCGACGAAGTGATTCGTATCATCCGTGCTAGTGAAACAGATGCGGAAGCACAAGCTGAGTTGATGAGTAAGTTTAAGCTTTCTGAACGTCAAAGTCAGGCTATACTAGACATGCGTCTTCGTCGTTTGACAGGCTTGGAACGCGATAAGATCCAGTCTGAGTATGATGACTTGTTGGCTCTGATTGCGGATTTAGCAGATATTCTTGCTAAACCAGAACGTGTTTCTCAAATCATCAAAGAAGAATTGGATGAAGTTAAGCGTAAGTTTGGCGACCAACGTCGTACAGAGTTGATGGTCGGTGAAGTCTTGAGTCTTGAAGATGAGGACTTGATTGAAGAATCGGATGTCTTAATTACGCTTTCTAACAAGGGATACATTAAACGTCTGGATCAAGCTGAGTTTACTGCTCAAAAACGTGGTGGCCGCGGTGTTCAAGGAACAGGCGTTAAGGATGACGATTTTGTTCGTGAGTTAGTGTCAACTAGCACCCATGATCACCTGCTCTTCTTTACAAATAAAGGACGTGTCTATCGCCTGAAAGGTTATGAAATTCCCGAGTATGGTCGGACGGCCAAAGGTCTACCAGTAGTCAATCTCTTGAAATTGGATGAAGGTGAAAGTATTCAGACTATTATCAATGTTGAGTCTGAACGCAGCGATGATGCTTATCTCTTCTTCACAACCCGTCATGGTATTGTCAAGAGAACCAGCGTTAAGGAATTTGCCAACATTCGTCAAAATGGACTTAAAGCACTGAATCTTAAAGATGAAGATGAGTTAATTAATGTCTTGTTGACGGAAGAAGAGACGGATATTATTATTGGTACCAAGTTCGGTTATGCAGTTCGCTTTAATCAATCAGCCGTTCGTGGCATGAGTCGTATCGCCACAGGTGTGAAAGGTGTGAATCTCCGTGAGGGGGACACAGTTGTTGGAGCTAGTGTGATTACAGATCAAGACGAGGTTCTTATCATCACAGAAAAAGGATATGGTAAGCGTACAGTTGCGACTGAATATCCAACAAAAGGTCGTGGTGGTAAAGGGATGAAGACGGCTAATGTAGCTGAAAAAAAAATGGTCCTCTATCAGGTCTCTTGACTGTGAAAGGTGATGAAGACTTGATGATTATCACTGATACAGGTGTCATGATTCGAACCAATGTTGCCAATATTTCACAAACAGGACGCTCAACTATGGGAGTTAAAGTAATGCGTCTGGATCAAGATGCTAAAATTGTAACCTTTACTACGGTTGCAGCGGCAGAAAAAGAAGAAGTTGGGACAGAAAACGAAACAGAAGGTGAAGCATAATGTCTCAAAAAAATAATAAAAAGAAAAACAAACGAAAAAATCTGCTGACAAATATCCTGGCAGGATTTCTGATACTACTATCAATTGCTTTGATTTTTAATGCTAAAATTCGTGATATCTTCATTGTTTGGAATACCAATAAGTACCAAGTTAGTCAGGTATCAAAAGAAAAAATAGAAGAAAATCAGGATACAGAAGGAAATTTTGATTTTGATTCTGTCAATGCTATCTCTTCGGAAGCTGTTCTAGCTTCTCAATGGGATGCTCAAAAATTACCAGTTATCGGCGGAATTGCAGTTCCTGAATTAGAAATGAATCTGCCAATTTTTAAAGGGCTTGATAATGTCAATCTCTTCTATGGTGCTGGTACGATGAAACGTGATCAAGTGATGGGGAAAGGAAATTATAGTCTAGCTAGTCATCATATTTTTGGTGTCAATAATGCTAATAAAATGTTATTTTCTCCTTTAGATAACGCTAAAAATGGTATGAAGATTTATCTAACCGATAAAAATAAAGTTTATATTTATGAAATACGTGAAGTCAAACGGGTTACACCGGATCGTGTTGATGAAGTTGATGATAGAGATGGGGTAAATGAGATTACATTAGTAACCTGTGAAGACCTTGTCGCTACAGAACGTATTATTGTAAAAGGTGATTTGAAAGAAACAAAAGATTATTCACAAACATCTGATGAAATCTAACAGCTTTCAATCAACCATATAAACAATTTTATTAATACAAATCAGTGAAATCCAGGATTTCACTGATTTTTAAGATTTTCATAGAAATGAACTTTTATGAAAATACAGAAAACGTTTCCTAAAATCGAAAGTTTGTGATATAATTATCAGGTAAAAAATTTTTAGGAGTTTATTATGGTTTCTTCAGAATTTATTTCAAAGATTGAATTTGCTTGCAAGAAGAAAGAAAGTCTTTATAATCAAAAGCAAATTTAAGTATGCAATTCGTTCTATGTTCGCAGGAGCATTTTTTAACCTTCAGTACAGCTGCTGGTGCAGTTGGGGCTGACTTGATTAATAAAATTGCACCTGGTAGTGGACGTTTCCTCTTCCCCTTTGTCTTTGCTTGGGGATTGGCCTACATTGTTTTCTTGAATGCCGAGTTGGTAACATCAAACATGATGTTCTTGACTGCTGGTAGTTTCTTGAAAAATCTCTTGGAGAAAAACAGCTGAGATTTTACTTTACTGTACCTTGTTCAACCTTATCGGGGCTTTGATAGCAGGTTGGGGCTTTGCCCACTCAGCAGCCTATGCACATCTCACTCACGATAGTTTCATCTCAGGGGTTGTTGAGATGAAGTTAGGACGCTCAAATGAATTAATCTTGCTTGAGGCGATTTTGGCAAATATTTTCGTAAATATTGCGATTCTTTCATTTGTTTTGGTCAAAGATGGTGGTGCCAAACTTTGGCTTGTGTTGTCAGCGATTTACATGTTTGTATTCTTAACAAATGAGCACATTGCGGCGAACTTTGCTTCTTTCGCGATTGTAAAATTCAGTGTTGCTGCTGACTCAATTGCCAACTTCGGTATTGGAAATATGCTTCGCCACTGGGGTGTAACCTTCATCGGAAACTTTATCGGAGGAGGTCTCTTGATGGGGCTTCCATATGCCTTCCTCAATAAAAACGAAGATACTTATGTAGATTAAGAAAATGAGCACGATTGAGTCGTGCTTTTTTTATATGGGAATGATAGCAATAGCTATTTATTATATCAAAATATAGAAAACTAATATTAGTAAACTATACCTTAAGGTGCTACAATATCCTTAATCAAACTATTTGGAGGTCGTTTTATGACTCGTGATTTTAAATTTGAAACTCTACAACTACATGCTGGTCAAGTTGTGGATCCAGCAACTAAGTCTCGTGCAGTGCCGATTTATCAAACAACATCCTTTGTTTTTGATGACACGCAGGAAGGTGCCGATTTGTTTGCCTTGAGAAAACCAGGGAACATTTATACTCGTATCACCAACCCTACAACAGCTGCCTTTGAAGAAAGAATTGCTGCCCTTGAAGGTGGTGTCGGAGCTCTTGCAACAGCATCAGGTATGGCTGCAGTGACTTATACGATTTTGGCGCTTGCACATGCAGGTGACCATGTAGTGGCAGCATCAACTATTTACGGCGGCACCTTCAATCTTTTGAAAGAAACCCTTCCTCGTTATGGTATCACAACAACCTTTGTCGATGTTGATAATTTGGAGGAAGTAGAAGCAGCGATTAAAGACAATACCAAGCTTGTTCTGATTGAAACTTTGGGGAATCCCTTGATAAACATTCCTGACTTGGAAAAATTGGCTGAGATTGCGCATAAACACCAGATTCCACTCGTTTCAGATAATACCTTTGCTACACCTTATTTGATTAATGTCTTTTCTCACGGTGTAGATATTGCCATTCACTCTGCGACTAAGTTTATCGGTGGGCATGGTACGACTATTGGAGGAGTGATTGTCGATAGTGGGCGTTTTGACTGGGCGACTTCAGGTAAATTTCCTCAATTTGTTGACGAGGATCCAAGCTACCACAATTTGAGCTATACTCGTGATGTAGGTGCGGCTGCCTTTATTATCGCTGTTCGTGTTCAATTGCTTCGTGATACAGGTGCAGCCTTGTCACCATTTAATGCCTTCCTCTTGCTTCAAGGACTGGAGACCCTTTCACTTCGTGTGGAACGTCATGTGCAAAATGCAGAGAAAATTGTTGATTTCCTTGTCAACCATCCTAAGGTAGAAAAGGTAAACTATCCAAAACTAGCAGACAGTCCTTATCATGCCTTGGCTGAGAAATATTTACCAAAAGGTGTGGGCTCCATCTTTACCTTCCATGTCAAAGGTGGAGAGGCAGAAGCTCGCAAGGTAATTGATAATTTAGAAATCTTTTCTGACCTTGCAAATGTGGCAGATGCTAAATCACTTGTTGTCCATCCAGCAACAACTACTCACGGTCAATTGTCAGAAAAAGACCTGGAAGCAGCAGGTGTCACACCAAATCAAATCCGCTTGTCTATCGGACTCGAAAATGTAGAGGATTTGATTGAAGATTTGCGCTTGGCCTTGGAGAAAATTTAAAGTAAAAGAAGATAAACAGTGGGTTTCGACTCACTGTTTTTGATTTTCCCTCAGGCATGATATAATGGTTACAGAAGTCTAGAAAGAGGAACGATATGAACGAAATCAAATGCCCCAACTGTGGGGAAGTTTTTACAGTAAATGAAAGCCAGTATGCCGAACTCTTGTCTCAAGTGAGAACAGCAGAGTTTGATAAGGAATTGCACGATCGGATGAAGCAGGAACTGGCCTTGGCTGAGCAAAAGGCAATGAATGAACAACAGTCTAAACTGGCTCAAAAAGACCAAGAAATTGCGCAATTGCAGAGCCAAATCCAAAACTTTAATACAGAAAAAGAATTGGCCAAGAAAGAGGTTGAACAGATAAGCCATGAGGCCTTATTGGCTAAGGACAAGGAAGTACAGGCCTTGGAAAACCAATTGGCTACCTTGCGTTTGGAACATGAAAATCAACTGCAAAAGACCCTTTCTGACTTAGAAAAAGAACGGGATCAGGTCAAAAATCAGCTCCTCTTGCAAGAAAAGGAAAACGAGTTGTCTTTGGCTTCTGTTAAACAAAACTATGAAGCACAGCTCAAAGCAGCTAGTGAACAGGTCGAGTTCTATAAGAATTTCAAAGCCCAGCAATCTACAAAAGCCATCGGGGAAAGTCTGGAACAGTATGCAGAGAGTGAGTTTAACAAGGTTCGTAGTTTTGCCTTTCCAAATGCTTATTTTGAGAAGGATAACAAGGTTTCTGCGCGTGGGTCTAAGGGGGACTTTATCTTCCGTGAATGTGATGAAAATGGAGTCGAAATCATTTCCATCATGTTTGAAATGAAAAATGAAGCGGACGGAACAGAGAAGAAGCACAAGAATGCAGATTTTTATAAGGAATTGGACAAGGACCGTCGGGAGAAGAACCGGAGTATGCCGTTTTGCACCATGTTTGAGGCCGATAATGACTACTTTAAATATCGGGATTGTTGACGCCAAATGAGTATGAAAAGATGTATGGTCCGGTCCTCGCCCTTATTCAGTTGATTGGGCTTTGCGTAATGCAAGTGCTTAATTTCTAAAAATATAGAGAGTTACCTTGTCTGCGAACAAAATATTGACATCACTCATTTTGAGGGAAGACCTGGATGCCTTTAAACCAGCCTTAAGAACTATAACTCCAGCTCGACTAACTTTGGCAAAGCTATCGATGAAACTACAAGGCTATCAAACGTAGCGGAAGAGGTCAAGAAATTCTAACCACATCCGAAAACCAACTCCGTCTAGCTAACAACAAATTGGAAGATGTTTCCGTCAAAAAATTGACCCGGAAAAATCCAACCATGAAAGCGAAATTTGAAGCACTGAAGGGGGAGTGAGAAAACAAGATATGAACGGTATTATCAACTTAAAAAAGAAGGGGATGACCTCGTATTATGGTTTTAAACCGCGTAAGATTTGGGCATCAAGAAGATTGGTCATGGTGACCTTGGATCCGGATGTGGTGGGTGTTTTGCCCATTGCGGTTGGCAAGGCGACCCGCATGGTCGAGTTTATGCAGGATGAGGGCAAGGTCTATGAGGGTGAAATCACTCTTGGCTATTCAACAACGACTGAGGATGCCAGTGGAGAAGTAGTCGCTGAGACACCTGTTTTGTCGCACTTGGATCAAAAGCTTGTTGATGAAGCAATCGCCAGTCTGACTGGACCTATTATTCAGATTCCGCCTATGTATTCAGCTGTCAAGGTCAATGGTCGTAAGCTTTATGAGTATGCGCGTGCTGGGCAAGAAGTGGAGCGTCCAGAACGTCAGGTGACCATTTATCAATTTGAGCGGACAAGTCCAATTTCTTATGAGGATCATCTTGCATGTTTTACTTTCCGTGTAAAATGCAGTAAGGGAACTTACATCCGTACCTTGTCAGTTGGCTTGGGAGAGAAGCTTGGTTATGCGTGCTCATATGTCTCAGTTAACTCTGTACTAGTAGCGGCTGGTTTGCAATTAGAAGATTCACTGACCTTGGAAGAAATTGCTGAAAAAGTGGAGGCTGGCCAACTGGACTTTCTCCATCCTTTAGAGATTGGGACAGGGGACCTCGTCAAAGTTTTTCTAAGTCCAGAAGAGGCTACAGAAGTGCGCTTTGGTCGCTTTATCGAGCTTGACCAAACAGACAAAGAATTGGCTGCTTTTGAAGGCGATACATTGCTAGCCATTCTAGAAAAACGGGACAATCTCTACAAGCCAAGGAAGGTTTTTAGCCAGTCTAACTGGAGTGTGGGGATGGAATTGTTTCCCCTAGACTATCCAAATCAGACTATAAATTTTGCAAAAAATGTGATAGAATAGACGACGGATAAAAAAACGGAGGATAGCATGCAAAATAGACCAATCATTATCGGAGTGACAGGTGGTTCTGGTGGAGGAAAAACCAGTGTTTCAAGAGCCATTTTATCGCATTTTCCTGATGAAAAGATTTCCATGATTGAGCATGATTCATACTACAAGGATCAGTCTCATTTGACCTTTGAAGAGCGTGTCAAAACCAACTACGACCATCCTTTCGCCTTTGATACAGACTTGATGATTGAGCAGATTAAGGAATTGTTGGCAGGGCGTCCGGTGGACATCCCGACTTATGACTATACAGAGCATACACGGAGTAGCAAGACTTATCGTCAGGAGCCTCAAGATGTCTTTATCGTTGAGGGAATTTTGGTCTTGGAGGACAAGCGTCTGCGCGATTTGATGGATATCAAGATTTTTGTGGATACGGATGATGATGTGCGCATTATTCGTCGTATCAAGCGTGATATGGAAGAACGTGGCCGTAGCCTTGATAGCGTTATTGACCAGTATTTAGGTGTGGTTAAACCAATGTACCACCAGTTTATCGAGCCAACTAAGCGTTATGCTGATATCGTCATTCCTGAGGGAGTCAGCAATACAGTTGCTATCGACCTGTTGACGACCAAGATTGCAAAGATTTTGGAAGAAGCCCGAAATAGCAAATAATCAGATGTGGAGGCCTTGCCTCCTTTTTTATTTTTCACTCATAATGGTACATAAATGGAGATTTTTAGGCATATTTTTGGTATAATAATACCCATGAAAGAGCAAGAAAATGAATAGTAGGTGGAGATGGAAAAGTATTTATCGGTAACAACTTTGACCAAGTATCTGAAATGAAATTCGATAAAGACCCGTACTTGGAACGGGTATATTTAACTGGTCAAGTTTCCAACTTTCGTAAACGACCTACTCACCAATATTTCTCCCTAAAGGATGACCATGCAGTCATTCAAGCGACCATCTGGTCTGGGATTTATCAGAAATTAGGTTTCGACCTGGAAGAAGGGATGAAGATCAATGTGATTGGGCGTGTACAGGTCTATGAACCAAGTGGTAGCTACTCCATCATCATTGAAAAGGCAGAGCCTGATGGAGTTGGTGCGCTTGCGATTCAGTTTGAACAACTCAAGAAAAAATTGACAGAAGAAGGCCTGTTTCAAGAACGTTTCAAGCAAGCTCTGCCCCAATTTTCTAAGAGAATTGGTGTAGTAACCAGTCGCAGTGGAGCCGTTATTCGAGACATTATCACGACCGTCAGCAGACGCTTTCCAGGTGTTGATATCCTTCTCTATCCGACCAAGGTTCAAGGTGAAGGTTCTGCGGAGGAAATAGCACGGAATATTGCTCGTGCCAATCAACGAGACGATTTGGATTTGCTGATTATTGGTCGTGGTGGCGGTTCCATAGAGGATCTCTGGGCCTTTAACGAAGAAATTGTGGTACGGGCTATTTTTGAATCTCGTTTGCCAATTATTTCGAGTGTTGGGCATGAGACAGATGTGACCTTGGCGGATTTTGTGGCAGATAGACGGGCTGCGACGCCGACAGCAGCGGCTGAACTGGCAACACCTGTGACCAAGTTGGATGTATTAGCTCATTTGCAAAATCAGGAAAAACGGATGGCAAAAGCAGTCCGAAATGTCCTATCTAAGAAACAAGAAGCTTTGAAAAAATGCAGTCAGTCTGTTATCTTTAGACAGCCAGAGCGTTTGTATGATGGCTATATGCAACGCTTGGATCAACTGCAACTGCGCTTAAAACAAAATTTGCGAACACGGATTTCTTGATAACAAACAGATAGTACAAGCAAGGACGCATCGACTGGTACAATTATCACCTGTTACCAAAATCCAACGCTATCAGGACAGACTAGCTCAGTTGGATAAGCTCCTCCGTAGCCAAATGGCGCTGGTTTATGATGCCAAGGTTGCTGAAGTCAAGCGACTTTCGGAAGCCTTACTGATGTTGGATACCAGTCGAATCGTGGCGCGTGGCTATGCTATTGTCAAGAAAGAAGAGTCCGTTGTAGATTCGGTTGAGAGTTTGAAGAAAAAAGACCAAGTGACGCTTTTGATGCGAGATGGTCAAGTAGAATTAGAGGTTAAAGATGTCAAAACAAAAGAAATTTGAGGAAAATCTAGCAGAACTGGAGACCATTGTCCAAAGTTTGGAAAATGGTGAAATTGCTCTGGAAGATGCGATTGCTGCCTTTCAAAAGGGCATGGTCTTGTCAAAAGAGCTCCAAGCGACGCTGGACAAGGCTGAAAAGACCTTGGTCAAGGTTATGCAAGAAGACGGAACAGAAAGTGATTTTGAATGAAAAAGCAAGAAAAATTAGCTCTTGTCGAGTCGGCTTTGGAAGACTTTTATGGAGATCAGCAGTTTGCTTCTAGTTTGAGGGAGTCTGTTCTCTATTCCATTCATGCTGGTGGCAAGCGTATTCGGCCTTTTCTTCTGTTAGAAGTTCTGGAAGCCTTGCAGGTGGCTATTAAACCTGCTCACGCGCAGGTGGCTGCGGCCTTGGAAATGATTCATACAGGGAGCTTGATTCACGATGACCTTCCTGCCATGGATGATGATGATTATCGCAGAGGTCAGCTCACAAATCATAAGAAATTTGGTGAAGCATTAGCTATTTTAGCAGGAGATGCTTTGTTCTTAGATCCTTATGCCTTGATTGCGCAGGCAGATTTGCCAAGTCAGATCAAGGTGGACTTGATTTCCAACTTATCTCTTGCTTCAGGTAGTCTGGGCATGGTTGCAGGCCAGGTTTTGGACATGGAGGGCGAACACCAGCACTTGTCCTTGGAAGAACTCCAGACCATCCATGCTAATAAAACTGGAAAATTACTAGCTTATCCCTTCCAAGCAGCTGCTATCATAGCCGAATTAGCACCTGAAATGCAGGTAAAGCTGAAAACTGTTGGCGAATTGATTGGGCTTGCTTTTCAAGTTCGAGATGATGTGCTGGATGTGACTGCTAGTTTTGAGGAAATCGGTAAGACACCACAAAGGACTTGCAGGCAGAAAAGTCAACCTATCCAGCCTTGTTGGGCTTGGAAGCGGCTGTTGACTTTTGCAACCAGACTCTGGATCAAGCTAATGCCAAATTAGAAGAAATTGCCCAGCAGATTCCCTTTGAAACAGAATCGATTGTAAAAGTAGTAGAAAGTTTGAGAATCAATGGCTAAGGAAAGAGTGGATGTACTAGCTTATAAACAGGGCTTGTTTGAAACGAGAGAGCAGGCCAAGCGCGGTGTAATGGCTGGTCTAGTCGTAGCAGTCCTTAACGGAGAGCGTTTTGACAAACCAGGAGAGAAAATTCCAGATGACACCGAGCTAAAACTCAAGGGGGAGAAACTCAAGTATGTCAGCCGTGGTGGCTTGAAATTGGAGAAGGCCTTGCAGGTCTTTGAATTATCAGTGGAAGGGGCAACAACGATTGATATCGGTGCCTCTACTGGAGGTTTTACTGATGTCATGTTGCAAAATGGTGCTGAACTTGTCTTTGCAGTTGATGTCGGTACCAATCAGTTGGCTTGGAAATTACGCCAAGACCCAAGGGTTGTCAGCATGGAGCAGTTCAATTTCCGCTATGCTGAAAAGACTGATTTTGAGAAGGAGCCGAGCTTTGCCAGCATTGACGTGAGTTTCATTTCCCTCAGTCTGATTTTGCCGGCCTTACACCGAGTGTTAGCCGATCAAGGTCAGGTCGTGGCTTTGGTTAAGCCTCAGTTTGAGGCAGGTCGAGAGCAGATTGGGAAAAATGGAATCATTCGTGATGCCAAGATCCATCAACATGTCCTTGAATCTGTCACAGCTATGGCAGTAGAGGAAGGCTTTTCAGTCCTTGGATTGGACTTTTCTCCCATCCAAGGTGGGCATGGAAATATTGAATTTTTAGCGTATTTGAAAAAAGAAGAGTCAGCAGGCAATCAGGTTCTTGCTGAAATTGAAGAAGTAGTAGAGAGGGCGCATAGTCAATTTAAAAATGAATAAAAAAGAGAGACTTGAAAAAATTAGACGATTTGTGACAGATTATCAAATCGGCACGCAAGAAGAAATTGTAGAATATTTGAAAGAAGCAGGAATCACTGCTACTCAGGCAACGGTATCACGGGATATCAAAGAGCTAGGCATTGTCAAAATTCCTTTGAGAGATAACACCTATGTCTATGAATTGCCAAAATCAATCGTGAAAAGTTTGCAACTGGCTGAAGACAATATTGAGTCAGCTGAATTGATGGATAAGATGATTAATCTCCAAGTTATTCCAGGAAATACAGCCTTTGTAAAAGCTCAGTTAATCGAGACATTTGCGGACAAAATTTTTAGCTGTTTGGCTGATGATAGCTCGATTTTAGTTATTGCCAGAAGTGAAAATCTAGCTGAGGAAATCTTTGAACAAGTAAAAAATTGGTAGGTCTATATGTTACTTGAAATTTCGATAAAAAACTTTGCCATTATTGAGGCTATTTCCCTCAATTTTGAAAAGGGAATGACTGTCCTGACTGGTGAAACGGGTGCAGGGAAGTCGATTATCATTGATGCCATGAATATGATGTTGGGAGCTCGTGCTACGACAGATGTTATTCGTCATGGTGCGCCAAAGGCAGAGATAGAGGGGCTTTTCTCAGTTGAGAATAGTCGTCTTTTACAGGAAATTTTTGATGAGCAAGGTTTGGAAATGGGTGATGAGATTATCATCCGTCGAGAAATTTTGCAAAATGGTCGTAGTATCAGCCGTGTGAATGGCCAGATGGTTAATCTGTCTGTTTTGCGTGCTATTGGGCAACATCTTGTGGATATTCATGGTCAGCATGACCAAGAGGAATTAATGCGTCCTCAACTGCATATCCAGATGTTGGATGAATTTGGTGATACAGCCTTTTGGGCCTTAAAAGAAACCTATCAAACGAGTTTTGATGCCTATCGAAAAATGCGCAAGCAGGTTCTGGAAGTCAAGAAAAACCAACAGGAACACAAGTCTCGTATTGAAATGTTGGAATTTCAAATGGCAGAGATTGAGGCAGCAAACTTGCAAGCAGGTGAAGATCTGGCTCTCAATCAAGAGCGTGATAAACTTCTCAATCATAAAAATATTGCGGATACGCTGTCCAATGCCTATAGTATGTTGGACAATGAAGATTTTTCAAGTCTGGCCAATGTTCGTTCAGCCATGAATGACATGGAAAGTGTCGAAGAGTACGACCCTGAATACCGTGAAATTTCAAGCTCACTGTCTGAGACTTACTATATTTTAGAAGACATTAGCAAACGTTTAGAAGCTATTATTGAGGACCTTGATTTTGATGGCAATCGTCTCATGCAGATTGAGAATCGTTTGGACCTCCTTCATACTATTACCCGCAAGTACGGTGGGACTGTAGACGATGTCTTGCTTTATTTTGCCAAGATTACGGAAGAATACAATCTCTTGACAGGCAATAATCTTTCTTCTGAAGACATGGAAGCAGAGCTTAAGAAGTTAGAAGTCAATCTTGTCGATTTGGCAGGTCAGCTTGCATCTGCTCGTCATGACTTGGCTCAGCAGCTAGAAGCAGAGATTAAACAAGAACTGCAAGACCTTTATATGGAAAAAGCCCAGTTTCAGGTTCGTTTTAGCAAGGGCAAATTCAGCCGTGAGGGCAATGAAATGGTCGAATTTTACATTTCAACCAACCCTGGCGAAGACTTTAAACCCTTGGTTAAGGTTGCTTCTGGAGGGGAATTATCTCGTCTCATGTTAGCCATTAAGTCTGCCTTTTCACGTAAAGAAGGAAAGACCAGCATTGTCTTTGATGAGGTGGATACAGGAGTTTCAGGCCGTGTAGCTCAGGCTATTGCACAGAAGATTCACAAGATTGGCCAGCATGGGCAGGTTCTAGCTATTTCCCATTTACCACAAGTGATTGCGATTGCGGATTATCAATTCTTTATTGAGAAGATTAGCAATGAGCATTCAACAGTTTCAACTGTTCGTCTCTTGACGGTTGAAGAGCGAGTGGAAGAAGTTGCTAAGATGTTGGCAGGTGATGATGTGACGGAAGCAGCCCTGACGCAAGCCAGAAATTGTTGAGAAACAGGGAGAAATAAGATGACAGACTATTATGTAATTGGAGATGTTCACGGAAAAGCTGGGATGCTGGAAGACCTTCTCAAAACATGGGACGGCCAGACCCAGTTGCTCTTTCTAGGGGACTTGATTGACCGTGGTGAAGATAGTCGCCGTGTCCTAGAAATGGTTAAGGACTTAGTGGACAATCAAGGGGCTATCTGTCTATCAGGAAACCACGAGTATATGTTTTTGACTTGGCTCGATAACCCAGAAGAAAGCTATGACCACTATCGTCGCAATGGTGGAGATACAACCATTAACTCTATCCTAGGTCGACCCTTGGATGCACCGGTTGATGGAGTAGAAGATGCCAAGCGTGTTGCTACTGAAGCAGCAGACTTGGTCGAATTTATTCGTCAAATGCCGTTTGTGGTAGAGACAGACAAGTATATCTTTGTACATGCTGGTATTGATTTGACCTTGGATGACTGGCGTGAAACCACAGATTATAAAAAAGTCTGGCTTAGAAAACCATTCCACGAAGCAGAAAATCATACTGGAAAAATCATTGTCTTTGGTCACACACCAGTTTATGGCTTGTTACAGCAAGAACGCGGTACAGCTGAGCTTTGGACTACAGAAGATGGCAAGATTGGAATGGATGGAGGAGCTGTTTATGGTGGTGTCCTTCATGGGATTGTTTTTACAGACCAAGGGATGACAGAACACCACTTTATCGAAAATGACGGCTTTGTCGCTGAAGATTAGTACTCCTAGCAGGGTATGGTCTTGTCAAAATGTCAAAAACAATTTATAATAAATAGATACCCTGAAAGGAAGAGAATCATGAACTTAGAAGAATTGAAAAAACGACAGGAGAAGATTCGTAACTTCTCTATTATCGCCCATATTGACCACGGGAAATCAACTCTAGCAGACCGCATTTTGGAAAAAACAGAGACCGTTTCAAGTCGTGAAATGCAGGCTCAGCTTTTGGATAGCATGGATTTAGAACGGGAACGTGGGATTACCATTAAACTCAATGCTATCGAGCTGAATTATACTGCAAAAGATGGGGAAACTTATATTTTCCACTTGATTGACACGCCAGGGCACGTAGACTTTACCTATGAAGTTTCACGTTCGCTCGCTGCCTGTGAGGGTGCTATTTTGGTGGTCGATGCCGCTCAAGGTATTGAGGCTCAAACCCTTGCCAACGTTTATCTAGCCTTGGATAATGATTTGGAAATCATGCCAGTCATTAACAAAATTGACCTGCCTGCTGCAGACCCTGAGCGCGTGCGTACAGAGATTGAAGATGTCATTGGTTTGGATGCCAGTGAAGCAGTTTTGGCTTCTGCCAAGGCTGGAATTGGTATCGAGGAAATCCTTGAGCAAATCGTAGAAAAAGTGCCAGCACCAACGGGTGATGTGACGGCGCCACTTAAGGCCTTGATTTTCGACTCTGTTTACGATGCCTACCGTGGAGTTATCCTCCAAGTGCGTGTCATGGATGGGGTGGTCAAACCTGGCGATAAGATTCAGCTTATGAGCAATGGCAAGACCTTCGATGTGACAGAAGTTGGTATTTTTACTCCGAAAGCAGTTGGTCGTGAGTTCCTTGCGACTGGTGACGTTGGTTATATTGCGGCTTCTATTAAGACGGTTCAGGACACTCGTGTAGGTGATACTGTTACCTTGGCAACCAATCCTGCGGCAGAGCCATTACATGGCTACAAGCAGATGAATCCTATGGTCTTTGCGGGTCTCTATCCAATTGAGTCAAACAAGTACAATGACCTGCGTGAAGCCCTTGAAAAATTGCAACTGAATGATGCTAGTCTTCAGTTTGAACCAGAAACATCTCAGGCACTTGGATTTGGTTTCCGTTGTGGTTTCCTTGGACTTCTCCATATGGATGTTATCCAAGAACGTTTAGAGCGTGAGTTCAACATCGACCTCATCATGACAGCTCCGTCTGTTATCTATAAAGTCAATCTGACAGACGGCGAGTCTATGGATGTGTCTAACCCATCTGAGTTCCCAGATCCTACCAAGATTGCGACCATTGAAGAGCCTTATGTTAAGGCGCAAATCATGGTACCACAGGAGTTCGTAGGAGCAGTGATGGAGCTAGCTCAGCGCAAGCGAGGGGACTTTGTGACTATGGACTATATTGATGATAATCGTGTCAATGTTATCTATCAAATTCCACTGGCTGAAATCGTCTTCGACTTCTTTGATAAACTCAAGTCTTCAACACGTGGTTATGCAAGCTTTGACTACGAATTGTCAGAGTATCGCCCATCTAAGCTGGTGAAAATGGATATCCTTCTCAATGGAGACAAGGTGGATGCTCTCAGCTTTATCGTTCACAAGGATTTTGCCTACGAACGTGGAAAACTCATCGTTGATAAGCTCAAGAAAATTATCCCTCGCCAACAATTTGAGGTTCCAATCCAAGCAGGCAATTGGACACAAGATTGTCGCTCGTACTGATATCAAGGCCCTTCGTAAGAACGTACTTGCTAAATGTTATGGTGGTGACGTTTCTCGTAAGCGTAAACTGCTTGAAAAACAAAAAGCTGGTAAGAAACGCATGAAAGCTATCGGCTCAGTAGAAGTTCCCCAAGAAGCCTTCCTCAGCGTCTTGAGTATGGATGAAGAGTAAGTTGTTTAATTGCATTTCCTTCTTCATAGGAAATTTATATAAGAATCAATCGTAAAGCAGGCTTAAATGGTCTGCTTTTTTTATTTCTAGAACAGAAAAAATGTTTGAAATGTTTGTTTATGTGTTTGTTTTTTTAACAAGAAACTACAAAAAAACAACAAAAAAATATAAAAAAAGAGACAAAAAACAACAGAAAATCATTGACAACGGTTTCATATAGTGTTATACTTATAGCATAAAGTTAATGGAAAGAAGGGAAAACCTTATGGGATTAGATCATTTCTTTGACAAAAACCTTGTGTTTTGCTTAGAAGCGGATAATCAAGAACATCTCTTTGATCAGGTTGCAACTTTATTGGAAGAACGAGAAATCGTAACTCCGACTTATCGTGAAGCCCTGATCACGCGTGAAAAGTCATTTCCAACTGGCTTAGATATGGAATTTTTGGGTAAGGATTTGCCGAATGTGGCTATTCCTCATACAGATATTGTTCATAATCTAGCTGAAAAAGTTGTGGTCGTTCGATTAGATAAACCTGTGACCTTCCACAATATGATTGCACCAGATAAGGAAGTAGAAGTATCTTTACTCTTCTTTATCATTAATAACTCAAGTTCAAGTCAAACAAACATTCTTGCTCAGTTGATGGACTTCTTTACTGGAAATGGTCATCTTGAAGACCTATCAAAAATTTCTGAACCAGAAGCCCTCTATGCTTATATCGCTGAAGCAATTGCTTAATCTTGTCTATTAAAAATATTAAATCGGAGGAAATCCATATGATTAAAATTCTTGCCGCCTGCGGTGCAGGTGTTAACTCAAGCCACCAAATTAAAAGTGCTCTTGAAGAAGAACTTTCAAACCGCGGTTTCGATGTTCACTGTGATGCAGTTATGGTCAAAGACGTTAACGAAGATCTTATCAAAGGTTATGACATCTTCACACCAATTGCTGCTACAGACCTTGGTTTGACCCAGGTATTCCAGTTATCGAAGCAGGACCAATCTTATTCCGTATCCCAGCAATGAGTGCTCCAGTATTTGACAATATTGAAGCAGCTATCAAAGAACACGGGTTAAGCTAATTTTAATTTGTTAACATTCATATAACATAAAAAAGGGAGGAACTGTTATGGATGCAATCTTTGACCTAATCAAAGAGGTTTTCACACCCGTCTTAGATATGGGTGGTCCTGTCATCATGTTGATCATTTTGACAATATTGGCTCTACTTTTTGGAGTGAAATTCTCCAAAGCGCTTGAAGGTGGTATCAAACTTGCCATCGCTCTTACAGGTATCGGTGCCATCATCGGTATGCTAAACACTGCTTTCTCAGCATCACTAGCAAAATTCGTTGAAAACACAGGTATCCAATTGAGTATTACTGACGTTGGTTGGGCACCACTTGCAACAATCACTTGGGGTTCTGCTTGGACACTATACTTCTTGCTTATCATGTTGATTGTCAACATAGTGATGCTAGCTATGAAGAAAACAGATACACTTGACGTTGATATCTTCGATATCTGGCACTTGTCTATCACAGGTCTTTTGATTAAATGGTATGCTGACAACAATGGTGTGAGCCAAGGGGTTTCACTCTTGATTGCTACAGCAGCTATCGTCCTTGTCGGTGTGTTGAAAATTATCAACTCTGACTTGATGAAACCTACATTTGATGACCTTCTTAACGCTCCAAGTTCATCACCAATGACATCAACTCACATGAACTACATGATGAACCCAGTTATCATGGTTTTGGATAAGATTTTTGAAAAATTCTTCCCAGGACTTGATAAATATGACTTTGATGCTGCTAAATTGAACAAGAAAATCGGTTTCTGGGGTTCTAAATTCTTCATCGGTTTCATTCTTGGTATTGTTATCGGTATTATGGGAACTCCACATCCAATTGCAGGGGTTGCAGATGCAGATAAATGGCGTCTTGTTATCAGAGGATGGTTGTCTCTTGGTTTGACTGCCGGTGTATCTTTGGAACTCTTCTCACTTATCGGTTCATGGTTCATCGCAGCCGTAGAACCACTATCACAAGGTATTACAAACGTTGCTACTAAACGTCTTCAAGGACGTAAATTTAACATCGGTCTTGACTGGCCTTTCATCGCTGGTCGTGCTGAAATTTGGGCTTGTGCTAACGTACTTGCACCAATCATGTTGGTTGAAGCAGTACTTCTTTCAAAAGTCGGAAATGGTATCTTGCCACTTGCAGGTATCATTGCTATGGGTGTTACTCCAGCTCTCTTGGTTGTAACTCGTGGTAAATTGCTCCGTATGATTATCTTCGGAACACTCTTGTTGCCACTCTTCCTTCTTTCAGGTACACTTATTGCACCATTTGCAACAGAACTTGCTAAAGGTGTAGGTGCCTTCCCAGCAGGTGTGAGCGAAACTCAATTGATCACTCACTCAACTCTTGAAGGACCAATCGAAAAACTTCTTGGTTGGACAATTGGTAACACTACAACAGGTGATATCAAAGCAATCCTTGGTGCTGTAGTCTTCCTTGTATTCTATATCGGTATCTTTGCATGGTACAGAAAACAAATGATCAAACGTAACGAAGAGTACGCAGCAAAAGCAAAATAATGCGCTCCTATAAAATGTAAGCTCAATGAAAATCAAAGAGCAAACTAGAAAGCGAGTCGTAGGTTGCTCAAAATACAGTTTTGAGGTTGTAGATAAGACTGACGAAGTCAGTGACCATATCTACGGCAAGGCGACGCTGACGAAGTTTGAATTGGATTTTCGCAGAGTGTAAATTGTTGAAACTAGGTTGTCATATCATTAGGAGTGACAGCCTAGTTTTTTATAAACTATCAAGAAATCGGAGAAAATAATGGTAATTGAATTAAAATCAGAACAATTAAGTGTTCAATTTAACAGTTTTGGTGGAGCTCTTTCTTCTATAAAAGATGCTGAGGGACTTGAGTATTTATGGCAAGGAGATGCCACTTATTGGAGTGGACAAGCTCCTGTTCTCTTTCCTATTTGTGGTTCACTGAGAGAGGATACAGCACTTTATATAGATGATAATGGACAAGAAATCCAAGGAAAGATTCCTCGTCATGGTTTGGTTCGCAAGAAAGAATTTGAATTAGTTGAACAGACAGATAATAGTGTAACTTTTGCAATTGAAGACGATGAGAATAGCTATCAGAACTACCCTTATCATTTCCGCCTAGAAATCACTTATATCCTTACTGGAAAGACAGTACGGACTCAATACAAGATTTTCAATAAAGAAACTAGCAAGGTCATGCCTTACTTTATTGGTGGACATCCAGGCTTTAATTGTCCTCTACTTGATGATGAAGTATATGAAGATTACTATTTAGAGTTTGAGAAAGAAGAGACTTGCTCTGTTCCACGTCCTTTCCCAGAAACGGGTATGCTGGATTTCCAAGATAGAAGACCATGGCTAGAAGGTCAAAAAGAATTAGACCTCAGCTATGATCTTTTCAGCACAGATGCAGTTACCTTAGATGAATTGCAATCTAGAACAATTGCCCTTCGTTCTCGTAAACATGATAAGGGATTGAAAGTGCACTTTGCTGAGTTTCCAAACCTCATTATCTGGTCAACTTTGAATAAAGGACCTTTCATTGCTTTTGAACCATGGTCTGGCCTGTCAACATCCCTTGAAGAAGGAGATCATCTAGAAGATAAGAAGAATGTTCGCCTCCTAGAACCTGGTCAAATGGATCAAATTGGTTTTGATATCGAAATCTTTTAAATAAAAAACCACAAAAGCAAACATTGATTGTTGACTTTTTTAAGAAATAGGAGTATATTATGTTTGTAAGCAACAAATGATGTTTGTAACAAACAAATAATCAATTGTTATATTCTCTTTCGTGGAGAAGGATTATTTCTAGGGAACTGGTTTCCTAAACTTGAATAAGGTGTCATTCATCTCATTCAATCCAATTTGTCAATAAACTGCTAGAAAGCTTTTTGTAGGTAATACTCAATGAAAATTAAAGAGCAAACTAGGAAACTAGCCGCAGGCTGTACTTGAGTACGGCAAGGCGACGTTGACGCGGTTTGAATTTGATTTTCGAAGAGTATAAACTGTTAACTATAAAAGGTTTTATTAGCCTAGAAAAATAAAAGGAGTATACAATATGTCTATTGTTATCGGTGCAGATGTCTGCAGGTTTGAGATTGAAAGAAGTTGTGAAAGACTTCTTGAAAAAGAAAAACTTCCACGTTGTGGATGTTACAGCTGAAGGTCAAGACTTTGTTGATGTGACTCTTGCTGTTCTGCAGAAGTAAACAAAGAAGAACAAAACCTTGGTATCGTGATTGATGCTTATGGAGCTGGTCCATTTATGGTTGCAACTAAAATCAAAGGAATGGTTGCTGCAGAAGTATCTGACGAACGTTCTGCTTATATGACTCGTGGACACAACAACTCACGTATGATCACTATGGGGGCACAACTTGTTGGTGATGAATTGGCTAAAAACATTGCTAAAGGATTTGTTAACGGTAAATACGACGGTGGTCGTCACCAAATTCGTGTTGATATGTTGAACAAAATGTGCTAATTAGATTACAGTAAGAAAGGTAAGTTAAAAATGAGAATTGCAATTGGATGTGACCACATCGTAACAGATGAAAAAATGGCGGTTTCAGAATTTTTGAAATCAAAAGGATATGAAGTCATTGACTTTGGTACATATGACCACACACGTACTCACTACCCAATCTTTGGTAAAAAAGTAGGGGAAGCTGTAACTAGCGGTCAAGCTGATCTTGGGGTATGTATCTGTGGTACTGGTGTTGGTATCAACAATGCTGTAAATAAAGTTCCTGGTGTTCGTTCTGCCTTGGTTCGTGATATGACAACAGCGCTTTATGCTAAGAACAATTGAACGCTAACGTTATCGGTTTTGGTGGTAAAATTACTGGTGAATTGCTCATGTGTGATATCATCGAAGCTTTCATCCATGCTGAATACAAACCAACTGAAGAAAACAAAAAATTGATTGCGAAAATTGAACACGTTGAAAGTCACAATGATCGACAAACAGACGCAAACTTCTTCACTGAATTCCTTGAAAAATGGGATCGCGGAGAATACCACGACTAAGAGGTGACCTATGATTTTAACAGTCACAATGAACCCATCCATTGATATTTCCTATCCCTTGGATGAGTTGAAGATTGATACTGTCAATCGTGTGGTGGATGTAACCAAAACTGCCGGTGGTAAGGGACTCAATGTTACCCGAGTACTTTCAGAATTTGGGGATTCTGTTCTTGCTACTGGTTTAGTGGGTGGCAAACTTGGTGAGTTTTTGGTTGAAAATATCGATGATCAAGTAAAGAAAGATTTCTTTTCTATTCAGGGAGAAACTCGTAACTGTATCGCTATTCTTCACGGAGACAACCAAACAGAAGTTCTTGAAAAAGGACCTGAAGTTCTTGAACAAGAAGGTCAAGGCTTTTTGGAACATTTCAAAAACTCTTGGAGTCAGTTGAAGTAGTAGCTATCTCAGGTAGTCTGCCAGCTGGCCTTCCAGTTGATTACTATGCGAGCTTGGTAGAACTTGCTAATCAAGCTGGCAAGCCTGTTGTCTTGGACTGCTCTGGTGCAGCACTTCAGGCGGTTCTTGAATCATCACATAAACCAACAGTCATCAAACCAAATAATGAGGAATTGTCTCAGCTTCTTGGAAGAGAAGTTTCTGAGGATTTGGATGAATTAAAAGAAGTCCTTCAAGAACCTTTGTTTGCAGGTATTGAATGGATTATCGTTTCACTTGGTGCCAACGGTGCTTTTGCCAAACATGGCGATACTTTCTACAAGGTAGATATTCCTAGAATTCAGGTAGTCAACCCTGTCGGATCTGGAGATTCTACTGTGGCAGGAATTTCTTCAGGACTTCTTCACAGAGAATCGGATGCAGAATTACTCATCAAGGCAAATGTCCTTGGTATGCTCAATGCTCAAGAAAAAAAATGACTGGTCATGTCAATATGGCCAACTATCAAGCTCTATATGATCAATTAATAGTAAAAGAGGTATAAAATGGCTTTAACAGAACAAAAACGTGCACGCTTAGAAAAACTTTCTGATGAAAATGGTATCATCTCAGCTCTTGCATTTGACCAACGTGGTGCTTTGAAACGCCTCATGGCTCAACACCAAACAGAAGAACCAACAGTGGCTCAAATGGAAGAACTGAAAGTCTTGGTAGCAGATGAATTGACTAAATACGCTTCATCAATGCTTCTTGACCCTGAGTATGGACTTCCAGCAACTAAAGCTCTTGATGAAAAAGCTGGTCTTCTCCTTGCTTATGAAAAAACAGGTTATGACACAACAAGTACAAAACGCTTGCCAGACTGCTTGGATGTTTGGTCTGCAAAACGTATTAAAGAAGAAGGTGCAGATGCAGTTAAATTCTTGCTTTACTATGATGTAGATAGCTCAGACGAACTCAATCAAGAAAAACAAGCCTACATCGAACGTATCGGTTCTGAGTGTGTGGCTGAAGATATCCCATTCTTCCTTGAAATCCTTGCTTACGATGAAAAAATTGCTGATGCAGGTTCTGTAGAATACGCGAAAGTAAAACCACACAAAGTTATCGGTGCTATGAAAGTCTTCTCAGACCCACGCTTTAACATTGACGTCTTGAAAGTAGAAGTTCCTGTTAACATTAAATATGTTGAAGGCTTCGCTGAAGGTGAAGTGGTTTATACACGTGAAGAGGCAGCAGCCTTCTTCAAGCACAAGATGAAGCAACTAACTTGCCATACATCTACTTGAGTGCTGGTGTATCAGCTAAACTCTTCCAAGATACTCTTGTATTTGCCCATGAATCAGGTGCAAACTTTAACGGAGTTCTTTGTGGTCGTGCTACATGGGCTGGATCAGTTGAAGCTTACATCAAAGATGGTGAAGCAGCAGCTCGCGAATGGCTTCGCACAACTGGATTTGAAAACATTGACGAGTTGAATAAAGTTCTTCAAACAACAGCGACTTCATGGAAAGAACGCGTTTAAGAAAGTCCTTCTAGTTTAGGAACATGAATCTAAAAAAATTTTTAAAAAAGTTGCATGTAAGGGTTTACAAAATAACTTACTTGTGCTATACTTAAATCACAAGTTAATACAAGGTGAGTGTTACTAAGTAATATTAGGCATGATCACAGGTGAATTAGAAATCGGCTGATTTTCTAGTTCATTTGTGGTCATTTTTTGTACTCATATACCTTTAAGATATAAAAGGAGGTTGACATGTATCGAATTCTAAATCCAATGAATCACAATGTCTCGCTTGTCAGAAATGATAAAGGAGAAGAAGTGATTGTGATTGGTAAAGGGATTACATTTGGAAAGAAGAAAGGGGATTTGATTGCTGAACATCAGGTTGAGAAAATCTTTCGGATGAAGACCGAAGAATCCAGAGAAAACTTTATGGCTCTCCTCAAAGATGTTCCGCTTGATTTTATCACAGTGACTTATGAAATCATTGATAAGCTCTCAAAGAAATATCATTATCCGATTCAAGAGTATCTCTACGTAACCTTGACAGATCATATTTACTGTTCTTACCAAGCTCTAGCACAAGGAAGGTACAAGGATAGTAATCTGCCAGATATTTCCACTAAGTATCCTGTCGCTTTCAAATCGCAAATGAAGCATTTGAAATTTACCGTCAGAAGCTAGCGGATCATTTTCCTGAGGACGAAATTATTCGGATTGCTTATCATTTCATTAATGCCGAAGGTGAAAATGAAGTGGAACTTGTGGAGTCGATTGATAAGAGGAAAGAAATTCTCAGGAATGTTGAAGAAGTTTTAACGGATTATGCAATTCAACGAACCAAAGAGAATAACCATTTCTATGATCGCTTCATGATCCATTTGAATTATTTCTTGGATTATTTAGACAGATCAAGAGATGATAACCAATCGCTTCTTGATATGGAAGACCTTATCAAACAATCCTACCCAAAAGCCTTCGAGATTGGTTCCAAGATCTATGATGTGATTACGCAACATACAGGTCTTGATTTGTATAAAAGTGAACGAGTTTATCTAGTTCTACATATCCAACGTTTATTGTCATAAAAATTTATTTAAAACTATATAAGGAGAATTCTATCATGAATAGAGAAGAAGTAACATTGTTAGGTTTTGAAATCGTAGCCTATGCTGGCGATGCTCGTTCAAAACTATTGGAAGCTTTAAAGGCTGCTGAAGCTGGTGATTTTGCGAAAGCAGACAGCTTAGTTGAGGAAGCTGGTTCTTGCATTGCAGAGGCTCACCACGCGCAAACAAGTCTATTGACTAAGGAAGCTTCTGGTGAGGACTTAGCTTATAGTGTAACCATGATGCATGGCCAAGACCACTTGATGACAACTGTCTTGTTAAAAGATTTGATGCATCACTTAATCGAACTTTATAAGAGAGGAGTTAAATAATGAACAAACTAATTGCATTTATCGAGAAAGGAAAGCCTTTCTTTGAGAAATTATCTCGTAATATCTATCTTCGTGCTATTCGTGATGGTTTCATTGCAGGTATGCCTGTTATTCTCTTCTCAAGTATCTTTATCTTAATCGCCTTTGTACCAAACTCATGGGGCTTTAAATGGTCTGATGAAGTTGTAGCCTTTCTGATGAAACCTTATAGCTATTCTATGGGTATTCTGGCTCTCTTGGTAGCTGGTACAACAGCTAAGTCATTGACTGACTCAGTAAACCGTAGCATGGAAAAAACCAACCAAATCAACTATATGTCAACATTGTTGGCAGCGATTGTCGGTTTATTGATGTTGGCAGCTGATCCTATCGAAAATGGCCTAGCTACTGGATTCTTGGGGACAAAAGGTTTGCTTTCAGCCTTCCTTGCTGCCTTTGTTACTGTAGCCATCTATAAGGTTTGTGTTAAGAACAACGTCACTATTCGCATGCCTGACGAAGTTCCACCAAATATCTCACAAGTCTTTAAAGATGTGATTCCATTCACTCTATCAGTTGTTTCTCTTTACGCTCTTGATTTACTAGCTCGTCATTTTGTTGGTGCAAGCGTAGCTGAATCAATCGGTAAATTCTTTGCACCATTATTCTCTGCAGCTGATGGTTACCTTGGAATTACAATTATCTTTGGTGCCTTTGCCTTCTTCTGGTTTGTTGGTATCCATGGTCCATCTATCGTTGAACCAGCTATCGCAGCTATTACCTATGCCAATGCCGAAGTCAACTTGAACCTTCTCCAACAAGGGATGCATGCTGATAAAATCCTTACTTCAGGAACTCAAATGTTTATCGTTACCATGGGTGGTACTGGTGCGACACTGGTTGTTCCATTCATGTTCATGTGGTTAACAAAATCAAAACGTAACCGTGCAATCGGACGTGCTTCAGTAGTTCCAACCTTCTTTGGCGTAAATGAACCAATTTTGTTTGGTGCACCACTTGTATTGAACCCAATCTTCTTCATTCCATTTATCTTTGCTCCAATAGCAAACGTTTGGATCTTTAAATTCTTCATTGAAACTCTTGGAATGAATTCATTTACTGCTAATCTACCATGGACAACTCCAGCTCCACTAGGTCTAGTTCTTGGAACTAACTTCCAAGTTCTATCATTCATTCTTGCTGCCCTTCTAATCGTGGTTGACGTAGTCATTTACTATCCATTCCTTAAAGTATATGATGAACAAATTCTTGAAGAAGAGCGTTCAGGTAAATCTAATGATGAATTGAAAGAAAAAGTTGCTGGAAACTTCAACACTGCAAAAGCAGATGCTATTCTTGAAAAAGCTGGTGTAGAAGCAGCACAAAATACAATTACTGAAGAAACAAATGTCCTCGTTCTCTGTGCAGGTGGAGGGACAAGTGGACTTCTTGCAAATGCTTTGAACAAGGCAGCTGCAGAGTACAATGTTCCTGTGAAAGCAGCAGCAGGTGGCTATGGTGCTCACCGTGAAATGTTGCCAGAGTTTGATTTGGTTATCCTTGCTCCTCAAGTTGCTTCAAACTTTGAAGATATGAAAGCAGAAACAGATAAACTCGGTATTAAACTTGCCAAGACAGAAGGCGCTCAATACATCAAATTAACTCGTGATGGAAAAGGTGCTCTAGCATTTGTACAAGATCAATTCGATTAACGATAGGGACTGTGAAACAGTCTCCTCTCGTTACGGAAATCGTTATGGCGAATTTCCTAATCGCCTTGTTAATTCGTCGGTAAAAAGATATCGTTTTTACCTCCTCATGTCACAATTCGATTAATAATAGGGACTCTAAAATAGTCTCCTATCGTTACGGAAATCGTTATGGCGAATTTCCTAATCGCCTTGTTAATTCGTCGGTAAAAAGATATCGTTTTTACCTTCTCATGTCACAATTCGGTGACTTGGTACAAGAAGTGAGATGGAGAAGGATGGCTCACTGACTCCTCTCCTCTCACTTTTACTTTATTTTAAATCAAGAAATAGGTGAAAAAATGACAAAAACACTTCCAAAAGACTTTATTTTCGGTGGCGCAACAGCTGCCTATCAAGCAGAAGGCGCTACGCATACCGATGGAAAAGGACCAGTAGCGTGGGATAAATATCTTGAAGATAACTACTGGTACACTGCAGAACCAGCCAGTGATTTTTACAATCGATATCCAGTCGACCTCAAGTTGGCAGAAGAGTATGGTGTCAATGGCATTCGAATTTCTATTGCCTGGTCACGTATTTTCCCAACCGGTTACGGTCAAGTAAATGCTAAAGGTGTTGAGTTTTATCATAATCTATTTGCAGAGTGTCACAAACGTCACGTTGAGCCCTTTGTAACTCTTCATCACTTTGACACACCAGAAGCTCTACATTCAAATGGAGATTTCTTAAACCGTGAAAACATTGAACACTTTGTAGACTACGCGGCTTTCTGTTTTGAAGAATTTCCAGAAGTAAACTATTGGACAACCTTTAATGAAATTGGACCAATTGGTGATGGTCAATACTTGGTTGGTAAATTCCCTCCAGGTATTCAGTACGACCTTGCTAAAGTATTCCAATCGCACCACAATATGATGGTTTCTCATGCGCGTGCAGTCAAGCTATATAAAGATAAAGGTTATAAAGGTGAAATTGGTGTTGTTCACGCACTGCCAACCAAATATCCTTTAGATTCTAAAAATCCAGCAGATGTTCGTGCAGCTGAGTTGGAAGATATTATTCACAATAAATTTATCTTGGATGCAACTTACTGGGGCACTACTCTGAAAAGACTCTGGCAGGGGTAGAGGCTATCTTGGCTGCCAATGGTGGTAGCTTAGATCTTCGTGAAGAAGATTTCGAAGTATTAGAAGCCGCAAAAGACTTGAATGACTTCCTAGGAATTAACTACTATATGAGCGACTGGATGGAAGCCTTTGATGGAGAAACTGAAATCATCCATAATGGTAAAGGTGAAAAAGGAAGCTCTAAATACCAAATCAAAGGTGTTGGTCGTCGTGTAGCTCCTGATTATGTACCACGTACGGACTGGGATTGGATTATCTACCCTCAAGGTTTGTATGACCAAATCATGCGCGTGAAGAAAGATTATCCGAACTACAAGAAGATTTACATCACTGAAAATGGTCTTGGATATAAAGATGAGTTCGTTGATAACACTGTTTACGATGATGGTCGTATTGATTATGTGAAACAACACTTGGAAGTATTATCCGATGCTATTGCAGATGGCGCTAATGTAAAAGGTTACTTCATTTGGTCATTAATGGATGTCTTCTCTTGGTCAAACGGTTATGAAAAACGTTACGGTCTCTTCTATGTAGACTTTGAAACTCAAGAACGTTATCCTAAGAAATCAGCTCACTGGTACAAGAAAGTAGCGGAAACTCAAGTGATTGAGTAGTAGAATGAGTAATTAGATATAGAATTCTAGTGAGGCAAAAAGATGTTCAAAGATTTTATCCAATCTATTTATGAAAAAGTTTATATTATAAATTTCGAAAAATGCTCTCAAATACCTTGTTTGACTAATGAGGAGCTGAAAAAACTTGGGAAATGGTATGTCTCTACCGGTAAAGAATGGATTTGTCATTCAGACTATGAGTTGGAAGAATTTAAAAATATCTTTTTAAATTTTTATCAGTCCTGAAGAACGGGATAATATCTCCTTTGATTCAGATTTTATGCCGTTTCAACAATCATAAAGAATCTAGGAAACTCTTTGTAAAAATTTTCATCTAAAAATGCGTCATATCAAGATTCTTATTTTTCTTGATATGACGCATTTTATATTTTTTTATTAATCCTCATTTTTATGGTTTAGAAAGAATAATTTTTGTTTGTTTTGAAAGTTGGTCGTACGTTTCTTTGCTCAGTTTAGAATCTGAAACGATGGTATCAATATCTGAGATATTGTAGAAGGTGTAAAAATCAAACTTATTGAACTTACTATTGTCAGCTAGTAAGTATTTTTTATTGGAATTATTGAGGGCGATTCGTTGAGATTCACCTTCTTCTTCACTAAAGGTCGCAATCGCATTGTCCTTAATACCATTACAGCTAACGAAAGCTTTAGAAAATTGGAGATTGGCTAAGTTTTGCAAGGTTAGTGTTCCCACAAAGGCTCCGGTGATAGAGCGATAGTTTCCACCGATTAAAATCAAATCTGTTAGTTTTCGTTCGTTTAGGATGAGAAAGACTGGTAAACTGTTTGTTACAACACGAATATTATCAATTGGAAGTTCACGGGCAAAAGATTCTAAGGTCGTACCAGGGCCGATAAAAATAGTTTCACCCTCATCAATTAAATGGCCTGCAAAACGGCTAATTTCTTGTTTTTCTGCGATTTGTAAGCTTTGTTTTTCGATATTGGAACGTTCATTATTTAAAATGGAACCTGTGCGAATTTTCTCAGCTCCCCCGTGTACTCGAACAAGTAGATCCTTGTCTGCCAACTCTTGCAAGTAGCGTCTAGCAGTCATATCTGATACATCCAAGCGAGTCATGATTTCTTTTACAGTAATAGTTCCCTTTGTATTTACCGTTTCTAGAATATTATCTAGTTTTTCCTGCTTTAACATCGTTATCACCTCTATTTCTATTACTATTTTATCATAAAGTATACAATCAATCAATTTAAAAAAACAAAAGAAAACAAAAACAAAAATATCATGGTTGTTTTAAACAAACCATGATGTTTTTATCACTTATAAAATAGATGACCTTAGTCCAAACCGTAGTTGTAGTCATCGTCTTGCATAGCTTCAACTTCACCAAGAAGGTAACCATTTCCGACTTGAGAGAAGAAGTCGTGGTTGGATGTTCCTGTTGAAATACCGTTCATAACGATTGGATTGACATCATCTGCTGAATCTGGGAAGAGTGGATCTTGTCCCAGGTTCATGAGAGCTTTATTGGCATTGTAGCGAAGGAAGGTTTTGACTTCTTCCGTCCAACCAACACCATCATAGAGACTTTCTGTATAACCTTCTTCATTTTCATAAAGAGTGTAGAGAAGGTCGTACATCCATTCTTTGAGTTTTTCTTGCTCTTCTTCAGGTAATTCATTGAAACCGAGTTGGAATTTGTAACCGATGTAGGTTCCGTGAACAGACTCATCACGAATGATCAATTTAATGATTTCCGCAACGTTGGCTAGTTTGTTATTACCGAGGTAGTAGAGGGGAGTGAAGAAACCTGAGTAGAAGAGGAAGGTTTCAAGGAAGACGCTGGCAACTTTCTTTTCAAGTGGGCTACCGTTTAGGTAGATTTCGTTGACAATCTCTGCCTTCTTTTGTAGGTAAGGATTGGTATTGGTCCATTCGAAAATTTCTTCAATCTCAGCCTTAGTATTCAAGGTAGAAAAGATTGATGAGTAAGATTTTGCGTGGACAGATTCCATAAATTGGATGTTATTGAAAACAGCTTCCTCATGGGGGGTACGGATGTCTGCTCGAAGGGCTTGAACCCCTGTTTCAGATTGCATAGTGTCGAGAAGGGTTAAACCACCAAAGACTTTTCCAACCAAGTCTTTTTCTACATTTGATAGCTTTCTCCAGTCATCCAAGTCATTTGACAAGGGAATACGTGTATCAAGCCAGAATTGCTCCGTCAGTTTCCCAAGTTGATTTGTCGATGACATCTTCGATGGCATTCCAGTTAATGGCTTTGTAGTAAGTTTCCATTTGAAATCTCTTTCTGTGTTTAGTATTGCGAACTCACAATATCTCTATTTTATCATAATCCTAGAGTAGTTTCGCACAAAAAGTCGGAAGCCCGACTTTTTTGTTTTTCCATAGTATAGATGCTTATTCTAGTTTAGTTTAGCAGGGTGAATGAATCACTTATCTGAGAAAATGTTGTTTCCTCAAGCAAAGATTAAATCACACAGCTTTCACATTGGTTAGCACCGACTTCTCCACCATCATCTGTAAAGGTACGGACGTAGTAGATAGACTTGATTCCCTTGTTAAAGGCATAGTTACGAAGGATAGATAAGTCACGTGTCGTTTGTTTGTTTTCTTTCTTCCATTCGTAAAGTCCTTTTGGAATATCACTACGCATGAAGAGAGTAAGTGAAAGTCCTTGGTCCACATGCTCAGTCGCAGCAGAGTAAACATCAATCACTTTACGCATATCCATGTCGTAAGCAGAAGTGTAGTAAGGAATAGTATCTGTTGACAAACCTGCGGCAGGATAGTAGATTTTACCGATTTTCTTTTCTTGGCGTTCTTCGATACGTTGCGTAATCGGGTGGATAGAAGCGGAAACGTCATTGATGTAACTGATAGAACCATTTGGCGCTACAGCAAGGCGGTTTTGGTGGTAAAGACCATCTGCTTGAACCTTTTCGCGAAGTTCAGCCCAGTCAGCAGCGCTTGGAATAAAGACATCTTTGAACAGTTCTTTAACACGGTCTGATTTTGGAACAAATTCGCCTGTCACATACTTGTCGAAGTAGCTTCCCTTAGCATAGTCTGATTTTTCAAAGTTATGGAAGGTAATACCACGTTCACGCGCGATATTGTTTGACTCTACCAAGGTCCAGTAGTTCATAAGCATAAAGTAGATGCTTGTAAATTCAACAGACTCAGGCGATCCATATTCAATCAATTGTTGGGCAAGGTAGCTGTGAAGTCCCATGGCACCGAGACCAAAGGTATGGGCTTGGCTATTTCCATGGTCGATAGTAGGAACAGCTACGATGTGCGAACTATCTGTAACGAAAGTAAGGGCACGAACCATAGCACGGATAGAACGACCAAAGTCAGGTGAAGTCATCATGTTGACTACGTTGGTTGAACCAAGGTTACATGAAACGTCCGTTCCCATTTGAAGGAATTCTTGAGCATCGTTGATCAAGCTTGGTTCTTGGACTTGAAGAATCTCAGAACACAAGTTACTCATGATAATCTTACCATCAACAGGATTTGCACGGTTAGCCGTATCAATGTTGACGACATAAGGGTAACCAGACTCTTGTTGCAATTTAGAGATTTCAGTTTCCAAATCACGCGCCTTGATTTTTGTCTTGCGAATATTTGGATTTGCAACTAGTTCATCGTATTTCTCAGTGATGTCGATGTAGTTGAATGGTACCCCGTATTCAAGCTCTACAGAGTATGGGCTGAAGAGGTACATTTCTTCATTTTTACGTGCTAATTCGTAGAATTTATCGGGCACCACAACACCAAGTGAAAGGGTCTTAACACGAACTTTTTCATCGGCGTTTTCTTTCTTAGTTGAAAGGAAGGCGATGATATCTGGGTGGAAGACGTTGAGGTAGACAACACCAGCACCTTGACGTTGACCCAATTGGTTTGAGTAAGAGAAGCTATCTTCGAAAAGTTTCATAACTGGAACGACCCCAGAAGCAGCTCCTTCATAGCCTTTGATAGGTGCACCAGCTTCACGAAGGTTGCTGAGGGAAATTCCCACACCACCACCGATACGTGAAAGTTGAAGAGCTGAGTTGATAGAACGTCCAATAGAGTTCATATCATCTGTGACCTGAATCAAGAAACAGGATACCAACTCCCCACGACGAGCACGTCCAGCATTCAAGAAGGAAGGAGTAGCAGGTTGGTAGCGTTGGTGGATGATTTCATTGGCAATATCGATGGCAATAGCTTCATTCCCATCAGCAAAATAAAGGGCGTTAAAGAAGACACGGTCTTCCATGCTTTCAAGATAATATTCACCGTCGTTAGTTTTCAAAGCATACTGATTGTAAAATTTATAGGCTGCCATGAAAGACTTGAATTGGAAGTTTTGGTCTTTGATAAATTGAGACAATTCTTCCAAAAATTCTGGACGGTATTTCTTGATAAAGGCTGTTTCGATGTAGTTGTGTTCAATGAGGTAGTTGATTTTATCTTTGATTGAATCAAAAACCATAGTATTTGGAACTACATTTTCTTTAAAGAAGGCATCTAAGGCTTCCTTATCTTTATGAAGCATGATTTGTCCATTAACAGGACGGTTGATTTCGTTATTGAGACGGAAGTAGGTCACGTCCTCAAGATGTTTTAATCCCATAAAATTTCCCTTATCTAATTACAAAAGAAAGGCTTCTAAGTTAGCCCTAGAAGCAGTTTCTTCTGGATGATGTACTAAGATTATGCTAATTGTTTCAATTTTCCTGGTTGGAAACCTGAAAAGACTTCAGTTGGTGTTTGGATAACAGGAGCTGCGCTGAAACCGAGCTCTTTAACTTGATCGATGTATTCAGGTTGCTCATCGAGATTGATTTCTTTATATTCAACGTTATTGCTGTCCAAGAAACGTTTGGTCATCTTGCATTGGACACAGTTATTTTTAGAATAAACGGTTACCATTGTGTAACTCCTCTTTCAAAAATAGATTACTTTCTTAGTATATCAGAAATTAAAAATTTTGTCAACGATTTAAAAACTAAATATAGTGGTCTGTTTTTCTGTCCAAGCTCACAAAACACAATATGTAGTGTTTGCTTTGTGAAATAGTGATGATTATCCTACAAGTAGTTTTTTGGAAAACTATATCCTGTGTTTTGTTATCTAGAATAGAAGATTTTCAGGAAGTTATCTGAAAGGAAATCGAATAAATCCCATAAAATGCTTGAAAAAAATCCTAGAAGATGATATAATACCAAATTGTAAGGGTTATCACATATAACTCAAAAAAAAGAAAGAACAAAAGGAGAGTCAAACTATGGCTTCTAAAGATTTCCACGTAGTGGCAGAAACAGGTATTCACGCACGTCCAGCAACATTGTTGGTACAAACTGCTAGCAAATTTGCTTCAGATATCACTCTTGAGTACAAAGGTAAATCAGTTAACCTTAAATCAATCATGGGTGTTATGAGTCTTGGTGTTGGCCAAGGTGCTGACGTAACTATCTCAGCTGAAGGTGCAGATGCAGATGACGCTATCGCCGCAATCTCAGAAACAATGGAAAAAGAAGGATTGGCATAAGGAAAAATGACAGAAATGCTTAAAGGAATCAGCAGATCTGACGGTGTTGCAGTTGCAAAAAGCATATCTACTCGTTCAACCGGATTTGTCATTCGAGACTGTTTCAGTCGAAGATACAAACGCAGAAGAGGCTCGTTTGGATGTAGCTCTTGAAGCTTCTCAAAACGAGCTTTCTCTTATCCGTGAGAAAGCTGTAGGTACGCTTGGTGAAGAAGCGGCTCAAGTTTTTGACGCTCATTTGATGGTTCTTGCTGACCCAGAATTGATCGGTCAGATTAAAGAAACAATCCGTGCTAAGAAAGTCAATGCAGAAGCAGGTCTTAAAGAAGTGACTGACATGTTCATCACTATCTTTGAAGGTATGGAAGACAACCCATACATGCAAGAACGTGCAGCGGATATCCGCGACGTGACAAAACGTGTATTGGCAAACCTTCTTGGTAAGAAATTGCCAAACCCAGCTTCTATCAATGAAGAAGTAATCGTGATTGCTCATGACTTGACACCATCTGATACAGCTCAATTGGACAAAAACTTTGTAAAAGCTTTTGTAACAAATATCGGTGGACGTACAAGCCACTCAGCTATCATGGCACGTACACTTGAAATTGCAGCTGTATTGGGAACAAATAACATCACTGAAGTAGTGAAAGACGGTGATATCCTTGCCGTTAACGGAATTACTGGTGAAGTGATTATCAACCCAACAGATGAACAAGCGGCAGAATTTAAAGCAGCTGGCGAAGCTTATGCTAAACAAAAAGCTGAATGGGCACTTTTGAAAGATGCTCAAACAGTGACTGCTGACGGTAAACACTTCGAGTTGGCTGCTAACATCGGTACTCCAAAAGATGTTGAAGGTGTTAACAACAACGGTGCAGAAGCTGTTGGACTTTACCGTACAGAGTTCTTGTACATGGATTCTCAAGACTTCCCAACTGAAGATGAGCAATATGAAGCATACAAGGCTGTTCTTGAGGGAATGAATGGTAAACCAGTGGTTGTTCGTACAATGGATATCGGTGGAGATAAGGAACTTCCTTACTTCGATATGCCACATGAAATGAACCCATTCCTTGGATTCCGTGCCCTTCGTATCTCTATTTCTGAAACTGGAGATGCAATGTTCCGTACACAAATCCGTGCCCTTCTTCGTGCTTCTGTTCATGGTCAATTGCGTATCATGTTCCCAATGGTTGCCCTTTTGAAAGAATTCCGTGCAGCTAAAGCAGTTTATGAAGAAGAAAAAGCAAACCTTCTTGCTGAAGGTGTTGCAGTTGCGGATGATATCCAAGTTGGTATCATGATTGAAATCCCTGCGCAGCGATGCTTGCAGACCAATTTGCAAAAAGAAGTAGACTTCATGTCAATTGGAACAAACGACTTGATCCAATACTCAATGGCAGCAGACCGTATGAACGAGCAAGTTTCATACCTTTACCAACCATATAACCCATCAATCCTTCGCTTGATCAACAACGTTATCAAGGCAGCTCACGCTGAAGGTAAATGGGCTGGTATGTGTGGTGAGATGGCTGGTGACCAAAAAGCTGTTCCACTTCTTGTCGGAATGGGCTTGGATGAGTTCTCTATGTCAGCAACATCAGTACTTCGTACACGTAGCTTGATGAAGAAATTGGATACTGCTAAGATGGAAGAGTACGCTAACCGTGCCCTTACAGAGTGTTCAACAATGGAAGAAGTTCTTGAACTTCAAAAAGAATACGTTAACTTCGATTAATGTCATTAACCTTGTAACCTAGTTGCAAGGTTTTTTTGACGCATTTTAGAAAAGTATAGTCTTATAAAGTACACTTTTAAATGGCTCTTTGTCAACTGTAGTGGGTTGATGAAAAGCTAAGCTCGAGAAAGGACAAATTTCGTCCTTTCTTTTTTGATGTTCAGAGAGATAAAAATCCTTTTTTTGAAGTTTTCAAAGTTCCGAAATCCAAAGGCATTGCGCTTGATAAGTTTGATGAGATTATTGGTGGCTTCCAGTTTGGCGTTGGAATAGGGTAGTTGAAGGGCGTTGGCAATTTTCTCTTTATCCTTGAGGAAGGTTTTAAAGACAGTCTGAAAAAGAGGATGAACCAGCTTAAGATTGTCCTCAATAAGTCCGAAAAATTTGTCTGCCTCCTTGTTCTGAAAGTGAAAAAGCAAGAGTTGATAGAGATGGTAGTGGTGTTTCAAGTCCTCTGAATAGCTCAAAAAGCTTGTCTAAAAATCTCTTTATTCGTCAAGTGCATGCGAAAAGTAGGGCGATAAAAAAACGTTTATCGCTGAGTTTACGACTATCCTGTTGAATGAGCTTCCAGTAACGCTTGATATCCTTGTATTCATGGGATTTTTCGATGAAACTGATTCATGATTTGGACACGCACACGACTCATAGCACGGCTCATGTGTTGGACAATATGGAAACGATCCAACACGATTTTTAGCGTTTGGAAAAAGCTGTTTAGCTAAGGCATAGTAGGGACTAAACATATCCATAGTAATGATTTTTCACCCTGACATCGGACTGCTCTATCGTAACGAAGAAAGTGATTTCGGATGACAGCCTGTGTTCTGCCTTCAAGAACAGTGATAATGTTGAGCTTGTCAAAATCTTGTGCAATAAAGCTCATCTTTCCCTTTGTAAAAGCGTACTCGTCCCAGGACATAATCTCAGGGAGGTAAGAAAAAAATCAGACTTAAAACGGAAGTCATTGAGCTTACGAATGACAGTTGAAGTTGAAATAGCCAGCTGATGAGCAATATCGGTCATAGAAGTCTTTTCAATCAGCTTTTGCGCAATCTTTTTGGTTGATGATACGAGGAATTTGATGATTCTTCTTGACGAGAGAGGTTTCGGCGACCATCATTTTTCGAGCAATGATAGCACTTGAATCGACGCTTTTTTCAGGAGGATTCTAGTAGGCATACCAGTCGTTTCGAGGTAAGGAATTTTTCGACGGTTTTTTTGAAAGTCATATTTCTTCATTTGATGTCCACAATCAGGACAAGATGGGGCATTGTAATCCAGTTTAGCGATGATTTCCTTAAGTGTATCCTTATTGATGATGTCTAGAATCTGGATATTTGGGTCTTTGATATCGAGTAGTTTTGTGATAAAATGTAATTGTTCCATATGAATCTTTCTAATGAGTTGTTTAGTCGCTTTTCATTATAGGTCATATGGGACTTTTTTTCTACACAAAAATAGGCTCCATAAGATTCATAGGGGATTTACCCACTACAAATATTATAGAGCCTTTTAAATGCTCCGGAGGCATGGTATAATAGGGGAAAGTAATTAGAATAAGAGAGAAACCATGTCTAAAGAAATTGATATTGAGTACTACCACCAGCTAGCCTTGCAAAAGCAAAAGGAGCACCGTAAAATTTTAGCCAATTTAAAGAAAAAACCTCCTAAAAACCTAGACAAGCTAGCCCAGCAGATTCACGAGGAAGTCTTTGCGGAGATTGATTGTACGGCCTGTGCCAACTGTTGCAAGACATTGGGGCCTGACTTTAAAGAAGCGGATATTACACGAATCGCCAAGTATTTTAAGATGAAATTACCTGCTTTTGAAGCGGAGTTTCTGCAGGTAGATGAAGATGGCGATAAGGTTTTTAAATCCATGCCTTGTCCCTTTCTAGGAGGAGATAATCTCTGTTCCATATATGATGTTCGTCCAAAGGCGTGTCGTGAATTTCCCCATACAGACAGGAAAAAAATCCATCAAATCAACCATTTGACGATTAAGAATACCTTGACCTGTCCAGCAGCCTATCTCTTTGTTGAGAAATTAAAGGATAAGTTATAGAGATTTAAAGGATAAAAAATCTCTAATAATAACTAGAGATATGAAGGGAGTACTCCTGTGCCTAGACCGAAAACAAAAGAGGAGCTAATGCTGGCCTCTAAGGAAAATTATGAAAAGCTCAATTGTTTCATCTCTCAACTAAGTGAAGATGAGCTACAGACTCCATTTGATTTTTCAAGAGACCCAAAGAAAAAGGAATCACACTGGAAAAGAGATAAAAATCTACGGGATGTCCTGATTCATCTTTATGAATGGCAGCAGTTACTTTTGACTTGGGTACATTCTAATCAAGAAGGTCACGAAAAACCTTTTCTCCCTGAACCTTATAATTGGAAAACTTATGGGGAGATGAATGTCGCTTCTTCTAAGAAGCACCAGAAAACCTCCTTAGAAGAAGCGACTAGACTCCTAGAACAATCACATAGAGAGGTTTTAGAGTTGATAGAAGTTTTTAGCAATGACGAACTCTTTGCCAAAGGTGTCTATAAGTGGACCGGCGGGACAAGTCTAGGTTCCTACTTTGTCAGTAACACCTCCAGTCATTATGATTGGGCTCTGAAAAAACTCAAAGCTCATCAGAAGAATTGTAAGGGATAGATGGACTGTTTGAAATAGAAAGAATGAGTTCTTTTAAACGTAATACTCTTCGAAAATCAAATTCAAACTGCGTCAACGTCGCCTTGCCGTACTCAAGTACAGCCTGCGGCTAGTTTCCTAGTTTGCTTTTTGATTTTCATTGAGTATAAGATAAAAACAAAGGGCCATCAAGTGATGGATCCCTTTTGAGTTATACAAGCAAATTACCATGCAAAAGCTATCGTTGGAGCATTGAGCGCTTCCAACCACTGTTTATTCTTCACGGGGCAAAGAGTTACGGATATACCTGCCATATCCAGACTGGTCATAAATGTTCCTGATTTTATAAAGATAATAGTGACTCCTTCAATTTCTAAGAGTTGAAGGAGATCATTGAGAAATATGCCCATTTCTAGGTTGGTAGTAGTGCCTAGATTATTTACAAGCAATATAAATTGATCTCCCTTTTTCCAATGATAGTGTAATCTTAATTTACTTATAATTTCATTTGCAAGGATTTCCGAAGATTGAAATGGGACGATACGATAGCCTTCTTCGCCATGTATCCCAATACCATAAGAAATATTTCCTTCTTCCAAGTTAAATAGTGGAAGGGTGGCTTGGGGGAGACTAGCAGATTTCGTTGCAAAGCCAATTGTTGCGATTTCGGGAGCAAGTTCATGACCTAAATCAGTTAGTTGTTCTATGTCGGCACCGTTTTGAGCTGCATATCCTAGGATTTTATGAAGCAAAATTGTACCTGCAAGCCCTCTTCCTCTAATTTGAAATCTATTGTGAGGTTCAATTGAAATATCGTCGTGCGCTAGACTATAGCCAACCTTAATCCCTTCTTTTCTAGCAGTGTTAATGGCTGAGCTAAATTCTTTGATGTCTGCTTCGAAATTTTTTTACAATGATGAAGACACCGTGACCATTGTTTAAAAAAACGAATGGACTCTAAGATTTCAGTTCTTGTAGGAGGAGTAAATAATTGGCCATAGATAGCGAGCGGTAAGCATTCCTTCTCCCACATATCCAATATGCGCAGGTTCGTGACCGGAACCTCCACCCGCCAATATTGGAACCTGATGAGGATTACGATTTTTTTGATAGACTAATGGTAAGGTAGGGTGCTTTTTCTAATTTAGGATGACTGCTGACAGCTGCCGAAATGTAACTTGAAATAATTTTTTTGTTTATGATTTGAAATAAATGTCATTGTGGTCTCTTTCCAATAATTGTCATGATGAGAAAGTCTGGTTGTGGAACTGGACTTTTTTATTGACGTAAGCCTTCACGATTTCTGCTAGAGCATGTGAATGATAGTCTAACAAAAAAACAAGTATAAGCAGATGAATCGATATCAATCTGACCGTATTCTCTTAAAAATTTTTGATACAAGCAAGCGACAGTAGCTGATAAAGTGGTCATAGAAGTTATTTTTGCCCTTGAATATCAAAAAAAGTTGAATATAAAAGTCACGCTCTTGTTCGAAATAAAGAAATAATTCTTGTAATAGTTTTTGACCTGAAATGAAGTCCAAGTTATTGGTGATATACTCGGTTAAGTCATTTTCAAATATCCAGTCTAGCAGTTCATATTTGTCAAGAAAGTGATTATAAAGGTCTGTCTACGAATGCCAGCTGATTCCATGATCTCTACAATAGAGATTTTATCAAATTCTCTAGTAGCTAATAGGTCTCTAAATGCCTTGGCAATTCGTTTTTTTGTAATAAGTGATGATGCCATAGGAAGCCTTTCTTTTGCTTACTTCATTTTACCAAAAAAATGTTTTAAACGGGTTTAAAAGGGGACAAATAATAGAATCTGTCCCTTATCAGCCAGCGATAAAAAATATATAATGAAAGCGAAAACAAAGGTAGATGCCGAAAGGAGTTTCTCATGAAAAAAATTATAAATGAACCGACACAAGTTGTTGATGAAATGTTGCAGGGCTTGTCATTCATGCATGATGACTTGGTAGAACGCTTAGAGGGTTTTGATGTCATCGTTAGAAAGGCAGAAAAGACAGGAAAAGTTGGACTCATTTCAGGTGGAGGTTCAGGACATGAACCAAGTCATGCTGGATTTGTAGGAGATGGAATGTTGTCTGCTGCCATTTGTGGAGCAGTCTTCACTTCACCTACTCCGGACCAAATTTTAGAAGCCATTAAGGCGGCTGATGAAGGTGCTGGAGTTTTCATGGTCATCAAGAACTATTCTGGTGACATTATGAACTTTGAAATTGCACAAGAACTTGCTGAAATGGAAGGTATTGATGTAGCAAGTGTTGTGGTTGATGATGATATCGCTGTTGAAAATAGTCTCTATACCCAAGGGCGTCGAGGTGTTGCAGGTACTATATTAGTCCATAAAATTTTGGGTGATGCGGCTCGTTCCGGTAAATCATTATCTGAAATGAAGGACTTGGCCGACAAACTTGTCTTAGAAATTAAAACAATTGGGCTGGCCTTGTCTGGAGCAACCGTTCCTGAAGTTGGGAAACCAGGTTTTGTTCTAGAAGATGATAAATTTGAATACGGAGTTGGTATTCATGGTGAGCCAGGATATAAGAAAGAGAAAATGCAACCTTCAGCACAATTGGCCTCAGAATTGGTTGAAAAATTATCTGAAGGTTTCCAACTTAAAGCTGGTGAACGCTATGGCCTTCTCATTAATGGTTTAGGAAGCACTCCTCTTATGGAACAATACGTATTTGCAAATGATGTGGCTAAATTACTCCATGAAAAAGGTGTTGAGTTGGCCTTTAAGAAAATTGGAAACTATATGACATCAATCGATATGGCTGGCTTGTCATTAACATTGATTCGATTGGCAGATGATGAGTGGTTGGATGCTCTAAATGCACCTGTTACTACACCAGCTTGGTAAAACTCAAGGAGGAAATGTCGCATGAATGTTGAACAAGCTCTTGAATGGATGAAGCTTTTTAATGAAAAGATTCAAGAACAGAAAGATTATCTTAGTGAGCTAGACACTCCTATAGGAGATGGAGACCACGGTGGAAATATGGCGCGTGGAATGGCTGCAGTTATGGAAAACTTAGAAGGAAAGCAATTTGAGACAAGCAGTGATGTCTTTAAACTTGTCTCAATGCAACTACTGAGTAAGGTAGGCGGTGCTTCTGGTCCCTTGTATGGCTCTGCTTTTATGGGCATGGCCAAGGCTGACTCTAATTCGAAAATAGAGGAAATCTTACAAAGCGGTTTGGATATGATTGTCAAACGTGGGAAAGCAGAAGTTGGAGAAAAGACAATGGTTGATGTTTGGACTCCTGTTATTGCTGCCTTATCTGTTGGCCAATTGACTCAAGAGGTTATTGATGAGGTAGTGAATGCTACCAAAGATTTACTTGCAACTAAAGGAAGGGCATCTTATGTAGGAGAACGTTCTCTTGGACATATTGATCCTGGATCATTCTCATCAGGATTACTCTTTACTTCTTTTTTAGAAACCGGGGTGGTTTAATGGGAAGTATTGGTCTTGTTATCGTTTCACATTCCAAACACATTGCACAAGGTGTCGTTGAACTGATTAGTGAAGTAGCTAAAGATGTTCCGATTACTTATGTAGGAGGAACCGAAGATGGAGGAATTGGAACGAGTTTTGATCAAGTAGATAGGGTTGTTTCCGAAAATCCAGCAGATACTTTATTAGCCTTTTTTGACCTGGGTTCTGCTAAAATGAACTTAGAAATGGTGGCTGATTTCAGTGATAAAAGTATCATGATCAATAGGGTTCCAATTGTAGAAGGTGCCTATACTGCAGCTGCTCTTCTTCAGGCTGGTGCAGAACTGTCAGTTATTCAAACACAGTTGTCGGAGCTTGAAATCAATAAATAAGGAATTTTACTATAACTCTTTTTATAGGTGGACTATTGATTATCTCAACTATCAAATTTTAAGTAAATAATTTCAAAATCAGAAAGGGATTGCTTTGGGCAGTTCCTTTTTAATGTAAAAGGAGTAGAATCATAGCGTTTCTAAATTGTGAATCATTCAAAACTGATTGTGATAGGACTATTCTAGCTTTTAGAATCCTTCAAAAAAATTAAAAATTTAAGGTAATCAATGGCTTAGAAGAGTGGCAAAACATTTAGTTTATAGGAATTCTATGCCTAGAATCGCATAGATATTTATGAAAAAAACAGGGTATTCGATAGTTAGGATTGTTCTATTCTGAAAGATTTGGGGTGTCAATTGTATAGGATAGTAGTTTGTCAATGAATTTTGTTGAAAGATTCCTTATTTTATGGTAGTCTAATGTAAAAGAAAGCCTTATCATTATATTTGTATCTTTAACCTGAATTGGTTTATGTCTAGGATGGGGATAGATATTTTGGTTATCCAAATAATAATTATATTTTCACTTGCAAAAAGTGTATTTCAACTTTACCTAATGCAGAAGAAGGAAATATCATGAAATGCTTATAACTTGTTTGAAAGAGAATGTAAACTAAAAATGGATTCCCTTTACATATTAGGAGTAGGTAGATGAGTAATCTAGAGTCAATTCGTAAAGCGCATATCATCGTGTGGGGTGCCTATCTATTTTTATCATTAAGGGCGCCGCTAATTAGCAGCACTGAGTATCTCTTGCTTATTTTTTTAGCGTTTCTCTATTCAATAGTATCGCTACCTATATACTCTGTGAAGAATAAAATAGTATCCATTTGTTTGACAATAAACTCGATTCTGTTAATTAGTTTTCCAATTTTAATCAATAAATTTTTCCCAGGAAAGGTTTCTACTTATATCGTATTAATAAGTATTTTTTTATCCTGGAGTTCTTAATCTTTAATAAAATTGGTAAAGATTTTGATACTAGATTAGCTAGTGAGTATAGGAAAATCAGTCAGTTTAAAAGTAAGATATCTCAATCTCCTTGGATAAAATATTTAGAGATTTCTAGTTTTTATATTAACTATATTTCCATTTACTCTTCATGGTACAGTTGATAATCATGTACTGACTCTTATCCTTTTTGATAAAAAAATTTGTGTAGATACTACGATAAAGTTTATATTAAACAGAATCTTTAAGACAAGTAAGGCAATGAAAAGGAGGATATTTTCTCTTTTTCGCAGTAGATTTGATTGTCTATTTATTTTTTTAGGCTATGTTTTTAGCAATGCAAAAAGACGGATATCTGTTTTTCAATTCTACTAATTTTTTTCTAATTTTTTTCCCTCCCTTTATCAGAGAAAAAGAGTATGAATTATTTAAGAACAAGAAGTGAGATAGATATGGTGGCTTTATTAAAACTGAGAATAAATTTTGGGAGATACTTTTTATTTATTTTAGGTATATTGCTAATTGGAATTGCGTTACTAAGTCATAAAAAAATTAAATTTTAGAAATAGCGTTAGTGAGAAGAACAGGATGATAGTATTATGATGGTTGTTTTAATTTTGATGGTTGTGGTGTTTTTTTGTATTATGTAATTACAGAGTATTTTTCAGAATAGTTATATTGACTGTATACTATTTCTAATATTGCTGATTTCTCATTTGATATGGGATTACTATTTTTTTGCCCATTGAAGTTTTTAGTGGCATTAAGTGGAGTAAATTTGCTGTCAAGATTATTCAAAAAAATGAGAAGTCAATAGAGTTGTTAGTGGACTATAAAGATGAAAGGTAAAATGGGGATATTTAAAATGAAACATTTTTTTGCAGGAATTGGTGAGATAAGATTTAGTAGTTATCTATTGTCTCTATGTGTAGGACTAGCCCCTCTTTTTTTCATATATATGTCATAGGTTCGGAAATGAGTTTTGTGAAAATAGTGTTATCTATTTTTGGGAATTATATTTGTTTGTATTTTTAACTATTGCTCGAATTTATAGAAGATTTTTTTCTATAATAAAAAAATAAATTTGACCAGAATAGTATGGATTAGTTAATCAATTGGAACGATTATTCTTTGTGATACTATACTATTTTTTTAAGTTTTTTTACATTAAACAGCTGGCTGAAGTGAAAGTTGTTTATCTTAGAAAGGAAAACTCTCAAATTGCCCTACAAAGTTTTACTCTTCGACCTTGACCATACCTTGCTTGATTTTGATGCTGCTGAGGATGTGGCTTTGACGCAACTTCTAAAAGAAGAAGGGGTTACAGATATTCAGGCTTATAAAGACTATTATGTTCCTATGAATAAGGCTCTCTGGAAGGACTTAGAGCAAAAGAAAATCAGTAAACAAGAGCTGGTTAACACGCGCTTTTCTCGTTTATTTGCTCACTTTGGACAGGAAAAAGACGGTAGTTTTCTAGCCCAGCGTTATCAATTTTACCTCGCTCAGCAGGGGCAAACGATTTCAGGGTGCTCATGAACTTTTGGACAGCCTCATCGAGCGTGATTATGAGCTATATGCTGCGACAAATGGTATTACTGCCATTCAGACAGGGCGCTTGGCTCAATCGGGTCTGGCACCTTATTTCAATCAAGTCTTTATCTCTGAACAGTTGCAAACACAAAAACCGGATGCTCTATTTTTATGAAAAAGATTGGCCAGCAAATTACTGGATTTAGTAAAGAAAAAGACGCTGATGATTGGAGATTCTCTAACCGCCGATATTCAAGGTGGCAATAATGCTGGGATTGACACTATCTGGTACAACCCTCATCACCTCGACAATCACACACAAGCCCAGCCGACTTATGAAATCCATTCTTACCAAGACTTGCTGGATTGTTTAGATAAACTGTAAAAAGTGGTTTCCATAGCCACTTTTTTTGCTATAATAGAGGCAGTAAAAACGAAGGAGTCGGCTATGGAACACTCGTCTTGGCATGCTTTGATTAAGGAGCAATTACCTGAGGGTTATTTCGGGAAAATCAATCAGTTTATGGAGCAAGTCTATGCTCAAGGGACTGTTTATCCACCTAAGGAAAAGGTTTTTCAGGCTCTCTTGACAACACCGCTTGAAGATGTTAAGGTGGTGATTCTAGGACAAGATCCCTATCACGGGCCAGGTCAAGCGCAGGGCTTGAGTTTTTCTGTACCTGACTCTATCCCAGCTCCGCCATCCTTACAAAATATCTTGAAAGAATTGTCAGATGATCTTGGCGTTAAGAAATCCCATGATTTGACAGCATGGGCTGAGCAAGGAGTCTTGCTTCTTAATGCTTGTTTGACGGTTCCTGCTGGACAGGCCAATGGTCATGCTGGTCAAATATGGGAGCCTTTTACGGATGCAGTGATTCAGGTGGTCAACCATCTAGATAGGCCAGTGGTCTTTGTACTCTGGGGAGCCTATGCACGTAAGAAGAAGGCCTTAGTTACCAATCCTCATCACATGATTATCGAATCAGCCCATCCCAGTCCTTTGTCAGTTTACAGAGGATTTTGGGGTTCCAAGCCTTTTTCCAAGGCCAATGCATTCTTAACAGAGACAGGACAAGAGCCGATCGATTGGCTTAGATAAGGAGAGAATATGCCTCAGTTAGCGACGATTTGCTACATTGATAACGGGAAAGAACTGCTCATGCTCCACCGTAATAAGAAACCCAATGATGTCCATGAAGGGAAATGGATTGGTGTGGGTGGCAAGCTAGAGCGAGGAGAGACCCCTCAGGAATGCGCAGCGCGTGAAATCTTCGAAGAAACAGGGCTCAAAGCCAAGCCAGTTCTAAAAGGTGTTATCACATTTCCTGAGTTTACACCAGATTTAGACTGGTACACCTATGTTTTTAAGGTGACAGAGTTTGAGGGTGACTTGATTGACTGCAACGAGGGGACGCTAGAATGGGTTCCCTATGATGAGGTTTTGAGTAAGCCGACTTGGGAAGGTGACCATACCTTTGTTGAGTGGCTTTTAGAGGATAAACCCTTCTTTTCAGCTAAGTTTGTTTATGATGGGGATAAATTGTTGGATACCCAAGTTGATTTCTATGAATAAAGGAGAAAGCAGATGCTATTAATCAAAAATGGTCGTGTTATGGATCCCAAGTCTGGTCTAGATCAAGTGTGTGATGTCTTAGTTCAAGATGGGGAAATTATCAAAATTGCCCCTGAGATTAAAGAAGAAGGAGCAGAGATAATTGATGCTACTGGTCTTGTGGTTGCTCCTGGCTTGGTCGATATTCATGTTCATTTCCGTGAACCTGGTCAAACTCACAAGGAAGATATTCATACCGGTGCCCTAGCAGCCGCTGCAGGTGGTTTTACAACGGTCGTCATGATGGCTAATACTAGTCCAACCATTTCAAACGTGGAGACTTTGCAAGAAGTTCTCCAGTCAGCTGCTAAGGAGAAGATTAATGTTAAGACGGTTGCGACCATTACTAAAAATTTTAATGGGCAAGATTTGACTGACTTTAAGGCACTTTTAGAAGCTGGTGCGGTTGGTTTCTCAGACGACGGTATCCCACTTGAAAGTAGTAAAGTTGTCAAGGAAGCCATGGAGGAAGCCAAAAAACTTAATACCTTTATTAGTCTTCATGAGGAAGATCCAGGTTTGAATGGGATTCTTGGATTCAACGAAAATATTGCTAAAGAGCATTTCCATATCTGCGGTGCGACTGGAGTGGCTGAGTATGCTATGATGGCGCGTGATGTCATGATTGCCTATGCAACCAAGGCCCATGTTCACATCCAGCATTTGTCTAAGGAAGAAAGTGTTAAAGTAGTGGAATTTGCTCAGGGGCTAGGTGTGCAAGTCACAGCAGAAGTAGCGCCACAGCATTTTTCTAAGACCGAAGCCCTTCTTTTGACACAAGGTAGCAATGCTAAGATGAATCCGCCGCTTCGTTTGGAATCAGACCGTCGTGCCGTTATCGAAGGTCTCAAATCAGGCGTCATCACAGTTATCGCGACTGACCATGCGCCTCACCATGCAGACGAGAAAAACGTCGATGATATTACCAAGGCACCGTCTGGCATGACTGGCTTAGAAACATCTCTTTCCCTTGGATTGACTTATTTGGTGGAAGCTGGGGAGTTGAGCTTGATGGAATTACTTGAAAAAATGACATACAACCCATCCAAGCTTTACAACTTTGAAGCAGGTTACTTGGCTGAGAATGGTCCAGCGGACATCACTATTTTTGATGCTAAGGCTGACCGCCTTGTGGACTCCCATTTTGCTTCGAAAGCAGCTAATTCACCATTCATCGGTGAAACCTTAAAAGGGCAGGTTAAATATACCATCTGTAAGGGACAAATCGTCTATCAAGCTTGATAGGAGTTGGAATATGAATTATTTTCGAAAACGTAGGGAGAGACAAGCAAAATCTAATAGCGGAATTTACTGTCCCGCATCTAATCGTTCTAAAATTCAATATGAAACTAAAGAAAAAGCTGACCATGCGGTTCAATATGATAATGGAGGTTTAGTTAGAAGCTATTATTGTCGTACATGTGCGTGTTGGCATACTACTTCAAAATCTAATAACCCTCCGCTAAGTTTGAAAAACTATGGTCTGAAACTCTTTGGTTTAGATAAATCAGAATAGAAAGAGAAGTATGTATAAGACAAAGTGTTTACGAGAGAAGTTAGTATTATTTTTAAAAATTTTCTTCCCTATCCTGATTTATCAATTTGCCAATTATTCTGCATCCTTTGTTGATACGACTATGACTGGCCAATACAATACCATGGACTTGGCTGGTGTGTCTATGGCAACCAGTATCTGGAATCCTTTTTTTACATTCCTGACAGGGATTGTGTCAGCCCTGGTACCCATCATTGGTCACCATCTTGGGCGAGGCAAAAAGGAAGAGGTTACGTCTGATTTTTACCAGTTCATCTATCTGGCCTTGGGTCTATCTGTGCTCTTGCTGGGGATGGTGCTTTTCTTGGCACCACCAATCTTGAATCATATTGGGTTAGAAGCACCAGTGGCGGCAGTAGCGGTTCGCTATCTCTGGTTTTTATCTATCGGGATTATCCCCTTGTTGCTCTTTAGTGTCATTCGTTCCTTGCTGGATTCGCTGGGCTTGACCAAACTGTCTATGTATCTCATGCTTTTGTTACTTCCTCTCAATAGTGGATTTAACTATCTTTTGATTTACGGGGCCTTTGGTGTTCCAGAACTGGGAGGTGCTGGTGCTGGTTTAGGGACTTCTTTGGCCTACTGGGTCTTGTTGGGAATTTCTGTTCTGGTTTTATTTAAACAGGAGAAGCTCAAAGCCTTACACCTTGAGAAAAGAATTCCACTTAATATGGATAAAATCAAGGAAGGAGTTCGTTTAGGTCTGCCTATTGGGGGGACTGTCTTCGCGGAAGTAGCTATCTTTTCCGTGGTTGGCTTGATTATGGCTAAGTTCTCGTCCTTGATTATCGCTAGCCACCAGTCAGCCATGAACTTTTCAAGTCTCATGTACGCCTTTCCTATGAGTATCTCATCGGCTATGGCTATAGTCGTGTCTTATGAAGTGGGAGCCAAGCGATTTGATGATGCGAAAACCTATATTGGTCTAGGAAGATGGACAGCCCTTATTTTTGCGGCCTTCACCTTATCTTTCCTTTACATTTTTAGGGGAAATGTGGCCAGTCTTTATGGGAACGACCCAGAATTTATCGATTTGACAGCACGTTTTTTGACTTATAGTCTTTTCTTCCAGTTAGCAGATACCTTTGCGGCACCGCTTCAGGGAATTTTACGGGGGTATAAGGATACCGTTATTCCTTTTTACCTTGGTTTGGTTGGTTACTGGGGGGTGCCACTCCCAGTAGCTATGGTATTCGACTCTCTAACAGATTTTGGAGCTTATTCTTACTGGATTGGTTTGATTATTAGTCTAATCGTGAGCGGGGCTCTCTACCGTTGGCGTTTAACTGTGATTATGAAGAGATTTGAATCTTTAGCAAAAATCTAAACGATAAAAAAAGTTTGTGAAAAAAAATATTCTTGATAAGGAAATCCCTTTATTCCTATGGGGTTTTCTTTTTTATTTTGTGAAATTTCTTTTAGAAAAACTTTGACAGTGTTTGCCAAAAACGGTAAAATAGTAAGGTAAGAAGAAAGTTAGAAAGGCAAGAAGATGTCAACTTTAGATAAAAATCTTTTGCTAGAAATGTTCCGTAAGATGGAAGAAATCCGTCGTATGGACTTAAAAAAATTGCGCAATTAGTAAAGAAAGGGAAAGTGCCAGGAATGACGCACTTTTCTGTTGGAGAAGAGGCAGCTAACGTGGGTGCTATGTTAGCTCTCAATCCAGATGATCTAATTACATCAAACCACCGTGGTCACGGGCAAGCTATCGCTAAAGGGATTGACCTCAACGGAATGATGGCTGAAATCCTTGGTAAATACACTGGAACTTGTAAAGGTAAAGGTGGATCTATGCATATCGCTGACCTTGATGCTGGTAACCTTGGTGCCAATGGTATCGTAGGTGGTGGTATGGGAATCGCTGTCGGTGCAGCCCTCAGTCAACAAATGCAACATACCGGAAATCGTTGTCTGCTTCTTTGGAGATGGTGCGACCAACGAAGGTGTTTTCCACGAAGCAGTCAACATGGCTTCTATCTGGAACTTGCCAGTCATTTTTTACTGCATCAACAACGGCTATGGTATCTCTGCGGATATCAAGAAAATGACCAAAGTAGAACATATCCATCAACGTAGTGCTGCATATGGAATTCCTGGAATGTTTATTGAAGATGGCAACAATGTCATCGACGTCTATGAAGGATTTAAGAAGGCTGTAGACCATGTTCGTGTAGGCAATGGCCCAGTCTTGATTGAAAGTGTAACTTATCGCTGGCTTGGTCACTCATCATCTGACCCTGGTAAATATCGTACCCGTGAAGAAGTGGAATTGTGGAAACAAAAAGACCCAATCGAAAACCTTCGCAAGTACCTCATTGAAAATACTATTGCAAGTGCCGAAGAATTGGAAGAAATTCAAGCACAAGTCAAGGAAGCAGTAGAAGCTTCTGTTAAATTTGCGGAAGAAAGTCCATTCCCACCGCTTGAATCAGCATTTGAAGATATTTACGCAGACTAAGGAGAAAGAAATAAAATGGAAACAAAAACAATGTCCTTCCGTGACACTATTATCCTTGCTATGTCTGAGGAAATGCGTCGCGATGAAAATGTGTTCTTGATGGGAGAAGACGTCGGTGTCTTCGGAGGAGACTTCGGAACTTCTGTTGGAATGCTTGAAGAATTTGGTCCAGAACGCGTTCGTGACTGTCCGATTTCTGAAGCTGCCATCTCAGGTGCAGCAGCCGGAGCAGCCATGACAGGCCTTCGTCCAATCGTCGATATGACCTTTATGGACTTCTCGGTCATTGCCATGGACAATATCGTAAACCAAGCAGCTAAAACACGCTATATGTTTGGTGGGAAAGGTCAGGTTCCAATGACTGTTCGTTGTGCAGCTGGTAACGGAGTTGGTTCTGCAGCCCAGCATTCACAATCTCTAGAGTCTTGGTTCACTCATATCCCAGGACTTAAGGTTGTAGCACCAGGTACGCCTGCGGACATGAAAGGACTGCTTAAGTCTTCTATCCGTGATAACAACCCTGTTATTATCCTTGAGTACAAGTCAGAATTTAACCAAAAAGGGGAAGTACCAGTTGATCCAGACTATACGATTCCACTTGGAGTTGGGGAAATCAAACGTGAAGGTACGGATGTAACAGTTGTTACTTATGGAAATGCTTCGCCGTGTGGTTCAAGCAGCTGAAGAATTAGCAGAAGAAGGAATTTCTGTTGAGATTGTTGACCCACGCACCCTTGTTCCGCTTGATAAGGAGATCATCATTAACTCAGTTAAGAAGACTGGTAAAGTTGTTCTGGTTAACGATGCCCATAAAACAAGCGGCTATATCGGAGAGATTTCAGCTATTATTTCAGAATCGGAAGCATTTGACTATCTAGATGCACCAATCCGTCGTTGCGCAGGAGAAGATGTGCCAATGCCTTATGCACAAAACCTAGAAAATGCAATGATCCCAACAGTTGAAAGCATCAAAGATGCAATCCGAAAAACTTATAACAAAGAATAAGTTTACATAATATAAGTTATGTAAACAAAATAAAGCTGACGAGAAACTTTGTATCTTTTAGGTGCAGAGCTCTTCGTCCTTAATATCTTAGTATAGAATTGGAGAGGTCATGGCTGATGACAAGCTAAGAGCGACTCCTGCAGCTAGAAAGTTAGCGGATGATTTAGGGATCAACCTCTACGACGTTTCTGGCTCAGGTGCAAACGGTCGTGTCCACAAAGAAGACGTGGAAACTTATAAAGACACAAACGTGGTTCGCATTTCGCCACTTGCAAAACGAATTGCCCTCGAACATAACATTGCTTGGCAGGAAATCCAAGGAACTGGTCATCGTGGTAAAATCATGAAGAAGGATGTTTTGGCCTTGCTTCCTGAAAATATCGAAAACGACACCATCAAGTCTCCTGCTCAAATTGAAAAAGTGGAAGAAGTTCCAGATAATATCACTCCTTATGGTGAAATTGAACGTATTCCAATGACACCAATGCGTAAGGTTATTGCCCAACGTATGGTTGAATCTTACCTAACTGCTCCAACCTTCACGCTCAACTATGAAGTTGATATGATTGAAATGTTGGCTCTTCGTAAGAAGGTGCTTGAGCCAATCATGGAAGCAACTGGGAAGAAGACTACTGTAACAGACCTTCTTTCACTTGCAGTTGTTAAGACTCTTATGAAACACCCCTACATCAATGCTTCGTTGACAGAAGATGGCAAGACTATTATCACTCACAACTATGTCAATCTTGCCATGGCAGTTGGGATGGATAATGGATTGATGACACCTGTTGTTTACAATGCTGAGAAGATGAGTCTTTCAGAACTGGTTGTAGCCTTCAAGGATGTCATTGGCCGTACCTTGGATGGCAAATTGGCTCCAAGTGAGTTGCAAAATTCAACATTTACAATCAGTAATTTGGGAATGTTTGGCGTTCAGTCCTTTGGTCCGATCATCAACCAACCAAACTCAGCTATCCTTGGTGTCAGTTCGACAATTGAGAAGCCAGTTGTCGTCAATGGTGAAATTGTGATTCGCCCTATCATGAGCCTAGGATTAACTATTGACCACCGTGTCGTAGATGGTATGGCTGGCGCTAAGTTTATGAAGGACTTGAAAGAGTTGATTGAAAACCCAATCTCAATGTTGATTTAAGAGCAAGAGTATTCATTTTTAAGATATAGATAAAGGAAGGAAGACATGGCCTTAGAAGTAATTATGCCAAAAGCCGGCGTGGATATGACAGAAGGACAAATCGTCCAATGGAATAAAAAAAGTCGGAGAATTTGTAAAAGAAGGAGAAATCCTTTTTGGAAATCATGACTGATAAAGTCAGCATGGAATTGGAAGCAGAAGAAGATGGTTACTTGATCGCTATCCTCAAAGGAGATGGTGAAACTGTCCCTGTAACGGAAGTTATCGGTTACCTTGGTGAAGAAGGTGAAAACATCCCAACAGCTGGAGCCGCAGCGCCAGAAGCTAGCCCAGCACCTGCAGCAAGTGCCTCAAACGATGATGGTAAGAGCGATGATGCTTTTGATATCGTTGTGATTGGTGGAGGTCCTGCTGGCTATGTTGCAGCCATTAAAGCTGCCCAACTCGGTGGGAAGGTTGCCCTTGTTGAGAAATCTGAACTCGGCGGAACCTGCTTGAACCGTGGCTGTATCCCAACTAAGACCTATCTTCACAACGCTGAAATTATCGAAAACATCGGTCATGCCGCAAACCGTGGTATCGTGATTGAAAATCCTAACTTCACTGTAGATATGGACAAACTCCTTGAAACCAAGTCTAAGGTTGTCAATACTTTGGTTGGTGGTGTTGCAGGACTTCTTCGTAGCTACGGAGTTACTGTTCATAAGGGTGTTGGTACTATTACTAAAGATAAGAATGTCTTGGTAAATGGTTCAGAATTGCTTGAAACCAAGAAGATTATCCTTGCTGGTGGTTCAAAAGTCAGCAAGATCAACGTTCCTGGTATGGAATCATCGCTTGTGATGACCAGTGATGACATTCTTGAAATGAACGAAGTTCCAGAAAGCCTTGTTATCATCGGTGGTGGAGTTGTTGGTATTGAACTTGGTCAGGCCTTCATGACATTTGGTTCAAAAGTGACTGTTATCGAAATGATGGACCGTATCGTTCCAGCTATGGATGCGGAAGTTTCTAAGAACCTTCGCTTGATCCTTGAGCGTAAAGGAATGACCATCTTGACTGGTACTAAACTGCAAGAAATCATCGAGGAAAATGGTCAACTTCGTATCAAGGTTGAAGGAAAAGACGATATCATCGCAAATAAAGCTCTTCTTTCAATCGGTCGTGTGCCGGATCTTGAAGGTATTGGCGATGTTGAGTTTGAATTGGATCGTGGTCGCATCAAGGTCAACGAATACATGGAAACTTCTGTTCCAGGTATCTACGCACCAGGTGACATCAACGGTACTAAGATGTTGGCTCACGCAGCCTTCCGTATGGGTGAAGTTGCTGCTGAAAATGCTCTCAAAGGAAACCATGCTGTTGCCAAATTGAACTTGACTCCTGCAGCTATCTACACTCTTCCTGAAGTAGCAGCAGTAGGTTTGACAGAAGAACAAGCCCGTGAAAAATACGATGTAGCCATTGGTAAGTTCAACTTTGCAGCTAACGGTCGTGCCATTGCATCTGATGCTGCTCAAGGTTTCGTTAAAGTTATTGCAGATAAGAAATACGGTGAAATCCTTGGTGTTCATATCATTGGTCCTGCAGCTGCAGAATTGATCAATGAAGCGTCGAGCATTATCGAAATGGAAATCACTGTTGAAGAAATGCTGAAGACTATCCACGGACACCCAACCTATTCTGAAGTGATGTATGAAGCATTTGCGGATGTTCTAGGAATGGCCATCCACTCACCTAAGAAAAAATAAAAGAAAGATAGATTAGACTGGAAAGATATTTTCCAGTCTCTATCGTATAAAGGGATATCATGAAATATATTATCAATCATTCAAACGACACTGCCTTTAATATCGCCTTGGAAGAATATGCCTTTAAACACCTTTTGGATGAGGATCAAATCTTCCTGCTTTGGATTAACAAACCATCTATCATTGTTGGTCGTCACCAGAACACTATCGAAGAAATCAACCGTGATTATGTTCGAGAAAATGGCATTGAGGTGGTCCGCCGTATCAGCGGTGGTGGAGCTGTTTATCACGATCTAAACAACCTCAACTATACGATTATCTCAAAAGAAGATGAAAACAAGGCTTTTGACTTTAAGAGCTTCTCAACTCCAGTTATCAATACTTTGGCTCAACTTGGAGTTAAAGCAGAGTTCACAGGTCGTAATGACCTTGAGATTGATGGTAAGAAGTTCTGTGGCAATGCCCAAGCCTATATCAATGGCCGTATCATGCACCACGGTTGCTTGCTCTTTGACGTTGATTTGTCAGTCTTAGCCAATGCCCTTAAGGTTTCAAAAGATAAATTTGAATCAAAAGGGGTGAAATCTGTTCGTGCTCGTGTGACCAATATTATCAATGAATTACCAGAAAAAATCACAGTTGAAGAATTCCGTGATTTACTCTTGGAATACATGAAAAAAGAGTACCCAGAGATGACTGAATACATTTTTTCTGAGCAAGAATTGACTGAAATCAATCGCATCAAGGCTACCAAGTTCGGTACTTGGGACTGGAACTACGGTAAATCACCTGAATTTAACGTTCGTCGTGGAACAAAATTCACCAGTGGTAAGGTGGAAGTCTTTGCTAATGTCGTCGAATCAAAAATACAGGACATCAAGATTTATGGTGACTTCTTTGGTATTGAAGATGTTGTTGCAGTAGAAGATGTCCTTCGTGGAGTGAAATACGAACGCGAAGATGTCCTTAAGGCGCTAGAAACCATTGATATCACACGCTACTTCGCTGGTATTAGCCGTGAAGAAATCGCTGAAGCAGTTGTAGAGTAAAGAAAAGCCATTTGTTATTCATTGCGGATTGAAGAAAAAATATCATCTGGATAGGATAAGTCTTAAAACCTGCTGAACGAGAATCAAAAAGAACTCACTTCCAATGCTTAATAAAAAAACTCGGAAGTTTGTTCTGAATCAACTAAATACGACTATTTGCAATTGAATATAGAGATGAGAAGGTCAGTAGTAGATTATCTGTAAGGTGACACAGACATGAGTTGTTTTTGATTTCCACATAGTATTAACACCCCAAAAGACTATTATCTCTTATAGTTGAACGATACCCCAAAAGTTAGACATAGAAAATCTAATTTTTGGGGTATTTTATAATTCTTAATTTAGGCTCTTTTTAGTATCAAAGATGTTGAAGAAAAAAATGTAGACGTAACCTTTCAATTTAATCCTATTTATTACTCACTATCCAATAAAAAGTGAAAAAGGATGGAAAAAAGGTTACATTTATGATATAATTTATTCTAAAGACCTTATTAGAAATCTTGAAAGAGTATTAAAAACTTATAATGAGAAAAATTGTTATCAATGGTGGATTACCACTACAAGGTGAAATCACTATTAGTGGTGCTAAAAATAGCGTTGTGGCCTTAATTCCAGCTATTATATTGGCTGATGATGTGGTGACTTTGGATTGCGTTCCAGATATCTCGGATGTAGCCAGTCTTGTCGAAATCATGGAATTGATGGGAGCTACTGTCAAGCGTTATGACGATGTATTGGAGATTGACCCAAGAGGTGTTCAAAATATTCCAATGCCTTATGGTAAAATTAACAGTCTTCGTGCATCTTACTATTTTTATGGGAGCCTCTTAGGCCGTTTTGGTGAAGCGACAGTTGGTTTACCGGGAGGATGTGATCTTGGTCCTCGTCCGATTGACCTACACCTTAAGGCTTTTGAAGCTATGGGTGCCACTGTTAGCTACGAGGGAGATAACATGAAGTTATCTGCTAAAGATACAGGACTTCATGGTGCAAGTATTTACATGGACACGGTTAGTGTAGGGGCAACGATCAATACGATGATTGCTGCGGTTAAAGCGAATGGTCGTACTATTATTGAAAATGCGGCCCGTGAGCCTGAGATTATTGATGTAGCTACTCTCTTGAATAATATGGGAGCCCATATCCGTGGTGCAGGAACAAATATCATCATTATTGATGGTGTTGAAAGATTACATGGAACCCGTCATCAGGTGATTCCAGACCGTATCGAAGCTGGAACATATATTTCTTTAGCTGCTGCAGTCGGCAAGGGGATTCGTATAAATAATGTTCTTTACGAACACCTAGAAGGATTTATTGCTAAGCTGGAAGAAATGGGAGTGAGAATGACTGTATCTGAGGACAGCATTTTTGTCGAAGAACAGTCTAATTTGAAAGCAATCAATATTAAGACAGCTCCTTACCCAGGCTTTGCTACCGATTTGCAACAACCGATTACCCCTCTTTTACTAAGAGCGAATGGTCGTGGTACAATTGTCGATACGATTTACGAAAAACGTGTAAATCATGTTTTTGAACTAGCAAAGATGGATGCGGACATTTCGACAACAAATGGTCATATTTTGTACACAGGTGGTCGTGATTTACGTGGGGCAAGTGTTAAAGCGACTGACCTACGAGCTGGGGCTGCACTAGTCATTGCTGGGCTTATGGCTGAAGGTAAAACTGAAATTACCAATATCGAGTTTATCTTACGTGGTTATTCTGATATTATTGAAAAATTACGTAATCTAGGAGCGGATATTACACTTGTTGATGATTAAACCGTAGAGGTGTTTATGAATATTTGGACCAAATTAGCAATGTTTTCTTTTTTTGAAACGGATCGCTTGTATTTGCGTCCTTTCTTTTTTAGTGATAGTCAGGACTTCCACGAGATAGCTTCAAATCCAGAAAATCTTCAATTTATTTTCCCAACTCAGGCAAGTCTGGAAGAAAGTCAATATGCATTAGCGAATTATTTTATGAAGTCTCCTTTGGGAGTGTGGGCAATTTGTGACCAAAAAAATCAACAAATGATTGGTTCTATTAAATTTGAGAAGTTAGATGAAATCAAAAAAGAAGCTGAGCTTGGCTATTTTTTGAGAAAAGATGCTTGGTCGCAAGGATTTATGACAGAGATTGTTAGAAAAATTTGTCAGCTTTCTTTTGAGGAATTTGGTTTAAAACAATTATCTATCATTACCCACCTTGAAAATGAAGCGAGTCAAAGGGTTGCTCTAAAGTCTGGATTCCGTTTGACTCGTCAGTTTAAAGGAAGTGATCGCTACACAAGAAAAATGCGGGATTATCTTGAATTTCGGTATGTAAAAGGAGAATTCAATGAGTAAGCACCAGGAAATTCTAAGTTATTTGGAAGAATTACCTGTCGGAAAGAGGGTTAGTGTTCGTAGTATTTCCAATCATCTGGGAGTCAGTGATGGAACGGCCTATCGGGCTATCAAGGAAGCTGAAAACCGTGGAATTGTAGAGACTCGCCCAAGGAGTGGAACAATTCGTGTTAAATCCCAGAAAGTTGCTATTGAAAGATTAACTTTTGCTGAAATTGCAGAAGTGACTTCTTCTGAGGTTCTGGCTGGGCAAGAAGGTTTAGAGAGAGAATTTAGTAAGTTTTCAATTGGTGCAATGACTGAACAAATATCTTGTCTTACCTTCACGATGGGGGGCTCTTGATTGTCGGAGACCGTACCCGTATCCAATTACTAGCACTTGAAAATGAAAATGCTGTACTTGTGACAGGGGGATTTCATGTTCATGATGATGTGCTTAAACTGGCCAATCAAAAAGGGATTCCTGTTCTCAGAAGCAAGCATGATACTTTCACTGTCGCAACCATGATCAACAAAGCCTTGTCAAATGTCCAAATCAAGACTGATATTTTGACAGTTGAGAAGCTTTATCGTCCAAGTCATGAATATGGTTTTCTGAGAGAGACCGACACTGTTAAAGATTATTTGGACTTGGTACGTAAGAATCGTAGCAGTCGTTTCCCTGTTATCAATCAACATCAGGTCGTTGTTGGGGTTGTTACTATGAGAGATGCGGGTGATAAGTCACCAAGTACCACAATTGATAAGGTCATGTCTCGTAGTCTATTTTTAGTTGGATTATCGACAAATATTGCCAATGTGAGTCAACGGATGATTGCTGAAGACTTTGAAATGGTACCGGTTGTTCGGAATAATCAAACCTTGCTTGGAGTTGTGACACGACGAGATGTCATGGAGAAGATGAGTCGTTCTCAAGTTTCGGCTCTACCAACTTTTTCTGAGCAGATTGGTCAAAAACTCGCTTATCACCATGATGAAGTAGTGATTACAGTGGAACCCTTTATGCTTGAGAAAAACGGTGTTTTAGCTAACGGTGTGTTGGCAGAGATACTGACCCATATGACTCAAGATTTAGTTGTTAATAGTGGTCGCAATCTCATCATAGAGCAAATGCTGATCTACTTTTTACAGGCTGTTCAGATAGATGATATACTGCGCATTCAAGCACGTATCATCCATCATACTAGACGATCAGCTATTATTGATTACGATATTTATCATGGTCATCAGATTGTTTCAAAGGCAAATGTGACTGTTAAAATTAATTAGAAACTAGGAGAAAAAATGATAACATTAAAATCAGCTCGTGAAATCGAAGCTATGGACAAGGCTGGAGATTTTTCTAGCAAGTATTCATATCGGCTTACGTGATTTGATTAATCCAGGCGTAGATATGTGGGAAGTTGAAGAATACGTTCGCCGTCGTTGTAAGGAAGAAAATTTCCTTCCGCTTCAGATTGGAGTTGACGGTGCCATGATGGACTACCCTTATGCTACCTGTTGCTCTCTTAATGATGAAGTGGCTCATGCTTTCCCTCGTCACTATACCTTGAAAGATGGTGATTTGCTCAAAGTTGATATGGTTTTGGGAGGTCCTATTGCCAAATCTGACCTGAATGTCTCAAAATTAAACTTCAACAATGTGGAACAAATGAAGAAATACACTCAGAGCTATTCTGGTGGTCTAGCAGACTCATGTTGGGCTTATGCTGTTGGTACACCGTCCGAAGAAGTGAAAAACTTGATGGATGTAACCAAAGAAGCTATGTACAAGGGGATTGAACAAGCTGTTGTTGGAAATCGTATCGGCGATATCGGTGCGGCTATTCAAGAATACGCTGAAAGCCGTGGTTACGGTGTAGTGCGTGATTTGGTTGGTCATGGTGTTGGCCCAACTATGCACGAAGAACCAATGGTTCCTAACTATGGTATTGCAGGTCGAGGACTCCGTCTTCGTGAAGGAATGGTCTTAACCATTGAACCAATGATCAATACAGGTGACTGGGAAATTGATACAGATATGAAGACCGGTTGGGCCCATAAGACCATTGACGGTGGCCTATCTTGTCAATATGAACACCAATTCGTGATTACGAAAGATGGACCTGTTATCTTGACTAGTCAAGGTGAAGAAGGGACTTATTAAAATAAGTAAAATTAGATTGAAGAAAAAGTGCCTCTTTGGACAATTTTCTTCAATTTTTTCTTTTATCTATAGTGAAATGAAAAAAACCGAACAATTTGATTGAGAAATTCAAATCAATTTCTAACAATGTTTTAGAAAAACATAGTGTACTATTAAAGAGTTTGTTTCATATAATATAATGATAAAAAAACAGTTAACCGTAGCAAACTTGATACAAATTTTTAATATTTATAGTACAATAGGTTTAAATTCTTAAGAAAGTTGGTTCTTTATTGGAAACGATAATATTTTTCAATCTCCGTTTTTTTAGCAGGTGTCTTGTCCTTCTTTTTCTCCCTGTATTTTTTTCCTCTTTTGCCAGTTTATGCTGGGATTTTTATTGGATGATCAGGAAAGCGCAAAAAGTTTTTTTCTTTATTTGGGAGAAAGGTTCTCTGGTCAGGTTTGATTCGAACACTTTGCTTTATCGCAGGTATCTCTCTCATTTTCTTTATTCTAGGCTTTGGTGCAGGTTACTTTGGTAATATTCTCTATGCAAATTGGTTTCGATATGTTATGGGAACAATTATTATCATTTTAGGCCTTCACCAGATGGAAATTTTTCATTTTAAGAAATTAGAGGTTCAAAAAAGCTTTACTTTCAAGAAATCAGAATCCAATCGTTATTGGTCAGCATTTTTACTTGGTATTACCTTTAGCTTTGGTTGGACACCTTGTATTGGTCCGGTTTTAAGTTCTGTTTTAGCGCTTGCGGCTTCTGGAGGCAATGGTGCTTGGCAAGGAGCTATCTATACTCTTATTTACACTCTGGGGATGGCCATTCCTTTCTTGGTTTTGGCTCTAGCTTCAGGTGTAGTAATGCCTTATTTTAGTAAAATCAAACGTCATATGATGCTACTAAAGAAAATTGGTGGTTTCCTTATTATTTTAATGGGAATTTTGTTACTATTAGGACAAGTAAATGTTCTAGCTGGAATTTTTGAATAAAGGAGAAAAAGATGAAAAAAATAATGTTTGCTGGTTTAAGCTTTTTATCATTAGTTGTATTGATGGCCTGTGGTGAGGAAGAAACTAAAAAGACTCAAGCAGCACAACAGCCAAAACAACAAACGACTGTACAACAAATTGCTGTTGGAAAAGATGCTCCAGACTTCACCTTGCAATCCATGGATGGTAAAGAAGTTAAGTTATCGGATTATAAGGGTAAAAAAGTCTATTTGAAGTTTTGGGCTTCCTGGTGTGGTCCATGTAAGAAAAGTATGCCTGAGTTGATGGAATTAGCTGCAAAACCAGATCGCGATTTTGAAATTCTTAGTGTCATTGCACCGGGTATTCAAGGTGAAAAAACTGTCGAGCAATTCCCACAATGGTTCCAAGATCAAGGTTATAAGGATATCCCAGTGCTTTATGATACCAAAGCAACCACCTTCCAAGCTTATCAAATTCGAAGCATTCCTACAGAATACCTGATTGACAGTCAAGGAAAGATTGGAAAGATACAATTTGGTGTTATCAGCAACGCGGATGCAGAAGCAGCATTTAAAGAAATGAACTAGCATAGATAAAGAGAATCTGATTACAAATTTCATGGTATAATAGATGGTAACCGTAACGTTGCCGTCTTTTTTGTCGGCCAATAGAAAGAGAAGAGAATGTTAAAGAAAAATGATATTGTAGAAGTTGAAATTGTTGACTTGACCCATGAAGGCGCAGGAGTTGCCAAGGTGGATGGTTTGGTATTTTTGTAGAGAATGCTTTACCGAGTGAAAAAATCCTTATGCGTGTCCTTAAGGTTAATAAAAAGATTGGTTTTGGTAAAGTTGAAGAATACCTTGTCCAGTCACCACACCGTAATCAAGATTTAGATTTGGCTTACCTGCGTTCAGGAATCGCGGATTTAGGTCATCTTGCCTATCCAGAACAGCTCAAATTTAAAACCAAGCAAGTCAAGGACAGTCTCTACAAAATTGCTGGAATTGCAGATATAGAGGTTGCTGAAACTTTGGATATGGAAAATCCAATCAAGTACCGCAACAAGGCACAGGTGCCTGTTCGTCGTGTTAATGGTGTCTTGGAAACAGGCTTTTTCCGTAAAAATTCGCATGACCTCATGCCTCTTGAAGATTTCTTTATTCAGGATTCTGTCATTGACCAAGTTGTGGTAGTTCTTCGAGATTTGCTTCGTCGTTTTGACTTGAAACCTTATGATGAAAAGGAACAATCTGGCTTGATTCGAAACCTTGTGGTGCGTCGGGGGCACTATTCAGGACAAATCATGGTCATTTTGGTAACAACTCGTCCCAAAGTTTTTCGTGTTGACCAATTGATTGAACAATTAATCAAGCAGTTCCCAGACATTGTGTCTGTTATGCAAAATATCAACGACCAGAACACTAATGCTATTTTTGGCAAGGAATGGCGCACACTTTATGGACAAGATTTTATCACTGACCAGATGTTGGGAAATGACTACCAAATCGCTGGACCCGCTTTTTACCAAGTCAATACTGAAATGGCTGAAAAACTTTATCAAACAGCCATTGATTTTGCGGAATTAAAAGAAGATGACGTGGTTATTGATGCCTATTCTGGTATCGGGACGATTGGCCTCTCTGTTGCGAAACATGTCAAGGAAGTTTATGGTGTTGAGGTAATTCCAGAAGCGGTTGAGAATAGCAAGAAGAATGCCCAACTGAACAATATTTCAAACGCCCACTATGTTTGTGACACAGCTGAAAATGCCATGAAGAATTGGACCAAAGATGGAATTCAACCAACCGTTATTCTAGTGGACCCACCAAGAAAAGGCCTCACAGAAAGCTTTATCAAGGCAAGTAGCCAAACAGGTTCTGACCGCATCGCTTATATCTCATGTAATGTCGCAACTATGGCGCGTGATATCAAACTCTATCAAGAATTGGGATATAAATTGAAGAAAGTCCAGCCGGTGGACTTGTTTCCGCAAACGCATCACGTGGAGTGTGTAGTGTTGCTACAACGAAAAAAAGGGTGAAAATCCTTGATTTTAAGCTATTTTACAAGCATTTTGTCTTTGTAGATAAAGGCAATTTTGACGTCAGAAAAGTCCTAAAAAGGCACATAGATGTATATGTATTTGTAGATGTCGTTTGCGCATCGGAAAAATGAATACAACAATAAATATTTAACTAACGAGAGAACAATTGTATATTGTTCTCCTTTTTTTATTTTCAGGAGGGAAAATGACAAAAGAATTACAATCATCACGCTATATTGTCATTTCATTTTTAGTACGTGAAATGGGAATAGATATTGTTGAGGCCATATCTCTTATGGCTGAATTAGAAAAAAGTGGCTTGGTTCGATTGGAATCAAGTGGAGATTTAATACTCAAAGAACTTGGAGGAGCGTTATGAAACGAATTACCGCAAATCAATACCAAACTTCAGAACGGTATTATAAATTACCTAAAAATTCTTTTTTTGAGGATGAAAAAAATATGGATATGAAACTAGAAGTAAAGGTGGCTTATTCTATTTTAAAAGATCGTTTAGAATTATCTCTCAGTCGTGGTTGGATAGATGAAGAAGGGGCGGTTTATTTAGTATTTTCTAATTCTAAACTGATGAGGCTGTTAGGTTGTTCGAAGTCAAAATTACTGTCCATCAAAAAAGTTCTTAAAGAATATGACTTAATTGATGAAGTCCAACAGTCTTCAAGTGAGAAAGGAAGACTAGCTAATAAGATTTATTTAGGGGAATTATCTTCTACCCCAGTAGCTAATTCAAACAGGGCTAGTGTTAAAAAAAGACTAGGGCAGGTTGAAAATGAAACGGCCCCCGTCTCATATTCAGCCCCTAGTGAGACTGAAGTTAGTGAGACTAAATATAGTGAGACTGATCCTTTATTTATTGAGGATGAGGAGGATAGGAATACTCAACCTATTTTGAAAAGAAAAGTAGAAAAGGTCACAAAATATGATCGAGATTATATTTGGGGATTGGTACAAGATCAGTTTAGACGAGAAGGTTTTTCTGAAACAGCCAGTGAAATTGCTATGACTGATTTTGAGAGAATCTATCAATATGCTCTTGACAATGTTCGCTTTGTTAGACGAGCGGAAGTACTTGCTGAATTTGTGTTTAATGGCCTATATTCCGTTTGGAATAACCGTGTTAGAAAAGGAGGTGGTTAAAATGTCGCCAATCGAGTGGATATTAGTTATGCTCATTGTCATTTCAAGTGGTGTGACACTTTGGACATTGATAGTCGGTCAGAAAGGGGTGATAAAGAAATGAAATTTATTGATTTATTTTCAGGTATCGGTGGTTTTCGACTAGGAATGGAAAGTGTCGGACACGAGTGTATTGGATTTGTGAGATTGATAAATTTGCTAGGAAATCTTATAAGTCCATTTTTCAAACGGAAGGAGAAATTGAATTTCATGACATACGAGATGTTTCAGATGACGAATTTAAAAAACTTAGAGGGAAAGTCGATATCATCTGTGGGGGATTCCCTTGTCAAGCATTTTCAATCGCAGGAAGACGATTGGGATTTGAAGATACTAGAGGCACTCTGTTCTTTGAAATTGCTCGGGCGGCCAAACAAATCCAACCACGTTTTCTTTTTCTTGAAAATGTTAAAGGCCTACTCAATCACGATAAGGGACGGACGTTCACCACAATCCTTACCACACTTGATGAGTTGGGGTTTGATGTTGAGTGGCAGGTGCTTAACAGTAAGGATTTTGGCGTTCCCCAAAACAGAGAGAGGGTGTTTATTATCGGACATTCTAGAAAGAGAGGTACCAGACTCTTATTTCCTTTCAGACGAGAAGGTCAAGCAACTAACTCTGAGACTTTGAAAGTACTAGGAAATTTGAATCCATCAAGAAGTGGAATGAGTGGTAAAGTCTATTATTCAGAAGGTCTTGCGCCAACCTTAGTTCGTGGAAAAGGAGAAGGATTTAAAGTTGCGATTCCTTGTATGACAACAGACAGATTAGGAAAAAGACAAAATGGTAGACGTTTCAAGGATAATCAAGAGCCAATGTTTACTTTAAATACTCAGGATCGCCATGGTATTGTCGTTGTTGGAGATTTACCAACTAGCTTTAAGGAAACTGGTCGCGTCTATGGAAGTAAGGGTTTATCTCCAACATTGACAACAATGCAAGGAGGAGATAAAATCCCCAAAATACTAATTCCAGAACCAATTCAATTTCTAAAAGTACGGGAAGCAACGAAAAAAGGATATGCTCAAGCAGAGATTGGGGATTCAATCAATTTAGAAAGACCAAGTTCTCAGTATCGTCGTGGTAGAGTTGGAAAAGGTATAGCGAATACGTTAACAACTAGTGGGCAAATGGGAGTAGTAGTGGCTAGCTATGAAGGAGAAGATAAGCAAGTTTACCATGTAGCTGGTGTCTTGATAGATGGACAATTTTACCGTCTGAGGATACGACGAATCACTCCTAGAGAGTGTTTTCGCTTGCAGGGCTTTCCTGATTGGGCTTTTGAAGCTGCTAGAAAAGTCTCTAGTAATAGTCAGCTCTATAAACAAGCTGGTAATAGTGTAACCGTTCCTGTGATTGCCGCAATCGCAAAGAAATTAAAAGAAATAGAGGAAAAAAATGAAAGCGTTAAATAAAGAGTCAATACTATATTGTGATGAATTAGAAACAGAATTACATGATGCAGAAATGATACAGTTGGATGAACAAATATTTTTGATGCCCAATTATCCATGTGAGTTTGAAGTAAAATTTTTAGATTATTACCATAAAAAACATAATTACCCACTATTTTTATGAATCCTATCTTCAAAACATTATGGAATTCCTTGAAAGTCAGGATATAAAGAACGGAGCTGATGCTTTTGTAGATGATAATCAGAATCTTGTTTTTGTTTTATATGGGCAAGGCTATCGAGCCGAGGGAAAAGAGGGAATACTTACAACCCAAGTAACTGTAAAAGCTTATGATGAAGACAAGAAACCAATTAACTTCGCAAATTTATTAGATTCCTTAATCGTATCAGAATATCAAATGGAACCGAATATTTGGGAGGTCTCCCATGATTGATCTCTATCTAAGTAAAAATAGCCAAAGAAATCAACTTCTTTTAGACTTCTTCAAAAACTATGGCATTGAGGTATCTTGTCATTCGATTTCTGAAATGACAAGGGATAAATTAATTGAGATGATGAGCTATTCTTCAGATTGTTTTGAGTTTTTATCTCCAAATTTATTACGATTTAAGAACCGTGACAATTTAAGATTAACGGATTTCATTGAGATGATCTTAAAAAATCCTGAACTAACCATCAGACTTCCTCTTGCGGTTTCAAATAAGAGAGTTTATCCAAATCTGAATTTGGAAGAGGCTAGAGCTTTATTGCCAAGAGATACGAAACAATTGATTTACATGGCACAAACACATTATTTATCTAACTAAAGGAGAATCAATATGGCTGAACGATTTTGGGAGAACTTGTCCATTATTTTGGCTGAAAGAAATATCAGCTGGATTGAGTTAACCAGAAAAATGTTTGCGGGAGAGTTTCACTATCCAAGTGAATTGAATCGTTTGTATCAAAAGATTCGTCACTATAAGATGGAACAACGAATGCCTCAAAGTCCATGGGTAGAAAGGATTGTGCAGGTATTAGATTTAGATTATGAAGATTTATTTCGGAGGTAACTATGAAAAGAATAATTCCAGTGTATATATTCCAACAAGTAAATGTCTTATTGGTATCTCTATACTTATTGAAATTGCTTTGTATTGGTGAGTTAACTATACTACAGATTCTCTATTGTGCGTCGCTCATTTCTTTTTTATGGATGTATGGTCAACGAAAACAAGTGGTCAAGGTCAATATGAAAACTAGGATGAAATGGCTTGGTATTGGATTCGTTAGCCTACTGATTATAAGTCTATGTTTTAGTCTGATTCATGCTCAAGGAAGCACGAATCAAGCAAACTTAATTGGCCTTCAACATCAAGTTCCTTGGTTTTCATTTTTTTATTGTTCTTAATCAATGCGAGTATGGTTGAAGAATTTCTGTATCGAGAAATTTTATGGAACTTGGTTAGAAAATTAGATATTCGAGTTGCTTTGACAAGTGTTTTATTTGCCTTAGCTCATCATCCAGGAACCATTCTAGCTTGGTGTTTGTATGTTTCACTTGGGA
>BNJV01000171.1_pt1 | contig 122734 bp, 179 predicted proteins | sample 8540591 | NCBI WGS metagenome assembly BNJV01 (sample SAMD00202457, study PRJDB9452) | human saliva metagenome | host: Homo sapiens
GAAGTTACGTATTACAAACAAGATAAGGATTTGTAACAAATACTTCTTCGCCTTAACAACCATAAGACTGGGTTTGCACTAGGTGGTAAGGCCCTTACTCCTAAAAACTTAAAGAGGCTTGAAAAAAAAAAAAAAAAAGTATAGCTGAGGATATGAGAGTAACAAACTATTAGATTTGTCAAAATAATTAGGCAAAGTCTATACATTATAACAATATTACCTATTCACCGTTTTCGCCGCTAAAACATAATCCATTTTCACCAAGGTTCAGCCCTCATTACCTGGCTGTTGATGCTCAATTTATAAAAAGAAAGGGCTATAAAATATTAATAAGCCCACCCCCATAGTATACATAACAACCATTGCAAATAGCAAAAGATGGAAATGCCAAACAATATCATTATTCTCATTATCAAAAATCATCTTACACCATAGTATCTCGTTACAAGTCCTAATATGCCTATAAGCATAGATATAAAAGTAGGCAATAAACCCACTGTAAGAGAAATTCTCATACCATAAATGAGCTCGAAAACACATCACGTCCCAACTCATCATACCTAATATATGAATGAAATCAGGACTAAAGTCTATCCTTTAAATTTTGTGCATAAGGATTATACGGTGCTATAATGGAGCACATTATAAAAATAAGCAAATAAGAACAAAAGAAAGTCACCGGTTATTTTTATCAATATCTTATCTATTTTTCATTACGCCTCCTCTCTATTCTAGATCTATGATGGAATATAACACATCAGCAACAAATTACCCAAATAATAAGTACAGTTGTAAAAATAACTGTTCTCGTAACAAAGGCATATCTCTAGTTTCTATCGCATTTACTGCAAGCCTACTCTATCTCTGCTATACCAAAATAGCCTCCGTTATTACAGCCCCGCTACATAGAGCTTAGTTGCAGAGCTCATCATAGTTGGCTATAAGCAAAGACATTTTAAGAGCGTGAGAAATTATTATCTGCTTTATTTAATCCTTTGCCCTAGCTGTTCTATATAATCTTCTAAGAAATTCTACCAGATTAGATCTGGTCATTCTGGCTATACTTCCGCACTATTCCAACCAAGAGTTATAGTAGCAGAACTATAGAAAGAATACTATCATACCCTGAAACAGGAAGATAGGAACTTAAAAGTTAATAAATATTGCAAACCTAAAGCCAGCATTAAAATAGGCATGACATTCTATTAAGCTCCTGTCATAAATAATCTATCATGAATTTATTTTTATAACGGCACTTACAATACCCGACTTATCCCAATATCCAAGCAAACAAAGCTGAACTATGCTAATTTTAATGTATTTGAAAGGTTTTATTATGATTTTACTGACATTTATTTAATCTATAACTGTCTAAAATTCTCTTAAAATATTTAACATTATGTACTTAAAATTGTATATAGAGAGGTTTATTGCCACCCATCTCTACTTTTATCTTTTCTATAGCCTAAGATTATTACGTTTCTACATAGTTGTTATAGGATCACTGGGAATCATTCTGAGCATTATAAATATTAATAGTATTACATCAAAAGTATTGGTATAGACACAATTTCAACTATTTTTCAGCATTTTTCCTCTTAATCCAAAAATTTAAAGCTCGAAATTACTGATAAATTTCTACCCTTTATAGAATAAATTGCATATCACTTATGGCCTGCCCAATTAGGAGTAGTTGTTTATATTTTTACCAAGGGCAAAATAATGCTCTTTTTGGTACAGTTGGCACAAGTTTCATCTTCACTAATTACTTTTTTTCCAAAGCTCGATATTTCTTTTGCTCTTCATCTTCATTTATACAGCTCTGGCTTTAGCAACTCTATCTATAACTTCTTTATCTTTATAATCTAAAGATCTAAGTCAGGCTTTCATCAGTTCAAAAGAAAAAGTATATGAAATTATCAGATCATTATAATCGGCAGTCCATGTTGACATAAACGAACCTAATTCTCCGGCTTTCTGGTAGCTAACTGTTGACCATCATAGTCTTAAGACTCGCACGCACCCTCATTTCGATAGTTGCCGGATATTCTAAAACAGATTTTGTTGTATTCGAAGAAGCTGAATCTATTATTTCCATATCAAACCGTTAGTGATAACCTTCAGCAGCCAAAACTGCTTTTCTCTATTATACTCATAGCTTCTATATTTTCATTATGTCCTATAAGTCCCTTTAGAAAAATACCATTTTCACTTCTGCTGTCCGTTACACATAGAATCTACTATAGCTTTGCGCATCTATAATACATGATAATGCTTCGATATTAACATTATTTAAAGGTTCTATATTTTCGTTAAAAGGCAAAATATGTAATCACTCTTGGTACCGAAACCAACCATTACCCCATATGGTGGCTGCTTACCTATGTAGGTATATAATCTACCATATAATCTAAACTAAAATATCCTGTGTCCCCATTTCTGCATTACATTTTGTGTTTCAGCATCCGGAACAACTTTACTCTCTACTCCGTCTATTTTAGGCTCAGTAATTTTATTTTTACTAATTTATACCTATTTAATTTCCATTCCTTTAATCCTTAAACGGTCCTGTTCCTACTGTAAATTCAGGTTCTATACCGAACTTATCACCTGCCATAGTTGTTGTTTTCTCATCTAAATGCTTACTGGTGCTGCTGCAAGACTTCACATAAAACCTGCATATGTCTTTAATTTTATTCCCACAGTATAATCATCTATAGCTTTTACCTACCTGCTCTGTCGCAACCGTTTGCAAGTTCATCAAACCCTATTTGACTCACAAAGCTGGAATTTACTGCACTCCTTGCACTGTAACTATTCTATTTAAAGAATATACAACATCATTCGCTTTAAAATCTTCCCATTGTGACCCTGACACCTCCACCCTCAAATGAATATATGCCCATCCTCTGGATATATCCCAAGATTTGCAAGACTTGGAACGCCTCACTTTTTCCATCTTTAACTTTTACCTCACCAATCTATCAAACACATTCAGAGAACCATATAATTATTTCAGTTTTATGTAGTTATTCATAGTTTGCATATCTGACTTTATAGCTGTTCTACTATTATCGCTGCTAAGAGCTTCATTCATCTTGTATCTATCTTAGTTTCATTATTAATATCTGATTTTTAGCTGTACACTAAGTCCAAGTAATAAACTTAATGAGCATATAGCTATGATACTTTTTAATCATATTTTTCCTTCACTGTATTGACCTTATAGTACACACACTTATACTATTTCAGTATAGCAAAATTTATTTACATACAAGAAAATAAATTTTTCAAACTTATACTGAATATTATATCACAAAGAATATAAATAACATTAGTGAGCTTTTATGAAACTGCAATTATTACAGGTGAATATATAAAATACCTGAAATTCGCTAAAGAAGGCTATAATATAGCTATAACATTAAAAAGAGCAGATGAACTAAATGAAACAAAAACAAACACACCTGTTAAAAAAATGCATGTATCGGATTTCAAAGAATTAGAAGAGTTTTTATGAACTAAGCAAAGAATATACTAAAATAGATGTATTATAAACAATGAGGTATATCTCATAGGACTTTACAAGATATGAGTATAAACGAGGATAAATTATCAATACAGTTCTATCTTCTATATTTTATACCTCTAAATCCTGCCATTCCTTTATGCTAAACACATAGTATAATAAATATTTCTCTATTTGGGGAAATGTGGGAAGCTTTATGGAGGTAGAAGCATAGCAGCAGCTCGTAAGGGTATGAACACTTTTTACTAAAGTTTCGTAAAAGAACTTGCTCCAGTAACATACAAGTAAATGCAGTCAGCAGGACTTATTGATACCCTCGATGGCGAATTCTTTTAAAGAAGATAAAAAGCCCCTGGATGAAATTCTAGTGACGTATGGGAAATGGAGAAAGCAGAACCTGCTTTACTTTAGCAAAAAGATAGTTATATAACCGGTTTGTTAGACGGAGCCAGTAGCTAAGCTATCAAACTCGTCTATTTGTTCTTCCTATTCAATTATATCTTCATCATCTATTCCATCATTTCACGAATTCTTCATCTAACATCTCATCAAAGGCATCACTATCTCATATTCTTCTACATCTGTTTCATATTTTCAAGTATAGGCCTTTGTCTGGAAGCTGGACCCTGAATATCTATAAAGATATACCATACCTTCTTCCTCATCTTCGCTTGTTCCGCAAACGGCTATATATTCTACCATCTGCCTGTACCCAAGTACACCAACCATAACGCTATCATCTTCAAAGTTATACTAACTGTTGTTCCTGTCCATTAAAATATCATCTTTCTTTATATTATCTCTCCATTTTTCTCCTTATTCTAATTCTTTATAACCAGAGGTCACCCCTCTGCTATTTTCTTCTGTACTGGTGCCAACATGTTTCATCCCGCCTCTTGTCATTGCAACATGTTTTTCTTCATACTTTCTTTGATTTTGTTTTATATAAACACCCTATTCACATCTATGATATAAACAACCTTAAATCAGTTTTTGAAGTATGAAGTTTCATGTTTAATATCGTCTTCATCTTCCTATCTCTATTAAGTTTTACATCTTCCAAACCTCTTTTATATCATTACTGTTCATTCATTGCTGCCGGTAAATCATCGATTCATGTATCTCATCTAGTCATCGCACCTTTCCTCTATCCCATGATAATCACAATAATCGTCCAACAGTCCTCATAAGTTATAAATTGCTTATAAAAGCTATCGCTCTGGGTATGACAATAGTTGAGATAATCTTCTACAGGTTTTAATTCATTAATTCCTCTAAGTATATATCCTGAGTCTTTAACATTCATACAGACTAATAAGATCAGCATTTTTATCTCCAATGCCTCTCTTTATATATCTATTAGGTTTATTAGCAAATTCTGAGCAACTCACGATTACCTATTCCCAGTTAAACGCAAATATGCTATTATATCTAGCTATCCAACGTTCAGTATATACGGATATTATCTTTAAACTAAAAGGAATATACTAATTTCAAAAACTCACAAACAAGACGTGGTTGTATATTGTTCTATATAAACGGCTATATCGCCATACTCTATATCCAAGTTTAATATACTCTTATATCAGACAATGGAAGTGAAACTTGCTTATTTGTATTCAAATTCTAAGTATTTCACCTTTTCCTTTCTCCCAAAGGAACTTATCTTTATCAACCATTCTATTATGTCTTATAAGTTTTGTAGCTCTTTTCTACTATATGTCCTTTTTGTAATTTGCATTTAGTAATCCGTAAAACCACTTTTTACATTTAGGAGTTAATCTTTATCAAAAGCCAAGCATTATATCATCTTTGCACCTCTGAATGAGTATATATTGGTCATCATCACCACTATAGTTATATTTTCTTTCCAAGCAGAAGTCTAACTATTTTATATTGGATAATATTTATCTTGAAATTATCAACTACAGCATTATACACGCCTGTCTTATGTCCTCTCTCTTTGACTATGCTCATGTCATAAGTACATATCAAAATTATTTAATATTTGTGTTATTTCATAAGACTTATATTTCTAAAAGCTTGTGCCGAACAAAGCTAGGTTAAAAATTTTATATCTATATTTTCGCTACTTTGATCTCTGAAAGAATATTTTCTACCATCCTTGCAAATCAATGCTAAATTCAGGATATTTCCAATATTTCTGTAAGATACATATTTTCAGTAGCTATTTATCCCCTATCCATAGGCTACTCCAATGAACCAAAAAATACTGATGAAAAGTTCCAAAAATAACTCCCTATCCTTAAATATCGAACTCAAATTTCAATCTAGTTTTCATTTCATAGCCGCAGCTCGGAAAAGTTAAGCAACAAGCATTATTATTAGATTTATTTTAATCTTTCAATCAAATATCCATGATGAGTTACGGCAAAGTTTTCCGGAACCGGTCCCCACAAGACCATGACCTGTTTTGTGTTCCATAGCTTCTAATGGTGCATTATACTTGATACTGCCTTTATTCTGATACTTTCTTCTTCAAGAACTTCCATAATTTCTGTTGCTCCGGCAGGTGTAGATTACTGGAAAGAGCAGTTCTATGGCCATAACAAAGCCTGTTCACATCTGTATCTGCAACATATCTGACAATAAAGCATATAAAGCAACTATCGTATAATCATTATGTTCTTTCATAGGTAATACTTTGTAATACTTTTAAAGATGTTTTTCCACTGTTTTCATCTCTTATGCGTATACATTGAATGTATTTAGTAATTCTTCAAAGAAATCATATGTTCTTTTACCTAGAAAACTTCTACGAGTTTTACCATCTTAGATATCTCTTTGAATCTAAATCTTTTAATAATTTCTTTTATATAAGGTAATGCCATTATAGAATTTATCATCCATAGCTTAAGTATTTCCATTTAACCATGATAATTTTACCATCAAAGACAGCAGAGACTTGCTTATGTTTTGTAGTTAACTACCAATTCTTCAAACCAAATATCTCTATCATCTTCCGGAGACCATCCAAGGCTACAATTGGATAAATAGCTCAGATATATATCCTGTTTCAATAAATTTTCAAATGATGAAAATGTTTCTTTGATTCCAGGATGTGAGAATTATATTCTGTCTCTTGTTTCTGAGAAAAGAAACTCTACTCAAAAGAAAATGTGTATATGTAGAGATAAATGAAAATTAATAAGCCATTTAAATTTAACAATAAAGGGCTCATATATAGCTTGATTGAGATAAAAGCCTTTATATAGTCCCACTATTATCTAAATAATTAATTTAAAAGTAAATCAGCTATAGGATTGTTTTAGATATTATATAAAATATAAATCTCCACTTTCTTTAACCAATAAATCATTTAGACTAATACTATCAAGATAATTATTTATTGTTGTATCAAGTCCTCAAACATTTAAGCATTTCCTATCGTCTCGGATCATCCTAATATCTAGACAAATCAACAGGAGCAAAATCTCGGAAATACGAAGTATTTCTCCAACACTGTATAGACTAGGCGCTGTCAGTTTATATCCCCACCTTTTCCACGAAGTCCTAATAATAAATCATTGCGAACAAGTATTTTAACTATGCTTTCAAGATATTTTTCTGAAAATATCTACAGTCTGCCCATATTTCTTTTAGAGTTATATATTCATTCTTGCTATGGATTTTGTATATTCACATTATTTTAAGAGAATATCTCCTTAGTTGATATTTTCATTTCTTTTCCTCCTCAAACTGATATACCTATTATACCTTGGGTTTTTATATGTTGTATATAAAATTTTATACTTTTTCTGTTTAAAATCTTATTTAGGCAGATAAGCAAATATTGATTTCTTCTATAGTATTAAAATAGGAGAAAAGAAAATCTTATGCTACCATTTGAAAAGAGCCTAGTGTTTTATAGAGCATTAGAGCAGTGTAAACCCGTTCTTACCTGTATGCCGTAGTCATTTTCCAGTTCAAAAGCAAGAATAGCTAGATCCTTTAGTTTTGTAGTAATAGAAACTCAGCAGTTCTTTTCTTATATCGACACTACCTAGTATACTAATACCATCATTCTTTTATGCCTTCTAGGAATGAGAGCAAAGTTTCATTTCGTATTTATGAATATTTTTCTAAGCCTGTTTTCTCTAAAAAGTCTAGGGCTGTACTTAAGCCTATTATACGGAATATTTAGGTTCAAGCTGCAAACTTGTCGGGTAAAATATTTGGGACATCCTCGCTGTCAGAAAAAGCTGCCTGTACCTCCGCTTATTAGAGACATTTTAGAAGCAAAAAGCATCTGTAATATAAATCCACCTATACCTTGAGGACCAAGCAGTCCCTTATGTCCCGTAAAAGCAAAGTGCTGAAATATCTCATAAGTGCCATATTGATAGGAGTATTCCTGCACTTTGACCCGCATCTACAAAATCAATATCATATTCTGCATATTTTTCCAATTTCTGTAAGTGCATAATATTACGGATACATTGGAAACATGGTGCAGATAATATGTTTGTATTAGATTGTATAAGATTTTTATTTCAGACAGCTTTTAAAAATCCATATCTATTACATAAGGATTTTACTAAAGGGAAATACCTTATGTCTACTTAATTGTTGGAGAGGTCTCATAATAGCATTATGCTCCATAGAGCTTATTAAAACAGTGACGTCGGTTTTAAGTAGACCTTTATAATATTTAAACTCGTTGTTATATTATTAGTATAATATTTTAACAGTATCAAGAAACTAATCTTTGCTAATTTATTACGACAATCAAAATTTTCTCTCCAAATCAGTTACGTTTACCTATCACTACCTATTAACATTTGCTGCATAGTTTTCTACAATTCTGCCATTTTCTTTGCCTACCATTAGGTGCTGGAAAACTTGTACTTGAATTATCAAGATATCTCATACTTATCTTAAATTAATAAATATATCTCAATATAAAGTTAGAGCTGTATATGGATAATTAGATTTTTGATGATAAACTAGACTATAACTATTGTGATTAATAAAAATATAACTATAATTATATTGTGATGTGTCGATGATAGAATATTTTTAACAAAATAAAGTATTCACTCAATGAAGCAGCAGTTTACTTATTATTTCAGGACTTGCCGCCGTGTGCCAGCCTCACTTATGGTAATGTTTGGAAATCCTGTTAATCATGGGATTTTGCATTGCGTGTTTTGTAAGAGATACGGTAGGTGGTCTGGGTGCATAGAGCTAGAGGCTGCTCAATATGTTGAGACCCGGAGGTAATCGGTTTAGTGCTTGGACGTTTTTATTATGGCCTTTTACAAAGTAAAGTAATTCAGTGCAAAGGGTGGTTCGGCACCTATAACAAGATTTAGTCTAGGATTTTGTTATGATGGTTGTTTGATGTCCTTTGGCTGTCCATTCAGAGTTATTTTAAGACTGGCAGGTGGTAAGATTTGAAGCAATAATTCGGTTTCTTAGATTTTGCAGTCGGTATGATGGGAGTTATATTCTTAAATAGGGCTATAGCTCTAGTAAGTAGATTATTATAAGCAAAGCTTTATCGAAGGAACAACTCTACCGACAGTAGTTTTCTTTCTTCTTATGATTGCTATATATTTGGAAAGAATCTTTTAATGTATACAGAGGCGGAAAAGGACGGGAGCTGTTCATGCCACTTTGCATTTTCTTTGATAGCTCGGTCTTTTAGTTGGTGCTATAGCACAGTAGATATGTGTGGTAGGTGGAATAGAGATATCTTATTATTTAAGGATTTTAAATTAATATCGGCCTCATAGCTATTTTCTGCAGCGGCACAGTAGTTAATCTGATAATAGGTGAAAGTTCCATGCCAGGCTTTGCGGATCTGCTATGATCTGTTGCTTGTGATGAACTTTGGAGATTTCTTTAGGTATGCTCTTTGCAGGTCTTTGCCTGTACATTGCCAGTGGTTGTCCAATGCGTCAATTAATACTTGCAGGTGAAGGAAAATTCAACCAGCTTATAACAGTTTTAGGTTTGGCAGTTGGTCAGCTTTTTGCACATAACTTTGGACTTGCAGCTTCAGGAAAAGGTGTTCCATTAAATGGTAAGGTAGCTGTCATAATTGGATTTATAGTAGTAGCACTATAGGTTTTGTTAATACTAGAAAAAGCGAATAGAGGTATTAATATATGATAGATGCTAGAGGCTTATCTTGTCCTGAACCGCTTGTTTTAGTAAGGAAGGCTATGGAAACTAAAGGCAGATATTTATGAAGTCTTAGTAGATGCAAAAGTAGCAATGGAAAATATTTCATGCTTCTTCCCGTTCTCCACGATGTAGAAGTAGAAGAAAGGTGAAGATTACAAAATTATAATTAGGAAGAAGTAGATGACGTATATAGCAACATTCTTTTCACATTTTCGGTGCTATACGCTTTAAAAAAGCTTATGGAAACTAAGGTGAAAATATAGTTCTTATGCCTGTTCTGAAGTGTCAGTTCTTCTTGTGGGACTTGTGCCAAGTTTGAAGTGGAAAATATAGAGAATATAGATTTCAGTGATAGAAGAATTGATAAGATAATTGAAATATAAAAATCAAAGTAAGAGATTTATCTTTAGAAGTGAGATAAATCTCTTATTTTTTAATATATATAGTGAGATATATACTAAGAAATCTTAGCCTATGTCTTTGATATATAAACTAATTTATCGGTCTTGACAACAGTATCACCGGATTTTGTAGGAGCAATAAGTTTGTCGTTATTAGCATTTCGTCCGGGAGCAACTCCTACATTAGCACTTCCTGAAGTATCGATTAGAATTGTACTAACGAATTACCTATACGGAATTAGGTGTAACAGTATTTGAGTTCGTTATTTTCAAGAGTGTTGTCGCCCCCGGAAGAATGTATAGAACATACAGGTCACACTTGCAAAACAGAATCATCAGTATAAGTTTTCGAGTTAGGAACTATCATAATAACTTTGTTTTGTTGTAGTAGGGCAATTAGGTGTAGGTCTACCCACTCTCGGCACAAACAGTAATAGTAGTATGTACATCGCAAGCAGTAGTAGGAGCTGTACCTTTTGCAAAATATTCGGTATAAACTGTACTACCTCGAGGATCAGCACTACAACCTCGGGATAGGAAGCTTGGCGGATTTTCTGCAAACTTCGGCTTGTTCTATACTATCAGGGACAGAAAGCCTATATCTGCTTTTTCCTCATGAACTCTATCCATAATCTTTTTCCATATATCTTTATGGAATCTTGTACCACCATTTTCACCTGTAAGTTTTTGATTATTATCATAACCTGCCCAAATACCGGCAGTATAATAAGGAGTATAGCCGATAAACCAAACATCATTATTTTACTTTGTAGTTCCTGATTTAATGGCACTCATCTTTGTCAGAGCTGCCCTGGTGTGTGTGGAAGTTACACTAACACCACTTTCTTTGCAAATTTACGATTAGGTTTTAAGAGAATCAGCCATAGCATCAGTTAAGAGAAAAGCGGTAGATTCTTTTAAAGAAACTCTGTGAGTCTCAGGTGTATTATCTATGAGTGTCTTGCCGTTATGATCTTCAATCTTAGTGAAGAATATAGGTTTAGTATAAATTCCCTTGTTTGCTATACTTGCAAAAGCTGCAGTAAGCTCAAGATTACTAACACCTTTTGTAAGACCGCCATGCAAGGCTAGCTGTATAGTCGGTATCACTAGAGAAGTTATTCTGAAATTAAAGCATATTCTACACCAAGTTCAGGAGTAACAGTTTCCATAAGAGTTTTTACGGCAACTATGTTCATAGAATAAATTATACCATCTCTGATACTGGAATAACCAAGATAGCCGCTATTATACCAGTTATTTATACTCTTAGTACCTACAGTATAAGGTGCATCATAATCAAACAGTTGCAGGAGAGTATTACCTTAGCATCAATAGCAGGTGCAAAAAGCAGTTATCACTTTAAAAGGCAGAGCCGAGTTGACGAACAGTATTTAGCTGCTCTATTTAAAGTAAGACTGACGGTTTTCTCCTCCTACCACTTATAGCTTTAACTTCACCATTGCCTGATCCATCAAAACAAAGCTGACCTGTGGCTCAAGTATAGTCTTAAAACTTTCCCAGTATCCATCACCTTCTTTAACTATACTGGCTTTTATAAGCTTCAACATCAGCTTTAGCTGACTCCGTGTAGAGTAAATGCCATCATTATTATCTTTAAAATATTTTTTATGGTAGGATAACAGTATCTTCGAATAATGTTTTGTTTCTCCATCGGCCTGTTTTGCAGATAATCTATATTCTACAGAATAGTGGACAGCGGTATAATTCTTGTGATTATTTACTTCTTCATCAACTATTTTTTGCAAATTTGGGGATCTTTGAGTGGTGTATATCTTGAGACCACCTGAATATATTAAATATGTGCTTGAGTTTCTGTATAACCCAACTTTTCTACTAGAGAAAGCGCTTACCTGACTGATTAAAAGCATCTGTAAAATAACTATATATATGTTTATTTTCCTTGGTGGCTATATCATATTCTGAATAGTCATATACATTATCAGCTAGCCTCTTCCTGCTCAGCTTAGTTATATAGCCTTGTTCAAACATATGTGAGAATAACTTTCTCTCTTCATTTGCAGCTCTTCCTGAGATAGGATTCAACCTACTGGGATTTTGCACACCGCACTGGAGCTTCGGATAAAGTAAGTTCGGATACACTTTATTAAAAACATCGTTTAGATGCAACCTTGACGACCTAAAAGAGTTATTACCAAGATTTATGGTATTTAAGTAGGTACAAATGAGTGTCCATACTTTTGTTCCAGCTTAATAGCTAGATATTGTTCCTGTATTTTACGTTCAAGTTTGGCACCGAAACTTTTTCTCACGACCACCATTAAATACATTATTTTTACTGTTGTTGGGTGATGTAGAACCACCACCGGAGGAGGAATCTTTATAACACCAAGTACAGCCTTAGAATAGATTTAGTATCTATACCATTATGTTTCCAAAATCAGCATCTTCAATAGCTACAGCATCTATTAAGTCTTGTAGTTCATCATCTTGCTTCTTGACGATTGAGCCCATCAACTAAAGTATCGGTAGCATTTCCTGCTGAATCATAAACTGCTGTAGCACAGCCCATTGGAAGGATATTTTCAACATTTATATCAGAGTATTATCCAGTATACCTTTGAGTAATCCTATGGAGACGCCTACTCCAAAACAAATAAGATAAAAACAATACAGTCTTAAAAAGGTTACAAATAGTTTTGAAAAATACTTTGAAGACTTGACTTGAATTTTTAAGCTTATGTCTTGTTTGATTTTTCCATATTTCATTTTTATAAAACCTCCGTTAGAGATAAGAGTATATAATTAAATACTTTTATAGTATACCAAATTTATAAAAAGTGCTATAAATATTGAATAAGACTTGAAAATCACATTTTTATATGTATTGAAAGGAAAAATATGCCTAAACTTGAAAATATGCTATAGATGAGGTGTTGAAATACTGAAAAGAAATCAAGATTTATAGCTACAGTAGCAAGTAAAGACAGAAGAAGAAAGCGAGTAGTTTTCATAGAAAAGTAAAAGACAATTGGTCAGCTAGACATAATTGTTATGCCTATATAGTGGGTGAAGATGCCATATATAAGCATAGTGATGATGTTGAACCAAGCGGTACAGCCGTAGACTATGCTTGATATTTTAGTTTCGAAAATGTAACGATATTTGTGTGGTTGTAACGAGATATTTTGTGAGTAGTCGGAACAGGGGGACTTGTTAGAGCTTATAGTGATGCTATAAAAGAAAGGTCTTAAAAATTCAAAATTATTGAGAGAAAAGAAGGTGCCCTATTTAGTTTAGATATAGATTATACTCTTTTGGTAAGTTAAAATATTTTATAGAGAAAAGGATATTTTATTTTAAATACAAACTATACTTCTAACGTTTATTTAAAGAGCATTAGTTCCAAAAGAAGATGATTTATAAAGGCTACAGCAGGAAATATAACTCTTGAAATAGAACTTTCTAAGCCAAGCCTTTGTACCTATCTACTTGATTGATAAAAGTCATTTTAGATAATATGGCAGTGAACTTAAAAGTACTCTAGTCGTAGGACTATAGTTTGGAGATATAATAAAATATATATATATAATGTAATGGGAGATAATGACAAAATTAGAGACGTTATGCACCAAAGTCCAACAGGACATGCATGTGGGAAATCTTAGAGAACGGCATTATATTAAGCATCTATTCATTAGCTAAGCATGAAGGAATTGGAGATTTTTCTACTTCGTATGAGAAAGTACTGCGGATCAGGAAAAGATGATAAGGTAGAAGGAGCTATAGAAATTATCCTGTGCTACTTGAAATATACAGGTCTTGTACATGACGAGGGGACGGATAAAGATGGCGGTAGGACCTTATGTGCGAAAGTGAACGTCAAGCCAAGCGGTATATATCTTGAGTATCTAAAAGTTGTGGAAAAGGAGAAGCTTTATTATTGTTTTTGTACAAAAGAACGTCTTGATTCTTTTAAAAAGGCGTTGGAGATGAGCAATTATTAAAATATGATAAGCATTGTTTACTTATCAAAAAGAAGAAATAGAAGAAAATCTAAAAAGGACTTCCTTATGTAATAATGCAAAATAATCAACTACAGGAGAACAAGCTTTTGATGAAATATATGGTGAGATAAGTGTATAATTCAGACTTGACGATATGGTTCTTATTAAATCAGACGGTTTTCCTACTATAATTTTATGAATGTAGTAGATGATCATTTAATGGGAATCACACATGTAGTTCGTGGTAATGAATATTTATCGTCATCACCAAAATATAACGAGATTATATGCGGCTTTTGGTTGGGAAGTTCCTGTATGTGTACATTGTCCATTTATAACAGATGAAAGTCATAAAAAGTTGTCAAAGCGAGTGGACATTCATCATTTGAAGATTTATTAGAGCAAGGATATATCTGAGGCTATTATCAATTATGTACTTACTTGGATGGTCTCCGAAGATGATAGATGATGTTAGTTTAGAAGAATCTGGTAAAGGAATTTAACTACAAAAACATAAGCAAGTCTCTGCTGTCTTTGATATGGTAAAATTATCATGGTTAAATGGAGAATATTTCTAAAAAGCTATGGACGATGATAAATCTATAATATGGCATTACCTATATATAAAAGAAATTATTAAAAAGATTTAGATTTAAAGAAGATATCTAAGATGGTAAAAACCGTATAGAGACTTCTCTCAGATATAAAAAGAACATATAGATTTCTTTGAAGAATTACCTCAAATACGATAATTCAATGTATACACATAAGAAGATGAAACGAATGAAAACATCTTTAAAAGTATTACAGAAGTATTACCTATATTGAAAGAACATAATGATTATACAAATGATTCTTTATATGCTTTATTGTCAAGATATGTTGCAGATACAGACGTAAAGACAGGCTTTGTTATGTGGCCACTTAGAACTGCTCTTCAGGAAAAACAATCACACCTCGCCGGGCAACAGAAATTATGGAAGTTCTTGGAAAAGAAGAAAGTATCAGGAGAATAGAGCTTGGTATCAAACAATTACCTAATGCACAATTAGAAGCTATAGAACACAAAACAGGTCCTCTAATGGTCTTGGCAGGACCCGTTCCGGAAAACTTTTGTAATAACTCATCGTATCAGATATTTGATTGAAGAATTAAAAATACATCCTAATAATATTCTTGTTGTAACTTTTTCAAGAGCTGCGGCTATGGAAATGAAAACTAGATTTGAAAATTTGAGTCTCCGATATTAAGGATAAGGAGTTATTTTTGGAACTTTTCATTCAGTATTTTTGGTTTGTTAAAATTAGCCTATGGATATAGAGGGACTCAAATAGCTACTGAAAGAGAGAAATATGCCATCTTACAGTAGGCTATTGAAAAATATCCTGAATTTAGCATTGATTTGAGGATGGTGAAAATACTTCGGAAAATCTCAAAAATAAAACAAGAAAATATAGATATAAAATATCTCAACTTTGTTCATACAAACTTTTAGAGAAATATATAAGTCTTGTAAATAGCCTTGCAAAATATTAGAAAATAGATTTGATGATATGTTACTTATGAATTTATGAGCTTTAGTCAAAGAGACATAAGACAGGCGTGTATAAATAAATATAAGTATATATTGGTTGATGAATTTCAAGATATAAATAGTATCCAATATAAAATAGTTAGACTTCTGCTTGAAAAAGAGGAAAAATAACTTTAGTAGGTGATGCATGACCAGTCTATATACTCATTCAGAGGTGCAAGACCTGATATAATGTCATTTTTGATAAAAGATTATCCTAATGTAAAAAGTGGTTTTGGATATAAATTTTAGAAGTATAAAAGGACATAGTAGAAAGAGCTACAAAAACTTATAAGACATAATAAGAATAGATTTGATAAAAGATAAGTTCCTTTAGAGGAGAAGGAAAAGGTAGAAATACTTAAATTTGTGAATGCAAATAAAGCAAGTTTCGCCATTGTCTCTGATATAAGAGAGTATGTGTAAACTGATATAAGTATACGATATGCTGTTTTATATAGAACCAATATACAGCCACGTCTTATTATACAAAGGTTTTTGAAATTAGCTATTCCTAGTTTAAAAGATAATATCCCAAATATATAGGAACATTGATAGTTAAAGATATAATCATATTTGTGTTTAGCTACAGGGAATAGGTAATCGTGAGATTTGCTCAGAATTTGTACAAACCTAATAGATATATAAAAAGAGAGGCATTGGAAGATAAAAATGCTGATCTTAGTAGTCTGTATGAATATTATAAAGACTCAGGATATATGGAGAGAATTAATGAATTAAAACATAGCTTGAAGATTATCTCAACTATGTCCTTACCAAGAGTGATAGCTTTTATAAGAAGCGGTATAGCTTTATGAGGACTATTTGGACGATTATTGTGATTATCATGGGATAGAGGAAGAATTTTTGATATTCTAGATGAGATACATGAATCCAGTAGAGAATTTTACCGTGCCCTAATGAATGGTTAAATCAAATGAAGAGTATAAAAAGAGGTTTGGAAGATGTAAAGCTTAATAGAGATGAGGAAGATGAAGACAGTATTAAGCTATGACTTTTCATGCTTCAAAAGGCTTTAGAATTTAAGGTTGTTTATATCATAGATGTGAATATAGAGTGTTTGCCCTTATAGCAAAGTCAAAAGAAGAGTATGAAGAAGAAAGACGAATGTTTTATGTTGCAATGACAAGAGCTGGGATAGGCTTAATATTTGTACCAGTACAGAAGATAGAGAGAGGTGAAGCCTCTGAATTTATAAAAAGAATTAGAATAAGGAGAAAATGGAAGATAACATAAAGAAAGATGATATTTTTAATGGACAAGGAACAACAGTTAGTATAACTTTAGAAGAGATGATAGCGTTATAGATTGCGTTGTGACTTGGAATTTTTGAGGCAGATGGTAGAGAATATATAGCCGTTTTACCGGAAACAAACGAAGATGAGGAAGAAGGTATGGTATATCTTTATAGATATTCAGAGTCGGCAGACGGAGAGCCTATACTTGAAAAAATAGAAACAGATGAAGAATATGAGATAGTTAGTGATGCCTTTGATGAGATGTTAGATGAGGAAGAATTCGCTGAAATGATGGAAGATATAGATGATGAAGATATAATTGAATAGGAGTTTTCAACAGATCGGAGTTTGATAGCTTAGCTACCAAGTCTAGTCTCATTCCTATAACTTGACCCGGTTATATAGCTATCTTTTTGCTAAAGTAAAAGCGAGTTCTGCAACTTCCTCACATTTCCCCATCACGTCCACTCAGGGAATTTCATCCAGGAGTATTTTTATCTTCTTTGTCTAAAAAAGAATTCATATCGGTATCAATAAGTCCTGCGGCTATAGCATTTACTTGTATGTTACTGGGAGCAAAGTTCTTTTTCGCAAGAGCTTTTAGTAAAAGTGTTCATGCCACCTTTTGAGCTGCTGTAAGCTACCTCACAGAAGCACCCACATTTCAAATAGAAGAAATATTTATTATACTACCATAGCCTTTTGTTTTCAGCATAAAAGGAATGGCAAGTTTAGAGGTATAAAATATAGAAGATAAATTTGTATTACGTAATTTATCCCACCTGTTTATACTCATATCTTGTAAAGTCCCTATATGAGATATACCTGCATTGTTTACTAATACATCTATTTTAGTATATTCTTTGCTTAGTTCATAAAAACTCTTCTAATTCTTTGAAATCTGATACATCGCATGCACAACAAGAGAGTCCCATGTTTATTATTTCTGTTTCACTGGTTCATCTATACTTTTAATGTTGTTATAGCTATATTATAGCCTTCTTTAGCGAATTTCAGAGCTATAGCTTTGGCTATGCCTTTTTGCCGCACCTGTAATAATTGCAAGTTTCATAAAAACTCCTTTAATATTTATTTATATTCTTTATGATATAATATTCAGTATAAGAGTTTGAAAAGAATTTATTTTTCTTGTATGTAAAAATAAATTTTGCTATACTAAAGAATAGTATAGTGTGTAATACTATAAGGTCAATACAGTGAAAGGAAAAATATGATTAAAAAGTATCTTAGCTATATGCTCATTAAGTTTATTACTTGGACTTAGTGCCTGTACACAGCTAAAAATCAGATATTAATAATGAAACGATAGATACAAAGATGAATGAAGCTCTTAGCGGCGATAATATGTAAGAACAGCTATAAAGTCAGATATACAAACTATAGATATGCATAAAACTTCAAATAATTATATGGTTCCTCTGAATGTGTTTGATAGATTGGTAGAGGTAGAAGTTAAAGATGGAAAAAGTGAGATAGTTCCAAGTCTTGCAAAATCTTGGGATATATCAGAGGATGGAAGACATATATTCTACATTTGGTGGAGGGTGTCAAATTCCACAATGGAGAAGATTTTAAAGCAGATGATGTTGTATATTCTTTAAATAGAATAGTTACAGTGCAAGGTGCAGTAAATTCCAGCTTTGTGAGTCAAATAGAAGGTTTTGATGAACTTGCAAACGGGGTTGCGACAGAGCTTAGTGGAGTAAAAGCTATAGATGATTATACTGTAGAGATAAAATTAAAAGAACCTTATGCAGGTTTTTATAGAGTCTTGCAGCGGCACCGGTAAGCATTTTTAGATGAGAAAACAACAACTATGGCAGGTGATAAGTTCGGTATAGAACCTGAATTTACAGTAGGAACAGGACCGTTTTAGCTAAAGGAATGGAAATTAAAATGAGGGTATAGAATTAGTAAAGAATGAAAAATTATTGGAAAGAAGCCCTAAAATAGACGGAGTAGAGATTAAAAGTTGTTCGGATACTGAAACACAAAATATAATGTCAGAAATGGGGAACTGGATATTTTAGATTTAGATTATATGGTAGATTATATACCCATATAAGCAGGAATTTAAGGATACTTTGGTTTCGGTACCAAGAGTAGGGATTACATATTTTACCTTTAACGAAAATATAGAACCCTTTAAATAATGTTAATATCAGAAAAGCATTATCTATGGCTATAGATAGGCAAGCTATAGTAGATTCTATGTATAACGGAACGGCAAGTAGAAAATGGTATTTTTCCTACAGGACTTATAGGACATCAATGAAAATATAAAGCTATAGAGTATAATACAGAAAGCAAACAGCAGATTTTGGCTGAAGGTTATCCTAACGGTTTTGATATGGAAACAGCCATAGATTCAGCTTCTTCCAGATACAACAAAATCTGTTTTAGAGATAATATCCGAGCAACTATCAGAAATAGGGGTAAATGCGAGTCTTAAGACTTATGATGAGTCAACTTGGTTAGCTACCAGAAAAGCCGGAGAATTAGGTTCGTTTATGTCAACATGGACTGCCGATTATAATGATCCTGATAATTTCATATATACTTTCTTTGGAACTGATGAAAATACAAAGCTTAGATCTTTAAATTATAAAGATAAAGAAGTTATAGAGAGTTACAAAGCCAGAGCTATTATAAAATGAAGATGAAAGAATAAAAGAATATCAGGCTTTGGAGATAATTAGTGAAGATAGAGCTTGGCTACCAATGTATGCAAAAGAGCATTATTTTGCCCTTGGTAAAAATATAAGCAACTTTACTCCTAATTGGGCAGGTATAAGTGATATGCAATTTTATTCTATAAAAGAATTAGAAAATTTAGCTCGAAGTAATTTCGAGCTTTAAATTTTTGGATTAAGAGGGAAAATGCTACAGAAAAATAATTGAAAGATTATTGTCTATACCAATACTTTTTGGTGTAATACTATTAATATTTATAATGCTCAGAATAGTTCCCCTGTGATCCTATAACAACTATGCTTGGAGAGCATGTGGATCTTAGGACCATAGAAAAGATAAAAAGTAGAGATGGGTCTTGATAAACCTCTCTATATACAATTTTTAAGTACATAGGTAAATATTTTAAGAGGAGATTTTTGGAACCAGTTATAGATTAAATAGAAATGTCAGTAAAATCATAACAGAAGCTTTCAAATACATTAAAATTAGCACTCAGTTCAGCTTTGTTTGCTTGGATATTGGGGATAAGTACAGGTATTGTAAGTGCCATTTATAAAAATAAATTCATAGGATAGATTATTTATGACAGGAGCTTTTAATGGGAGTATCACGCTATTTTTATGCTGGCATTTTAGGTTTGCAACATTTATTAGCTTTTTAAGTTTCCCTATCTTCCCTGCTTTCCAGGGTATGATAGTATCTTTCTATGATTCTGCCTGCTATAGCCTTGGTTGGAATAGTGCAGGAAGTATAGCCAGAATGACCAGATCTCAATCTGGTAGAGGTTCTTAGAGAAGATTATATAAGAACAGCTAGGGCAAAAGGATTAAATGAAGCAGATGTAATAATTTCTCACGCTCTTAAAAATGCTCTTTGCCCATAGTAACTATGATGGCTCTGCAACTAAGCTCTATGCTTAGCGGGGCTGTAATAACGGAGAGTATTTTTGGTATAGCGGGAGTAGGTAGGCTTGCAGTAAATGCGATAGAAACTAGAGATATGCCTTTGTTACAAGGAACAGTTATTTTTACAACTGTACTTATTATTTTGGGTAATTTATTTGCTGATGTATTATATTCCATCATAGATCCTAGAATAAGAGAGGAGGCGTAATGAAAAATAGATATAAGATATTGATAAAAAATAATAAATTGACCTTTATTTCTTTTGGTTCTTATTATTTTGCTTATTTTTATAGCTATTTTTGCTCCCATTATAGCACCGTATAATCCTTATGCACAAAATTTAAAGGATAGACTTTTAAGTCCTGATTTCATTCATATATTAGGTACTGATGAGTTGGGACGTGATGTGTTTTCGAGGCTCATTTATGGTATGAGAATTTCTCTACAGTGGGTTTATTGCCTACTTTCTTATATCTATGCTTATAGGTAGCATATTAGGACTCTGTAGCAGGATACTATGGTGGCAAGATTGATTTTGATAATGAGAATAGCTGATATTATTTTGTATTTCCATCTTTGCTATTTGCAATGGTTGGTTATGTATACTATGGGGTGGGCTTTATTAATATTTTTATAGCCCTTTCTTTTTATAAATTGGGCATCAACAGCCAGAGTAGTGCAGCAGACACTTAGTCTGAAAGAAATGGATTATGTTTTAGCGAGGAAAAATGGTAGGTGTGGGTAATATTGTATAATGTATAGGCATATTTTTGCCTAATTGTTTGACAAATCTAAGAGTTTTATTTACTCCTCAATATCCCCTCGGCTATACTTTCAGCCTCTTTAAGTTTTTAGAGTAGGAGCCTTACCACCTAGTGCAAGCCTTGGTCTCATGGTTGTTAAGTGAAGAAGTATTTATTTACAAATCCTTATCTTGTTTTTGGCACCAAGTATAATGATAATGTGTATTGTACTTTTATTTAATTTTAGGAGATGGACTTAGGGATATTTTTAGATCCTAAGCTGAAGGAAAATTAATGGAAAATGTTTTAAGTATTAGTGAGCTTTGTACAGAATATAAAAAGTGATAATAAGAATAGTAAAATACTGGATGAGGTAAGATAGAAGTTCCAAAAGGTAAAATAATAGGGGTAGTAGGAGAATCAGGCTGCGGAAAATCCATGATCAGCTATGAGTATTATGAGGGCTACTTGCACCCAAAATAAAAATAAGTTCCGGTAGTATAAAGTTAGATAGCAAGGAGCTTGTAAATATGGATAAGAAAGGCTTAAATAATATAAGAGGTGTGGAGCTTTCAATGATTTTCCAAGAGCCTATGACCTCCTTAAACTCCTCTATTAACGGTAGGTAGGCAATTATCTGAAGTTTTAATAAGACATAAGAAAATCTCTAAAGCAGATGCTAAAAATAAGGCTATAGAGATGCTTGAAAAAGTAGGTATGACTGATGCTAAAAAGAGGTATAGTTCTATATCCGCATGAACTCTCCAGGTGGACTTAGACAAAGGGTAATGATAGCTATGGTTTTATATGTGAGCCTAAAGTCTTAATAGCCGATGAGCCGACTACAGCTTTTAGATGTTACCATATCAGCTCAGATACTAGGTTTGATGAGCGTTTATGTGAGGAAATAGGGACCAGTATAATTTTGATAAGCCATAATATGGGTATTATATCGAGTTTATGTGACTATGTTTATGTTATGTATGCAGGAAAGGTGGTAGAAGAAGCAAGTGCAGCCGGTTTGTTTGCAGAAAGCAGACACCCATACACTAAGCGATTACGCTGTATTCCGAATATAAATAATGATGAGAAAAGATTATATACTATTAAAGGTAATGCTGCAAACTTAGAAGAATTAGGAAATTTTTGTAGTTTTTTGTAATAGATGTGAATATGTAAATGAATATTGCACAGAACATTCTCTAAATTATATGAAATTGGAGAAAAAGACAAAAAGTACGTTGCTTTTTATATGATGATAGACTAAAAGGATATTTAATAATGAAAGATAAGATACTTTTTAAGTGTAAGAAAACTTGTAAAGAATATGAAAATTCTAATATGGGGAAAAAGTAAATTTAAGGCAATACATAATATTAGCTTTGATATATATGAAGGAGAATGTCTTGCTTTGGTAGGAGAATCCGTTGTGGAAAATCAAGTCTTGCTAAAACTATATTGAGTTTACAAAAAGGCGGATGAAGGCTATATTTATTTAAAAGATAAAGACGTATTTGAGCTGATAAGAGTAAGGATAAGTCTTTAAAAAGGATATACAAATGATTTTTCAAGATCCTTATGCCTCTTTAAATCCTAGAATGAAAATTTGATGATATTGTAGTGAAAACCTATAAAAGCACATAAATTATATAAAGATAAGACAGATTTAGATAATAAAGTATATACTTTGTTGGAAAAGGTTGGCATCTCTAAAGAGTTTGCAACTAGATATCCACATCAATTTTCGGGATGGACAAAAGGCGAAGAATAGGTATTGCCAGAGCTATTGCATTAAACTGAGTTTGCTGATTTTAGATGAGCTGATCTCCCTAGATGTATCTATACAGGCTCAAGTTCTTAATCTTTTGAAAGATATAGAAGAGAAAAAGCTTATATATTTATTTACAAGTCGCGACCTTTTCAGTAGTAAAATTTATAAGTGATAGAATAATGATAATGTTTTTAGGAAAATAATGGAAATGAAATACTCCAGATATATTTTCCTTTCCAAAGACATCCGTATACTAAATTACTAGATTCTATACCCGTAGACAAGAAAAATTATACCGCTATATGGAATTTGGGGAAAGTATCAGTATTAGTAAGCCACCAAGAGGTTGCGTTTTTCATACAAAGATGTCCTATGCAAAAGAAATATGTAACACTGAGTTGCCCACAGAAACAAAAGAAAATGGTAGATTATATTTTGCCATTTTCATGAAGAGTAGGAGTTTAGAATAATAAATTTTTAGATTTTTGATTACATGGTCTTGACATAGATATCGTATTATATTAATGGGAATTTTTATTTTTGGTATATATTTAGGAAAATAGTAAGAGGATAATCTACCAACAGCTACCTATTGCAAAATACTATAAGTGAAGAGTTGGAGAGTGAAAGAAAAGTGGTAGAATATAGTCCAAGTATTTTCTGACATAAATATCAAAAGTAACTACACAAGAAAGAAGATGTAGCACTTTATATACATACTTACAATAAATTACCTAATAATTATATTATAGATGGTGCTGCGGTTGGAATCAAGAAACGGATAATTTAGATGTCTAGCGAAGAGTATAGGCGGAGATGAGTATGGGAAATTTTCTGATAAGTTACAAAAGCTGAGGGTAGGCGTTATTATGGAGCTGATATAGATTATGATGGCGGTTCGAAATTCTGAAAAGAATAGTTTATTGCAGTGATGGGCTTTATGTTTTATACTGAGGACTCTTATGAGAATTTTGAGAGGTTGTATTGATGCTCAAAGAAAATTATAGGTATTTATATGCTAAAAAGCAGATTTTGATGCTATATCAAAGAAATATATTTCATCTATTCTAGCCAGAATTATAATCAGGAATATACCTATAGAAAAATAGAAATTATTTAAAACCGAGCATAGGAGACTTGCATGATGAAAAGAGCCTCAAAAGATAGAGGAGCGATTAGACTTGTAGCTCTTTGTAGATAGGGACAAAAGTTGCGTATAGTCGGTGATTATGATATAGATGGGGTTTGTGCACTGATATTTTAGTAGCCGGCCTTAAATATTTGGGTGCTAATAGCTATAAATACCTGATAGAATAAAAGGATGGTTATGGTATAGAACGAACTATGTATAGAAGAAGCTTCATAAAGATGGATAGAACTTATACTTACTTGAGGATAATGGAATAGCTTTTCATGCTATAGATAAAGCAAAAAGACTTAGGGATAAAATATACAGTAACTGATCATCATGATATAAGAAAAAGCAAAGATGATAAAGAAATTTTTACCTAAAGGTAGACTCTTATAATTAATCCAAAGCAAGAAGCTTGTAAATATCCCTTTAAAGGTATTTGTGGTGCTAATGTTGCATATAAATTATCTCGGCCTTCAGATGAATAAAGACAAGTCTTTCATTAGAGGAATTATTTGATTTCGTTGCTATAGCTACAGTTGAGATGTTAGGATGAGACGAAAAATAGATAGGTAGTGAAAAGGGTTTAGAGAGTATAGCAACGAAAAATTTAGGTTTATGACTTTTGATAGAGAATGTGATCTTGAAAATAAGACTCAACTTTCATATAGGCTTTTGTTTTAGGACCTTGTTTAAAATGCAGGTGGAAGACTGAAATCAGCTAAGATAGCACTTGAATTATTTTAGATAAAAGAAATAGCTAGCGAAAAAGCCAAAGGAACTTGTAGAACTTGAATATGAAAAGAGCTGACATTAAAAGGCGTAGAAAAGCTATATCTATAGTAGAAGAGAAGTATATAGATGATAAAGTTTTTGATTGTATATCTCGATGATTGCTATGAATCTTTAGCGGCATTATAGCAGGTAGAATAAAAGAAAAAGTATTATAGACCTACTATAGTGCTTACTGATGCACATGAAGGCTTATTAAAGGGTTCAGCAAGATCCATGAAAACTTATAATATTTTTGAAAAGCTTGTAGAAGCGGATAAGTTTCTTACTAAATATGGTGGACATCCTATGGCGGCAGGGCTTAGTATTAAAGAGAGAAGTCTTAGATGAATTTAGGGAGTTTTTGAAATGAACATTCAAATTTAGAAGAAAAAGGACTTAATAGAAAAGATTTGGATAGATATAGCTTGCCATTTTCATATATTAGTGAGGGTTTATAGCAGAACTTGATTTATTGGAACCCTTTGAAATGGGAATGAAAAGCCAGTTTTGCTTTTAAAAATGTATATATACATGAAAAGAGAGTTTTTGGGAAAAAGATAGAAATGTTAGTTAAACTTATATTAGAAGATGATAGCAGGACTAAGTTGGAAGCACTATTATTTGCTAATGGAGATGAATTTTTAGATGAATTGGGAGATAGTAGGTATATAGATATACTTATTATCCTCAGGTTAATGAGTACATGAATAAAAGAAATATACAAATTATAATAAAAGTATGGAAAAATAGTAGGATATAGGATATAATTATTCATATTATGCTATATATTATAAATATTTTATATATAATTAGCAAAAGAGAGGTAGAGGCATTATGGTAAAGAAGTAATGGATTTTTAAGCACTATGATGAAGAAGTAGGAATGCTATAAAAAGGAGTATAAGAGACAACAAAGAAATCTTGAACTTATTGCCTCCGAAAATATAATCCAGAAGCCTCCTATGTTAGCTATGGGTACCGTAATCTACAAATAAGTATGCTGGTTAAGATATCCGTATGCGTTATTATGGTGGTTGTGAAGAGGTAGACGTAATAGAGAGCATCGCTATAGAAAGAGCTAAAAAGTTATTTTCTTGTGAATATGCAAATGTTCAACCTCACTCAGGAGCACAAGCTAATATGGCAGTATTTATGGCTATGTTGGAGCCGGAGATACAGTTTTGGGTATGAACTTAAATCATGGCGGACATTTTAAGTCATGGGTTCACCCTAAATTTCTCAGGAAGATATTTTCAATATTGTCTCCTTATGGTGTAGATGTTCATGGCTTTATTGACTGCAAAGAAGTAGAAAAATTGGCACTTGAAAATAAAGCAAAGCTTATCATTGCCGGGTAAGTGCTTATGCCAGAAAAATAGATTTTCAAAAGAATTTAGGAGAATAGCAGATTTAGTATGATATCTTATGGTGGATATGGCTCATATAATGCGGTCTTGTTGCAGCAGGTGTTCATGAAAGTCCTATATCTTATGCAGATGTTGTTACAACAACAACACATAAGACACTTAGAGGGCCTAGAGGTGGACTTATACTTGCAAGTAAAGAAGCAAATGAAAAGTTCAACTTCAATAAAGCAGTATTTCCGGGTGTACAAGGCGGTCCATTGAGCATGTATAGCTGCAAAAGCTATTTGCTTTGAGAGGCTTTAAAACCTGAATATAAAATATATCAAGAACAGGTTGCAAAAATGCGGCTGCTCTTGCCAAAGCTTTGATAGAAGAAGGCTTTGATATACTTACAGGCGGGCATGGATAATCACCTTATGCTTTTAGATCTTTAGGAGCATGAATATTACAGGTAAAGAATTACAAAAACGTTGTGATGAAGTTTATATAACCTTAAATAAAACGGTATTCCAAATGACCTCAGAGTCCATTTGTTACAAGTGGTGTCAGAATAGGAACGCCTGCCGTAACAACTAGAGGTATGAAAGAAGAAGATATGAAAGTCATAGCAATATCTTATCTATCTTACAGCAACTGAATTTGAAAGAAAACAGGACTATATAAGAGCGAAGTAGAAAAACTTTGTTCTAAGTATCCTATATATGAAGCTTAATAATATAACTTGGAGGAAATAGGTTGAAAGAATTAAAAGATTATGTTAGAAGTTATTCTGATTTTCCTGAAAAGGAATAATTTTTCAGAGATATTACCAGCATATTAAATGATGCAGATGGTCTTAGCTTAGCAATAGACAAGATAAAGAAGAATTAGAGGATTTAGATTTTGAGCATTATTGTCGGTCCGGAATCAAGAGGATTTATATTTGGGGTTCCGTAGCTTGTGCAATGCACAAAGCATTTATCTCCTATAAGAGGTAAGCTACCTCTTGAAACTATAAGCGTAAAATATGATTTAGAGTATGGTAGCAGAATTGGAAGTCCATAAAACATGATATTAAAAAGGACAGAGAGCAGTTATAGTAGATGACCTTATGGCTACAGGTGGAACTATAGAAGCTATAGTTAAACTATTAGAAAGTCAAGGTGTGAAGTGCTTAGAATCTGTTTTTGTTATGGAGCTTGCCGGATTAGAAGGAAGACTGGAATCTTATGACTTGCGTTCACTTATAACTTACGAGGGAAATCAACTAATATAGCAAAGGAGCTATTATACCATATGTATAGTAACCTTTAAAATTTATTGTGATATAGGCTATAAAATACATATTGTTATGTTTATACACTTTAGTTCTGTATAAAATCAAAGATTTTTACTTTAAACCGTAAAGTTTCATAAAAAACTGATATTTATGCGATTTTTGATGTATAAATAATAACTATACTTATATCCTAAAAATAGTAATTGGAGAATTCAGTATGGGAAAAATACATTCTAAAAAGATTATTTACTGCTGTAGTAACTACATGGTTAGTTGCTACATTGACTTTCTTTTTGATGAGATATGGTACCGGCGGTCCATTTTTAGCAGAGAAAGCGGTAACAGCCTAAGCTCAAAAAGCATGGAAGCAAAATATGGTTTGGACAAGTCATTACCGAGCAATACACAACATATATAAGTAGTGCTTTTAAAAGGTGATCTTGGTCCTTCATTAAAGAAAAGAGGAAGAATAGTTACACAAATAATAGGGGGAAAAGTTTCCTACTTCAGCCAGAATAGGTGGAATTGCTATTTTAGTGGCTATGTTCGTCGGTATTCCTCTAGGTGCTATTGCAGCATATAACAGAGGGAAGATGGTAGATAATGCACTTATGGTTTTATCTACAGCGGATAGCTATACCGAGCTTTTTGCTTCAACTATACTTATGTATATTTTATCAACAAAGCTTAATTTATTGTCACCACTCGGTCTTAGAGATTGGACAAACTATATAATGCCTAGTAACAGCTTTATCATTATATCCAACTTTTATATGGCTAGACTTATGCTTCTTCTATGTTGGAAGTTATAGGTCAGATTATATGAGAACAGCAAGAGCAAAAAGGTGTTTTCGCAATTTAAGTCTATATTTAAACATGCACTAGAAATGCTATTTTACCGGTTATTACCTACTTAGGACCATTACTAGCTCTTTAATGACAGGTAGCTTTTATAGTGGAAAAGATTTTCAATATACTCGACTGGGATATAGAGTCAGGTGCAATTACAGCTAGAGATTATCCGATGATAATGGGAACAACAATTTTCCTGCAACCTTTGTAATATTAATGAATGTTGTGGTTGACCTTGCTTATGCTGTAGTAGATCCAAGAATTCGTTAAAGCAAGGAGTAGAAGATGAGTGAAAAACATACTAAGTCTACAACTTAACGTTGATGGATTTTATAAAAGCAGATGCAATGAAAAGAATCTCTCGTAGTAATGAGAGAATCTGTGAGGCTTTTTCAGAGATGGAATAAGAAGATTTATACAAGATAGCAATGTTTTCTTTGCTTATGGTGCTGGTTATTATTTTTCTTTGTTTTATAGTACCAACATTCCATCCCTATAAATATGAGCAACAAGTAAAGGGTTCAGAAAGACTTGCCCTATGCAATATTCGGTAAGTGAACAAAAAGCTATAGAAAATGGTGAGAAGGTCTTTCGCATAGGAACGGATCAAAATGGTCGTGATTACGCTATAAGAGTCAGGGTTGGTGGTAGAGTTTCTATGACAGTAGGTATAGTTGCTTCCGTACTTATACTTATAATAGGTTCTATCTATGGTGCAGTTTCAGGTTATTTTGGCGGCATAGTAGACCAGATAATGATGCGTATAGTCGATATTATATATACAGTTCCTGATGTGTTGATTATTATACTTATAGCTCAAAGCTTGAAATTCCCTTTAGATACACTTTCAGCTGTACCCGGCTTTTGGATTTATCAAGAGTATTGGACCCTAATATGGTTTCCATGTTTATAGTTTTTGCTTTACTTTTTACTGGGTAGGAATGGCACGTATAGCACGTTCCCAAATTATGGTATTAAAGCAAAATGAGTATATTACAGCAGCTAAAGCACTTGGTGCAAAAACAGGAAGAATACTATTTAAGCATTTAATAACAAAACTGTATGGGTACTTTGATAGTTACAACAACTCTCAAATTCCATCAGCTATATTTACAGAATCTTTTCTTAGTTTCTTAGGTCTTGGAGTACAAGCACCTATGCCTAGCTTGGGCTCACTAGCTTCTGCCGCTTTGAATGGTTTTCAAAGTTATCCTGAGAGAGTTATTTGCACCTGCTATACTTATATTTATTATAATTTTAAACTTTAATTTATTGGGTGACGGTCTTAGAGATGCCTTTGACCCTAAGCTTAAAAACTAGGAGGAAATATGAGCGAATATTTAGTTGATATACAACATGAAAAATTATCATTTTTCACCCTGCAGGAGAAGTAAAAGCTTTAAATGATGTTACTATACAAATGAAAGCCGTGAGGTTTTAGGTATAGTAGGTGAGTCGGGAAGTGGAAAGAGTGTAACAGCATATTCTATAATGGGACTTACAGCTTATAATGGAAAGATTGTAGGCGGTAGTGTAGAATTTAACGGACATAGAATAGACAAGATGAGTGAAAAAGAGCTCAGAAAGATTAGAGGAGGAAGTTAGACTATCTTCCAAGATCCTATGACCAGTTTAAACCTGTTTACATCTATAGGAGATCAAATAGAAGAATCAATAAAATTACATACAGATAAAAAGGTAAAGAGATTACTGATAGAGCAAAGGAATTACTTGAATTAGTGGGTATAAATGAACCGCAAAAAGCGTTTAAAACAATATCCACATGAACTTTCAGGTGGTATGAGACAGCGTGTAATGATAGCCATAGCTTTAGCGTGTGAACCTAAATTACTTATAGCTGATGAACCTACTACAGCTCTTTGATGTTACTATACAGGCTCAAATTTTGGAACTCATGCAAGAATTAAAAGAAAAACTTGAATGGGTATAATTATGATTACTCATGATTTAGGTGTTGTTGTTTCTATAGTGCGATAATATAGCTGTTATGTATGCAGGAGAGATAGTAGAATATGGTACTACTGATGATATATTCTATAATTCAAAGCATGAGTATACAAAAGGCCTTATAAATTCTATACCTAAGATGCATGAATTGGAATATAGTAAATTAGTTCCTATTGAAGGTCAACCTGCAGACTTGCTTAACTCCGCCGAAAGGTTGCGGTTTTTGCATCAAGATGTAATTTTGTATGAAAATATGTTTAGATAAGAAGCTCGTTAGAAATGATTATGAGGGTAACTCATTATAGTAGGTGTTGGTTAGAACAAAAAGACAATTTGAAAAAGGGTGAGAGGAAGGTAGAAGCTTAATGAGTGAAAATTTATTAGAAATTAGCAATTTAAAACAATACTTTCCTGTAGCTCGAGTAAAAAGTTGTAAAGGCTGTAGATGATGTCAGTTTTTTATAAAAAGGGAGAAACTTTTCGGTCTTGTTGGGGAGTCCGTTGTGGTAAGACGACAACAGGTAGATCCATACTTAGATTAACAGAGCCAACCAGCGGAAAAATAGTATATGATGGAACAACTATTTTTGATAGTTCCACTAAAACTAAGGTAGATATGTTACCATACAGAAGAAAAATGCAAATAGTTTTTCAAGATCCTTATGCTTCTCTTGATCCTCGTATGACAGTAGGTGATATAGTTGGAGAGGCTTTTAGATATACATAAGCGTATGGTAGTAGAAAAGAACGACAAGATAAAATAATTAATCTTCTTTCCAGAGTAGGTCTTAACTCAGAACATGCTAATAGATATGCACACGAGTTTTCAGGTGGACAAAGACAACGTATAGGTATAGCAAGAGCTTTAGCAGTTGATCCACAATTTATAGTTTGTGATGAACCGGTGTCGGCGCTTGATGTTAGTATACAAGCGCAGGTTGTAAATATGTTTGAAAGTTTACAAGAAGAAATGGGATTGACATATTTATTTATTGCCCATGACTTATCGGTTGTTAATCATATATCCAGTCGTATAGGGAGTTATGTATCTTGGGCATATGGTGGAAATGGCAGAGGCAGGAGAACTTATTTTCCATTCATTACATCCATATACAAAATCTCTAATATCAGCTATTCCTATAGCTGATCCTAAGATAGCACGAGAGTCTAAGCGTATTATTTTAAATGGTGATGTACCTAGTCCTTTGAATCCACCTAGTGGCTGTGCATTTAGAACCAGATGTGCTTATGCTACCAAGCAGTGTTCTGTAGAAACCCGAATTAAAAGAAGTTTCCGTGACATTATTGTGCTTGTCATAATTTAGATAAAATAAATTAATCTGATATAATCCTATATAGGTTTTATATAGCTTATAGATTTTTCTATAAGTAACTTTATATTATAAGGAGGAAACTAGGAAAAAGATTTTTAGTACCCTGTAGCCTTAGTAGCGGCTTTAGCCTTGGCGGCTTGCGGAAAAAGCAAATACTAAGACTGCTAGACGACACAAAGGCTGATACAGCCAATGAAGCGGCAGCAAGTGGTGATACTAAGGAATTAGCTATCCGGCAGGCCCCTCACCTCGAAACTATTGATCCGCACTTTCAACTCATCAAATGATGGCGGTAATATGCTACAACATTTAGTAGAGGCTTTGTAAAAGTAGATAAGAACGGTAACAGTACCCGGACTTGCAGAGTCTTATGAGGTATCAGATGACGGACTTACTTATACATTTAAGTTAAGAAAAGGTCTAAAATGGTCAGATGGTAGTGATTTAACAGCAAAAGATTTTGTGTATTCTTGGAAGAGAGTGGCAGATCCAAATACTGCAGCACCTTATGGACAAGATGTTTTAGGAAAGGTTAAAGGATATGAGGAGGCTGCAGGCGGAAATATAGATGCATTAGCAGTATCTGCTCCTGATGATACTACTTTTGTTGTAGAACTTGCAAATCCGGTTCCATTTTTTGATAAAATAGCAGCTTTTTCAACCTTAGTACCTGTACAAGAAGCTACTATAGAAGCAAATGGAGATGCTTGGACACTTAGTCCTGAAACAAATATTACAGCAGGACCTTATAAATTAGCTGAGTTTACAGATGGTGACAGAATTGTTCTTGAAAAAGAATGAAAAATTACTGGGACAAAGACAGTATAACTTTGATAAGATAACATATAGACTTATAGAAGACCCTAATGCGGCTTATACTGCATATAATCAAGGCGAAGTTAGTATGATAAAATCAGTTCCATCTGAGGAAATTCCTGCACTTAAAGGAACAGAAGAATTCCATGTAGATCCTCTCATGGGAATATATTATTTGAGTTTTAATACAACTAAAAACCTTTCGATAATGAAGATGTAAGAATGGCATTAGCTTTAGTTATTGATAGAGATTATGTTGCAAATACTGTAATGCAAGGTACATATTTACCTGCAACAAAAATGATTGGACCGAGTTTCAGATGCGGCTCCTGACAGTTCATTCGAAAAAGTAACAGAAGAAAAATACACTAAGGGTGTAGGTTCAGGTGATTATGAAGCTGATGTTGCAAAGGCTAAAGAGCTTTTAGCAAAAGCAGGATATCCTGACGGTCAAGGTTTCCCAACTATAGAATACAGTACAAATGACCAAGGTTATCATAAACTCAGTTGCAGAATATTTACAAAATGTATGGAAAGAAAAATTAGGTATCAATACAGATATAGCTATTAAAGAGTGGAAAGTATTTACAGCTGATAGAAGAGCAGGAAACTATGATGTAGCTCGTAACGGTTGGGTAATGGACTGGAATGATCCATCTAACTTATTAAATCTGTTTGTAACAGGTTCAGGTAATAATGACGGTAAAAATCAGTATACCTGAATATGATGAATTGATGGAAAAAGCTGCTACAACAATAAATGTAGATGAGCGTTTTGATTATTTACATAAGGCTGAGCAGTTATTGCTTGATCATGCGGCTTTAACTCCTATTGCATACTACACAGATTTCTATCTCCAAAAGTACAAAGCTTAAAGATACATGGCATTCACATTTTATGGATATTGGTTCTTTATGTATGGATCTTTTGACAAATAAGCAATAGTTATAAAAATATATTTATTAAAAAGAAGATATAGAAATCTTTTTATCTGAAGAAAAATCTCTTAGGCGGTAAGTCTAAGAGATTTTTGTCTGTGATAAATTATATAATTTACTAGATATATTCTTGCTGATGATTACAAGGCCGGTTTAATAATGATTATATAAAAATTATATCTTTTTGCTATTTTCCTGCATAGCATCTATTATATTTTCTATTACCTGTTTTTACATAAATATCAAAAAGCCAGATTACAAATGAAAGCAAAAAGGCAAAGATATTCACGCTCATCTTCATTTTTTTATCATTAAAGGCGGATGTAGAGTCATTATAACTTTCTATAATAGAAGTCCTTTATTTTCTCAAAATTTGTTTTTCAAGTAAGTTAGACATTCATTATAAATATCCAATAGATTAATATTATTATTTTTAGAAAAATATTTATCTGTTATAGGCTTAAATATAGCTTCTATATCTGAAAAACCAAGTACATTTTTATAATAATAGATAAAAATAAGTAAAAGTATGTGTTCTTTTATTATATTTTTCTTTAGAGGTGGGGAATAAGTCTATTTTTTGTATAATTATTTATCATAGTTTTTGTAAGTATCTTATCATCTCTAGTTCGTTTATTATTAGATAAATTTTTCATTCATAAAAGTTGTAACCCTGATCCATATAAAGAGAATATCAGGTATGGAACTATGTTTTATATAAGACATAGAGTCTAATTTATCTAGAATATCTGTTAGTATATCAATATTTTTTCATTGCTTGCTCCTTTAAGTTAAAGTCAAACCTATAAACTATATTATATAGTATTAAAAACTATATTTCAAGGTTTATAGCTTGATAGTAAGTAAATCATAAAAGGGCTGTTTATGAGCTATAAATAATAATCTTCTTATTACCCTTGATAGGGAGATTATTATTTATATACAGGCAATTTGTCGATTTCAATAAATCTCCCTTGACAATCCCCTAAATTACAGTATGATTTTTAATTTTAGAGTACACATTTAGGTGGAGGAAGATATTTTGAACTTTGAAGAAATAAAAAGACGAACATTCGCTATAATTAGTCACCCTGATGCCGGTAAAACAACACTTACAGAGAAATTTCTTCTATGGCGGTGCTATAAATTTAGCAGGTAGCGTTAAAGGTAAGAAAACCGAAAAGCATGCTGTTAGTGATTGGATGGAAATAGAAAAAGAAAGAGGTATTTTCGGTAACTTCTTCGGTTATGCAATTTAATTATGATGATTTCTGCATAAATATATTGGATACGCCGGGTCACCAAGATTTCTCGGAAGATACCTATAGAACCTTAATGGCGGCAGATTCTGCAGTTATGGTTATAGATGCCAGTAAGGGTGTTGAGGCTCAGACCATTAAATTATTTAAAGTATGTGTAATGAGAAATATACCAATATTTACTTTTTGTGAATAAGCTGGATAGAGAAGCCAAAGATCCTTTTTGAACTTATGGATGATATAGAAGAAGTTTTAGGTATAAGAACTTGTCCCTATAAATTGGCCTATTTCCTGTGGTAAAGATTTTAGAGGAGTATATGATAGAAAAACTAAGTCTATACACACTTATAAGGCAGCCTCATCAGGTATGAAGGAAGTGGAAACAAGTATTATTTCTTTAGAGGATACTTTTTAAGTAATGAGATAGGGCAAGCTAATTATGAGAAACTTATGGAGGATATGGAACTACTTTGACGGTGCAAGTGATGAACTTGATTTAGATAAGGTTTCTAAAGGTAAAACTAAGTCCGTATTTTTGGTTCAGCTTTGACTAATTTCAGTGTTGAAATGTTTCTTAAATATTTTCTTGAAATGACATCATCTCCATTAAGTAGAAAAACTAAAGAAGGTTTAGTTAATCCTATGGAAGATAAGTTTTTTCTCTGCTTTTTGTATTTAAAATACAAGCTAATATGAATAAAGCACATAGAGATAGAATTGCTTTTTATGCGTATTTGTTCAGGTGAATATGAACCGGGTATAGAAGTGGAGCCATATTCAAGGCGGGAAGAAGATAAGATTAAATCAATCAACACAAATGATGGCAGATGAAAGAAAAGATAGTAGAAAAAGCTTATGCCGGAGATATAATCGAGTGTTTGATCCGGTATATTTTCTATAGGAGATACCATAACAAATGCAAGTTCTAAGCTTGAGTTTGAAGGTATACCTACTTTTGCTCGAGCATTTTGCCAGAGTAAGACAAATAGACACTATGAAACGTAAGCAGTTTATTAAAGGAATTTATCAAATTGCTCAAGAGGGAGCTATACAGATTTTCCAAGAGTTTAATACAGGAATGGAAGAAATTATAGTTGGTGAGTTGGTGTCTTACAATTTGAGGTTCTTACATATAGATTGGAAAAATGAATATAATGTAGAAGTTAGATTAGAAAAGTTACCTTACGAATATATCAGATGGGTAGAAAATCCTAATGAGATAGATATATCTAAGATAGCGGGAACCAGTGATATGAAGAGAATAAAAGATTTAAAAGACAATCCATTACTTATATTTATAAATGATTGGAGTATAAGAATGGTTGAAGAAAGAAACCAAATTTGAAATTAAGTGAATTTGGTAAAAATTAAGGAGGGAATATATGTATAGAGAACAAATAGAAAATATATAGAGGATCATAAGAATGATATTATAAATGATGTCATTAGATTATGTAGTATAGATAGCCAAAAACAGCATATAAAGAAGGTATGCCTTTTGGAGAAGGTCCTGCAAGAGCATTAAATATAGCCCTTGATATGGCAAGTGCAGCAGGTTTTAGCGTTAAAAACTATGATAATTATGTGGGCTTATAGATATGAATGATAAGGAGAAAGGCTTTAGATATATTAGCTCATCTTGATGTAGTTCCGAAGGAGAAAGGTTGGAGTGTAACAGAACCTTTTAAGCCTATAGTAAAAGATGGAAAAATTTACGGTAGAGGAACAAGGATGATAAAGGACCTGCAATGGCGGTATTTTTATGCATTAAAAGGCAGTTAAAGATTTAGGGATTCCTTTAAAGAAAAATGTAAGACTTATACTTGGAACAGATGAAGAGTGTGGAAGTTCTTGTATAGAACATTACTATAAGATAGAAGAAGAGGCACCTATGACCTTACTCTGGATGGAGAATATCCTGTTGTAAATATAGAAAAGGGTAGACTCGATGGTCATTTTATAGGTGATTTAGAATTAGAAGAAGCTCTTCCAAGATTAATCAGTATAGAAGCAGGAACAAAGATAAATGTAGTTCCACCAAAGGCTAAGGTTGTTTTAGAGGGCTTTTGACTTTAAAAGAGGTAGAAAAGGTATGTGATGAAGTTACTAAGGAAACAGGTGTAAAATTTATTATCGACTTGGATCCTGAGTTCACAATAATAGCTCATGGAGCCAATGCCCATGCATCTACCCCTGAAAAGGGAAATAATGCTATTACAGGCTTGCTAACTCTCTTAGATAGATTAGAGTTCGCACCTTCAAAGAGAACAAGAGCTATAAAAGGCTTAGCAAAAACTTATGCCTCATGGAGATCTTGATGGAAGTAATCTTGGAATAAAAAGTAAGCGATGAGGAGAGCGGAAGTTTAACCTTAGCTTTTTCTATGCTTAGTTTGAATGAAAAAGGATTAGAGGGATACTTTGATTCCAGATGTCCTATATCAATAGATGGAGAGTTTACAATAAGAACTTGTAAAGAAAAATTTGCCTCTATAGGACTTGAGTTTACAAATGATAAGGTATTTGATCCTCATGTTGTATCAGGAGATTCTGAATTTGTAAAAACATTAAATAAATGTTATGAAGAGTATACAGGAAGAAAAAGGTGGTTGTATAGCAATAGGAGGTGGTACCTATGTACATCATATAAAAATGGGGTTTGTTTCGGTGCTATATATCCGGAGACAGATACAAGAATGCATGGTGCTGATGAATTTATGCCTATAGAAGAATTGCTTATTTCTGCAAAGATATTTGCACAAGTAATAGTAGATTTGTGTTCATAAATATAGTATTAAGATACAGATATAGCTTTATGCTATATCTGTATATATTATATAGGGATAGCATTAGGTATTGACTATAAAGAACAATAAGTATAATATAGTGCCATACCGATAATGAGTTACAAAAACAAGGAGGAGATATATGGAGCCAATTATAAAAATAGTTGACATGGTCAAAACTTTTTAAAAAGTAAAGCAGGTATTGTTACAGCTCTTAACGGTATTAATTTGGATATAGAAAAAGGCGAGATATTCGGTATTATTGAGCTTGAGTGGAGCAGGAAAATCCACTTTGGTTAGATGTATAAATTATCTTGAAGTTCCAACTAGCGGTTCTATAATTTTTGAGGGTAAAGACCTTACAAAGTTAAAAAGAAAAAGATATAAGAGAAACCAGAAGAGATATGGGTATGATATTTCAGTCTTTTAATCTTTTATCTCAGAGAAATATTATTGATAACATTTGTTTTCCTTTAGAACTTGCAGGTGAAAAAAGAGATACAGCTAAAAAGGGCTGTTGAGCTTTTAGAACTTGTAGGATTAGCAGATAAAAGCAAATGCTTATCCGTCACAGTTGTCAGGTGGACAAAAACAAAAGAGTGGCTATAGCTAGAGCGATAGCTACAAATCCCAAAGTTTTACTTTGTGATGAGGCAACATCGGCACTTGATCCTAATACTACAAAGCAAATATTAGAACTTATAAAAAGAAATTAATAAGAAATTCGGTATTACGGTAATTATTATTACGCATGAGATGAAGGTTATAGAATCTATATGTGACAGGGTGGCGATTATAGATAAGTCAAAAATAGCTGAATGTGGAAAAGTTGCAGATATCTTTGCAGATCCTAAATCAGACATAGGAAGAGAACTTATACTTGGTGAAGCAAATGAGAGTTTAAGCATTACCGATGGAAAAGAAATTTAGGATAATTTTTGATGGTAGAAGTTCATTTGAACCTGTGCTTGCAAATTTAATATTTGCTACAAAAGTTCCTGTAAATATTTTTATATGCAAAAACTGATGATTTACAAGGGAAAGCACATGGACAAATGCTTATACAAGTTCCGGATAATGAGATAGATTATGGTAAGATTCGTAATTATCTTATAAGCAAGCAAATAGCATTTGAGGAGGTGGAATAGTGACTTTTATAGCACAAGCTTTTAGCAGATTTTATAAGTATTTTTACACCTACTACACCTGCAATAGTTACTATGTTATTTGGAGGTATAGGAGAAACCATATATATGGTCTTTGTATCATCACTTATAGCTTATGTGCTAGGTATACCTCTAGGAATATTCTTGGTAGTAAGTGATAAAGATGGAATAAGACCTATGAGAACATTAAATTTTTATCTTAGGGTTTTATAATAAACATACTTAGGTCAGTCCCTTTTATAATACTTTTTAGTTATGGTAATGCCTATTACCAGAGGGATAGTAGAACAACTATAGGACCAACAGCGGTTTATTCCTCCACTTGTTATAAGTGCAGCACCGTTTCTTGCCAGAATGGTTGAATCTTCACTAAAAAGAAGTAGATGCCGGAGTAATAGAGGCTGCAAAATCAATGGGAGCTTCATATATGCAGATAATATGTAAAGTATTATTGCCGGAAGCTAAACCTTCATTGCTTGTAGGAGCAGCTATTAGTATGACTACTATACTTGGCTATTCAGCTATGGCAGGATTTGCAGGTGGTGGTGGTCTTGGAACTATAGCTGTAAACTATGGTTATTATAGATATCAAACAGAAATAATGCTTATCACTGTTGTAATACTTGTTGTAATAGTTCAAATTATTCAAGAAATTTGGATGAGACTTGCAAAAGTGAGTGATAAGAGAAGTAGATAGTAAATGCGAAAGCATTCTATATGATTTTTTAAAGAGGAGAAAAATTATGAAGAAAAGAATATTATTAACAGCAGTAGCTGCTCTAACATTACTTGAAAGCTTGTGGAGCAAAAACAGATAAGGCTGTAGATACAAAAAGTTGCAGCAGGCGAAACTACAGTAGCTACTAAGGAAAAAGCAGAAACAGTAACATTAAGGGTAGGAGCAAGTCCATCACCACATGCAGAAATCTTAGAAGCTGCTAAAGAAGAACTTGCTAAAAAGAGGGAGTAAATTTAGATATAGTTGTATTTAATGATTATGTAGCTTCCAAACAAGGCTACGGAGAGCGGAGAGATAGATGCAAACTATTTCAACATATTCCTTACTTAGAGCAGTTTAACAAAGAAAATGGTACACATATAGTATCAGCAGGAGCTATTCATTATGAGCCATTTGGTATTTATAAAGGGTAAAACAGACAGCTTAGAAAAATCTTAAAAGATGGTGCCAGTGTGGCAGTTCCTAATGATGTTACAAATGAAGCTAGAGCTTTATTATTACTTGCAGATAAGGGACTTTTTAAAGTTAAAAAGATGGTGTAGGTCTTGAAGCTACAAAGAATGATATAGTGGAAAATCCTAAAAATCTTGATATTAAGGAAATTGAGGCTGCTCAAATTCCAAGATCTATAAATGATGTTGATATAGCTGTTATTAATGGTAACTTTGCTATAGATGCGGATTTAAGGTTAAAGATGCTCTAGCTACTGAAAAAGCTGTGATAGTGTTGCGGCTGTAACTTATGCAAATATTATCGGTGTTAAAGAAGGAAGAGAAAACGAAGAAGCTGTTAAGAAGCTTTGTTAATGTGTTAAAGGGTGATAATATTAAGAAATTTATTGAAACAAAAATATGAAGGTGCAGTTGTTCCAAGTGGAAACTAGGAATATCTGATAAAATTAAAATTTCACTTTTTAAAATAGCTTAAATCCTTAAGTTTAAGCTTATATGCTTTTACTAAAAGATATGTATTAATAAGGGCAAATATGAGAATGGAATAAAAGTATGGTTTTGAAAGATCCGGTAGTAAAAATCAGTATAGAAAGTTTGTAAAGATACTTGTTTTTGCTAAAAGTTTGATATAATACGCATTTGTAACACACCTAAAAACCTTGTTTCCAAGAATAGCTTGGAGGCCGGAGACCAAAAGGAGGTATAGCATATGACTAGCAAATATGAATTAGCACTTGTGCTTAATGGTAAGCTTGAAGATGAAGCTAAGAAAGCTGAACTTGATAAAGCATTAGCTTATATTGCAAGATTTAACGGAAATGTTACCAATGTTGATGATTGGGGCAAGAAGAGATTTGCATACGATATCCAAAAGATGAAAGAAGGCTTTTACTATTTCATTCAATTTGAGTCAGAAGATAACAACTGTCCAAATGAATTAGAAGCTCATATACGTCTTATGGAAAGCGTAGTTAGATACTTAGTTGTTAAGCAAGAGGCTTAGTAAAAGAAAGAAGAAATTGTATGAACAGAGCTATTTTAATGGGTAGATTAACAAGAGATCCGGAACTTAAATATTCTACAGGAGAACGCCAAATGGCTATTGCAAGATATACACTTGCTGTAGACAGAAGAACTAGAAAAGCAGGTATGGAAGGAGAGCAAACAGCAGACTTTATTTTCGTGTGTTGCTTTTGATAAAGCGGCTGAATTTGCGGATAAATATTTCCGTCAAGGTCAAAGAGTTTTTAGTTTCAGGCTGCATCCAAACAGGTAGTTATATTAATAAAGAGGGTCAAAAAAGTTTATACAACAGATATTATTGTTTGATGATCAAGAGTTTGCAGATAGTAAAAGGTTCAGTGATTCTATGAGTACATCTTCATATACTCAAAGTCAAAGACCTACACCTAGTAGTGCAAGCAGTGATGGATTCATGAACATTCCAGATGGAGTTGAGGACGAAGGACTTCCATTTAACTAAAAATCAGGAAAGGGGATTATTGTCATGGCATTTAATAAAACAGATAGAGCTGATGGGCCAAAGAACAAGAAGACCAGCTGGTGGTATGCGTAGAAGAAAGAAAGTATGCGTATTCTGTGGCGAACAAAAATTTGATTATAAAGATGTAGCTACATTAAAGAAATTCGTATCTGAAAGAGGAAGATTCTTCCACGTCGTATTACAGGTACTTGTGCAAAGGATCAAAGAGCAATTACAGTAGCGATAAAGAGAGCAAGACATATAGCTCTTATGCCATATGTAGTTGAATAAAGATACATATAAAGCTGGAGCAGGATTTCTTATCCTGCTTTTTATTTTATAGGAAGATGAGATGAATGATAAGCTAAAAATTATTTTTAAAAGAATATACAATCATAACACTTAGTATACTTACTATGGCAATAGGAATTTACTTTTTAAATTTCCTATAATTTTGCTTTTTGGAGGAGTTACAGGATATGCAACCATGATAGGTGCACTAACTAATCTTACAGCAACTAGGTTTTAGTAATATAGCTAATATGGTATTATTGGTGGTAGGTTTTATTTGCATAGGAAAATCATTCGGTATAAAAAAACTATATATGCAGTATAGAGCTTACCATAATTTTAGAGTTATTGAGAGATTTGTTCCACTTTTCAGGACCACTTACAGATCAACCATTTCTAGAAATGGTGCTTGCTGTTTTCTATACCAAGTGTTGCCACAGGTATTTTTATTTAATATAGGTGCAAGTAGTGGTGGAACTGATATATTAGCTATGATATTAAAAATATACAAAATCAAATGAATTGGGGATTATGTTTATTGCAGTTGATGTATTGGCTGTAATAATGTCTTTCTTTGTATTTGATATAAAAACAGGACTTTTTCAGCTCTTGGTTTGGTAGGAAAATCTTTTATTATAGATGGGGCTATAGAAAGTATAAATTTATGTAAATGTTTTACGATAATAGTGCGATGTTCGGAACCTGTTGTGAATATATTATCAATAATTTACATAGATCCAGCTACTATATATGAAGCTAAAGGAGCTTTTTGCACATAATAAAAAGAACTATAATTTTTAACTACAATGAAACGTTCTCAAGCAGTTAAGCTTAGAAATTATATAAAGAGAATAGAACCAAGTTCATTTATGATGATTACAAATTCTAGCGAAATAATAGGTAAGGGTTTTCCAAAATGTATAAAAAGCAAGACCATATTTATGGTTTTGCCTTTTTATTACTCTCTACTTAGAGAAAGAGCATTATTTACAGCTTTTATAATCCTTCTGGAGTAGTAGTAGCACCACTTATTGTATCTACTTCGGTATTTTGTTGCTCAGTATTTTTAGGTATAATGCCATCTCTGGCATCTTCAAAATAACCATCATCTTCTGCATGTTTAGTTATATTAATTTCTGAAATCTTAGAATTTAATATTTTTACTTCTAAGTATAAATTACCATTGTGCAGGAGCTTTTCCTTCATAAGTACCATCTTTAAGTATATTTTTCAGTATCAGAACCATCTGTATTATTATTTGTAGTAGGGTTATACTTTCTGTTTTTCTCATTATTTATACTCTTATGTGTATACATAGAGGTATTAATAAAGCAAAGGACAATAATAAAGGCTAAAATACTGATTAATATTAGTTTACAAATGAGCTAAGAGTTTTTGTTGGATATAGTTTTGTTTTGTTTTTATATAGTTATTTAAGCGTAAAAATCAAATATAAAGCAAAAATTAAAGTAGTATATAATAAAATCTATAATATATTTGGTCTTAGCCTGCAATATTCTTCCACTAAAAAGTAATACTATGTGGAAGTACAAAAGAGCTGTAAAAATATATGAAAAACGTTGTAATTTTTCCATTTTTGTTTCCATCTTATACTCATAAATGAGGTGATGGTTAATGGAATAAGCAGGCTTATCATAAGGAGTGATAAGATAGCTGCAAATACTTCATAGCTCTTTAGCTTTCCTATATTTGTAAATAGTAAAAATAAAATATTTTTGCCATATACTATATTGTGAACTATAGTGAATAAAGAAGCTGTTATGGCGAGTTCGGCTCTTAGTTTCATAAGTTTTGAGCGAAAAGTTTTGCTAAATGGGAAAATAATGTGCATACATGACTAAAATAAATAAGGCTCCGCAATTACTCCTCTTTTCAGTAAGTCGTTAAAAATAATTTAAGGCAGATATACCTATATCCTTAGGAATGAAAAATACCTATCAGAGATAAAAGCATACTTGAAAAATATAATAAAATAGAATATTTTTGATTTGCCCTATCAAAAAGTATATGAGTATAGATAGACAAATCAAAGTTAGTAGGATATTCACTATTTAACTACCTCAAATTCTATATCAGGATAGCCGTCAGCCTTTATGCTAACAGGAATTTATCAGCACCATCAAAAATCTCTAACTTCTCCGTTATCACCTTTAACAGTAGCTTCTAAGTTGATACTACCATCTTCGTTAAAGACGGTTTTTCCAAAGCGTCTGCCTCTTCCTCCCTTATATTCAGTCTCAGAACCTTAGCCGAGTTAGTTGAATTTATATATGTTTTTAATATCTAAAGCATTTGGATTATCCTTTAAGCTTAGTTTATTATCGCTAAAGCTAAAGTCTTCTGCACTAAGGCCTGAGTCTAAGAGAGTAGTAAAAGGAAAGATCGCTATATTCATCATTTGAGAATACAAATTGATATTTTTCCAGGAGTATATTCTTTTGGAAGCTTTAAAATACCTGCGGTATCTGTGTTTACAGTATTTTCTAAATCATTTTTTCTGTATATTATTCTTGAAAGCTTATATTCTGTATCACCGGCTTCCAGCTTTGTAATTTACTATACTGCCATCTTTATTATATTTAGCTTTCATCTCCGCTTACTTTATATTCAGTAGGAGCTTGTTTTTAACAAATAGAAAGTATCTATTTCTACATCATCGGCATCAGACAAAGATAGGTTATTTTACTTATAGTTTTCCCTTCCATATCAGAAAAACGTGCAAATTCTTTGTCTGCCCTTATGAGCCTATATCAGTGAAAATTAGTTACGGAAAAATGCTAATTCTACAGCTTTTTGTCCATATATTATCAAGATGCTTTAAGTCATATTTTTACCGTCACTGGTTTCTATAATAGCACCCTAAGACAGTATCTATATCTATATCATTAGCATCTTTTATATGTATTTCATAATTACCATAGTTTGAAGTGCTTAAAATCTCGGCTTTAGCAGCTTCATCCTTTTTAGTAGTTCCTATAGTCTTAGAGAAAGTACCATCGGAATTTAATACCTTATATTCTTTAGGTGCAGCTTCACGGTTTCACTTTATATTTTTACAAAGTTCAATAATTCATTTTGCTTTCTTTGTTTTCCTCTATAGCCTTTTTGCATCCTCATATAAAAGATTTTGAGATGGCTATATTAACATTTTTAACACCCTCTATTTTTGAGCTTTCATTTTCTACAGAACCATAAGTAGATTTGAAATTGTCTAATTTCTTTGTTGTAGGGAGAGCTGACACTGTCATATTCACCGCTTTCTCTTAGACCTGCAGCTACTGCTCTATCTGCACTTTCTAAATCTGCTTTCAAGGCGGAAGTGTTAGCTTCAGGTTCGATATTATTTAATTCTCCATAATAGAAATCAGCATAAGGTAAATCTAATTTTGCATATATGTAGTCTGCATTAGAGCTTTCTCACCTTTACCTACAGCACTTGTACTTTCTGAGCTTTCAACACCGGCTTTTAGGGTGAACAAGCAGAAATAAGTCCTGATAATGCGAACATAGATAAACCCTAGATACAAAATTTTTTCTTCATAATAAACTCCTTAAAATTTAATATTTGGTTAGTACAACCTAACACATTATCACATCAAAAATTAATATTGTCAATCAAAAATAATAAAAAGACTGTTTTTCTTGATGTAAAAACATTAAGGAAACAGTCTTAAAATAATTAGTGATATAATTTTTGCTTTCATATCTTGGTTCAGAGCTTAGTCTTACGCAAGTCGTTTAAAGGTCTTTAGATCACGCTACTTAGCATAACACTGGTATGAACCTCTGTATCACGTAATTTAGGAAGTTGTTCCAGTGCAAGTTTTGCCTGCTCATTATCAGCAGCAGATACGGATAAGGCAATAAGAACCTCGTCTGTATGTAGTCTAGGATTTTTGCTGCCAAGATAAGTGGTTTTTAATTTTTGTACAGGCTCTATTACTTTTTGGAGAGATTAAGTGAACGCTATCATCTATACCTGCTAAAGGTTTTAACGGCGTTCAGTATGAGAGCGGCGCTAGCTCCCAGTAAATCACTAGTTTTACCTGTATAATACGTCCATCATCCAGTTCCATTGCGGCTGCAGGTAGCCCACCGGTATTAGCTTTGACTAAAGCGGCACTACAACTTTTCTATCTTCAGGACTGATTTTTGCCTGCTTCATAAGTAATTCTATCTTATATACTTCTTCAGGTTTACATTCACTTTTTGGCAAGTCTATTTAAGGCATTATAGTAACGTCTTATTATTTCTTGATTACTGGCTTCTTTTGCAAAGCTTCATCATCGAAAATACAATTTCCTGCCATATTTACGCCCATATCAGTTGGAGATTTATAAGGACATTCTCCGAATATTTCTTCAAAGATAGCAGCCAGAACAGGGATAAATTTCTATATCTCTATTATAGTTTACTGTGGTTTTACCATAAGCTTCAAGATGAAATGGATCTATCATATTTACATCATTTAGATCTGCTGTTGCAGCTTCGTAAGCTAAGTTTACAGGATGTTTTAGAGGTAAATTCCATATTGGGAAAGTTTCAAATTTTGCATAGCCGGCTTTTTACACCTTTCTTATTTTTCGTGATATAATTGAGAAAGACAGGTTGCCATTTACCGCTGCTGGGTCCGGTGCTATTATAATAACTAATGGTCTACTAGTTTCTATATAATCATTTTTACCATAACCATTTTCGCTTACTATTAATTTTACATTGCTAGGATAACCTTTCGATAAGATAGTGTTTATAGACTTTGATTCCAAGACTTTCTAATTTTGACCCTAAATTCATCAGCACTTCTTTGACCTGAATACTGAGTGATACATACGCTGCCGACAAATAAACCTTTGTCCCTAAAGGCTTGAATAAGACGGAGAACATCAACGTCATAAGTTATACCGAGGGTCTCCTCTAACTTTGTTTTCAATATCATTTGCTGATATTACTATAACTATTTCAGCTTGATCAGCTAATTGCATTAGCATACTCAGTTTTGAATCAGGTGCAAAGCCGGGTAATACTCTGGAAGCATGATAGTCATCAAAAAGTTTTCCTCAAATTCCAAATAAAGTTTGTCCCCAAATTTTGATATACGTTCCTTAATATGCTCAGATTGCATGTTAAGATATTTTTGATTGTCGAAACCTAATTTCACTTTAAACCCTCCTAAAAATAAATTATAAAAAGCTTTATAAAGTAAAAGAAAGTTTAGATAAGCACACCATTGTACCGATCTAAACCATCAGAATATAAAGCTTTCCTTTTCTTATAAAAATATGTATTATATTCTAGCATATATATTATAATGTGAATACCTATTTTGAAAATTATATGGAGGATTTATGGATAGACATATTCCCAAAGCGGGAGAATTTTTATAGACATTTTAAAAATAAATTATCAAGTTATTAATGTTGCTATACATACAGAAACTAGAAAGCCTTGTGATATATCAAGCCTTATATGATGATTTCAAGATTTATGCAAGACCTCTTGATATGTTTATGTCAGAGGTAGATAAAAGAAAAATATCCTAGTATAGAGCAAAAATATAGATTTGAACAAGTGGAATTTGTAGAAGATGATGAACAAGATGACTTAAGTCCATATACTTATGAAGAAATATATGGAGATAGTGAGAGGATATTACAAAAGAAGTTTATAGTTACGAAGAAATATATAAAATGACCTTAATTCACCAAAAGGTGGGAGGAGATACTAAAAAGCCAGTGAGTATCTTTTTAGCTTTTATTGAAGCCGAAGGATATGAAGCTAAAAATGGCATTAGTCTTATATAAAACTAAATTTACACAAGTAGATATGGATTGTATATATGAAATTTTGGGTATATCAAGTTTTGGTGGAAATATAAGAGCTCAGGTGGCTTCGCTTGTACAATATCTTGATATGAGAGAGCAATATGAGGAGAAAGACTAAGAGTTAAGATGGCATTTGTTATAGAAGAGGAATTAAAAAGCTGCCAAGTTTGCCTGGTGTATATCTTATGCATGATGTTAAAGATGAGATTATATATGTGGTAAGGCTATTTCTTTAAAGAATAGAGTTAGACAATATTTTTCAATCTAGTAAGGATAAAACTACAAAAATCAAACAAATGATTTCTAAGATAGTCAGATTTGAATATATAGTTACAGATTCGGAGCTTGAAGCCTTGGTGCTTGAAAATAATCTTATTAAGGAGCATAGACCACGCTATAATATGCTTAGAGATGATAAGACATATCCATATATAAAGGTTACTATAAAAGAAGATTTTCCGAGGATAATGCTTACAAGACAACTAAAAAAGACAAAGCTAAATATTATGGACCTTTTTCCAGTGCGAATGCTGTAAAAGATACTATAAATCTTATATGTAAAGCTTTTTAATATTAGAACTTGTTCCAGAGTTTTGCCAAGAGATATAGGTAAAGAAAGGCCTTGCCTTGAATACCATATACACCAATGTATGGCGCCTTGCTATGGTTATATTGATAAAGAAAAATATAATATGCAGGTAAAAAAAGCCTTAGATTTTTTAAATGGTAATTTTGATACTGTTATAGAAGATGTTCGTGCGAAAATGAATGAATTGGCTACAAATATGGAATATGAAGAAGCAGCAAAGCAAAGAGTTTATTAGAATAGTCTTATGCATGTTGCTCAAAAGACAAAAAGATTAGTAGCGATGGTTTAGAGGACAGGGATATAATAGCTCTTGCTAAAGATGATAGAGATGCAGTTGTTCAAGTCTTTTTTATAAGAGAAGGAAAGATGGTGGGAAGAGAGCATCATTATATACAATCTTTTGAAGACGATAAAGTTAGTATAGTAGAAAGCTTTTGTTAAGCAATTTTATGCAGGAACTCCGTTTTTACCCAGTAAGATTTATCTTCAATATAATATTCGGATGAGAAAATAATTACAGATTGGTTGAGTAGGGGTAGTAAGGTAAAAATAGTAGTACCTAAAAAGGGAGAAAAAAGAAAAAAATTACTAGAATTGGCAAGAAAAATGCTGATTTGGTACTTATGCAAGATAGAGATAAGTTAAAGAGAGAAGAGGCCAAGAGTATAGGAGCTATAAAAGAGTTAGAAACTATCATAGGTTTAAAAGATATAATTAGAATGGAAGCTTATGATATATCGAACATAAGTGGTGAGATGAGTGTAGGTTCTATGGTGGTGTATGAAGGTGGAAAACCTAAGCGTTCCGATTATAGAAAATTTAGAATAAAAATCTGTTAAAGGACCTGATGATTATGCTTCTATGAGAGGTTTTAACTAGAAGATTTTTAAAGGCTATAGATGAGAATGAGAAGTTTAATAAACTACCAAACCTTATACTGATGGACGGTGGTAGAGGACAGGTTAATATTTGTTTGGAAGTCTTAGAAGAATTAAAGCTAAATATACCTGTTTGCGGTATGGTAAAGGATGATAATCATAGAACTAGAGGTTTATATTATAATAATGTAGAAGTCCTATAGATACACATAGTGAAGCTTTTCATCTTATAACAAGAGTGCAAGATGAAGCACATAGATTTGCTATAGAGTATCATAGAAGTATTAGAACTAAGACTATGGTTAAATCAAGTCTTGATGATATAAAAGGTATAGGTGTGGTTAGAAGAAAAGCACTTATAAAAACACTTTAAGGAAATAGAGAATATAAAAAGTAGCGACAATAGAAGAACTCAGTATAGTAGCAGGTATGGATAAAAGGCGGCTAAGGCTGTATATGAGTATTTTCATACAGATAAATAGAGAGGAAATATATGTTAAATCAATTTTCAGAACACAATTATTATTTGGAGCCGATGCTATGGGAAAACTGGCCGCTTCACGAGTGGCAGTATTCGGTATAGGTGGAGTTGGCGGTTATACGGCAGAAGCTTTGGCACGTTCAGGAGTAGGAGCTATAGACTTAATAGATGATGATAGAGTTTGCCTTACTAATATAAATAGGCAAATTGTTGCTACAAGAAAAACTGTAGGAAAGCATAAAGTAGATGTTATGGAGGAACGTATACTTGATATTAATCCTAAAATGTAAAGTGAGAACTCATAAGTGTTTTTATTTTGCGGAAACTAAGGATCAATTTGATTTTTAGTGAATATGATTATGTTATTGATGCTGTAGATACAGTTACAGCTAAGATTTCGCTTATTATGCAGGCAAATGAGGCGGGTACAAAGATTATAAGTTGTATGGGAGCAGGAAATAAATTAGATCCGACTGCTTTTTGAAGTTAGTGATATATATAAAACAAGTATCTGTCCTTTGGCCAGAGTTATGAGAAGAGAGTTGAAAAAAGAGGAGTAAAGAAATTAAAAAGTAGTATATTCTAAGGAAAAAGCATTAAGACCTTTGGAAGATATGTCTATCAGTTGCAGAACTAATTGTATTTGTCCGCCGGGTGCGGAAAGAAAGTGTACGGATAGAAGAGATATTCCCGGTTCAGTAGCTTTTGTACCTAGTGTAGCCGGACTTATACTTGCGGTGAAGTAATAAAGGTTTGATAAAATAATAAGCTTGACAAAGACAATTGAATTGCATAAAAATATAATTATCAAAAAGATTATTTACTTAAACAGTAATTTTTTTAAAAATAGATAAGGAGAAGAGTTATGGCAATACAATTAACAAATGATAATTTTGAAAATGAAGTTTTAAAGAGTGAGGTTCCCTGTACTTGTAGATTTTTGGGCTCTTGGTGTGGTCCTTGTAAAATGCTTTTACCTGTAGTTGAGGAAGTGGCAAATGAAGCGGTCGGCTTTTAAAGTAGGTAAAGGTAAATACAGATGAAAATCAAGAATTAGCAATGAAATATAATGTTAGGACAATACCAACATTGGTGGTTATTAAAAATGGTGTAGAAGTAAATCGTTCTATAGGGTGTAATCAGTAAAGAAAAATATTAGAATTATTAAATGTTTAATATATAAAGAATAGGAGAAACGAAATGAATAAATATGACATAGTAGTAGTTGGTGCAGTCCGGCAGGTTTATCAACTGCAATATACGGAGTTAGAGCCGGAAAGAGTGTTTTTGGTATTAGAGGCACTTACACATGGCGGTCAAATCGTGAATACTCCTGAAATTGAAAACTATCCGGGCATAAAAATATATCAGGATTTGAATTCGCACAAGGTCTTTATGAGCAGGCAGTAGCTCTTGGAGCAATAGTTAAATATGAAAAAGTAAATAGCATAGAAGTACAGGATAATATAAAATTGGTAAAAACAGCAAAGGAAATTTATGAAGCAAAAGCTGTTATTTTAGCAACAGGGTGCTAAGAATAGAAGTTTGGGATTGGAAAGAGAAGATAAGCTACTTGGACTTGGTATTTCATATTAGCTACCTGTGATGATGCTTTTTATAGGGGGAGATGTAGCGGTAGCGGTGGTGGAAATACAGCTATAGAAGATGCAACTTTTTCTTGCAAAATTATTGTAATAAGGTATATGTCATACATAGAAGAGATAGTTTTAGAGCAGAAGATGCTCTGGTGAAAAGCTCTTAAAACAAAAAGAGAATGTAGAATTTGTTTTTAGATAGTAATATAAAAAGAATTAATTGGAACTGATAGTTTAGAAGCTGTAGTTGTTGAAAATAAAAATAATAAAAAGTCTAGAAAAATGAAGTAGCAGGTCTTTTGTAGCAATAGGTCAAAACCTGAAAAATAATGAGTTTTCTTCAGTTGTAAATTTGGATGATGCAGGTTATATATTGGGTGGAGAAGATACAAGAACTAATGTGAGTGGTATTTTTCGTAGCTGGTGATACAAGAACAAAAGGCTGTACGTCAATTAGCTACAGCAGCCGGAGATGGCGCAGTTGCAGGGACTTGGAGCGGCAGCTTATATAGATCAAAATTTTTAAACATTAAGAGGAAGTAAAGAGATGAGTTTATTTGATATAAGAGTTAAAGATATAGAAGGAAAAGAAACAAGCTAAAAAGAGTATGAAGGAAAAGTATTATTAATTGTAAATACAGCTACAGAATGTGGATTTACACCTCAATATGAAGATCTACAAAGATTTATATGAAAAATATGGAAAAGATGGTTTAATAGTGCTTGACTTCCCTTGTAATCAATTTGGACATCAAGCACCGAGTTCAGATGATGAAATTAGAAGCTTTTTGTTCGTCAAGATTTGGTGTAACTTTCCCACAATATTCTAAGATAGATGTAAATGGGGCAAATGAAAGTGAACTATTTAAGTATTTAAAGTCAGTTAAGGGTTTTGCAGGTTTTGATAAGAATGAAGCAAGAGCTGAGTTTTACATCAACATCTATTAAATATAGATAAAGATTATGCGGTAATGATGATATTAAATGGAACTTTACAAAATTTTTTAGTTGATAGAGCCGGAAATGTAGTAGAGGATTTGAGCCAATCGATAATAATGAAAAGATAGAAAGCAAGATAAAGGAGCTATTATAAGGGTGAATAGTGATAGATATGAAGCGCTAAAAATTAGAGAATCAATTGTGTTTCCCATTATATGCTTGTTCTAAAGAGATTGTTAGAAGATATAAACCTTTTCTTAGATGAGCTTGATTTGACATATACTCAATACATCAGCTATGATGGTTATGTGGGATAACAAAACAACTTAGTGTTAAAGAGTTAGGAGAAAAGTTATTCTTAGATTCAGGGACTTTAACTCCGGTTTTAAAAAGCTTGAGAGTAAATCCTATATTACCAGAAAACGTTCCAATGTAGATGAAAGAGTTCTATTAGTGAGTATTACGGAGCTTGGAATGGAACTTAGAGAGGGCTACAGCTGTTCCGCCTAGGATGAAAAAGTGCTTAAATATTTGTCCTGAAGAATTTGATGCTTTATATAAACTTTTATACAAGGTATTATCTTGTATGGAAGAAGAGTAATTTTAATATATTTATATAGATACTTATGAAGAAGAGCTTTTGCTGTTGTGATTTCAAATTACAGTAGTAAAAGCTTTTTGTATACTCAAGAATATATAAATTTTCCTTTGTAAAAACTAGAATAAAAGCGATATATATGCTAAAATATAAATTTAGTAAAAATTAAAGGAGATTTGTAATGAGTAAGATAAGTGTTACAAAATGTGATATAGAAGGATTATATGTAATAGAGCCAAAAGTCTTTCCGGATGCAAGAGGATACTTTATGGAAACCTATAATCAAAAATGATTTTTAAAGAAGAGGGCTAAATATGACCTTTGTTCAAGATAATCAATCTATGTCTGTAAAAAGGCGTGACTTAGAGGTTTACATTTTCAAAAGAACATCCACAAGGTAAATTAGTTAGAGTTATAAGAGGAGGTATACGATGTGGCAGTAGACCTTAGAAAAATTCTAAAAACATTCGGAAAATATTTTGGGGTTGTTTTGAGTGCTGAAAATAAAAAGACAATTTTATATACCTGAAGGTTTTGCTCATGGATTTCTTGTATTAAGTGATGAGGCGGAATTTGCATATAAAATGTACAGATTTCTATAGACCCGGGAGATGAAGGCGGCTTGCTTTTGGAATGATGAAAAATATAGGTATAGAGTGGCCGATAAGTCCTGATATGGAATTAAATATCTCAGAAAAGATAAGAAATGGTTAGGTTTAAAAGATACCTTCTGTTTTTGAATAGGAGAAAGTATGAATAATAGCTTATCTCTTGTAAAAGATATATATACAAAAAGACAATTTATAATGGATTTGGCAAAAGCAGATTTCAGAAAAACGTTTTGTAGGTTCTTATTTTGGAATTACTTGGATGTTTGTGCAACCTATAGTAACGGTAATAATATATTTTGCTATTTTTCAATTGGGATTCAAAAAGTGTACCGCCGGTACCGGGAACACCTTATGTTTTATGGTTAATACCGGGTATAGTTCCTTGGTTTTTCTTTAATGAAGCTTTTAAGTGGTGGCACCTCTTGTTTAAATGAATATAATTATCTGGTTAAAAAGTAGTATTCAATGTGCAAATATTGCGGTAATAAAATTGGTTTCGCACCCTATTAGTACATGCTATATTTGTACTTATTATGATAGCAGTCTTTTTAGCTTATGGTAGACTACCTATGTTATCTTGGATACAAGTATTTTATTATAGCTTTGCTTTATCTGTATACACACTGGCAATAAGTTTCATAACTTCAGCAGTAAAATGTATTTTTTAAGGATATGACACAAATAGTGAATATATCTTTACAATTCGGTATGTGGCTTACACCTATTATGTGGGATCAAAGGTATGTTTGGAGCTAATAATATATGGTTAGATAGATTTTAAAAATTAATCCCATATATTATATAGTAACAGAGTTATAGAGATAGTTTCTTACAAGGAAATTATTTTTCAAAAGACGGGACTTAGTATATATTTTTGGGTGGTAACTCTTGTTTTTGCTTGGAATAGGACTTAGAGTATTTAATAATCTGGAGCCACATTTTTAGTGATGTTTTATAAGGAGATTTTATGGATAAAAATATAGCTATATCTGTTATGGATGTATCTAAGATTTATAGATTATATGATAAACCTATAGATAGATTAAAAAGAGGCACTTAGCCCTACACATAAAAAGTATCATAAAGAATTTTTTGCCTTAGATAAACTTAGCTTTAATGTAGAAAAAGGTAGTACGGTAGGTATTATAGGCACAAATGGCTCCGGAAAAATCTACTATTCTTAAAATTATTACAGGTGTATTGAATCCAAGTACAGGAAGTGTGAAAGTAGATGGGAATATCTCAGCTCTTTTGGAACTTGGTGCAGGCTTTAATTCCGATTATACGGCATAGAAAATATCTATATGAATGGAACTATGATGGGCTTTTCAGAGAAGAAATGGAGAAGAAATTACGGAAATATTAGAATTTGCAGATATAGGTGACTTTGTGTATCAGCCTGTAAAAACTTATTCATCAGGTATGTTTGTTAGACTTTGCTTTTTGCTCTTGCTATTAATGTAGAACGGAAATACTTATAGTAGATGAAGCACTTAGTGTTGGAGATGTATTTTTCCAATCTAAATGTTATGCAAAAATGGAAGAAATAAGAAAAAGGAACTACTATACTTATGGTAACCCATGATATGGGAAGTATAATCAAATATTGTGATAAAAGTAGTTTTATTAAATAAAGGTAAATTTTTGGCAGAGGGTAGTAGCCAGAGATATGGTAGATTTATATAAAAAGATATTGGCAGGTCAGTTTGATGAAACCAGTATGGAACTTAGTGATTTTAATTCAGGAGTAGTAGAAGATTTAGCTAATATTAAAAATGTCTAAAGAAGATACTTTTATGAAAAACTACAAATGAACTTATGAAGGCAAAAATGACTATAAATCCATCTCTACAGAATATGGAGATGGAAGAGCTAGTATCGTGGATTTTGGTATAGTAGATGCAAAAGGAAGTATCAGCAATCTTTTTAATGAAGGGCGAATATTTCTATATAAAAAGAAAAATAAGATTTAATAGTAAGATTAAAAAGTCCTATATTTACATATACTATTAAAGATAAAAAGGAACTGAGCTTTCAGGTACCAATACTATGTTAGAGGCGGCTAAGGTTGAGGAAGTAGATGAAGGAGATGTTTACGAAGTTAGTTTTTAAAACAAAAAATGACTTTACAAGGTGGAGAATATCTTCTTTCTATGTCTTGTACAGGCTTTGAAGAGGAGATCTTCAAGTTTATCATCGTCTGTATGATGTTGCCAGTATAACGGTTATATCAAATAAAAATACTGTGAGGGATTTTTGATATGGAGTCAGAGGTAGAAATTAAGCTCCATAGGAGTTAAATATGGAAGAAAAGTTTATAAAATTAGCTAAAAATATGCTTACGATGATAAAAGCTTTGCTAAAAAAATCATCCGGATCTTGAGAATCTTTATACATTCTCAAAACAAGGATTAGGTTTAGTAGAAAATATAGAGTTTGAAGCTACAAAAAGTCTTATATATAGGAGAAATCAATGTTCCCTAGACTTAAATATATTTTTAGATAGGAGCGAAGAACTGATTTTTGATAAAGATATATCAAAAAGCTTTATTAGAAGTATATTTCGATACAAGTGAAAAATTTAAGTTTGTAAATAATTTAACTAATATTAGTAATAATAGATTTGATAAAAATATTTATTATCGGATCTTTAGATGAGGAATATAAATTAAGACTGAGGAATATAAGGCATTATTAGCTGAAAAATGGTAGTTTAATAGTAGCAGTTGATAATAGGTACGGCTTAAAATATATTTTTGAGGGCTAAAAAAAGATGAATTTAGCCTTTCTATAGACGAATTAAATAAGCTTAATTAAAGATTTAGGATTAAAAAGGTACTTCTGTTTATTATCCATTTCTGATTATAAATTGCCACTTAGTATATATTCAGATAAGTATTTACCTAAAAAGGAATTAGGTGGTGATATAGTGGCATATAATTATCCTAAATATAGTATAAATAGTTTAGGTAGCTTATATAATGAAGTTAGTGAAAAATAAGAACTTTGATAGATTTTCTAATTCTTTTGTATTTATAAGTAATAATAAGTCTAAAGAACTCTTGGTTAAATATAATAGAAATAGAAAAGAAGAATATGCTATAAAAAACAGTAATATATGAAGAAGATAGTAGACTTTTTAGTGAAGAAGAGGCTCTTTATGAAAAGGGTAAGGAGCATATAAAAATAGCGTTTTCTTATGATACACTTTCTAAGGAAAAATACCGACTTACTTATTTAAAAGCCTAAATTTTCTGATGATTTCTCTTGTGCTTATTTTGAGTATATAGATGGTAAAGGTCTTGATGAAATTTTGTCTTTAAAGATAAAAAAATGGTAAATTAGATAGAAAATATCTTAAAGATATCTTGGAAACTATAATAGGTGAGGGCACTGTAAATATAGATGCGAACTTTGATAATTTTATAGTTAAAGATAACAAGATTATAGGAATAGATTATGAATGGCTCGCAGAGGAAAAGCTTGATAAGAAATATTCTTATTATAGAGCTTTGAAAGCTTTCTATTTTAAATATAAAAATTTATTAACTGAGAGTTTGGATGATATTTTAAAAGAGTTTAATATAAACTCTGATGATATAGCTAAATTTGATGAAGATGAAGAAAATTTTTCAAGAAAAAGTCCATGGAGAAAATCAAGAAATATATTTAGATAATTATTTTGTGGATTTTAAATCAGGAGAAGAACTTGAGGATTTAGGTAAAAATTATAATATATTAAGTAAAGAAGTACAGATCTTAAGTGAAGATTTAAAAAGATAGAATACTTGCCTTTTGATGAGTTAATGGAAATAAAAAAGGCTAACGGATAATCATGTTATTAATTTAGAAACTATAATAGAAAAGTTAAAACGCTAATTTAGAGCATGAATCCGGTATGCTTATACACATGAATAATACACTAACACATATGAATAAGCATTTGTCTTTAACTTACAAAAATATATAGAAAGATTAAAAATAAGTTGTTTGAAAAAGTTTCCTGAAGGACGAGTAGCTAGAAGAAGATTATCATATATTAAACTTTGCTTAAGACGACCTAAGTATATGCTTAAACTTATCTCTACTAAGGAGGGTAGAAACAGATTAGAGGAGATATAAAAATAGGTTCAAATTATCTCGAGAGAGTAAATTAAGTTTTGAATATTTTGATAGACCTAAAGGTAAGTATTGTTATTCCTGTATACAATCAAATTCATTATACTTATGCTTGTTTGGAAAGTATCTTAGATAATACTAAAAATATCAGTTATGAGATTATTATAGCTGATGATGTTTCTACAGATGCAACTAGAGAACTTACAAAATTTGTAGAAAATGTAGTAGTAGCTAGAAATAGCATAAACCAAGGTTTCCTTAAAAATTGTAAATCAAGCGGCAAGTAGAGCAAGAGGAGAATATATATTATTTTTAAATAATGATACAAAAGTTACTTATAATTGGCTGGATAGCCCTAGTTAAGCTTATAGAAAGTGATAAAACTATAGGTATGGTAGGATCTAAGTTAATTTATCCGGATGGTAGATTACAGGAAGCGGTGGTATACTATGGTCTGACGGTAGCAGTTGGAATTATGGTAGATTTGATAATCCTGATAAGTGTGAATATAATTATGTGAAAGATGTAGATTATATTTCAGTGCATCGATTATGCTTAGCAAAGAAACTTTGGGAAGATATAGGTGGTTTTGATGAGAGATTTGCACCTGCGTATTGTGAGGACTCGGATCTTGCGTTTGAAGTAAGAAAAAGAGGACTGAGGGTAGTATATGAACCTAAGTCAGTTGTAATACATTTTGAAGGAATTTCAAATGGTACAGATGTAAATGGTAGTGGACTTAAAATACCAAGTGGAAAAATTCTATAAAATTAAGAGAAAAAGTGGAAAGATGAATTTGCAAAGCAATTTGCAAATAATGATAATCCTAATGCTTTTAGAGCTAGAAAAAGTAAGGATAAAAAGATAATCCTTTTATTGATCATTATGTGCCTACTTTTGATAAGGATGCCGGTTCTAAAAACTACTTACCAATATTTAAAAATGTTAGTAAAAAGGCTATATAGTTAAATTCTTAGAGATAATTTCCTTAAAGAAGAACCTTATACATCGGCTTTAGAAGAGCTTGGAATAGAAGTTCTGTATGGAAAAAGAAATGCAAGTGAGTATTTTTTTGAATGGATAAAAGAAAAATGAAGAAAATATACACTTGGTTTATTTAAACAGACCACATATAGCTGCTAAATATATAGATTTTATAAAAGAAAATACTAAGTTAAAAAGTGATTTATTATGGTCATGATTTACATTTTTACGTGAATATAGAGAATATGAGCTTACAGGAGATAAGAAACATAGATCAAATAGTAAATACTGGAAGAGTATAGAGCTTTCAGTAATGAAAAAGCTGATATTTCTTACTATCCATCACAGGTGGAAGTGGATTATATAGCCGATATAGATGAAGAAATAAGAGCAAAAGCTATTACTGCTTATGTGTAAGACAGTTTTGAAAACCGATATAGACAAAAGATTTTTTTCAAGGAGAGGGCTTATTATTTGTAGGTGGTTTTGCACATCCGCCAAATAAAGATGCACTTTTATGGTTCATAAAAATATTTGGAATAAAAATTAGAGAAAAAGTTGATATTAATTTTTATATAGTTGGTTCTAAAGCAGATGAAGAAATAAAGAATCTACATAATGAAGAAAAAGGAATTATATTTAAAGGCTTTGTCAGTGATGAAGAATTGGAAGAATTATATAGGAAAAACAAAATTGGTTGTAGTACCGCTTAGATATGGAGCAGGTGTAAAAGGAAAGGTCATAGAAGCTTTGTATTATAATATGCCTATAGTAACAACTAGTGTTGGAGCAGAGGGAATAAAAGATGCCTCTTTAGTTATGTCTATAAAAGATAATGAAGATGACTTTGCAAATGAAATGCTAAATCATATAATAATAATGATATACTTGGTGATATATCAAAAAAAGCTGATGTCTATATACGAGAAAATAATAGTATAGAGGCTGTATGGAAGATAGTAAAAGAGGACTTTGAGTAATTAAGGAGTATACCAATGATAAGTAGATTAATAGAAAAAAATCAAAGAGCACCTATATGTATAGGCTTAGATCCTATGCTTAATTTTTATACCTGAACATATAAAAGAGGAAGCTTTTGCGGCTAAAGGTGAAAGTCTTGAAAGCAGTAGCAGAAGCTATATATAATTTTAATAAAGCTATAGTTGATGAATGTTTTGACCTTATACCTGCTGTAAAAGCCACAAGTAGCAATGTATGAGCAATTTGGAATAGCAGGACTTATAGCTTACGAAAACGCCACCTATTGTCAAGAAAAAGGCTTGCTGGTTATCGGAGATGTAAAAAGAGGTGATATAGGTTCAACCAGTGCGGCATATGCTACAGCTCATCTTTGGTAAAATCAATGTAGGTTCTAAGACTTTTGAACCTTTCACAGCGATTTTTAACTGTTAATCCATATATGGGTAGCGATTCAATAAATCCTTTTGTAGATGAATGTGTAAAGAATGATAAAGGTCTATTTGTTTTAGTAAAAACTTCAAATCCATCTAGCGGAGAATTTCAAGATAGGCTGATAGATGGAAAGCCGCTGTATGAACATGTAGCTCAAAAAGTAATGGAGTGGGGTGAAAAAGAAGTATGGATGGAGAATATTCTAATGTAGGTGCGGTTGTAGGAGCAACTTATCCCCAGATGAGTGAAATTTTAAGAAAAATAATGCCAAATACATATTTCTTAGTTCCGGGTTATGGAGCACAAGGAGCAACTGCGGCAGATCTTAGACCTTGCTTTTAATAAAGATGGTTTGGGAGCTATAGTAAACTCATCCAGAGGCATAATAGCAGCTTATAAAAAAATGATAAATATAGAGATTTTTGGAGATAAAGATTTTGCAAAAAGCCTCAAGAGAAGCTACTATTGATATGATTTGTGATATTAATTCTGTTTTATAAGGAGAACTTATGCTTAGTCCTAGCACAAATGATACTGTATACATATAATATCCAAAAGTAAAAAGATAAAAAGAGATGAAGCTAAAAAGCTCATAAATGAAGGTTTTTCTCTGGAAAAAGGAAACTTAAGTAAAGAATATTTGTTATCTATGAAAGCTAAGTACATAGACTTGGCTAAAACCAGAGGCTGTACCTGAACTTACAAAAAGCGATAGATGATTATATAAGTAGCCTATAGATACTTAGAAAGGAAAATGATATGGAAAGATATAAACAGGAATTTATTGAATTCATGATAGATTGTGAAGTTCTAAAATTTGAGATTTTGTAACTAAAAGTGGAAGAAGAACACCATTTTTGTAAACACCGTTTTATAGAACAGGTTCCCAACTGGCTAAATTAGGCGAATATTACTCAAATGCTATTAAAGATAATTTTGGGACAGATTTTGATATTTTATTTGGACCGGCATATAAAAGGTATACCTCTTAGTACAGCTACAACCATAGAGTTTTGCCAGACTTACGGAAAAGATATTAGATATTGTTCAAATAGAAAAAGAAGTAAAAGACCATGGAGATACAGGAATATTACTTGGAAGTCCAATAAAAGACGGAGATAAGGTGCTTATAATAGAAGATGTTACAACAGCAGGAACATCTATAGAAGAAACATATCCTATCATAAAAGCTCAAGCAAATGCAGATATACTTGGTCTTATAGTAAGTGTGGACAGATGTGAAAGGGGCCAAGGTACTAAATCCGCTCTTACAGAAATTAGCGAAAAGTACGGAATGAAAAACTTGTGCTATAGTTACTATGAAAGAAGTAGTAGAGCATCTTTATAATAAAGAATATAAGGGTAGGGTTATTATAGATGATACTATAAAAAAATCTTATAGATAAAATATTATGAGGAAATATGAGTGTAAAAATAAGGGGTTATGATGGAAAGAGTTTATAAGACTATGAGAAATATAGGAGCTGCTAATATTGCTATAGGTGTAGTTCTTATAGTTTTAGGTCTTGCAACAGGAATACTTAGTATAATTGCAGGGGGAAAACTCCTTGCAAGAAAAGGATGACTTGTCTTTTTAAGTAGAGAAATGAATCAAATTAGAAGAAGAAATAAAATTATAGGTATGCTTTTTATTTATAATATATCTTATTCTACTTAGTTATTTCTTATTTTTGCAGAATCTTTTGGAAGAGATACCTCTAATAGTTTACATAGTTACAATCTTGAATTATTTAAAGAAATAAGACGTTTTTATATTTATAGACAAAAATTGGGAATGAGTGCTTTTCTAATAAATATTTTTGGAAAATATATTGGCTTTTCTACCTTTTGGTTTTTAGACCTATAATAGGAAGAAGGAGACATAGTTTTTATAAGAACCTTAATTCAAGGATTTTTGTTTAGCCTTATTATAGAAATTATACAAATTTCTTTGAATGTAGAGTAGTTTTGATGTGGATGATATTTTTCTTAATACATTAGGGGTTGTATTGTTGGATACGTATTGTTTGTTTTTATTTTTATATGATTTGTGATAAAAAGAGGTAGAGATGCTTAATTTCTCACAGAAATACTACAGATGAAAACTCTATATTGGATGATATAAGATTTAGGCCTAGGGATATAGAGGATAAGTTTAAAATAACGAGATAAAAAGAAGGTACGAGAGTAAATTATTTACGAATTTTACATGCCAAGAGTGCAAAAATAGCTCTCGCTTTTTCTATCTTCTCTTTACTATTATCATATGTAGCAATAAGAATAACTATATTTTTAAAGGGAAATCCTGAATTATATATATCAGCTATAGTTTTTCGGCTATAGCTTTTGCTGTATATTCTTTGTATTTTGTATACAAAGGTTTTAAAAGAGAAAAATAGAAAATATATATTAAATTATATAAGCTTATTGCTTTCGGGTACAGAGCTTATACTATGGATAATAATAATGATAGTAGGTATAAGATAATGGAAAATGAAAGATTAGTTCTTGCTTTAAATCGTATAAGAGAAATACCTTTTGATGATAGAAGAACATATATATACAGAATATTTTAATGAACTTAGCACCTTTATAAATATGGTTTTGAAATATATGAGATATATAAAGGTGAAGAGTTTTAAAAATATGGATTTAGAAGCTCTTTTTGATTTACAGGAGGAGCTGTATGCTAATATTATAGGAAAAGATTATGAAACTAGTATATATAATCCGACTTATTTAGCAGAAGATAAAAATGTCTAGAGTTTTTGGCTGCATTGGCATTGGAAGTAAGAAGTATAATAAAACTTTTATTTGATGAAAAATATGAAACTATTTGTACCGTTTTAGAATTATTTCTGGAAGTATATGGTATGTTTGATACGGAAGAAGTTAGTGTTAAAAGGTGTGGGAAGAAGTTATTTACTATTATGCCTTTGACTATCTTGATGTAAGTGTAGAAAATAGGCTTAGAGAAACTTTTACTCCTGAATATACTCTTTTTAAAGATATAATTTTTAAATGAGGACTTATCAGATTTAAGATACTTATTTAAGTTTGGAGATTATGTAAGTAAATCAGCTTTGGAAAACAGCCACTTATTTGAATTCTTTAGATGAAGAAATTATAGATAAGATGGCTTTTACATATACAAATGGTTTCAAAGCAAGGTTTCATAGCTGCAAGGAAAGATTTATCCAAGAAGAAATATGTAAATATAGTTTATGAACTTGGTTTTGAAAGAGTAGTAAAAAGGCTGTAGAATATTTTAGAGAAATGGGCTTAGAGCCTATACTTGCCAGAGGACCTTTTAGAATAGTAGATAAAGCTGTAAATAGAAATTATGGTTGTGGATTATCTTCATTCAACAGACAATTGGATTATGATCATAGATTTGATAATGCTATTTTTATAGAAAAGCTTATACAGATAGAAGACTTTCAGAACAAAAGCTTGCTTATGAGAAGTTAAAAGATGAACTTAGATTATATGCAGGTATAGCTTTAATGGAAGTTTTTGGTGAAGAAACTTTTGAGCCAAAGAATAAGGAAGAGGCATATAGTTATGATGAGAAGCAAAAACAATTACAACAAAAGTTTCTCGGTTTCAACTATGAATCTTAGGAATGAGTATCTTCCAAGTGATGAGAGCTCTTTTACAATTATAGCTTGGCCTATACCTGAAATAGCAAGGACAGAGGAAGAGTATAAAGCTTTATTTTTGATGATATAATAAAAGTTAATACCCTTTGATTATAATTTATATCAAAATATACAGCAAAAAGCTTATAGATGCCCTTGATAAAAGCTGAATATGTTTTTGTTGAAGGTGCAAATGGTAATACAACAAATATGCAAATCAAGTTACATGACTTAAAGGATCCTAGTAAGGAAACAAATTTTGAAAATTGTGTAGCAGACGTAAATATACCTGTAGGAGAAGTATTTACTTCGCCTGTCTTTAACAGGAACTAGGGGAAAAATTACACGTTAAAGATGTATTTTTGTGGGATATAGCATTTAAAGATTTAACTCTGGAATTTGAAAATGGAATGATTACAAGTTATATATGTAAGAATTTTGAATCCGAAGAAGAAAATAAAAAACTTATAGAAGATACCTTGTTAAAAGGGCATAGTAGCTTACCTCTTGGAGAATTTGCAATAGGAACAAATACAGTAGCTTATGCAGTAGGGTCGCAAGAGAGGTATAACAGAAAAATTGCCTATTCTCATAGCTGAAAACAGGTCCTCATTTTGCTATAGGTGATACTTGTTATAGTTATGAAGAAGATGTAATGACTTATAATCCTGATGGTAAGGCTATAATAGCTAGAGAAAAATGAATGTTCAGCTCTTAGAAAGAAAGATCCTCATAAGGCATATTTTTCTTGTCATACAGATATAACAATACCTTATCATGAGCTTGGAGATATATGCTCTTACTAAGGAAGGTGAGAAAATATATATAATAAAAGAAGGTAGATTTTTCTATTGAGGGTAGTGAGGAACTTAACAAAAGCTTTTAGATGAATAGAGGTAAACTATGAAATTTTTATTCTTATGAATATTTGCTAAGAAGAAATATTACTATAGGTCGTATTCAGTTTATTGCGATGGCTATAATATTTGTATTTTTTGATATTTAGTTTGCTTAGATATTATAAAAATAAAAGAGATACTAAGTATAGAGAATTGGCTCTCATAGCTTTGTTTTGTATAATATTTCTTGGTTTATTACAATTAAATAGAGTTATAGAATTGCAAAATACTGATAGCAATATCAGGCAGTATTACATTCTGTGCAAAAGTATAGCCAAGGGACTAAAGGTACAGAGAAAAAGAAATTTATATAAATACTACGCAGATGAGAGGAGAACCTCTTATTTGTGTAGATGATACTATTACAGAGTTATTACCGTAAATGATAATAATTATGTATTAGAGCCTATAGAGCTTATAGGTTCTAATATAGAGCTTATAGAGGAGTAGTTATGCCTAATTTTTTATATTGATGTAGCAATCAAGTTATTGATAGGATTATTATCCTTGGCTTTTAGTTATAAATATAAGTGGGAAGGAATTTAGCACCGACATCTGCAAGTGATCAAATACAAAATTATGTACTCGGTGGTATTATAGGTGGACCTATATATAATAGTTCTATATCTGTTTTTACGATATAGTCTTATCTTACTTATCTGGTGTATTTTGATTTTTAACTCTAAAAATGGATAAAAACTAATAATATGTTATTTAAGAAACTTTTTAGATGGTGGACCTATTCTTATAGTAAATCAAGGTAAGCTTTTTGGTAGAAAATTGTAGAAAGGCAGGTCTAACAGCCCACGATGTAGCTTTTAAACTAAGAGCTAATAATATTTATTATATTGATGAGGTAAAGAGAGCCATTTTGGAGCAAAATGGACAATTTATTATTGTTAAATATGGAGAGCAAAATCCTAAGTTTCCACTTATTACAGATGGTCAATTACAATATGATGTTCTTGATATTATAGGTAAAGATGAGAACTGGATAATGGAAATTCTTAATAAAAAGGATTTAAGGGAACTTCGAAGTTTTTTTAGCAGAATATAGAGAGGTGAGTTACTTGTAGTAGGCTATTAGGGTAGCATCGCTTAATAAAAGCCGTATTTACAGTAGTAAGATACGGCTTTTAAATATATTTTTAGTAAATGTTAAGACTAGCTTTGCATACAATAGTAAGATTATCGTCTAAATCTTATTTTAGTTTTTATCTAATTTGAAAATTTCTTTTCTAATTTCTTTTTGTTTATATCTTTTTCCAATAAAAGACTAAAGAGGATTTATCAATAGTATCGCAGCTTAGAATGGAGTATTTATTATCTACCAGGTCAAACTTTAGGCCTATACTACCTATCATAAATGCACCTTTAGCCTAATAATATTTCCGTAAAAACCCTCTAATAATATCTTCCAATAAATAAACAAATTCGCTAGGATTAAACATAGAAACATTCTCTAATATAATACTATCAAAATTGGTACTTATTTCATCAGTTTCCTTTATTAGAAATTTCAGTCTAACAATTTTAGTAAAACATTATCCCACCAAGACTTAGGCATAGAAGTATAATGTTCTGATACTATAGAAGCATCAGGATTTATGGCTTTTTATTTGTTCTACAGTAGATAATCTTTGCTCATAACCCGGACTTTTTCCATTTTTAGAGATAAGCACTTGTCCGCTAGAACTGATTTGATCATCATAAATCTCGCCAAATTCCTGTCTATATCTATGTATACTTTCTCCATCTACTATGGTAATAGGAGATAGTATTTGTATTCTTTCATATTCAACTTTTTGATATGAGAGATAACATTGCTAAGCATACCTACAACGGTAGGCTCAATTATTAAATATTCAGGATTTATAGTATTTGCAATAGTAAGAATAGAGGCTGCAAAGTCTCCTTTTTAGAACAACAAATACAGCCACTGGACATTTCCATATATTATCACTACCCATACCGGCTTCTTTTAATAAATCTCCATCTATACCAAGAGCACCATATTCGTTTTCCAATATAACAAATTTCTTACCTGTTCTAGAGGCTAATTCTTTAATAAAGGTAGTTTTTTCCTGCACCCTAAAAATCCGGATACTACAAGAACTTTCATTAATCCTTTATTTTGATAACCGGTTTAATAAGATCAGCTGGTTTTTCTTTCATAAGGAAGAGAGCTTTTTCTACATTTTCCCAACCTTCAAATACATGAGAGCCAAGAAGTGATAAATCAAGCTTACCGCACTAACTAAAGCGGCCAATTTTTCCATACTGAAGTCTACCACCAGGCATAAGACCACCGTTAATTTGTTTATGTCCCATACCCTACACCCCATTCAAGACGAGGGATATCTATATATCTCCGGAACCAAGATAGTTTACATTACCGATCTTTCCACCCGGTTTTAAACACTTAACACAAGTAGAGAAAGTATCAACTTCACCACCTGCTATTATAACTTTATCAACACCTTTTCCATCAGTCATAGCAAGAACTTGCTCATGGATAGGACCATTTTTATAGTTTACAAAATCAGTAGCACCATATTTTTTTAGCAGCCTCTATACAATTAGGTCTGGTACCTACAGCTATAATTCTAGCTGCACCACGAAGATTTGCACCTGCAACAGACATAAGACCAACAGGACCCTATACCTACAACTAAGACTGTGTCACCATATTGAACATCAGCAAGCTCAGCGCCGTGGAAACCTGTAGGAACCATATCACTTAACATACAAGCATCTACTGTATTTATATTGTCAGGAAGATGAGCAAGGTTACCATCAGCATCATTTACATGGAAGTATTCAGAGAACACACCATCTTTGAAGTTTGAGAATTTCCATCCTGATAGCATACCGCCTGAGTGCATAGAATAGCCGGCTTGTGCTTCTAATGAGTTCCAATCAGGAGTAATAGCAGGAACTAAAACTCTATCTCCCGGTTTGAAATCTTTTACAAGTTCTCCAACCTCTACAACTTCAGCACAACCTTCATGACCAAGTATCATATTATGTCTTTCTCCTATAGCACCCTCCCAGAGAGTATGTACATCGGAAGTACATATAGCTAGAGCGAGAGGGGTACAAATAGCATCCATAGGACCGCATTTTGGTCTCTCTTTCTCTATCCAACCGGATTCACCGATTTTTAACATTGCATAACCTTTCATTTAGAAATTCCTCCTTAATTTTGAATAATACTAAGATTTCATCTCTTAGAATTGATATTATTTTTAACATATATTGGTAAAAAAATACAAATAGATTTAATTGATAGAAAGCTTATAAATAGATAAAATATATAAGATAAAAATAAAATTGTATAAATCTTACAATAAAAAGAAAGATTATGTTATATAAATGTACAAAATAAAAGAAGATTTTGTTTGTTAAAAATAAATATTCTCGTGATTTTTGCACAAGATAATATAATCTTTCTTTAGAAAAAGATATACTATTCTAAATCGTCAAAATTAAAAGCTGCAGCTTTTGTATAGTTAGTAACTTTTTGCTTCAAAGAAATCTGTCTTAGTATTATTAAGATTAGAGAAACCTTCTATCCAAGGCATAGGGTTAGTTGTAATTTCAGGATAAAGAGGATTTAAACCTATAGCTTGTAATCTTAAATTAGATAAATATTTAATATATTGGTCTATAAGGTGATTATTGATGCCCATTATCTCATCATTAGTTACATATTGTCCCCAAGAAATTTCATTTTCAACACCTTGTTTCATCATATCTCTTAGTTTTTCTTCTGTATCTTTGTTGAATAGTTCAGGCTCTTCATTTCTCAGTTCTTTTTAATATATTTTTGGAAGAGTATAAGGTGAGTTACCTCATCTCTATTTATATATTTAAAAATGGTACTGGTTGCTGTCATTTTTCCTTGTCTTGCTAAAGTATAGAAAAAGCAAAACCGAATAAAAATATATACCTTCCAGTATATAATTAGCCATAATAGTAGTGAGGAAATTTTTCCTTTGTAGGTTCATCGCTAAATCTCTGATATTTATCAGCTATAAATCTATTTCTTTCTAATAAGTTTTTATCCTCTCCATTCATCATAAATCTTATCTCTTGTGATAGGATTTGTAACAGTATCCAGTATATAAGAATAACTTTGAGCATGTATTTCTTCTTGAAAGCTTGTATATTGAGTAAAGAAGAAACTTCTGCAGCAGTTATATATCTTGAAAGACCGGGTAAGTTCTCGCATTGTATAGAATCAAGGAAATTCAAGAAAGAAATTATCTTATCAAAAGCATTTCTTTCTCCACTTGTAAGGTAAGGAAATTGCTTTATATCTTCATTTAAAGATATTTCTTCAGGTATCCAAAAGTTATTTAACATAGTTCTATATAAAACATTTGCCCAGTCATATTTAATACGATTCCATTCTCTAAGATTGGTAGTGTTACCACCAATCATAGAAAAGTTCCTCTATCTCCAAATTCATTAAATATTTTTCTTATCCATTTTTCCTCCTAGCTGGAACAACTTGTACATTCATCCATTTCTAATGATTTATTTCTAACATAGTAAATAGTTTTTAGTCCATTTTCCCAAGCGGCTATATATAAGTCAAGTATTTCTTTAGCACTCATTTCAGGAGTGATATAAAGATTAAAAGATTGGGCTTGGTCTATATGTCTTTGACGTATACCACAGGCTTTTTATTGACCACTGTTGGTTTATAGTATGTGCCTCTTTATAATACTCAGAAATTTTCAGCTGATAAATCAGGTGCAGTTTTAGGTGTAAAATTACCTTGCTTTTTCTTCAATGAAGAATTTTTGAATATAGGATCTATTCCGGCAGTAGTATTTGCTATATTACTTGTACTTCGGTAGAGCTATAGCCATTAAGTAGGCATTACGCATACCATATTTATGTACATCAGCAGCTAAAGTTTTGAATCTGGCACTAGTGTAATTACGTTTTTCAAAAATAAGCACCACTTTGCCAATCACTACCTGAAAATGCTTTATAACTGCCTTTTTTCCCTAGCTAATTCCATAGATGCCTTGATAGCATAGTAAGCTATATCTTCAAAGAGTGCATCAGCCTCTATCAAATGTTCTTTACTTTCCCACTGAATATGATTATTAACTAAATAATGATGGTAACCACTTGTTCCAAGTCCTATAGCTCTATATTTATCAGCTGTAATTCTTGCTTCGGAACAGGGAATTGATTTAAGGTAACAACATTATCCAACATTCTTACTTGTAAAAGGTACAATCTCAGCTAATTCATCACGAGTTATTCTACCAAGATTTATTGAGTTTAGATTACAGGTTACCATATCTCCTGCGTGAGTTTTTGTAATTACACTGGAATTTTCACCATCATATACAAGTTCTTCGCCTAAGTAATTTAGTTTCAGACATATTTTGTGCTATTTCGTGGCAAAGATTAGAAGCATAAATCATACCGGTATGTGGATTTTGGATTAAATTTATTTACGGTATCTCTAAAGAATATAAATGGAGTTCGGTTTCTACAGCACTCTTCATTATACGTTTCATAATTTCCAGTGCACTAACAATAGTAGGCTCTAAATCCTTATTAGCTTCACATTCCAGATATCTTTTTGTAAATTCTTTATTATCGTCAGTATCATAGTAGTCTTCTAGGCTATAGCCCATTACTTCTTCTACTCTATGTGGATCAAATAAAGCCCAAAGTACCTCTAGAAATTAATCTTTCCATAAAAAGGTTGGGAATACTGATAGAAGGAAAAGATATCGTGTGCCTTACGTCTGTCATCTCCATTATTTGTTCTTAAATCTATAAATTCATATAAGTCCTTGTGCCATATATCAAGTGTAACTGTAGCCCCACCTTTTCTTTTTACCCTAATTGGTCCACAGCAACGGCTGTATCATTATAAAGTCTAACCCAAGGAACTACACCACCACTGGCATTCTTATATCCACGAATATCGGAATTCAAAACTACGGATTTTACGGTATATATACCTAAAGCACCACCATGCTTTTGAAACTCTTGAAAATTTTGAGTTTACATCATATATCGACCAAAGATTATCACCTACGCTGGATATGAAGCAAGAACTTAGTTGATAAAAGCTAGTTCCTGCATTTGCGAGAGTAGGAGTAGCTACAGTCATCTTTAAGTTACTTAATATATCATAGAATTTTTGGCATAATAAACTTTCTTATCACCCCTCAGGTATAGCAAGATGCATGGCTATAATCATAAAACGCTCTTGTGGTAATTCATAGACTTCTCTATTGAAACCACGAACCAAGTATCTATCGGCTAAAAGTTTAATTCCTTCATAGTTGAATAAATAATCTCTATCGGGATTTATATTTTTTTCTAATTCAAGTAAATTATCTTTTGAGTAATTCTCTTTTATATAAGAGCCATAAGACTTCTTATCACTTAAAATATCTACCAGTTCAACAAAGCTACCATAGCCGAAACTATGATATTTCCTGTTAATAGCGGCCTCTTTATATATATCAAAAAGAAATAGTCTGGCGGCTACATATTGCCAATTTATATTTAAAGTAGAAGGATCAAAGTTTTTTTCCCTGTCTCCACCTATAACTTTCTCTATAGCTGTACGAACTAGAGTTTGTTGTATTTCTTTTGGTTGTCATATTATTTTTGAACTGTATTTTACAATCAAGTTCGAGTTCTACCGGATCACAACCGCTTAAATCTTTTACAAGCAAAGCAATCATACGCTTAGTTTTTCTACGCTGAGAGGTTCAAAACGACCGTCTCTTTTGATCATTATTTCCATTGCGTTTCCCTTTGTTTAATCAGAAACATATAATACACTAAAAACTGTGTTTGAGCAAGAGGAAAAACACTAGATATAGTAATTTAATATTTGTTAGATATATTAATAAAAATTATTATAAAATATACTATAAAAATAGTGTTAGATTGTATTATAATTTCTAAAGCTCAATAAAAATATAATTATATTAACTTATATTTTATTGAGTAAATTTTATAAAAGAGGTAAAAATGATATTTTTAATTATAATAAATGTTCAACCTGTATAAAAGCCAGAAAATTTCTTGAGGTTTCTAATATAGATTTTTATATCTAAAGATGCAAAATTAGATAAAACCAAGTAAGGAAGATATAAAATCTTGGTATGAAAAAAATCAGGTCTTGATATAAAAATTTTTAATACTAGTGGTAACGTATATAAAGAATTAGGTTTAAAGGATAAACTTGCTGATATGAGTTTAGAAGATAAGCTTTTCTTTTGTTGGTTAGTGATGGTATGTTAGTTAAAAGACCCATATTAGTTATGGAAGATAGGGTATTGCTTGGCTTTAAGGAAAAGAGTGGGAAGAAGCTCTTTCGTAAACTAAAAAAACCTTTCCGTCTGAGTATACCGGTTTAAACAAATATTAGGTCAGTATATTCGGATGGAAAGGTTTTTATTTATATACAAGTATAAAAAAAGATCAAAATTATAATATTTCAATTTGGCAAGATTCCATTACATTATGGGCCGCTTCATGTTTTTTCCTTAGTAGAACCGGCACAAGCTTTTACTTATAACGCAGATGTGAGATTCGGAAAAAGTTTTTTTAAAAAGAAGAGCATTTGAAACAACACAAATATCTGTGCAAAGTCCAAGTAAATTAATATTTAGATATTTATTATTCTTACTTTTTAGATAGTTTACTAAGTCTAAAGATGAAAAACTGATCTTTTTCAAAGATTTTAGTATCATCTTTAACAAATTTTTAAGACTTGTATTTAGAGAATGTCCTAAAGCATTCTTCCTACAATGAATTATAGGTAAATGCTTACCTTCATTAGTATTTAGGTAGTTTTCATCATGAGTATCAAGAGTAAAAATAATCTCACCCTCAAAATGTTCTATAAAATCATTTGCATTTTTCAAGAATATTTAAAGGCTTCGGTACTGAGGCTACCATCTATGAAATCATTTTGCATATCAATAACAATTAAGATATTATCCAGCATAAGTCCCCCATATTTTTAAATAAGATATTTTTTTAGGATTATAGATAATAGCTGAGTAAATAAAAGCAAAGTTTTTATTTACTGATTGACTAGAACCGAACAAATGCTATAATCTTTTTTATAAAGTAAGATGATTTGGGAGAAAAATTATGAAATATATGTTTGCTAGTGATGTACATGGAAGTGCATACTATGCTAAAAAAATTAGTAGAAAAGTTTAATGAAATAGAAGCTGATAGACTAATCTTGTGTGGAGATTTATTATATCATGGTCCTAGAAATGATTTACCAAGAGATTATAATCCCTAAGGAAGTTATCCCGCTATTTAATAGTATAAAGGATAAAAATATATGCAGTAAGGGAAATTGTGATAGTGAAGTTGATCAAATGGTACTGGAATTTCCTATATTATCAGATTATACAATTTTTAGTATTGAATGGAATTAATTTTTATTTAACACATGGACATTTGCATTCACCTGAGAATTTGCCTGCACTAAAAGGTGATGCTTTTTATTTTTGGTCATATACATTTACCTATAGCAGAGAAAAAAGGATGATATATATATTAAATCCCGGTTCTACATCTATACCAAAAAGGTGGAAATCCTAATTCATACGCTATTTTAGAAGATAGAAATTTTAAGGTTATTTCATTTGATGGAGAAGTTTTTAAGGGAGATAGATATTGAATAAAATATATGAATTATATGCACCTTGTCATTTTGGTATGGAAGCAGTATTAAAAAGAGAAATAATAGACTTGGGATATGAAATTACCAGAGTAGAAGATGGAAGAGTCTATTTTGAAGGAGATGCACAGGCTATAGCCAGAGCAAATATTTGGCTCAGAACTAGAGAAAGAATTATGATTTTAGTAGCACAATTTAAAGCTACTACATATGAAGAACTTTTCCAAGGTATAAAAAGATAGAATGGCAAGAGTATTTACCGGCTGATGCAAAATTTTGGGTAAAAAGCAAACTCTATAAAAAGTAAAATTATTTTCTCCATCAGATATACAATCAATAGTAAAAAGCCATGGTAGAAAAATGAAATTGGCTTTATAAGAAAAATATTTTTAAAGAAGATGGTGCCGCTTATCCGCTAAGAATTAGTATAAATAAAGATATAGTTACAGTAGGCTTGGATACAAGTGGAGATTCTTTACATAAAAGAGGATATAGAAAGATGACTGCTAAGGCACCTATCACAGAGACTTTGGCGGCTGCACTTATTATGCTTACACCATGGAAAAAGATAGAATATTAGTAGATCCATTTTGTGGTTCCGGAACTTTTCTTATAGAGGCGGCTATGCTTGCGTTAAAATATAGCACCCGGAAGAAATAGAGAGTTTGAAGCTATGAGTTGGGAGAATATTATACCTAAGAAAATATGGTATGGAAGCTTTTGATGAAGCTTTTGATGAGGAAGAAAGTGAAGATGTAAACTTACAATTGCAAGGTTATGATATAGATGGAGATGTTATAAAAAGCTGCTAAGCAAAATGCTATAGATGCGGAGTGGAAGAATATATACATTTTCAAAAAGAAGTGTTTCAGAGCTTTCAAATCCTAAAAAGTATGGTTTTTATTATAACTAATCCTCCTATGGAGAAAGACTTGAAGAAAAAGAAAATCTACCGGCTTTATATAAGACTATAGGGGAAAGATTTATGAATTTGGATTCTTGGTCTATGTTTATGATAACAGCTTTTGAGGACGCACCCTAACTATATAGGTAGAAAAGCAGATAAAAAAATAGAAAAGATATATAACGGTATGATGAAAAACTTATGTATATTCTTTTTATGGGTGCAAAACCACCAAAGAGGAAAAAAAGATGAATAAGATTATATTTGCTATGGAAATGAGAATAAATTAAAAAGAAATTCGACAAATAATGCAAGATATGGATGTAGAAATTATATCTATGAAAGAAGCTGGTATAAATATAGAGATAGAGGAAAACAGGAACTACTTTTTAGAAAATTCATATTTAAAAGCTAAAACTATTTGGGATATTACAGGTGGAATTGTTATGGCTGATGATTCCGGTCTTGTTGTAGATTATTTAAATGGAGAACCGGGTTTATATTCAGCAAGATATATGGGAGAAAATACATCTTATGATATAAAAATGCAAATATATTGGAGAGAATGAAAGCTGCAAAGGTAATGAAAGAAGTGCAAAGATTTGTAGCCTCTATAGTGTGTATTTTGCCAAATGGTAAAAAGAACTTTCCGTAGTAGAAACCATGGAGGGATTATAGCAGATAAAGTAGCAGGGGAAAATGGTTTTGGATATGATCCTATTTTATATTTACCTGATTATGCTTGTACTAGTGCGGAACTAAGTGATAATGAAAAAGAATAAGATAAGTCATAGGGGAAAAGCTTTTAAGACTTATGAGGGAGAAACTAAAAATGAAAAATCTTAGTTGTTAGTGATACTCATAGAGAAGAGGAGAATTTAGCTATAGCTTTAGAGAGAGAAGAAGATATAGATATGCTTCTTCATGCCGGAGATATTGAAGGAAGTGAAACTAAGATAGAGCTTATGTCAATGACCGATTAGTATTATGGTTAGAAATAATGACTTCTTTTCCCATTTAGATGATGAAGAAGAAGTTTATATAGGTGACTATAGATTCTTTTAACCCATGGTCATTTTTATAGATGTTAGTTTAGGAGTTGAAAGACTTAGAGCAGAAGCAAAATCCAGAGGCTTTAATATGGCAATCTTTGGTCATACGCATAGACCTTTTTATGAAAATGAAGATGGACTTATCTTATTAAATCCGGGAAGTCTATCTTATCCTAGACAGGAAGGTAAAAGAGCCAGCTATGCTATTATGAATATAGATGATGATGGCGGAGAAGCAGAAATAGAGATAAAATATATATAAGGTGTAAACTTGTATTTTAACAAATATGCCTTGTTAAAAATACAAAGTTTTATTTGTTAAAAAACTTTGTGTGTAGTAGTATATGATAGCCTAAATTATTAGTGTATTCAATTTAGGAGGAAGTATATATATACAAGGTGGGGCAGCTATAAAAGAAAAAGTTAATAAGGCTTAGAGAATCGAAAGGACTTATGCAAAAAGGAGCTTGCTAGAGAATTAAATTTAACACAGCGTATATTCAGCCCTATGAACGAGGTGAGCTCAAGTCCGTCTTTAGATATTATCTCATCTTTAGCAGATTTCTATGATGTGAATACTGACTATCTTTTATGGGATGATGATATACTGAAAGATAATAATATTTTATATTCATCTCTATCAGAGGCTATAAAAAGAAGTCTTAAAAAGATGAAAAGATAGACTTAGATTGGAAGAATTTGCAAGATATTTATTATATAGAAGAAAGAGTAGAGAGAAAAATAAATAAAAATAAATAAGAAAGTTAGAAAAAGTAGTAAAATACCGATTTTTTGTAGTTAGATTTTTAGATTTAAGTTCAAAAGATAGGTATTTTTATTTGTCTGTGGGGCTAAAAATTTTAAATACTATATTGACAAAAATATCAATATAGTATAATAAATTATGTTAAAAAATAACGATTAGTTTTTTGGAGGAGAATAATTATGGCTAGTAAAAACTTATTTGGTTGATAGTGTAGAAAAATTTAAGAAAGAAAATGGAAGAGTTAAGACAAGCTCAAGAAATATTTCTCAAAATACACACAAGAACAAGTAGATAAAATATTTCTATGCAGCGGCTATGGCAGCTAATAAGGCTCGTATACCTTGGCTAAGATGGCAGTGGAAGAAACAGGAATGGGTATTTTGAAGATAAGATAATAAAAATCATTATGCTGTTGAATATATCTATAATAAGTATAAAGATACAAAAACTTAGTGGAGTTTTGGAAGAAGATATGGCCTACGGTATTAAAAATAGCTGAACCTATAGGTGTGGTAGCAGCAGTTATTCCTACAACTAATCCTACTTCAACGGCGATATTTAAAACTTTAATATCATTAAAGACAAGAAATGCTATTATATAAGTCCTCATCCAAGAGCAAAAATTGTACTATAGAAGGGCAAAAAGGTAGTGCTTGAAGTTGCTGTAGCTGCTGGAGCACCAAAGGGTATTATTTCTTGATAGATGTTCCATCACTTGAACTTACAAATGAAGTTATGGCTACTGCGGATATAATACTTGCTACAGGAGGACCTGCCATGGTTAAGGCTGCGTATTCTTCTGGAAAGCCTGCACTTGGTGTAGGACCGGTAATGTACCTGTAATAATTGATGATACGGCAGATGTAAAAGTAGCGGTAAACTCTATCATAGTATCAAAGACTTTTGACAATGGTATGATTTGTGCTTCTGAGCAAGCTGTATGTGTACTTGATAAAATATATGATGATATTAAGAAAGAATTTATAGCTAGAGCTTGTTATTTCTTAAATAAAGATGAAACAGATAAACTTAGAAAAACTATACTTATAAATGGTGCCTGTAAATGCTAAGATAGTAGGTCAAAAGTGCTTATAAGATAGCTGAACTTGCAGGTGTGAAAGTGCCTAAAGAAACAAAGATACTTATAGGTGAGGTTAGCTCAGTTGATATATCAGAAGCCTTTGCACATGAAAAATTATCTCCGGTACTTGGAATGTATAGATGTAAAGATTTTGATGATGCTATAGCAAAAGCAGAGAAACTTATTGCTGATGGCGGATATGGACATACAGCTTCAATTTATATAAATACAACACAAAAAGAGAAATTGGAAAAATACGAGGCGGCAATGAAAAACTTGTCGTGCTTATAACACTCCATCTGCACATGGTGGTATAGGGAGATTTATATAACTTTAAGTTGGCTCCATCACTCACTTTAGGGTTGTGGTTCTTGGGGTGGAAAATTCCGTTTCAGAAAATGTAGGAGTTAAACATCTTATAAATATTAAGACAGTAGCGACAAGGAGAGAGAATATGCTTTGAGTTTAGAGCACCCAGTGAAAAGGTACTTCAAGCAAGGAAGTATGCCGGTAGCACTTGATGAACTTGGTCAAGTAATGCATAAAAAGAGAGCTTTTATTGTAACAGATAATTTCTTGTATAAAAATGGAAATACCAAAGCAATTACAGATAAATTAGACGAATTAGGTATTAAGCATACTTGCTTTTTATAGTGTAACACCTGATCCTACACTTCAGTGTGCTAGAGAAGGTGTAAAGCAAATGAGAGAGTTTGAGCCTGATGTAATTATAGCTTATGGTGGTGGTTCTCCTATGGATGCTGCTAAGATTATGTGGGTAATGTATGAACATCCGGATGTAAATTTTGAAGATATGGCTATGGACTTTATGGATATAAGAAAAAGAATTTATACTTTCCCTGAAATGGGTAAAAAATCTTATTTTGTAGCTATTCCAACATCTTCAGGTACAGGTTCAGAGGTTACACCGTTTGCGATTATCACGGATGCAGAACAGGTGTTAAGTGGCCTATAGCTGATTATCAGATATTACCTAATAGCTATAGTAGATGTGGATAATATGTTACACCAACCTAAGTCCTCTCGATAGTGCCAGCGGTATAGATGTATTCACACATGCCATAGAAGCTTATGTTTCTATGCTTGCAACAGAATATACACGAGGTTTATCATTAAAATCTATGAAACTTGTATTTGAATACTTACCATCAGCTTTATGAGAATGGAGACAAATGATCCAAAGGCGAGAGAAAAGATGTGCAGATGCTTCTTGTATGGCAGGTATGGCATTTGCAAATGCTTTCCTTGGTATAAATCATTCATTAGCACATAGGTTAGGTGCTTTCATCATATAACCATCATGGTTGGGCAAACGCCTTTAGTCTCTAAGTTATGTTATAAGATATAATGCAGCAGAAGTTCCTACTAAAATGGGTACATTCTCACAATATGAGTACCCACAAGCTGAGACAAAGATATATGATGTTGCTCAGATTCTCAGGAGTACGGTAAAAATGACGATGAAGTATTTGAGAACTTTATCAAGAAAATAGAAGATTTAGGCTCTTATCGGTATTCCAAAGAGTATAAAAAGAATATGGAATAGATGAAAAGCTTTAGAAAGTTTAGATGAGATGAGCGAGCAAGCTTTTGATGACCAATGTACCGTGCAAACCCAAGATATCCATTGATAAGTGAATTAAAAACAAATCTACTTAGATGCATATTACGGAAAATAAAATTAATTTAGGGTTTATCATACTAGGAATGTAATATATAAAACTAGATGTATAAATTAATAAAATCTAGTATATACTTAGTATGATAACTCTATAAATACTATAAAAAGTAATATAAAGGAGATATTGTTATGGAACTCAAAAATATTATAGTAAAAGAGAGTATAAGACCGTATACGATTTGGGAGATAGAGTTGTAAAAGCATTTTAAACCAAGTCACGAAAGTCTGATGTCTTTAATGAGGCACTTAATAATGCAAGAGAGGAAACAGGTCGTAATATACCCTAGGTATTATCTGTAAGTAATATTGATGGTGGTCTTGCAATAGAATTAGAAAAAGAGAAGGAAAACTTTGATATTCTTATGAAAGAAAATCCAAGTAAGAAAGAGTATATTGAGAAGTTTGTAGCTATACAAATGGATGTACATTCAAGACGTTCACTATACTTACAAAGGTAAAAAGCTAAGTATGCTCAGAGTTATAGAGTCCTTAGATAGTATAAGTAAGTGATAGTAAATATGAGCTTATGATAAGACTTAACTGTATGAAAGACCATGTTAAAGTTTTGCATGGAGATTTTTAATCCCAGCAATATAATAATTGGAGAGGACGGTCTCTTATTCTGTGCTGGATTGGTCCCATGCTACACAAGGAAATGCTTCTAGTGATGCGGCTATGACTATTTATTATTGTCTTTTTGAAAATGAGGAAATAGCTGAAAAATATATGGAAGAATTTTGCAAACAATCAGGTATAAGCAGAAGACTTATAAATCTTGTTACCTATAGTTGCTGAGCAGTTAGACTTGCAAAAGCAAAAGAAGATGAAAAAGAAAATTAATGAGATGGATAGACGTATTTGATCTTTTGCGTAGAAAAATCTTAAGTGAAATCTATAATTCGGGATACCGGATTATGATTTCTTATTGTGGGAGATATGAGTTATGAAAAAGAACTTTATTAAAGCGTAAAAATTTAAAATTAGAGGTACAGTAAAAATAGGCAATTATATTTATCAAATTTAGATTTAATGGAAAAATATATAGCCTATTTATATTTTTATCAAAAATTTCAGGCTACTCAAATATATATGAGAGTAGTATAATAAACTTATTCAAATGATCTACTTTCTAAATAGCAGTCAAGATTTCGTTTTTACCAAAAGAATTTTATAAATAAGTAAAAGTTACTTTTGATAATTTAATATTATAGCCAATTTATATTTAAAATAATGAAAAGTATATTGAAAAATTATAAAAAGGTATATCTTTATAATCAGAATATTTATTTTATTAAAATATAGGATAAATAAGAGTAACTTGGATGTGATATGTTTAGAAACTGAAAATATAGTACCGAATGAGAAACTTGAATTTATACTAAATATTAACTTTATACGGATACACAAATTGAAAAGATAATATTATTTTTAATAAATTAAAGGAGAATAAAACTATGAGAAAAATAATATAATTAAAGTTATATGTGCTTTATCTTTGACCTTAACTTGCTTTCTTTCATCTAAAAGTTTTGCTTATCAATTTGCTCCTTGTGTTTCAAAGGCTCAGCTGAAATATTTAAAAAGACTTATACTAAAGCTCCAAAATCTTTAAAATCAGACCCTAAAAAGTATCCTTTAACAGGTAGAGTTGAATATGGCATAATTACAAAGGAACTCCCTAGACGCTTATGTAGCTGATGGAGGAGGCTTTATGGGAACAACAGCTGATGGACGCTTTTATGATACCAGAAAAAGAGCAAGTGATATGGCTATAGCTTATAATGAGTATTTGGGTCAGATAGCCATAGCCGAGAAGATGACAAATACATATTTTACTAGTGATGGAACACGTATAGAGATAGGAAATACTCCACCTGATATATATATGGACTCTTGCAGGGCTTTATGATGGGGGAGCTAAGTGAAAAGGCAAAGCAGGTAAGAGTTGTTATAGCAGACTTTTTAAATAGCTTTGATTTTAAAAATGCCGACGATAAGGAAAAGTTAGATAGAGTACTTAAGTTTACAAAGAGTAAATATAAAAATAGCGTTTCGGATGAAGAAATTATAAAAAATAATTTAGAACAGGTTGTCGGTAATGTATGGGGGCTTTGGATATATGGCAAAGCTGTTTGTTCAGGAGATATTGAAACCTTTGCAACTACTATGTAACTGTGTTGGACTTAACTCTATATGTGCTGTAGGTATAGGTCATGAGTGGGGGTATGCAGAAGTTGATGGCAAGTGGTATCGTATAGCAAACGAATTTTACTCCTTATATAGATGATGGAGCAAGTACAGATGAAGAATTATTTAATCATAAAAATACATTACATGGAGGGAATTAAAATAGTTAAAATAAAAGATATAGTAAGAGTATTACTACTTTTGTCAATACTCTTTTATATATATAAGCATAAAAAGAAGGAGAAGAGTATATGTGAAAAATTATTATCTAAAATTAAATATAAGTAAAAAGAGAGGATAAGTTATGAAAGAATTTAATATTAAAAGACTATTTGCAGGCTTTTTAGCCTTGTTAATGCTTTTTATGAATATTTTTACTAATGGAAATCTTCCTATGCAGCTAGTGGCAAGGTTGGATTTGGATATGAAAAAATATATGGAAAAGGTAAGGAAGTAGTTATACTTGGACACAAGAGGCACTACTTATTTAAGTGGAAGACAGGAAATACCTATACCTTTTGTATAGAAGAGGGCAACATATGGGTAGGGATGTAAAGTCTAGTGTAAATGAGTTTTCTATTACAGATGATAACATTCTCTACCTAGGTAGAGATAAGGAGATGTTTAGAAACTTAGCTCTTATAAGTTCTTGGGTAAAAGATAAGAGCAAGGGCTTAGCATTATCAGATGCAGACCATGCAGCCGCTCAGGTTGCTGTATGGATGGTAATGAGAAGCGATATAGAGGGAAGTATTTCTATAGCAAATCAAATAAGAGCAAATATAAGCGGTGATGTAGTGGCATCTACTACAAATTTATTAGAAGTATGTGGAGGAAGCTAAAAGAGGTATAAATCTAGGTAATGGCATATATACAAGTGAGGAAGAGGCAAAGGCAAACTCTATAAATATGGAATTAGTTGATGGAACATATAAGGCAAGCATAGATTTATCAAAGTATCCTGAGTTAAAAGGAGAAAGTGGGAAGCACTGCAAAATTTCATTTATGAGTATAGTGGCAATAACTCTAGTTATAAGCTATAAGGAGAGGGCAGTCCTAAGGGAGTATTGCAAACTGGAAGATGTTCCTATTAGCTTACAAAATAATATCAAATAGTGAAAAATTAATATCTATATACCTGATAAAGACCACAAAGACCAGGCACATGATTAGTGCTAGTGCAGATTTTAAACAAACTTTATATATCAATCTCGGTGGGACTACAGCACCTACTACAGAACACGGAGAGGTGGAAGTTGAGTTTATAAGCATAGTGAAACATTCAACTCTACCTACAACGTAGCTTTAGAAAAGTATGATCTATGAAACTAGAAAGCCCCTAGAGGAGTTAGCTGATGTGTTAGAAAGCTTTGATGAGAGTCAGCTTGGAGATGGAGAAAAACGCAACACTTAGTTCATCTAATATGACACCAAAGCCTAGTACATGGGCAGGTTTCAGAAAGTTTGAGAGGTACTTACAGACAGTGAGGGAAAAAGGCTAGTTTTAGTGATAAGAGATACTATGATTATGAAAAATCTATGTAGGGGCATCCGCAAATCGGAGTATCTCTTTAAAGTACCTGAAGCTAAAAGAAAAATGAGGATGGCACAAATACTGGAGAAGAGATAGCTGCAGTGAAGCTGAAAATGAAAGACTGAGAAAACAGTATGAAGCTATAGTAGAGCTTATGAAGAAAAAGGATATTTTCACGATGATGACATAGAGGTAGCAAAAAGCGGCTATGCTTTGAGGATAGAGATAGTGCTTATAATAGGTTTATAAACCCAAAATATAAGTATACTTTTAAGGAAACTATAGGCAGAGAGGGCTATATATCACATGGAAAGCATAATGATGATGAGCCTATAGAAGCAGAAACAAATTCATCAGAGGCGGGTGCAAATGCTATAGTGGAAAGTGTAAATGCAGATGAAGTAAGGTGCAAAATGCTTTTACTGATGAAATTGGAAGAGTTATAGGGAGTGAAAGCCCATTTACTACATCTAGTGAGGAAAGACCTCAGTATATAATAAAAACCTTTTCATTACTGATTGTTAGAAGAGCCGGGTTAATGCTAAAGGAAAGATCTATAAAAGAGGATACTAAACTGGGTATAGATGAAAAAGAAAATAAAACAGCCTAGATGAAGTAGCAACTCCATCCAGACCCAAATCTGATTACCCTAAATACTAAAGATAGCTTTTTAAGAAAAGTTTGGCGACCGACTTAGAAAAAGCTACGGACCTGATTCCGAAATAGTAGTAACAGATGACATTAATTTTAACACTTTTTAGTGAAGATAATAAAGAAAGTTTTTTACTTTTTGGTACAGATTCAGACGATGACGACGATTCAGATTCTAGCATCATCTGTAGACTTTTGAACTTCCGGAACCTGAAGAAGATGATGAGCTTCTATAGGTGCCGGAGATGATAGTAAGGTGGCACATATCTTTAGGTATATAACAACAGAACAGAGGGTGAAAATACATATAATAAAAGAGATATGGAGCTTTTTAATAAAGACAAGGAAAACTCTTATGGAAAAGTCCAAGGCGATGCAACACTTGAGGGAGCAGCTATGGTCTTTATGCGGCAAGCGATATAATACATCCTGGATGGAAAGACAGGAGTAGTTTATAAGGCAGGCGATTTAGTAGCCATAGCAAGTACAGATAAAAACGGTGATGCAAGCTTTTTAGCTTATACTAGAGAAAGTGAAACATCTCTTCAAAGGAAAAATAAGTATGGGACTTGGGTGGGTAGACCTTAATGCTAGGCTCATACTATGTAAAAGAAATGTCTAGAAGTGAGGGCTATGAATTATCAGTTAGTGGTAAAATCTCAAAAAGAAAGTAATAGAAATACAACTAAAAACGAAGCCGGATTTTTACTATCCGGAGAATTAAGGGCAGGGAATTTAAGTCACCCTATAGATGAACATGATGGAAGTACAATGATGTAGATATAGAATATTATAAAACAGAAAACGGTTTTAAGCTTATAGTAGACAGACTATCCTAAGGAACTAAGTTTTTTATAAGGTAAAATATAGAAGAAAAGATAGAAAAGGTAAAGTAAAAGATACTTACTTAGGCTACAAAGACAGATGCACTAGGTAAAGTGGTATAAAAAGCAGAGGGCGGAGAGTTAAAGTTTAAAGATGGAAAGCCTATAGAGTTAGTGGAGAAGAAAGTATAGTACCTGAGAGTGAAGTATTTACTCTAAAGCATAGATTAAAATCTTTTATCCTCAGTGGGAAGTGTAGAACTTAAAAGACAGTACAAAGTGGAAGAGGCAGTTGATACAGATTACCTAGAAGAAGAACTCAAATGCAGTTTTAAAAAGCTAGGCTATAAAGAACTTGATAAAGATACAGGAGCAGGTTCTCCTGGCTTAAACAAACTAGAAGCCGGACAAAAAGGAGCTGGGAGAAGTACTAAAAGAACTAGAAAAGCTGCTTTTATGATAGTGCCATAATTCACCCAGAGGCAGGAAAGCATGAGCAAACTATGTAGACATAAGGGACAAAGTGGTGTTTGATACTGGGTCTAAAAGTTTATATTAAAAGCCTTATAAAAGCAGAGGCATGATAATTCTCACATTGGCTTTCTTATGATAAAGACTACAGTTTTAGAAATTTTACTGCAGCATCACTCCTAAAAGAAGTTCTAGGAGAAGTAAAAACTTTGATGATATAGAAGATAAGATAAAACAGTTTATCAAAAGAAATACGAAAGATATGTAAAGGGCGAAACTTACTAGATGATAATGGAAAGCCTATAGCAGAAAAAGGAAATAAAGTATATTTATGCTGATGAAGAAATGCTAGCAGTGAAGGCCTAGAAGAGCTGACATAATGCCATTTATGATGAAAGTACAGGAACTTACACTCTAGATTTTGCAAATACTATAGACTGGTCTAATATTAGTGAAAAACAAGATTTAAGACTTAGATTACAAACTAAGGAAAAAGAGATAGAAGCAGATGGAAATCCTACTGTACTATTCTGATTATTTAACTAAGATAAAAGGTGCAGGAGTGAGTGCTATAGCTGACAGTTCCTAACTTAGATGAAGGTAGCTATAAAACATACTACACTAACTTATCCGGGACAAATACAGGTATTTTCCGATGCTAGCACTAAGGAATGAAAAGCTACAAGTATTAGAGAGAGTAATAAAGCAAACTATAAAAAGTAACTAAGTCGGTATCAAAGGTATCATATAATGAAAATAATACTTATAAGATAGACAAAGACCTTTTACAGTACTTTTGGTGGCTATAAAGAGGAACGGAAAAGAATTTATAAAAGGCTTTAAATTTAAACTTTACCTGGTTTCAGAGCTGGAAAAAGAAAATTTATTAGAGAAGAATGAAGATGGTAGTTATAACTATAAAAAGCTTTCTATGATGAGAGTAAGAAAGAGCAACTAAATAATCTTGCTATAAACTGGATAAGCCGACATGACGGAGACCTTACAACTATTACGGCAGAGCTTGAAACGGTAAAGAAGCTACTTTTTGAAGCTCTATAATGCTACCTTATGGAAGATATGTAATTGTAGAGCAAGCACTAGTGAGCTGAGTAACAAGCATTATGAACTAGACGGAGCAAAAGGAAATAGATTTGCCGTTTGTTCCTGAAATAGAAAATGGAAACTGCATGATGATATGGGTAAAGATTATATTTATAGAGCAAGTTACACTCGAAGAATTAGTAGAAAAGTTCCAGATAAGATTTAATGAAGAAAGTGAAGTAATAAAGGCACATAGTCATGATGTGAGATTTTGGAAATCTATCTCACGGACTAAAAAGATTTGTTTAAAAGAGCTTATACAAATACTACAGTGGGAGCAAGATATAAGTATGGGCAGAGTGGAAAATTTAGCTAATAAAGACAGTGTCTACTGATGAGTAATGAGTATGATGAGAATGGAAATATTATAGATTATGGAACTACAAAAAGAAAATGTTCCACAATGATAGGAAAAATCAGAGGCAGTTGATGGCAAGTATGCAAAAGTTTTTAGTTCACAGCGTCCTAGACCCAAGATATGGCGAAGTAATAAATGATAAGGGTGATATAGGAAATAGAGATAGTGGACTCGATAAGGATGGAAAACTTTAATTTTATAGCTTTAAAATCTCATTTTGAAAATACTTTTTTACTCTTTCAAAAGCTTAGAATAGAAAAATTAGACTTTGAAACGAGAAAATATCATACATGAGGAGCATTATTTAAGATATATGCAGCTAAGCGTGATGTAAGTGCAAGAGGTACATCTGACGTAAATGGAAGTGGAAGAGTTTTATTTGAAACTAAGGAGATAAAGGGAAGAAGAGAGGACTTAGAAGCTGAGGTGATGTAGATAATATTACTTATAATGAGATAGAAAAACCTATATAGGAAGTATAACTAGTCCATATATGATGAAAATGAGCAAATTTTTCTTAAAAATGAGTTTGGTAATGAAGTAGTATATTTAAGTCTTATTCAACAAAGGCAGAAGTCTTAAAAAGCTGATGGAAGTGTAGAAAACAAAATTTAGGATATATAGAAACCTTTACTCCACTAGGAGCCGGAGCGTATAGTGCTAGTAGAAGTAGATGCACCAAAGGGCTATCAAAAAGTCAAAAACCTATAGCTTGAAGTATACAAAGATGAAAACTAATTACTATGAAAATGGAGAAAGTAGTGCAAGAGTAAAAGCCGAAAGATTTCGGTATGTGAAGCTTTAACAAGCACTAAGGATACAGCAGTAGATGTAGCAAAAATTAAAGTAATGATAAGCCATCTATTGATGAGAATACATAAAGTAGAGGACGGAGATAATAAGATTGGTGATGTAAATGGACTTGATAAAATTAGCTAATGTAAATGATAAAGGAGACTTACTTACCCATATAGTGAAGGGAAGAAAAGAGTATCTAAAAGCCAGGGGTGATGTAGAAGATATAAAATTTAATGAAAAGAAAAAATCTACTATGGTACAGTAACAAAAGCTTTTGATAAGTGGAGCTGAAAAATCTGATAAAAGTAGATGAAAAAACAGCACTGGCAAGTGATAAAATGAAAGCTTTGTATGATAAGACTACAGGTGCTTATAGTGGCTATGCTATTCGTTTTGATAAGTATGTAGCTAATGCAACTATGACTTTATATGAGGGCTTAGAGTTAGACTAGGCTTTGGTAACTACAAAGGAGTAAGTGTAGAAAAAGAAAATGGAAAGACTGTTAAGATAGTAGCAAACTCACTTGCTACAGGAAATCATAGTGAAATAACAAAACTAGGTAAAGATACAACTCCTCCCTTCCTACCTATATATGATGAGGCAAAAACACGACAATGAAAGTGTAGAGTTATATTTTTATGATACATCTACTCTAAAAACAGAAATAGATAAAGGAGAGGTATGGGCTTTTAGATGATAAGGGAAATAGACTTAGCTATGTAGATTTAAGCTCAGGTTTAGCTTATACAAAGGATGATTATGGAAAAATTACTGCCTATAAGTCTAAGGACAATAAAAGATAGTTGCAAAGTCTATAGATATAGAAAGAGAAGCTGACGGTAGTGCTAAGATATATGAAAATCCCACTCAGTCAAAAGATGAAAAATAACTAGTTAAATATTATACAAATGGAAATATAAACTTATCAGAAGAAGTTTTTATTACTGATACAAGACCCCATACTATAAAAAGATTGCCATTTGTGCATATATCTTAGAAGAAAGCAGAGTTCCTTATGAAAGCGGTTACATAAAAGTAGCGGATAAAGGACTTTATACTAAGAGTGTCCGCGAAGTACAAGACTTTTACTTTCAAAAATGTATTTACAAAATTAAATATAGCTAAGATAGATATAAGTACAAAAAGAAATACCTGATGCTACTATAGACACTTTTTAGAGCAAATGAGTAGCTGATAATAGTAAAAAGGCTATCACCTTGAAAAAGTCGAAGTGTATACAAGCTGGATTAGTGGCTATGAGTATGATGATAGAGGAAATATAAAACTTGAAAATGAAAAAGCTATTAAGACAAGTAAGCCGCATTTTATAGACCATATACCGGGTAGGAGATTACATACTGGAAGAAAGTATGTTCCATATAAAGACGGTATGTAAAGAGCAAAGATGTAGAGATTGAAGTAAAAGAAATGGAAATGTTCAAACTGCTTTTATGGAAGATGATTATACGGCACTTGAGATTAAAAAGTATGATACAAAAACAAACAAAGTACTTGATAACTTGCATAGGGCTACACTTAGTTTATATAAGGCAAATGTAGATAAAAACGGAGAGCTTTATTATCAAAAAGACTATTGATAGTAGTGGAAAAGAAGAACTGCCAAGCTATGAAAAGTCTAATCTAATTGTTACTTGGAATACTGATGACGGAGCTAGTGTAGAAGCTAGTGGCAGAGTAATAAGTAACGAATACGGTGAAACTTATACAAAGTATGACTATAATAAGATAAAAATTAAAGATCAAACTAATGCTTATTACTATATAACTGAAAACGGTACTACCAGATTTGATTACTTTACCTGGGGAAAGTATGTGCTGGTTGAAGAGAATACACCTATAGGCTGGTGCTACAGCCAATGATATGTTACATAGATATAAAAGATATAGGTCTCTAGAAGTAGCTACTATGAAATGGAGATGTCTTTAGAGTAAATATTCATAAGCAAAATATGGGTAAAGTAGTTAGAAGATGCTACTTTTGGAAATATATAGCTGGGAAAAGATGGAGTAAAGAAGAAAAGCCTCTGTATAGCTTTTATAACAGGTAGCGACGGAGTGTATACAGAGGTTGATGCTAAAGAGGAAAAATACCGAAGGCTATGAGATAGGGCGACTTAAAACCACATTTAATAGAATATATACCACTTGGAAAAATATGTACTTGTGGAAAAGATTACACCTTTTGGCTTTATTAAAGCAGATGATATAGAGTTTGAAATAGTGGATACACTAATATTCAAAATGTATATATGAAAGATGAAATTCCAAAAGGTAGTTTAAATCTTATAAAATTTGATAGCGAAACTAAAACGCTAAAAAGGGCAAAAAGTTTAGCTATAAGAATAAGACAACAGGAGATAATAGAAGAGCTTGTGAAAAACTGATGAAAGTGGCAAAGCAGAAGCTAAAAAGGAAGTACCTATAGGCTATCTTGGAAATGACGGATATTTTAAATCTTATACCTATGAAGTAGCAGAAATAGATGCACCTGATGACTATATGCTAAATACTTTACCTCACGAGTTCATATATGAGTATAAAGACGAAAATGCTGTTAGCTTAACGTATTCTTATGATGCCTTAAACGACATAAATCAAGTAAAGATAAGTAAAATAGACCTCACATCAAAGAAAGAACTTGAGGGAGCAAAGCTAAAAGTATATGAAAAAGCTACGAAAAAATTAGTTGATGAGTGGGTATCTACTAAGGAAGTTCACTATATAAAAGGCTTAAAAGTAGGAAAGTACATCTTAGAAGAAATAGCTACACCTGAGCATGGAAACTATGCAAAGGCAGAAAATATAGAATTTGAGATAGTAAAAAATATGAGCAGTATTCCATTTGTAGAAATGTTTGATGATTCTAGTAAAGGTAGAAATTAAAAAGTAGATGGAAATACCGGACTAAATTTAGAGGAGCAAAGCTTAGCCTAAAAGATGAAAATGGAAAGGTACTATATGAGTGGGTATCCGTAAAGAAAACTACCAAATAAGTGGACTTAAAAGCGGGAAATTACTATATAAGGAAGCGGAAGCACCAAAGGGCTATGAAAAATCAAGTGATATGAAGATAGAAGTTAAAGATACTTTAGAAAACAAGAATTTATTTTTAATCAACTACAGATTTTTCTAGTGGCGGAGGTGGCAATCTACCAAATAGGAGATATATCACATTTAAAAAGACAGATGATAAAGGTATGCCGCTTGCAAATGTAGAATTTAGCTTTTATAAAGCAGATGGCAGTATACTTACACAAGCTAAAAAGTAATGAAAATGGTATCATAAAAATAGAAAGACCGACAAATGGAACTTATACATTTAAAGAAACTAAAGGATTAGATGGCTACTATAAAAATGATAAAACCTATATCTTAGAAGTGAGTGAAAGTGAGTAAAAGCAGACTTTGACATAGTAAATGTGGCATTTAAAGAAGTGGTAATACTTAAAAAGATTTAAAAACAGATAAACTGCTTTGCAGGAGCAAAGATAAAAAGTTACTACACCTAATAATGATACCTTAACACTTGTATCTGATGAAAATGGAGAATTTAGGTTTGTAGCAAAGAGTTAGGAGATTATATTTTAGAAGAAATAGAAGCACCAAAAGGCTATAAAAAGAGTGGTGCAAAAATACAGAGTAAATATAGGAGAAGATGGAAATATTACAGGAGATAGAGTTATTTATAATACTAATAGGAAAATAGGGAAAATAATATTTAGATACAAAAATCTTACAGGAAATCCAAAGACAGGAGATACTAATATTGAATTTTTCTATATCTTAGTATTAAGTCTATCTTTAGTTCTAAGCTGATTACTCTTAAAGCTTAGGAATAAAAGGAAGTTTATGATTTTAATTTTTAATGGCAGGTACTTTAATAAACATATCAGCAACAATACTTATGCAATAGATAATAAAAATTTTGAAACTGAAAGTCCAACAGAAATACCTAAGGTAGAAGATTCAGTAGTACAGTATTTTTAGAACTTACAGATGTTAATGCTAAAAATAAAACTTGAACCGATAAGAGAAAAATTATATTTTGAAAAATGACTATAAGACAGAAATAAAAGAATATGATAATAATTTGGAAGTAAGAAAGATAGGAGATAAGCTAAAAGAAAAATTTGATAAAGAAATTGATACAAAGGTAAAAATATAAGTTAGTATCTATAAAAATAAGTCCTTGGATCCGGAAATTATACACAAAAACTATAGAGCAGAAAAATTATATACAAAAATTTAGAAACTGATTTTGATATACCGAAAATTTTTAGATATGAAATTGATAAAAAGATTATGGTTTTGAGGAAAAAGAATTAAATGTAAATCTTATACTAAAAGATATAAAAAGAAGATTTTAATTGGGATGAGGACTTTAAGGCTGATATGTTGGTTTATGACTATGATGCAGATGAATTTTTATTAGGAAATTCTGTTATAGAAAAATAATATATTGCTTCTTACTAAAGAAAAATCAAATTATATTCTTAATAGTTTAAATTTAGATGAAAATTCATATAAAATTTTTAGGATTGGAGTGGAAAGGTAGAGAAAAAAATTATAGATTCAAGTCTTTGTAGAGAAGCTGTAGTTTATGGTAAAAACGTACCTGTAATATGGTGGCAAGGTATAGTTTAGATATAAACTTGGATAAAAAGCCAAAAAATATGAAAATGTAGCAAGCTACGAGATTTTTAATGAGGATAAAAAAATATTACAAAGGTAGAAGTAATGAAAGAGGGTTATTGGATAAGCTACTTGCCTTGGTCAAGACTCCTGTAGGAATAGGTCTTGCTATATTATTGTTATTTGTGAGTATATTTTTGCTGGTATTTAGAAGAGAAATGAGAAAGGACTAGTTTAAGTATATAAATATATATTGTATACTTAGAAATTTATAAAAAGCTGGTAGATACGCTAAAGCTTTGATTTTTACTAGCTTTAAGCCTTGTTATTAAAGTTACTTGAAATAGTTAAAATAAGCATTTATTAGGTTTATTTTTAGGTAGCAGGAGAGTAAAGATGGAGAGCCTTGCTTTTTATTTATATTATCAAATAAGGACAGAGATAGCGAGAGAATACCATGTAATTAAATGATAACTTTTAAATTATTGACTTTTGATAACTTTTAAGTATAATAGTAGAAAGAGGAAAAATAAAATTGCATAAGATAAATTTCTACCGAGATAAGAACGGCAACGAACGGTAGCGGAATATATAATAGAATTAGCCACAAAAAGATAAAGATAGCCGTATAAAACTCAACAAAAATAAAGAGATTATATAAGAGTTTTAAGCGAATACGGAACGCAAGCAGGTGAGCCTTATGTAAAACACCTTGACGGTGATATATGGAGTTAAGACCTTTAAAGGGATAGAATATTCTTCGTAGGTTGGGTGCGTGGAAGTTTTTGTATTACTGCATTACTTTACAAAGAAAATGCAAAAGAACTCCCACAAGGAGTTAGAAAAAGCAAGAAGGAAATTAGTAGACTTAAAAGAAAGAGGTACAGAATATGAGTAATAACGCAATCGGTAGTGATGTTTTAGAATTTATGGACACTCTTCTAACACCTGAAGAGATAGCAGAAAGTAACTAAGAGTTGCACTCATAGGAGAATTTATCAAAGCAAGACAAGAAAAAGGTTTAAGCCAAAAGAAATTAGAAGAGTTAAGCGGAGTGAAACAACCTATTATAGCAAGAATGGAAAAAGGAATAACAAACCCACAGCTAGACACTATATTAAAAGTTTTTAGCACCACTAGGCAAAAACACCTGCTATAGTATCTTTAGAAAACAAATAAAAACAATGTGAGCGAGTGGCTTATTATGGCTATTCGCTCTTTTTATATCTTCTTTTAAGGAGAATACAGCTACAAAATGGGTAGATTGTTTTGCCACTATATGAACGGTGTTACTCTTAAACGTTTTTAGTGTCTTAAATGTCTTTGTAAATAAACTGACGTTCTGTATAATATAAGTACGCTATCTTAGTGCTTTTTATTCAGTGCCAAAGGTTAGAAAAATGAGCATAAAAAGACAAAATAATACAGATGTTAGACAAAAGCAGATGAAAAGAACATTAAAAGCTTATGTATGTTTATATAAGACATTTGTCAGGTCTAGAATAAGTGATATATAAAGGTAGTGCTGTTATTAGCACCTTTTTCAATACAAACTAATGAAAGTGGTATATTATGCACTTAACTTTTAAAATTTATATAGATGTTAAACTACACTTACAGGAACTGGAAAAAGAAGTATATAAATCATAAAGACAAAATAAAAACAAAGATAGACAAGATTTGTATTTAGTAATATTACCAGATATATGAACTTGTCTATTTGAGAATATGCATTTTATTAAGTATACTATATTTGCCTTTACTATCCACATTAATGTTATAATAATTATATCAATAAAAGATGAGTGAATTATGACAAAGGCGGATATATTATTTAAAAACTTTGTACCAGAATATTAGAAGAAGGAATAATACTATAGGAGAGAGTGTACGTCCCAAGTATACAGATGGAACTCCAAGTCATCATATTTTGTAAATCAGGTGTTTGAGGAGTTTGATTTGGAAAAGGGGGAATTCCTATTCTTACTCTTAGACAAATAGCTTGGAAATCTGCTATAAAAGAAATTTTTGGATATATCAAGATCAAAGTAATGATTTAGATTTATTAGCAAGCAAGTATAATATTCGTTGGTGGGATGAATGGGAAGTTTCATCTACAAGAACTATAGAACACGCTATGGTGCTACAGTTATATAATCTAATGAATAATTTGTTAGAAGGATTAAAGAATCAACCATATGGCAGAAGGCATATAATAAATCTATATCAATATGCCGATTTTGAAGAAAAGTGCAGGTTCTATCTCTGCTGTGGAAACACACACTGGTCGGTTAGAAATGGTTTACTTGATATGACACTATACAGCGCTCTTCTGATGTGCCTGTGGCAAATACTATAAATAAATTACAATATGTAGCTTTACAAATGATGGTAGCAAAGCATGTGGTTTAAGACCGGGAAAATTTTGTCATTATGTACAAAAATGCTCATATTTACGATAGACATATAGATATAATAGGAAATGTTAGAAAGACCCGGTCAAGATAATACTCGAAATTTAAAATTAGTTTTAGATACAGATAAGACTAATTTTTCATGATTTTTAGTATAGATGATTTCAAGCTGGAGGGTATGAACCTAATACTCCAAATTTTTAAAATTTGAGATGGCAATATAAGAGGTACGATAATGAATAATATATATGATAGTTGCCACAGATAAAAATAATGCGATAGGCTATAAGAATGATTTACTTTTGCCATATTCGGAGGATTTGAAGTATTTTAAAGATATAACAAGGGCAATACTATAGTTGTAGGTTCAACTACTATCTTAGCTTTCCGAAAGACCTTTACCGATAGATTTAATATAATACTTGAGTACCTCTTTTGTAGAAAAAGGCGATAATATAATCGTATATAAAAATATAGATAGTATTTTAGACTATGCTAAAAGTCATGAAAATGAGAAGATATTTATTTGCGGTGGAGAAAGTATTTATAGGCAATTTTTAGATTATGCAAGTAAATTATATATTACCAAAATAGATAAAGAGTTTATGGCAGATACTTATTTTCCAAATTTGACGAAAAGGCTTGGAGTCTAGAAAGTAGTAAAAAGGTGAGAATTGTGAAAAAGTAGGCATTTGAATATAGATTTGAAGTATATAAGAGAATATAGATAAAAATGGTGAATAAATATAATTATGAAAAATATATTATAGGGGATACAATATTTAAAGGGTCTAATCAAAAATTAAAAACTTAGCTATTTAACAAAAATTATGCTTGAAAAACAGATGACGAATAAAGAAAGAAATGTGTAAGACTATGATTGCAGTTTATATGTACGATACAGCTCCTATGTTTGAAATTTCAATAATTGCATATCTATTAAATACGCAATATGAAGTTTGTATTGTTACAGATAATTTACCAAATATAAAAACAGCAGAAGGCGTGTTTATAAAAATCAAATGTATATTTAAATGAAAATTAATGTTGATGAATTTGATGGTTTGATAATTTGTGGCGGTGATTATAGCCAATACTGATAATGATTGTATATTTCAATGTATCAATGAATTTAGGAATGAAAATAAAGCTTTATAGCTGGAATTTGTTCAGTAGAGATTTGATAACTTTAGCATTAAAAAGAAAATTATAATATTAGAGATAGGTGTTGAATATGTACATGATAATATAATTTTTAGCTCTCCAAATAAATATGCTATGTTTGAGTTACAGTTGGTAAACATTTTAGAAATATATGAAGATGAAGATGATTATAACGAAACTGTGGATTTTTGTATCTAAATAGAGATATTTAAAGATAAAATATGTAGTGGTCAAGCATTTTGAACTGGATTTTTACTTACCATTGGTATGGCACTTGATATTTGGACGAAAAAGTAAATGACTGAGTGAAATATAGCAAGGTAGCAGGACAAAGGAATTTGATGAACCCTAATAAACTAAATTAAAACTAAAACTAAACTAAAATTTGACTGAAAAGTATTATTGATATATACCTAAATATAATAAAAACGGAGGTATATATCATGAAAAGAAATTAATGGTTGTCTATAAGTTTGGAAGTCAATTTGGTGGAGATTTAAGCCCTAAAGAGGGATAAATCTATGAATTGCACGCTCGAGAGCATGATGGAAAAGTACTATTTACTATAACATAAGGCTCCTGCCGCAGAATATAGGGATAGAATTCAAAGTATTATTTTTGATGACCAAGGATGGGAGCTTTGCAATAAAGGCGGATGTCGATTTTACCGAAAAGGAAATATTAGTAATCCTCCGCAGAATACACGAGTACCATCTATATGGGATAATGAGGATAGAGAGCAAAATGGGATGGTTCGCACTTCAAATATTAAAAAGGATATCAATAAACAGGGGTGACTATGTTTCTGTTAATGGAAAGATTTAATAGATAGTATGAGTGGAAATGCTTATATGGTGTATGTGGAGATATAATCTTTGACCATGGATAAAATTATTGAGTATTAGAGTGGATTATTTGCCTATCAGTATAATAAAATTAGGTTTTACTATACTGATTAAAAATAAGATTAAAAAGGGAGCGAAGATACCTAAGATTATAAATATACTAAGAAATGAAAAACTAAATATTAGTATTTATACTGATTTTGCAGATATGACAGATAAGTTTGGTATAGAGATTATCAAAGAGCAAATAGGAAGAGAAACATACTATCATGTGGGAAGTAGAGAATTTGAACTTGCAGAAGTAAAATTACTTATAGATGCTATACAATCATCTAAATTTATTACAGAAAAAGTCAAAAGAATTAATTAAAAAGATTAAAAAAGTTTGTTAGTGTACATCAGGCATCTATGTTGGAAAGAAATATATTTTTACAAGGACGAGTTAAGACTATGAATGAGGTATATATTATACTGTAGCTGATATTCATATGGCTATTGCAAGAAATAAAAAGATAAGGTCTCAAAGTATTTTACGTGGAATGTAGATAAATCTATGTATATTATAAATCATGGGAATTATATAACTGTTAGTCCTTAGGGCCCTTACTTGGGATGATGAGAATTATTATTTGGTAGCCTTTGATGATTATAGTAAAAGCTGTAAACATTATAGAGTAGATAAGATGCTTAGGATAGAGATTTTAGATGAGATAAGAGAAGGTAAAGAGGTTTTTAATAATTTTGATGTAGCAATATATTCAAAAGCAACTTTATAATTTTATGGTACAGAAGTAAACTTTTTAATTATACTATTTTTCAAGTGGAATTCAGTATGCTGGTATTTTTGTAAATCTGAATAAAACAAAAATTTTTATAAAAACTAAAAATATTGACATTTATATATGTATATATTTCAAATTAAAAATTATAAAAGTTTTATTTTAAAGGGAGTTTATGAAGAGAATACTTAATATAGCAATAGCTACTATAGTGTTGACAAGTTTGTTTAGCATAAATGCTAAAGCCGATACTGAAAAATATACCTATAAGAGCTGATAAAGAGGAGGATATATATACTCTGAATAAAGATGGAAAAAGACTGGTATTTGATTTTAATGAAGAATTTAATGATGATAGTCTTGATACTAATAAATTTTCTGATTTATATCTTACACATTGGACCGATGAAGAAAGAGCTAAGGCAAACTATTATTTAGATGGAGATAAAATACATTTAATGATAGATCAAAATCAAGCCGGGTGGAGATGGAACAAAGCAACAAATTTCAGTATACAAACAGGAATGAGAGATGGCTGCATATATTTGATAGTAGTCTTGATATAGGGGACACCATAAAAGCTGTTGATAATTATGGAACTAAATATGGATACTTTGAAATAAGAGCAAAGGCACAACGTGAAGTGGTATACATAGTGCATGGTGGATGGTAGGAGATCAAAGGTGATTATAAAAATCCTCCGAAGTGGATATTTTTGAAATATTAGGTAAGGATGTTGGAAGAAAAAGTAAAGTTTGGGTTACTAATACATCCTTGGTTGGATAAATTGATAGGAAAGCAAAGTCTCAATTATTGGGTAGATACTGATATATCAGATGGTTTTCATACTTATGGTTTTGAGTGGACTAAAGAAGGTATGAAATGGTACTTTGATGGTGAACTTATAAGAAGCACTACTCAATCACCAAGTTATAAAATGTATACATTGCTAGGAATTTATCAAAGTCATGGTGGTATTTTCTCGTGGTAGGAAAGTTAGATGATAGTTTACCTTATCCAAAGGAATTTGTTGTAGATTATTTTAGGTCTATAAAACACGTGAAATGAAAGAAATGATGAACAGGAAGAAAGTGAAATTAGAGAGCTGGCTACAGAAAATAAGGCAAGAGGAGCCATTTTGGTGGTGATTTTACTTGGGATTGAAACATCAAGTTGGTCATTTAGGAGATGGTGATAAAAATGAGTACCTCCAGTAAAGATAATATTAGTTTTCCTGTAAATATATATGCAGATTTTAAAGAAGAAACAAGTTTGAAAGAGAAATGGATATATATACTCATTATGGAAAAGGACGAGGTATAACTGATTTTATTTTTTGGAGTATTCTACAGATGGAGAAGAATTTACAGAAATAGCAAATGTAGAAAATTATGAATGGCAAACAAACAATAATGAGCCTGAAAAACTACATCTTGAATTTTGAACAAGTGGATAATATAAAAAGCATTAAGACTCTAGAATTTTAAAAAGCTAATACATTATGGAAGCATTTTGCCATAAATGAAATAGAGTTTAGATAAAATGAAAAAGTCATTATAGAAGTAGAAAATATTGGTAATATAGCTACTTTTGTAATGGCTTTTATGTAAGAAAATACGTTATAAAAACTTATAAATTTATATAATATTGCATTAGTGTATAAAGAATAATATTATTCTATCTAATAGATTTTAATACTAATATTCATAGTATTATTTTAGTGTATTAGGCCTTTGGTTATTTTTAACAAAATGCAAGAAGTTTAATTGTGCAATATATATATAAAGGTACATTGGTAACAATGGATATTATAATATTTAATTTAAAAACTGAAATTGATTTCATATAATATAGCATTATATATTAAAGGTTTTATAAAAACAAAATATATTTTGTGCAATATTGACATTCTAGTAGACTGTAAAGTTATAATTTTTATCAATATCAATTTACTCAGGCCAAGTAAATATAAAATAAATTAAAAGGAGAATAAAAATGAAGTATGATGCAATGAGGAATGATTGAAACGAAAGGCTGAAGTTTGGCTTCAGATAGCAGCGTAGATGCTATGGTTGCGGCGGCAAATGTAACACTAATAGGCAAAAGAGCTAGTAGGTGGTGGACTTGTAACTGTTCTTATAAGAGGAGATGGTGAGCTAAGTTAAAGTGGCTACAGATGCAGGTGCAGAGGCGGCTAAGAGAGTTGGAGAACTTGTTTCAGTTCATGTTATCCCAAGACCACATTCAGAAGTAAGCACTATACTTCCTGAAAATATAGTTGCAGAATAATAACTAGAGGAAAGTGGAGAATTAGAGTATGGATAAAAATGCAGCGAGTAAGATGCAAGCATTGCAAAGTAAGTTTAAAAAAACAGGACTTTTCATGGGAGTTCTGTCAGGTCTAACATATGGAATTTATAGTACCTTAGTAGTGGTAGCTGGTCAAAAAGAACCTTTGCTTAGTGCGGCGGCTTTAGTTATGGCAGTAACTTTTGTAACTTGTGGACTTAACGATCTTATAGCAGGTTTGTGGCTACTTATATATAATGCTAAAAATGGTAAGTTATCAGAGTTAGGTAGGAGTGTTAATACTTTCCGGGTAAGATGGTAATAATAGGAGCTTTGTTGTGGTCCTTTAGCTAATGGAGCTTATTTATTAGGTTTATCAACGGCAGGAGCTTCAGCTATTCCTATATCAGCTACTTGTGCTTTGTTTGAGTACTTTGGTTGGCTGTTTTAAAGCAAAAGCCTGATTCTAGAGTTATTATCGGTATGATAATTTGTGTAGCAGGTGCAGTGATTATAAATCTGGTTAAACCTGACAGGTGTTACAAACTTTACTCTAGGTATAATATGTGCCTTTGTAGCAGCCATAAGCTGGGGACTTGAAGGAGTTGTATCAAGCTTTGGTGGTGCTATATTGGATTGTGATATAGCGGTTAACATAAGAGAGTTGGTATCAGGAGGAGTTATATTAGTAGTTGTAGTTCCTATAGTAAAAGCAAGCGGTTTACTTAGTGCTACCGTACTTTCATCTTCACCTATGTTTTGGCTTGCACTTTCAGGACTTAGCGCAGCTATCTCATTTTTAGCTTGGTATAAAGCTAATTCAACAGTAGGTTGTGCTATAGGAATGTCTTTAAATGTTACATACGCATTCTGGGGAGTTGTACTTTCAGTTTTATTCTTGGGAACAAGTTTAACTCCAACTATGTTAATAGGTTCTATAGTAATTGTTTTGGGAGCTATCACAGTTACTATGAATCCACTCGATTTTTTGAAGAAAGGAGAATAAGCATGTTATTACTGCAGAATGGCAGTATTAAATTATCTTAATAAGGTTAAGAGTGCAAATGCTGATGAAATTATGCAAAGCTTAAAAGCACAATATGGTAAAGAGGGACAATTTAATCACAATGCCTATGTAGAACATCTTATGGCTCTTTGAGGCTAACGGACTTGCAAGTCTTTCAAATTATGAAATAGAAGAAAATGATAAGTTGGTACTTTATGAGATTACAGAAGATGGAAGACTTCAGTAGAAAAATATATACCTAAAAAGATTTAGATAGGAGGTAATATAAGTGAGATATTGCGGGTGATGAAGCTTTTAGGTTTGGTAGAAACTATAGGTTTGACTCCTGCACTTTGGAAGCTGCTGATAAAATGCTGAAAGCTGCAAATGTGGAGCTTATATCTTATGAAAATGTAGGTTCTACATTAGTAACAATTATGGTAAAGGTGATGCTGCAGCTGCAACCAGTGCAGTTGAAGAAGGAGCAAGAGCGGCAGCAAAGATAGGTAAATTAACAGCTAAAAATGTTATGCCTAGACCTATACAAGCTGTTGGAGACATTGTTTCAGTTCATGATATAGATATGTAGGGAGAATAGATATGAGAAGTTATGAGGCAATAGGTTCAATAGAGACTTTCGGTCTGGTATTCGCATTAGAAGTTGCAGATGATGTGCAAGGCGGCAGATGTAGAAGTAATAGGTTGGTGAAAATGTTGCATCCGGATATATTTCAGTAATAGTAAGAGGAGATGTTGGAGCTTGTTATGCAGCTGTAGATGCAGGTGTAGCAGCTGTAGAAGCTATGGGAGCAGAAGTTTATAGTAGTGTTGTAATTCCTAGACCACATGAAGATTTAGAAAAATATTAGCTAAATATAAGATTGAGAACTTTATTCCACAGTGGAATAGGAGTTTTGCATGGATTTCATGATAGAGATTTTGGCTTCAATACAGGAGGCTAGAATTTTTAGGAGAAAAATGCAAAGGTAACACAGAGTATTTTACTTACTTCTTCAAAAAGAGAAATTAGATAAAATGCTTGATTTGACTTATAGATATATTACTGAAAATTTATATTTATTTTCCAAAATATATGTAGAGGAATCTTCTTATGGAATAATAGATGATGAGTATGAGTTAAATAAGAGCTTACTGAGAAATTTATATGAAAGATTAAAAATGAAGACTTTTACTCTAATGATGAAGAAATTTATATACCAAGAGGTGGAGTATTACTAATTCCAAGCACAAAAATAGCCTTGTGTAGTATTTTAACTACTATATTGCTTTGCATAAAGACTCGCAAATGTTTTAGTAGTGGCAACAGATTTTAGAACTGTAAATACTACGAAAAATAGTAGAAGGATTAAATAGTACTTTATTTAATAACTGATTATCCTATAGATTTTTATAACTTGTTTAGTAATATTTCTTCTGAGGTGTAAAAGAATTATTAAAAAGTAAAGCGTCCGACAGTAGTGATAAATGCGGGAAATAAAAAGTATATAGAAGCTTGCAAAAGTTCGGGTAAAGAGATTCTATTACGGTTCTACCGCGCGCCAGTACCGTGTTTATAGAGAGAAGTGCGGATATTGAAAGAGAGTGTTAAAGATATAACTGATAGCAGAAGATAATAATGGTATTTTAGCAGGGGCTGAGCACTCGTGGTAGTAGATGCACCTATAATATCTGAAGTTATAGAAGCCTTTTAAATGTAATAAAGCCCATATTATGACAACTATAGAAGAAAAATAAATTAATATCTATTTTATTGAAGAATGGTGTTATGGATAAAGAACTTATAGGAAAATCAGCTTATAAATTAGCTGAGATCGCGGGCTTTAAGGTCGAAGAAGATACTAGTGTATTGGTATCATATCATGATTATATATCAGAATTTAATCTTATCACAAGGAGTTAAATTGTCCGGTTTTATTAATATATGAGAAGATGATTGGCTTAATGCATGCAAAAGTGTATAAGATTACTTACAAAAAGAGCAGGATGGATATAGTTTATCTATATATAGTAGAGATGGAAAAAGTAATAGAACAATTTATACTAAAAAGCCTGTAGGTAGAGTAATGGTAAATACAAATACGAGTTTCAGCTAGGGAATAGGATCTAATTCCTATCCAAGTAGTATATTGGGAGCTTTTACTAGAGGCATAGGGAGTTTTATCTGAAAATTTAAAAGCTAAAGATCTCTTTTATAAGAGAAAGATAGTAAGAAGTGTGAAAATGTATAATGCAGATCCTGAAATTACTGTAGATGATTTTTATAGTTTATTAGAAAAATTAATAATAAATAGGAGGGGAAGACTTTTGATTTAAGAGATTTTTCAGAGAAATTGGCACAAGCTACACAAAACATGAGTGCAGATGAGAAAGTAGCACTTATGAAAGTTTTTTTGAGAAAGTGTCAGATGAGATAACAAAAAGAGACATGTACAACAGGCAATTGTCATGTATGTGAAGAAACAACAGGAGTACCTGATGGTATAACACCCAGGTTAAGGGCTTTAAAAAGAAAATTATATGAAGCAAGTACCTAGTATAACAACATATAGAGCTAGAGCTATAACAAAAATTACCAAAGAAAATCCTGGAATGCCTAAAAATTTTACTTAGAGCTAAATGTTTCAGATATTGTTGTGAAACAGCTCCACTTGTAATACAAGATAATGAGCTTATAGTTGAGCTCCTCAAGGAGCACCAAGAGCAGGAGCATTTTTCACCTGATATAGCAGGAGATGGATGGAAGATGAGATAGATACAATAGGTACCAGACCTCAAGATCCATTCTATATATCAGAGGAAGATAAAAAGATAATGAGAGAGGAACTTTCCCATATTGGAAAGGTAAATCTTTAGATGAATATTGTGAAGACCAATACAGAGAAGCCGGTGTTTGGGAGATGTCAGGAGAGTCTTTCGTATCTGATTGTTCATATCATGCTTTTAAATGGTGGTGGTGACTCAAACCGGGTTATGATGTTATCTTAATGAAAAAGGTATGAATGATATTCAAAAGAAGCAAGGGAACATCTTGAAAAACTTGACTATGAGAATCCTGAAGATATAGATAAGATATATTTTTTTATAAAGGTCTTATAGAGACAGCTGAAGGTGTAAAGATTTATGCTAAGAGATTATCAGATTATGCTTATGAATTAGCTAATAAAGAAAATGATCCTAAGAGAAAAAAGGAATTATTAAAGATCTCAGAGGTTAATGCTAAAGTTCCTGCAAATAAGCCTGAAACATTTTGGGAGGCAGTACAATCAGTATGGACTATAGAATCATTACTTACTGTAGAAGAAAACCAAACAGGTATGTCTATAGGAAGAGTAGATCAATATATGTATCCATACTATAGAGCTGATATTGATTCAGGAAGAATGAATGATTTTGAAGCATTTGAATTAGCAGGCTGTATGTTGATTAAGATGTCAGAGATGATGTGGGTAACAAGTGAAGGCGGTTCAAAGTTCTTCGCAGGATATCAACCATTTGTAAATATGTGTGGGTGGTGTTACTAGAGAAGGTAGAGATGCAAACTAATGATTTAACTTTATTTATTGATGGATGCTACGTCATGTAAAGATTTATCAACCATCACTTGCTTGTAGAATACATAATAAATCTCCAAAAGAGTATTTAAAGAAAATAGTATCAGTTATTAGAGCAGGTATGGGATTCTCTGCTTGCCATTTCGATGATTCTCATATAAAGATGATGCTGGCTAAAGGGGTATCTATAGAAGATGCAAGAGATTATTGCTTGATGGGTTGTGTTGAACCACAAAAGGCAGGTAGGTTATATCAATGGACATCTACAGCGTATACTCAATGGCCAATATGTATAGAGCTTGTATTAAATCATGGTGTACCTCTATGGTATGGAAAGCAAGTTACACCTGATGCAGGAGATTTGATGAGTATAAGACTACGAAGAATTTGAAAATGCAGTAAAAGACCAAATTAAGTATATAACAAAGTGGACAAGTGTAGCTACTGTAATATCTCAAAGAGTACATAAAGAACTTGCACCAAAGCCTCTTATGTCTTTAATGTATGAAGGATGTATGGAGAAAGGTAGAGGTGTAGAAGCCGGAGGTGCTATGTATAACTTCGGTCCCGGGTGTAGTTTGGTCAGGACTCTGCAACCCTATGTAGACTCTATGGCAGCTATTAAAAATTGGTATTTGATGATAAAAAGTATAGCTTAGAATATTTGAATGAGGCATTAAAGCTGAGTTTAAGGGCGGAGCAAGTTAGAACAGATTGTTTAAATGCTCCAAAATATGGTAACGATGATGATTATGCAGATTTAATCGCTACAGATTTAATAAGCTTTTACAGAAAATGAACATGGAAAATATAGAACTTTATATTCAAGATTAAGCCATGGAACACTTTCAATTTCAAATAATACTCCATTTGGTCAAATGACAGGAGCAAGTGCAAATGGTAGAGAAGCATGGACACCGTTATCAGATGGTATAAGCCCAAGTCAAGGTGCAGATTTCAAAGGCCCTACAGCTATTATAAAAATCAGTTTCAAAAATGGCTAATGATACTATGAATATAGGTATGGTCTCATAACTTTAAAATTATGTCAGGTATGCTTGATACTCCTGAAGGAGAGGAGAGTTTAATAACATTACTTAGAACAGCATCTATTCTTGGTAACGGAGAAATGCACTTAACTATTTGAGTAATGATACTCTTATTGCAGCACAGAGCCTGAGAAACATAAAGATTTGATAGTTAGAGTTGCAGCTACAGTGCTTTCTTCTCAGAACTATGTAAAGATGTTCAAGATGAAATTATAAGCAGAACAATGCTTGAACATTTCTAATATTTATTTAGGAGAGAGATGACAGCTGAAAGAAAATATTGAAAGAAAAATAATGATATTCAATATTCAAAAGTACAGTCTATATGATGGTCCGGGGAACAAGAACGGTAGTTTTCTTTAAAAGGTTGCCCACTTCGTTGTGTGGTGTTCAAATCCTGAAAGCTTCGATAGAAAGTTTAATGTGATGTTTAAAGAGAATTATTGTATAAATTGTATGGCGTGTAGGAGTTTGTCCGGAAAAATACATATAAATGAAGACGGTACTACACAAGGTAAGGCGTGATATAGACTGTATTGGCTGTAGAAAATGTGCTAGTGTTTTGCCCTCAAAACAGCTTTTAGGGTATAAGTGGAGAATATAAAAACTATATCAGAAGTTCTGAGTCACAAAGGAAGATGAATATTTTTATGACGCTTCAGGAGGTGGTGTAACTCTTAGTGGTGGTGAATGTGCTGCTCAAACTGAGGTGCTAAAACTTTGTTGAAGGCTTGTAAAGAGTATGGTATACATACCTGCGATAGAAACTTGTGGATATACAAATCCTGATAAAATGCTGGAACTTTCGCAATATATAGACTTATATTTGTTTGATTTAAAACATATGAACTTAAAGACATATGGAACTTACAGGTATGAGTAATGAAAGTTATTTTGCATAATTTGGAAGAGCTGATAAAAAGAAGACTTATCGTTAGAATGCCTCATGCTAAAGGGCATAAAATGATAGTGAAGAGGAGATAAAAATATTTGGAGTTTTTAAAAGATTTAAGTCTTATGAGAATTTTGAGGAATACATCTCTTACCTTATCACAAGTTGGGTGTGAATAAACATACAAAACAGCTAGGGATAAATTATCCTAGATGGTGATCCCTAGTCTTAGAAAGAAGATTTAGACAAAATAGAGAATATGATTGCTAAGGAAAAATCTTCTAGTTAGGGTGGTAAGGCAGTTAACTATGGAACATATAATTAATGAGGAATATACAAAGAATAATAGAAGAGTGTGCCCGTAAACAAATTACTATAGCACATGTTATAGCCTCCGGTAAAAGAAATATTTAAAAGTTTGGATATAGAATCCGAAGGAGCTATGAATACTTACTTTGTCTCCACGGAATCTGCAATTATAGCGGCGGATATGTTACAAAGTCATCTAACGTAAAAATAGGATTTTTGTAGATAGATTTACAGGGCTCTTGATACTTGGCGGAGATGTGGAAAAGTGTAGAAACAGCTTGAGAATGTTAATAACATTTTAAGTGATAAGTTGAAATTTTAATGGAACAAAAATAACAAGAACATAGAGGGTATTAATACGATGGAATATTTTGTAGAATGCCTACCAAAATATGTATGGGAGAGGGAAGTTTAGATGAGCTTAAAAATATAGAGTAAAACATGTATTTATTATATGCGATCCCTTTTATGAAATCTTCCAGGAAGATTAAGTTTTTAACTGATATATTTGATCTTAGAAGTATACCATATGATGTCATTTGTTGAAGTATCTACCTGATCCTACTACAGAAGTCGTAGGAAAGGCTATAGGTAAGATTACGGAGTGTACAGATACTATAATAGCTTTAGTGGCGGTTCTGCTATAGATACAGCAAAAGTCGTAAGAAAGGTATTTGAAACGGCTAGTGCTAAAAGTACTAGTTTTATAGCTATACCTACTACAAGTGGAACAGGAAGTGAGCTTACTTCATTTGCGGTGAGTTACAGATACAGATACAAAGACTAAAAATTCCTTTGATAGATTATAGTATGTTAGCCCAATATAGCTATATTAGATTGTGATTTTACGGTATCAGTTCCTGCAAGTATAACTGCTGATACAGGAATAGATGTACTTACACATGCATTGGAGGCATTAGCATCTACAAAGGCTAATGATTTTACTGATGCTTATGCTGTAAGAGCATATAGATTTGGTATTTACATATTTAAAAAGATGTAGTAGACGGTAATGATAAAAGAAGCAAGAATACATATGCATAATGCTTCATGTATGGCAGGAGTAGCTTTTAATGAGGCATCACTTGGTATTTGCCATAGTCTCTGCACATGCATTAGAGCACATTTTCATATACCCCATGGTAAAAGTAATGCAATGTTATTACCACATGTACTCGAATATAATCATGTATGGCTTTTTGATAATAAAGAGACCGTAAAAGATATGCTAAAATTATCAAGAAGCTTAGGTTTTGGAAGGCATGATGACGAAGCAGTGTGAAAGCTTTTATAAGACAGGTAAGAAATCTTATAAAGAGTGTAAATATACCTGAATATATAGATGGTTTAGTGGATTTGGATAAGTTTAAAAGCAAGTATAGAAATAATGGCTACAAGCTTTAAAAAGATAAGTGTACAGAAACAAATCCTAGACAACCTAAAGAAAAAGATTTTAGAGAAAAATATAAAAATCTTATAAAGCAAAGAATTTAAGTTATTAAAGAGGTGCATTATGGAATTTAGGGATTATTAAATCACCTACCCAGGGACAATAGATATAATTCAAAGGAGAAAGGGCTCAAAAATAGATCTTAATGAAGAGAAATTTGATGCCGTAGCTTTTGGTACAAGGAAAATTAATAGATATGATATTTGCTTATGATATAGCAGAAAACAAGTGCGAGTTATGGTAGAAGAGCTTAGAGGAAGTTGTCCTCAAAAATATGATAGCAATAGCTATATTTGAGATACGGCTTTCTGTAGAAAATGCACTGGAAAAATATATGACTTAAGTTTAGAGAAAAAGAGGTGAAGATGATAGCTAGTACTTTATAGGAAATGTATGGGCAACGAAAACTGATAGCTTAGGTGGATATAAACTTATGTTGGCTAAAAATAGGCGGAACCAGAGAGGGGAAGGATGGTTGATACAGTAGGAGCGGGAGTGGAGATAGAGTGGTAATAACATCAGGCTCTATGCAAGAAAGATGCTTAGAGATGAGAGTAAAAGCAGATGTCTACAGTGAATAGGAGATGAGGGTGTAAACTTAATTTTTAGGATAGAAATGAGGGTGAAGTAATGGAAAAGCTTATCGGTTTAAGTAATATAAAAAGCTTTATATGATAAAGGACAAACCGAAATATATATAGATGAGCAAACTATCATTACTTTACGGCTCAAAAGATTATGCCAGGTTTAACAGTATGGTTTTTGTAGAGAGAGGATTGTAGAATGATGAATGATTTTGATATTTCAGACTTAGAAAGAAGATTTATATAAGATTTTAAAAGTCTGGTAGATAAAAGGCTACTGGATACAGATACTATATGAGTCTGAGACTATGTCAAACGGATTCAAAAAGTAGTTAGAGGAAACACTATAAAAATGGAACCTCTATGAAGAAACCGGAGATAAGGCTAAACATTTGGAGGTTATACATAGTGAGGATTATTCTATGCAATCAGGGGATATTTTACAATAGATATTACTTCTTTACAACTACTACTGAGTTGTTTGAAACTTATTGTACAGAAGAAGGAGTATTAGATATAAAGCAGATGGAAACAAATTTAAAAGCTAATAAAGGTGATATTTTACAGTACCTAAGGGTTCAAAAATTGAGTGTTCATCAGAAGGATTTGTTAAAATATTTTATACGGTAGGCAAATAGGGGGAGTAAATGAACGCATTAGGTTTTATAGAAACACGGGTCTTATAGCTGCTATAGAAGCTGCCGATGTTATGGTAAAATCTGCTAATGTTTCCTTTTTAGTAAAAAGAATATGTAGGAAAAGGTTTAGTGACAGTGGTTATAGAAGGTGATGTAGGGCTGTGAGTTGCGCTATATGATGCGGAGTAGAAGCGGTTAAAACTTTAGGCAATGAACTTTTTGCTTATAATGTAATACCTAGTCCGCACAAGAGCTTAGCATATTTGTGATGAAAAAGAAGAAAATATTGAAAAATTTAGATATTGTAGAAAGTGTACTGCAAGCACGAAAGAAAATATAATATCAAATTCGAAGAACAAATTTCTAGTGAGGATATAGAAGATAAAGATATAGACTTATACACCATAAATAATAAGGAAGATTTGGATAGACTTGTTGAGAAATATGGAATAGAAACTGTACGAATATGTTAGAAAAGCTATCAAAATAGGCAATTAAAAAGATAATTGGTGAACATGATGAGAATATAGCTTTAAATAAAGCCAATAAAAACAGTTAATTAGTCTAATAGAAGAATTTTACTAAATATTAAAGGTAGATACTAAGCATGGAAAATTTTGACTATGATTTGACTTCTGCAAGAAGCAAGAAACTTATAAAGGATATAAAGCATTTAAAGAATATGCAGGATATACCGAAGAACAAGTTGATAAGATTATCAAAAGTACGGTAGATGCAGCTAGGGAGCATGCCGTTTGTTTGGGCGAATTAGCTAATGAAGAAACAGGTTTTTGGTATAGCCGCCGATAAAGCATATAAAAATTATGCGGCTTCGCTTTATTGTAGGATGATATAAAAGATATGAAAACTATCGGTGTAATAGGTAGAGATGAAAAGATTATAGAAGTTGCAGATCCTGTGGGTCTAGTTATGGGTATAGTACCATCTACAAACTCACTATCAACTATAATTTTTAAGTCTATAATAGCTAAAAGTCAAGAAATGCTATTATTTTTCTCTCCTCATCCTTCTGCATGAAGTGTTCTTTAAAAGCTGCTCAAAGAATGGAAGAAGCTGCTGTTAAAGCAGGAGCCTGAAGGAATAGTTATCAGTACTATGCCATCTCTTGCTACAAATGAGATGATGCATTCAAAAGTATGCTCTTTATAATTGCCACAGGAGGTCCGCAATGGTAAAAGCAGCACAGTGCAGGAAAACCGCTATAGGAGTGGGAGCAGGTAACCTCCGCCTACATAGAAAGAAGTGCAGATGTAGCTGTTGAAAGGATTATGGCAAGTAAACTTTTGATAATGGTACTATTTGTGCTTCAGAACAGCCAATAATATGTGAAGAAGCAAACCAAAAGTGAAGTTATAAAAGAGTTTATTAAAAGCAGGAGCTATTTTATGACTGATGATGAAACAACTAAGGTTTGTGCATTATTATTTGCAAATCAATATGGCTATGAATGCAAAAATATGTAGAAAAGATGCAAAATTCATAGCTAGTGGTGCAGGTATAAGTATACTGATAATACAAAGGTTCTTATAGGAAGACAATATGGTGTTGGAAAAGATCACCCATTATCTCATGAGAAACTTACAACAGTATTAGCTTATGGTAAAAGATTGGGAAGAAGCTTGCCATCTTAGTATAGATCTATTACAAAACGGAATAGGTCATACCATGAGTATACATACAAATAATGAAGATATAGTAACAATTTATGGTAAAACCTGCTCAAGCATACTTTGTAAACACAGGTGGAACTCAAGGTGGAACAGGCATATCTACAGGTATGCTTACTTCATTTTACATTAGGTTGTGGAACTATGGGTGAAGTTCTGTTTCAGAGAATGTAGGTCCATTGCATCTGGTAAATATTAAGAAAGTTGCTAGGAATAAAAGATGCTTACTACTTTAGCTGAAGACGATGAAAGATGCTTTAGAAATTGATTAATAAACAAAATACTTGTGTCAGATAAGAAAGCTGAAGAGAAAAGTTGTTGCGTGAACGGTTGTTCGTTTAATCATTTGAGCTTTAGTCCAAATGAGATAGCTACTATGTTTACAAATCAGCGTTAATACACCAGCGAGATGCAGAAGATAAAGTAAGTGATATGAGTGATGAAGAGCTAAAAATCTGATAAAGTTATAAAATCAGTTAATTAATAAAAAGGAGATATAGAAATGAAGTATGATGCGTTAGGAATGGTTGAAACAAAAGGACTTGTAGGTTCACTAGAGGCTGTCTGATGCTATGGTTAAAGCTGCTAATGTAACTTTATGGGTGAGGAGATTATAGGTGGTGGTTTAGTAACAGTTTTAGTTAGAGGATGTGGTGCTGTTAAGGCTGCTACAGATGCAGGAGCTAGCTGCTAAGAGAGAGTGGAGAACTTGTTTCAGTTCATGCACTCCAAGACCACACCAGAAGTAGAAGTTATTTTACCAAAATCAAAGTAATAATATATAGGCTTGTTACAGAGGCTAGGTGATTTTAATTATCATGTAGCCTTGTGCTTATTGTGAGCTGTCAGGAGAAATGTATGACGAGCGTAGAGGAGCTTTTGTGAAAAGAAAGCTACACAGATTATGGAGAAATGAGAAGAATTTGAAAGCTACTAAAGGTCTTAGAAGAAGTTGGTCAGTTGGCTGAATTTGGGGATAAAGGTAAGCTGTTAGAAATACTAAATGAGTATGGTGGGCTTTAAGAGTAATAGATTATAAAAAGCTATATTTAATCTCGATAAAGCAAAGAAACTTTGTGAAATTATGTCAATAGAAGGAAGTGAAAGTTATGCCACTACCTTAATGAATTTGTCAAATGTTTATAGAGAAGATAAGACTATGTAAAAGCTGAAGATTTATTTAAAGAGTCTAAAGCTATATATGAAACTTAAAAATAAATAATTATTCTTATATAGGATCTTTAAATAATTATTCTTTACTTTGCAAAGCAACTTAATAATTAGTGAGAAAGCTTCAAAATGCAAAAAGGCTGCCATAAATTTATTAGAAAAGATGAAAAATTTAGAGTTCCCTTTTAGCGATAAGTTTAAACTAATCTTTATGAGATAGAAAGTATAATAGATAAATCATCTGCTCGGTAAATATCATATAGAGCGGAAACCATTATAAAAGACTTGGGAGAAGAGCATCCTTTTGTACGCAGCTATACTTAATAATATAGCAAAGATAAAAATATAAGGAAGGAAACTTTGAGGAGGCTATAACTCCTATAATAAAAGCACCGAATATAGTAGAAGTTAAATATGGATAATAGCAAAAGTGCTTATAAGTCAATATTATCAACATAGAATTTATGAAAATATCTAAACCCAAAAAGGTTTGGATGTAGCTAGAGAGCTTAGTAACAAAGTAGAAAATTTAATAGCAAGAGATTTTCCAGTCTATATTCCGTATATGTATAGGTTTAGTAGGTAAAGGTTCAGAATGTTACGGTTTTGATGATGAAATATCTAAAGATCACTGACTATGTAGATAGAGTTATGCTTTTGAGCCAAAGAGATTTTATACATTATAGAGAAAACCAAAAAGTAGATTTGAAGAGATGAAAGAAACTATAGAAATTTGAGTATAGAAAATTTCTATAAATATTATACTCTTTTGAAGAAGGTCCTAAAATATATGAATCTTAGAAAAGGTAAGTGAAGAATATTTAAGCACAGCTACAAATGGTGAAGTATTTATAGATAATTTAGGTGAATTTTCATATATAAGGAAAAGGTTACTAAGATATTATCCTAAGGATTTAAAGTTGAAATTTTTGATACTTAGCTTAAATAAGATGGCTCAGTCAGACAATATAATTTCCTAGATTAATAAAAAGAAAAGATTATGTAGCTGCAAATTTTTGCCTCGAATGAATTTACAGAGAAATTTCACATATTTTGTTCATATTATAAATAATAAATATATGCCTTTTATAAATGGAGATATAAAAATTGTATGAATTTGAGTATATTAGGAAAACTATGCTAAGGATAGTATAAATAAACTACTAAGTTCAAAATAGAAGAAAAACAGAAATAATTAATGATATAGTTAAAATATTATATTTTATTTAAAAGTTCGGATTTGAGTAATATAGATATTGATTTTTCTAACCTATCAGGCTTTTAGAAGTAAGTAAAAATATTGATGATATTAAGGTAAAAAGAACTTGATATGTGGAAGAGGTAGGTATATTATACATGTAGGAAATTATAGAATAATTAATATTGAATGGAATTTATTTACCAAAGTTTCAAATATAGGAAAAGATCCTATTGTCAAGATAAAAGGGATACTTTTTATAATCTCTAGAAAAGCGTATTTTAGTATATATAATAGAGAAATTTTGAATCTTTATCTGCAAGATTTGGAAAATAATTCATCTAAAGGATATCTTTACTAACTCAGAAATATGGATATATGATGAAACATACCAATTATGAATATTTTAAAACTACAGAAAGTTCTTTATTACCAGTAACAAAAGAAAACAAAATTTAATAGATCTAATAATGCTTATATGTGATGCGTGGTTATTAGAAATAAGTAATATGGATATATATAAGGGAGATAGAAAATTATTCTCTGATGAGTGATACAGATAAATCTACTTCGTTCAAACTTATTTAAGAGGAGAATATACCTCATATTCTATCACTACTCTTAATAAAATCTTAATATACTTTACTTTAAAAATATTTTGAAAAATCCAATTTGTTATACGAAAATTTGAAAAGACTTAGTAATTATAAGTAATATTATCTTGCACGATAGTAAAAATAGTAACGGAGGTGTTAGAGTACGACCGGTTTGAATGAAGATAAACACCTTATAGGTGATGTTAGTAAATGTGTAATGTACCTACACTTAGGTATTATGGGATGATATAGATATTATAAAACACTGAAAAAGTGATAATAGTTATAGATATTACAGTACAAATGATATGTATATATAATAATTTTTAAAGTATTTTTAAACAGTTAGGATAGTTTGGAAGAAATAAAAGAGAATTTATTAAAAAGATTTTTAATCCCATATCTAAAAAGCTTGGAAAATAAAACAAAAGAGCTTGAAAGAAATAAGCTCTATTAGAAAACAGAATAAAAAGCTGCTCAATACTGGAAGATACTTATTGAGGGAAGCAGAGTATGTAATAAAAATTTTAATGGTGAAGTGAAAATAAAAAGAACTTGACAATATAGAATATTTGAGTTTGGAGCAAGATTTTTAATTATGATTATCAAGAATCTATAATCAATATTGATTGGGTTAAAACCCTAGAGATGAATGATGAAGAGATAGAAGGACCTGTAATAATAAATTTTGAAGATATAGATGATAAGGCTTATGGTTTATCTAAAAAAGCATGATACTACAAAAAGTATAAGAAATAAAAAGTAATAATATGAGTAAGGTAGTAATCGGAGGAAGTTTATATCTACATATCTATAGGTTCGTATCAAGACATATTTGAAGCTTATGAAAGAATAAGAAATTTTATAAAAAGAAAAATCATTGTTCTATTCGTGGAGATGTATTTGAAAGGTATGTAGTAGATTATTGACTCACAGGAGATGATAGACTGTTTGTTACCGAAATACTTGTTCTATTGAATAAGAAAAAGATACATTATGGAAGCATTTTGTCATAAATGAAATAGAGTTTAGATAAAAAATAAAAGTCATTATAGAAGTAGAAAATATTAGTAATATAGCTACTTTGAAATGACTTTTGTGTTATATTTAGCAAAATTTATAAAAAGTAGCTATACTATAAATACAAAAGATTTAAAAATTTTACTTGTAATGGAGAAAATATGATAAAATTCTTTGTGGTAGATGATGATAAGTTTGAGAGAGGGACTTATATATCTTTTTAAATAAATTATTTTGAAAAATTAAATCATTCTCATATAGAAGAATTTAGTATAAAAGATTTGAGAAATGGACGTTTAGCTTTAGAGGCACTGGAGAGAGAAAATTTTGATATAGTTATAACAGATATAAAATGCTCAGTTATGGATGGTATGGCTTTTTAGAAAGAGCAAGTAAATTAAGACCGAATATTACCTATATAATTTATAGTGGTTTTAATGATTTTGAAAATGCAAAGAAAGCTATACATTATAATGTAATGGAATTTTTGGTAAAAACCGTTAATGAAAATGAATTTAATAAGATACTGACAGAGGCTATAAATAATCTCAAATTAAATATTAAAAGCTATGAAAACTAAGTTGGCTTCCTTAAAATATGAAAGGAATATTTTTGGAAAAATGACTTGGACTTTTTGCATAGTCTTAATGGCAGACTTATATATACTATAGCAGATACCAGTAATTTGGAGATTTGCAATGAAAAAGACTGAAAAAGTTAAAATGAAGAAAAATATAGCTATAGATATAGGCGAAAAGAAAACTTATCTGGTTATGTGGAACTCGTTCAAAGAAAGATAATATTGAAGATAGCTTAAAATATATTTTTGCAGGTTTAGATGTGATAGCAATAATTTCAAGAAAAATATTATCATTAGATTTAATAGATGAAGAGTTTAGAAAATAAGCGGCTTTTAAGGAAGGGTATTGTAAAAGATAGATTTTCTATATTATATGCCAGAGATTATGATAATAGAAAATTATTTGAGATGGAAGAAAAATGCCTCCAATATAATAGAAAACTTACTTTATATATCAAAGAAAACCGTTTTTAAGTTTAGATATGAAAGAATCTATGGTAAATGTAATAAAAGATGATGAAGATAGCACAAATTACTTAAAAAGAATATATTAAAAGCAAGTTATATATTTGATATAGAAGAAAATTTGAATAATATTAATATAGATAGTGAATTGATAGTAAAGGCAAAAGATTATATCTCTAAGAATTATATGAAAGATATTTTAGTTGATGATATATATGGCTATGTAAATTCCAGCTATTTATGTACTGTTTTTAAGCGGGAAGTAGGAACAACAATAGTTAATTATATAACAAATTATAGACTGAATAAGGCTATGGAGTTTTTGGGAGAAAAGATATAAAGATAGCAGATATAGCAAAGAAAGTTATTACAATAATATATCTTATTTTTAATTCCACATTTAGACTAAAAATAGGCTAACTCCTAATCAATACAGGAAGAGGGAGTTAGAGTATGAAGAATAGTAGTGATAAACGTCTTATTATTTACATTATTGTACTATTTCTTTTTGGTTGCTTTTTCCTATTATAAGGCAAAAATGGAGAAAGATATCAATTATTAAAAACTATACGGGAAAAGCTAATGATGATATAAGAGTTATAGATAATAATTTACTTGAATTAGAGAGAACTGCAATATATTTCTAAAAATCCTATATTGCAGAAAGTCTTGTTGGGAAAGTATTCTGATTATTTAAGGCAAATAGGATATTACAGAGAATGTAGAGCCACATTTTTGGTACATGACAACAAGAAATAATAAAAGCATAGATGAAATTAAAGTATATGCTTTTTAAAAATATAGAAAAATGTAGGTTATTTTATTTATAAAAACACGGAGTCTGAAAATAAAACTTGGTATAAAACGCTTATAAATACACAAAAAGATAATAATATATAGCGATAGTAATAAGGATATATACATGGTTTATCCTATATATCAACTTAATTATTCAAATATACTTGGAGCAATAGAAGTAAAGCTTAATATTAAAAATATAGCCAGACATTTAGAAAAACAAATTTATATATGGATATAAATTACTTATAGATAAAAATATAGTTTTGGAAGAAGAAAGCGTTAAAAGCTCAAAGAAGTAAGGGTAAGTAGTAGGATAAGCAACTTTGAATTAGTGTATCAAATTAGAGATATTTCTATGTTAAAAGGTTCTTTATCACTTCTTTTATTGGTAGCTTTTTGCGAATATAATTTTTTATTACCTTACAACATAATAAAAAAGCTAAAAAGGAAACATTTAGAAATATTAGATGAGAGAAAAAGAGAATTGTTGGAAAATACAGTTTTAAAAAGCTAGAATAAGTCCACATTTTTGTATAACATTTTTGTCAATGATAAATTGGAAGGCAAAAGTATAGCGGACAGGATGAAATAAGTGATATATGTTTGGATTTATCGGAATTTTTATCGTACAGCTTTTGAAAATAAAGGTTTGGAAGAAATCAGTATAAAAGAAGAACTTGATAACGTAGAAGCTATATTAGTTAAAAGTAGACTGACAGAGATTCCGTTTACTTAGCAGATTGAATGTAAAAAGAATATAAAGACTACAAGATAATTAACTTTATTTTGCAACCTATAGTAGAAAAATGCACTATACATGGAATTGGTGGATTAGAAGAGGGTGGACATATAAGCATAGAAGTGAAGAAAGAGAAAATGATATATATAAAAATAGTAGATAATGGTATTGATGATATAGATATGGAAAAGATATTTGCAAATAAAAGGGTTATGGTTTAAAGAATGTAGATGAGAGAATAAAATTAACTTATGGTAAAGATTATGGTATTTTTTGCCGTAGAAATAATAATAAAACTGAGTTTGTAGTAAAAGTGCCAAAAACCAAAAATATTGTTATTATATTAAAAAGTAATATTTTATATGTTTCTATATATGAGAGAATTAAATCATCATAAAGAACCAAGCAAGAGGGTTCTAAACAAAAGGAGGCAAAATAGTATGAAGAAAAAGAGGTTTAGCATTAGTAATGTCATTACTTATGGCAGCAGGTTTAGTTGCTTGTGGCTCTAATGCATGCAGAAACTACTGCGACCGGTATGGAAGAAAGTGCAAAGACAGCTCGTGCAGATGCAGGCTCTTCTGAAAACAAAAGTAAGAATGATGTATTGAACAAGGAAGAAACCATGAAACCATTCCTTAGACTCTAGCAAAGGAGAAGTTACCAAATATAGATATAGAAATTTTAACTTCGTATCTGTAGACCAATTTAATGGAACTTTAGAAAACACAGTTACAAGTTGAGGTCCTGATATTTTACCTCTAGGAGAAAAGTGAAGCTCATGCTAAGGCAGGATATTTACTAGATTTTAACAGATATGGATTTTCATTAAACAATATTCCTGAAGCTTTCAAATTCTATAGCAGTAGATGGAAAAGTTTATGGTGTACCAGGTATTTCATGGTTTTGAAGGAGTTTTTATAATAAAAGCTATATTTGAAGAAAATGGCATAGAGGTTCCAAAGACTTTTGATGAGATGATGGCTGTACATAAACAACTTGCAGATAAAGGTGTTACCACTGTTTGGGTGCAAAATCTTTGGGAACCACTTGCAAAAGCCCACTTGGACTCTGCGTAAACAGTTGATTATCTAAGAACAGATGCAGGAAAAAGATGATATAAGCATAAGAACAGGTGAAGGAAAGTTTGTGTTCTCCATTAAAGGATAGCATAGAGAAATGGTTAGCGCATGTAAAGAATGGTTATATAACAAAAGATATGCTACAAGTAGATTATGATACAGCTTTTAAAAGAGTTTGCTACAGGAAAAAGCAGCTAGTGTGGGAGAGTGGTCCTTGGGCTATCAATGCTATAAAAGAAGCAAATCCTGATCTTAAATTTGATATGATGCCATTTGTTGGAACAAAAGAAGGAAATGAGTATCTTATAGGTGGTCCGGGCGTTACTTTTGGTATAAATGCAAATTCAAAAATCAAGAAGCAGCTAGAAGTGCTAACTTATGGCTACAAAAAGAAGGTCAAAGAGCTTTTATGTGCAGGTTCTCCAGGTAGTGGTTCTTTCTTAGAAGGTGCTGATATAGAATTACCGGAAGAGTTTACAGGTGTAAAAGAAGTTTTAAATGCAGGAAGAGTATACTGCCCATGGTTTGTATGGAAAGGTTCAGATGCTTATACGAAGCGTTAGGAAAAGGCTTACAAGAAGTTATAGGTGGAAATATGATGGTTGATCAAGCATTGGAAGATATGGATCAAAAAGTACAAAGAACAAAAATGTTAAAAGAATAAGTTTTGAATATAGACTTAAAATAATGAACAGATAACTGAAGAAGCTATTGCATAACAGATAAGATTGTAAATATAGTTAACGAATTTGATATTTATTGCAATATATTCTACAAAAAGTCTTTAGTGTAATAGCTTTTTATAGTGAGGAAATAGTATGAAACTAAAAACAATTAGATTTGGTAATATGAAGCACTTTTTACTACCTGCATTTTATATTATATTTAGTTTTTGTAATACCTTTTTATAGTAACCTTTTTCTTTAGTATTACTAATTACAATAAATACCATATAAACAATTATCATATAGTAGGTCTTAAAAATTATTTACAAATTCTAGATATACCAATGTTAAAAGTAGCCTTTGGTAAATTCATTAAAGTATGCTTTTGCTTATGACATTTTTCAATCTTTGATAGCTATACCTTTATCAAGTTTATTAAATAGAAAGATGAAATTGTCAAACTTTTATAGAGCGGCATTTTTCCCACCGCTATGTTTTCACCTTTAGTTATGGGCTTGTGGCAAGCAATGCTAGGCCTATGGAAACAGGTTGTAGTTAATCAATTTTGATATTTTTACATTTACCCACGGGTGATTTTTAAGTGCTAAAAGTGGTATGAATTCTGCTATATTTACACAAGTATGGCAATGGGTAGGTTGGGCTGTTGACATATCTCGCAAATATGAAAAATATATCAGAAGATATGTTAAAGTCGCAGAATAGATGGAGCAAGCGGTTTTGCAAGTGTTTTTAGAATAACTCTACCTTTATTACAACCGCAGTAACTCGTAGTATTTGTAAGTTCATTAGTAGGTGGTAAAAGTATATGATATAATACAGGCTATGACTAAGGGAGGACCGGATATTCAACAGAAACTATACTTACAGCCATGATTAAGATAGGATTTACTACTAAGGAAATTATGCTCTATCAAGCAGCATTTGGAGTAGTATTTTTGTTCTGTTATGATAGTTACAATGCTTTTTACTAAAGTATTAAAAGCTTGGAAAGTGCGGTGTCTTAATATGAAAGTAGACATGATAGAAATACTGTAATATCAATATTTTTACCATATTGGTATGTATATGGATGATACCTGCATATTACATGTTGGCATCTCACATTTAAAAACGGTATAGAAGTACAGACTCACCACTTAGCTATCTCATAGTATAAGCTTTTGGTAAATATATTAAAGCTTTTAAGGATATGGAATTTCTAGAGCTTGGCAACACTGTATTTATAACATTTATGACTGTAATTATAAATGTAAGTTTTAGTACCTGGCGTGGCTTATACTTAGCTAGAAAACGTAAAGTCAAATTCGACTATATATTTGTTGTTTTTAATGGGCATGATGACACTGTACAAAATGGGTTTATCAAGTTTATATAGAATAATGAGTTTTCAAAACTCTGTAACAATCCTTTTGCAGTAATTCTTATAAATGCAGCCGAACAAGTGCAGTTCTATATTCTTAATAAAATCATTTATAGCTTCTACAATACCTATGGAGATAGAAGAGGCGGCAAGAATAGATTGGTTGCGGTATTTATGATATTTTATTCAGAATAGTTTTACCACTTTTAAACCTGTGCTTGCAACGGTTAGTATCATTGTTATGCTAGGTGCATGGAATGATTATCTAAAATCCTTCTTTGTTTTTACAAACCAGAGAAAAGATGTTATTTTTGCAAGAAGTTTATAGAAATGTAGGTCAGTTTTCAGTAGATTGGGCTAGTCTATTTCCTATGTTAGTGCTGAATTTTACCACTTACTATAATGTATATATTTATGCAACGATTTATTATAGGTGGAGTTACAAATGGTTCAGTAAAGGGTTAATATATGAAAATAAAATTTTTAGATAATGAAGTATGGCATCCGCAGTCAGTGAGTACGGAATAGATATGCCTTATGATAATAAGTTTTTAGGTAGAGTAGATTTCTAAATAATCCCACATCTAATCAGATGAGTCCTATTCTACTTAGTAATAAAGGTAGAATTTTATATCATAGCTTTGGATTTGTAGCCCGTTTCTAGAAGGAGATATAGAAATAGATAGAGATATATACTTAGTAGAAACATATATAAAAGAGGAATTAAATAGAAGCATATTTGCTACAGATTGTGAAGATAAAGCAGAACTTAAAGATGATTAAGAGGAAATCTAAAGACGGCTTTTTAAATATTTATCTGATAAAGTGTTTAAAAAGGTGATAAGTTTACAAGTGAAGAGTTTATCAAATTACCTATTTATAATACTCTGGATGTATATGCCTTATGAGTTGAGTGAAAAATAGCATGTTCTTATGTAGATTCTATCTTGGAAGATAAGTTGAAAAGGAATAATAATTATAGATGATAAATGGAATAAGAGTTATGGAGATTGGTTTTTGATGAAAACAGATTTAAAAATCCTAAGACAGATCGATAGATTATATTCATAAAAAGGCTTTAAAGTAATGCTCTGGCTTTGTCCATATATTGATTTTTGATGCTAAAAAGTTACGAATATTGTAAATCAAAAAGAATATTTGTTACGATTTAGAAGAAATATATGAGCTGAATGGTGAATGGAAAAATCAGCCTGCTGATTTTAGGAAAGAGAAGAAGAGAATATTTAGAATATTTTAGGAGATTTACTTTCCTGGGAATAGATGGACGTAAGTTTGACGGGTGGAGATAGTAGATTTTATAAAAAGTTATCATGAGTCGGATAAACAGAGTTATCTGTGGCTAAATTTGCCGGTGAGTATGAATTTAATGAAATAAGAGCGGATTTTAATACCGGTGCTTTTTCCTATTTTTGAAAGATTATCAGATAAAAAGACATACATGGGCATGGGAGGAATAGGTAGTATAATACCCAGCGCTTTTTAGCTCTGGTCTTGGCCGGACATAGCTGTATCTTCTCCGGATATGATAGGTGGTGGAGAAGTGAAGACATAAGAGAAAAATGTCTTTTGAAAAGAAGATATTTATGGCACATGCACAAGTGGCTTTTATGTATGCCAAATATGCACTTTTCTGTTTTGCCTAAAAGGTATTAGGCAAAATTATAATAAATTTCTGGATTTTTGAATTCGAGAAACGAGTTTAAAGATATATATTAGAAATTGTACAGGAAAACAAAATTTTACAGGAGAACCTTTAGTGAGACTTTTGAGTATGAATTTCCAAATGAAAATTATGAATATGAAAAATCATCATTTATCTTAGGTGAAAAATATTTAGTTCCGCTGACAAAATGAAAGTTTATTAAAAAGAAGGAAGAGATTTTTGTTTTTGCCTAGTGGTTCTTGGAAACATAAAGATAAAATTTATACCGATAGAGAATGTATACATATAGAATTTGATTTGTATAATTTAGTAGTATTAGAGAAGATGGATTAAATGGGGATATCTATGTTGATTCTAAATGAGGTTTTTAGAAAAAGGTCTTAATAAGAAAGAAGATTTTATATTAAAATCTTTAGATAATTATAATGATAGCTATGGCTTTTTCAAATATTGCTTGATGTAGAAGAAGACTATGGTTTTTAATTTGGGAAAAAGCTTTGAGTTTACTGTAGATGCAAATTAACAAATTATTTTTAGAAATTAATGTTAAAGCAAAAAGCATATTTTGTAGAAGAGGTGATGACTGAAAAAGGGTAAATGGCAGATATCTTAGATTCTAAGAAAAATCAAGACTTTAGGGAGATACTCTAAATCTATTTGTATATATTGATAAGTTTTTCAAAAAGAAGAACTTGAGATTATGTATATAAGAGAGAAATAAGTAAAACTAGAGTTTTTGTTTGATAAGTCTCTAATTAATGTTATAACAGAGGTAACTTAGGGTGTATGAAGTAAAATACAGAATTATAGCAACTATCCTACTACTAGCCAGATATTATGGCTTAGAAGTTTATTCTAAAGAGCATTTCAAAAGTTTTGGAAAATTATATAAAGCTTCTTGCAAATTTAGGTACGAGGAACGTAAGCCTTATATTAAGTGATGCACCTTGGGATGGTCACAAATGATATTCTCAGAGAATGAAAACATATCAAATTTATATGAAAATAATATTGTAAAATAACTCTTAATCCTCTAAAAGCTTGATTTTTCAGCTTTAGATAAGTATATAGATTTTATGTCACAAATATGGGATAGATAAAGATATAGATATATTTGGCTTTACTTGGAGTTTGAAGCATGAGAAGATTTTACTTAATGCTGATAGTAGAAGTCTAAAGGATGAAGAAATAAAAACTTATATAGATATGGTATATAAACATTTTTATATATAAAAAGCTTTATATAGATAAAACTTATATTTGTGTTGATGAAACCTAAAAGATGTAGAGGTATTAAAAGAGGTATAAGGTACATAAGAGAAAAATTATCCTCAGATTTAAATAAAGTGTACTTTTGACAAAGAAGATGTGGCAAAAGAGATAATGCCTTTTAGTGAGATAGGTCAAGTATTTCATTCTTTTCTTGATGAAAAGGAATGAGAGCGGATTCTTGGTATATCTGTTGTGGACCGAAACACCTAATTCTTTTTGTATCCAGTAATTTAATAGAAATAAAGAAGTTTAGCATTTGTCAAAGAAATTTGGTATAAAAATATATTGAGATGGTCTTTTATGGCATTTACAAAGAGCCCTAATTTGGATGCCAGATTTTTGAAGTTTAGAGCAGGAGATCATATAGTATATCGAA
>BNJV01001513.1_pt1 | contig 122698 bp, 176 predicted proteins | sample 8540591 | NCBI WGS metagenome assembly BNJV01 (sample SAMD00202457, study PRJDB9452) | human saliva metagenome | host: Homo sapiens
ATGCACATGCCGGTCGGTCCAGTCGCTTCGTTAACCCTCAAGCGATTGTTTTACTAAAACCTTTCGCGTGACCAACTGGATCGCGTGGGTGAAATCGGCGCGGTGGAGCTGCCTGCGAAAGGCCGTCAATGAGCATCCCGGACAGCATTGTCATCGCGAACTGCGACGATCCGCTGATTGCCTCTGCTGCCTGGGATAGCCCCAATGTTCAATGGGTTTGCTGCGGGACATGCATGGATGGGGACTCGACCGCATTTCCTCGGGGCGGACGCGTGATCCACTCCGATGATTCGTGGCGAGTGGTTCCCTTGACCTCCGTTTCGGGTGAAAGAAGGCTTTGGAGAAAATACCAGCGTCCCGAACCCTTGTGGTGGCTTGAAGATGAAGATCTCTCCGATGCTGCTCACCCTGCCGCTGTTGCGTGCCGAAAGGACGGGCTGCGCATTCCTCTTCGCTTGTCCCTTCCTGGACGCGCAAAACCTTTCGAATGTCTCGAGGCCTTTGGCTGCAGCGGTTGCGTGATGGGCGTAGACCCGCAGGCAGCGTGCCGCGCGATGTCACAGGTTGAAGAAGTTGCGGGACGCTACTCGACCTACGAAATTCGCGGGCGTCTGGCGCGACTCATGCTGGCGAAGAACCCCGCAGGCTGGCAAGAAGCCAGTGTACATGATCGATCCGGCTGTCGATCAGGTGATCGTTGCCGTGAACGGCCAGGTTGCTGACGGTCAGGATCTCTCGTGGCTGTGGGACGTCGATTTCTCACGTCTTGGGCGCGCCGGCGCGCAAGGGTTTACGCCTGTGGTGAGCGCGGCGCTGATCTCGCGGTGCGCTTGGAGTATGCGGGTGTGCATTGTGAACTCTTCCCTTACCTATGGAAGCGCTTCGAGCATGTACCCCCAGGTCGCGTTGAAATCCTGCTGAACTACACGGCTCTGCGCGACTTCAAGCGGTTTTGGACTCTCATCGTGAAGCGGAGGAAGCAGAATGAGCGCGTTGAGGTGGTGTTCTTCTTCCCGAGGTCTTGGGGACTTACGCTGATGGTGGCACTGCTCTGGTCTTGGCGGAGCGTGCGCGCGCGCCGCGGAATCGATGCCCGGATCGAGTACGTCGGTGTGGGGGATGCAATCCCCGATGACCTCGATATCTACACCCTCGGTGGGGAGAGGATGCCGCTCAGGAGCTAGCAGTTGAGACCTTCACGGCCGATTCTGGTCTCGAAGCGTGCGGTCGAGGCCGGTCGCCCTCCTCGCAATCTGTGCCTCCTTGCAGATCCTTGGTCACTGGTACACGGATGCGCGTAATCGCAAGGTTTCTGGCCTGGGACTCCTGGACCTCACGACCTTGCCACAGGGTAAGCGCTCCATTGGCGAACTCGTTGTTCAACCCGAAATTGAGGGGCTCACCGAGCCCTTGACAGGTTTTGAGAACCACGGTGGCGGCAGTCGCCTAGGGCCGCTGGCACGTCCTTGGGCAGGGTTCTTTTCGGTAACGGCAATTCGATCTTGCCCGCTGATCGTCAAGGCGGCGAGGGCGAAGCTGAACAGTCTCGAGCGGTCGATGGCGCTGTCCAGGGGTCGATTATCGCCACCTACCTGCACGGGCCAGTTCTTGCCCGCAATCCGCAGTTGGCTGATTTGCTCCTTGAACGCGCTTGTGGACACGAGCTTGAGCCCCTTGAAATTCCGGGCGTGGATGAGCTTCGTCGGGAACGCCTAGGTGCGACGATCTCGCGATTGGATCGCGATGGCCGCTGAGGATCAGCCGCGTTTCGGTGCGCGCTCGCCACAGTGGCAGGATGAATCGCAGGAGAGTGCAGCCCCTTCCTCACCGTCCTCGGTTCCCTGGGAGCAGTATGGCGAGGTCGTTGCCCCGCGCGTACCCTGCGCTTTGCTCGCTTCGATCCTCTGTCGAGGCCTCGTCGTCTTCTTCCGACGATGCTGCAGTGCCTGCTGCGCAGGAAAGTGACGGTCCTAGCCGGCGACTGCCTCGCGAAGGAGAATCGGGAAGAATCCGTTTGCGTACGTCAGGTGGGCCGCTGGGCTACTGCGCCACCCGCGCAGGCGCCCGTCGATCCCTCTTCGGTCGCAGCAGTGCCACGCGCGCGTAAGCGTGAGGTTGGGTCATTTTCCTCGGCATTGTCATGTCCGTTGTATGTGCCCCCGTGCTCTTCTTTGCTATTGCCTTTTCTGGCACTGATTTCTCGGCGATGCAGTCGAGCCTTCGCGAGGTGTCCAATAGTCAAAGCGTGACGGTTGATTCCAGTGGCGGCTACGTCGTGCAGATCACTGCGGGGAATGCACAGACGTGTAGCTTGCGGGGCGCTGATGGTGGCGAGCACCCGATGCAGGTCACTCTTAATCAGTGGACTGTCTCCGGGCTTACCCCCGGTGAATACACTCTGAGTTGTTCTCCCGACGGCGTGAAAATGGTTGGAATGACTGGCTTTAGTGAGTCTGCAGCCCTGTCGAAGGCTCCTGATGCGATGACGTGGTCAAGTGTCGTTGGAATGCTGGGTTTGAGCGTGATAGGTCTGGGAATCTCACCTGCGTCGTTCGCGCTAAAACTGCTCTCATATGGGGAACGCTGAGCTGGCGTGTTATGCGTCAGATTCAGCGTTCTTTTCTTTTTTGTAAAATGTGCCTTCGAATGCTGATTCGTGCAGAAAAATAAAGTTGAGTGGAATAGACTCAAGTTTGTTGACGTTGTGTTAGTCAGAACGAATAAAGCCGCCCGTAATGAGCGGCAGGAGGAATGATGACTGAACAATTTACAAGCAAAGCCCAAGAGGCAGTGAGCAGCGCGGTCCAGTCGGCACAGGCCGCTGGGAACCCGCAGGTGGATTCTCTGCACCTCTTGGAAGCACTTCTTGAACAGGGCGAGGGCATTGCCTACTCCCTGCTTCAAGCAATTGGCGCAAACCCGCAGCAAATCGGTGCTCGTACGCGCAATGCGCTGGTGGCGCTGCCCTCAACCAGCGGTTCGAGTGTCGCCCAGCCGCAAACTTCGCGCGGCCTGATCCAGGTGATTAACGATGCCCGCAAGCGCGCAGAAGCTAAGGGAGACGCCTACGTTTCTACAGAGCACCTGCTTATTGCGTTGGCCGCAAAGTGACGATAGCGCCGGCGAAATCCTGCGCGAAAACGGCGCAACCGCAGAACGCTTGCAGAAGGCTCTTGATGAGCTTCGCCCCGATCCCATTACCAGCGCCGATCCTGAAGGCTCCTTCGAGGCCCTGAAGAAGTACGGTCGCGACCCTCACTGAGTGGCACGCCAAGGCAAGTTAGACCCGGTGATTGGTCGTGATAGCGAGATTCGCCGCGTGATCCAAGTGCTGTCTCGTCGAGACCAAGAACAATCCTGTTCTCATCGGTGAGCCCGGCGTTGGTAAGACTCGCAGTCGTGGAAGGCCTGGCCCAGCGAGATCGTCGCGGCGACGTGCCCGAATCCCTGAAGAACAAGAAGCTCATCGCTCTTGACCTGACCGGGATGGTTGCGGGGGCGAAATGCCGTGGTGAATTCGAGGAACGCCCTCAAAGGCTGTTCTCAATGAGATCGAACGCTCCGATGGTGAAATCATCACCTTCATCGACGAGCTTCGCACACGGTCGTCGGTGCCGGTGGCGGCTCTGAAGGGCAATGGACGCGGGCAATATGCTCAAGCCCATGCTTGCCGTGGCGAGCTCCGCATGGTCGGCGCAACCACTCTGGATGAGTACCGCGAGAACATCGAAAGGACCCCGCGCTTGAGCGTCGTTTCCAACAGGTTTTCGTTGGTGAGCCTTCGGTCGAGGATACCGTCGCAATCTTGCGTGGTATTGCCCCCAAGTACGAGGCGCACCACAAAGATCACCATCTCTGACAGTGCTCTGGTTGCAGCCGCACCGACTGTCCGACCGCTACATCACCGGCCGTCAGCTTCCCGATAAGGCGATTGACCTGATCGACGAGGGCCGCCTCCGCCTGCGCATGGAACTGGATTCCTCCCTGAGGAGATCGACGTTCTACGCCGCCAGGTGGACCGCCTGCGCGTGGAAGAGTCCTGCCTGACCGAGTCTGAGCCCCCGATGGTTTGGACGAGGCCACGGCAGAGCGCCTCGAGAAGCTGCGTGAGGACCTAGCGAACAAGAACGAAGAGCTGTCTGCTCTCACCAGCCGTTGGGAAGCCGAAAAGGCTGGCCACAACCGAGTGGGTGAGCTTCGCGTGCAATTGGATGGATTGCGCACCCAGCTTGAACTTTGCAATCCGCGCGGGTCGTTTCGATGAGGCTGGACGCCTCCAAAACGGCGATATTCCCCAGATCGAACGCCAGATTCGCGAAGAGGAAGAAAAAGGTTGAAGCCGAGGAGAAGAACTCAGATTCGGCAGAACTCCATGATCGCCGAAAAAGGTTGGTCCCACCGAAATCGCAGAGGTCGTCGAATCCTGGACCGGAATCCCGTGGGCAAACTGCTTCAAACCGAAAGTGAGAAGCTCGTCCACATGGAAGACGTCATTGCCCACCGCTTGATCGGGCAAAAGGACGCTGTTCGCGCTGTCTCAGATGCGGTTCGTCGTTCACGCGCCGGACTGTCCGATCCGAATAGGCCGACCGGATCCTTCCTCTTCCTCGGTCCCACGGGCGTCGGTAAGACGGAGCTTGCCAAAGTCTTTGGCCGGAGTTCCTCTTCGACGATGAACGTGCGATGGTTCGAATCGACATGTCGGAGTACTCCGAAACACTCGGTTGCGCGCCTCGTCGGTGCCCCTCCGGGATACGTTGGTTACGAACAGGGTGGTCAACTGACCGGGGCCGTGCGCCGTCGCCCCTACAGCGTCGTCCCTCTTGGACGAAGTTGAAAGGCTGACCCGAGATCTTCAATATTCTCTTGCAGGGTCTTGGACGACGGTCGTCTCACCGATGGCCAGGGACGCACTGTCGACTTCAGAAACACCATCTTGATCCTGACCTCGAACTTGGGATCGATGTTCCTCACCGATCCGGACCTCAGTGATGAAGAAGAAAAGCGCGAGGGCGTGATGAACGCCGTGCGCGCCTCCTTCAAGCCTGAGTTCTTCAATCGTCTGGATGAAACGGTTATTTTTCGACCCGCTCAGCCCCGATGATCTGTCTGGAATTGTCGACCTCTTGGTTGATTCCATGGCCGAGCGACTCAAGGATCGTCGCATTAGCCTGAGCGTCACTGAAGGCGCCCGTGATGGCTGGCTGACCAGGCGCGGCTACGATCCGGCTTACGGTGCTCGTCCCTTGCGTCGTCTCATTCAGCGAGATCGGTGACCGTTGGCAGCTCCTCCTCAGTGGCGAACTCACTGACGGAGAACAAGTCCTCATCGATGTCAGCGATGACCTGAAGAGCTGAAAATCAACGAGATCATGGGTCGTTGATCACTGAAAATACCTTTGGGTGGCGCGATAATTTCGCGCCACCCATTTTCGCATAGACTCTAATGGTTATCCCCAAGTAACAGAGCAGAACTGAAGAATGAAGGAGGTGGCCGTGAGCGACGACGAAGGTGTGCAAAGCGGAGCAACTCGCAAGAAGCGAGGCAGCTACTCCGTTGGGCGTTCACCCGGACAACAATCATCCGCGGTGCGGCGCAGCTATGTGTCAACTCGCGGCTATTACGGTTTTTCTCGCTGCGAGACCTCGCCGACGAAATCGGCGTCTCACATCCGACCGTGATGTACCACTTCCCAACAAAGACGCGCTCGTTCTTCACGTTATCCATGCTTTTTGAAGATGCTTTTGGAATTTTCGACGTTGATGTCGTTACTCGCGAAGGCTCCGAGGGCGAAAGCTGACCAACTTGTTCTGGAAGAGCGCGGTGCCAAAGTCGACACGATGAATGAGTGGATTGCTGCTCACCTTCGTGCTTGCTGCAGCAAGTGACAATCAGATCATGACCGACTTGGATCGCGTGTTCACCGTCGAGATCGGTCGATGAAGCCACCCGCACACGATCACTTCTCCTATCGAGTCGAAGCAATGCTGCAACTGCTCGAACGCCTCGCGGAGAAAAATGCCCGATCGCGACCCGGACAACCCCCGTTGATACTCGCAGGCTCGTCGAGCGCTGGTACGGCATGGTGATCCTTGGCGGTTGGGACGGCGAGCGTTTCGATAGCCGCGAACTCATCGTCAAGTACCTCGCCTTTGCCGTTCGCGAGCTCCACCACGGCGTTGAGCAACGCTTCTTGCCCTGGGATCGATGATTCCGCGCAAGGCCGCTGCACCTTCAGCAGCTCCTCGTGGGTACTCAGCTCCTCGAAGTAGTCGATGACCCTCGCAGTTGCTCTCTATTCCCTTCCGTGCCTCGATTCTCGCGGGAAAACGACGCGGGGCTTCCCTCGCTTCAGGGGACGCACGCGAAGTCTTCCCTCGCCTCGGTGACGAAACTCGTTCACCGCCTACTCAGCGTTGATTGCGATCTCCCGAGGCCTCGTTACTGAGTGCGCCCGCTCCCTATCCGGGGGTGACGCTTGAGCACCTGCTGTCCCACGCCTCGGGAATGGCAATGGGGGAGCGCGCCATTACGCGCCCGCCGGGCACCCGCAGGATCTACTCCAATGCGGGAATTGAAGCGGCCGCAGACGTATGCTTGAAGAAGCCACAGGTACAGAGATTGGTCGCTGGATCGAAGAAACGATGCGCTGAGCCACTGGGACTGACAAGCCTCACAGTTGAAGGCTCTCCGGCCTATTCGGGCTACGCTCACGCGGAAGACCTCATGCTTTTTGCTCGCGAGCTTTCTCACCCGACGCTGATCGAGTGCCCGAACTTCCCGGCCTAGCAACCAGTGTTCATTTTCCCTTATCTGGATGGGATCGTTTCCCGGATACGGAAATTTCCGTCCCTGTCCCTGGGGAATCGGTGCGGAAAATTAAAGGGCGAAAAGCAGGCGCATTGGACTGCGCCCTCTTCTTCGGGAAGGACCTTCGGTCACTTTGGACGTCGGGATCTTTCCTGTGGGTTGATCCTCTTTCGGGCGAACGTGCGGTTTCTTGAGCGAAGAGCCTTTTGGTCCGTGGCATCAGCGGGACAATTGGAGCACCTGAACGGGGAAATCTTGCACGCTATGCGAGGTCAATGATCACGGGAACGTGATCGGAAGCGCCTCTACCCTTGCGTTCATCGCGATCGATCGAAGCAGAGACCGCGCGCGGCGCTAGTGCGGCGAGGCGTAGATGAAAGTCGATGCGCATTCCCCTCGTTCTTCGTGAAACGGAGCTTTTGGTAATCCCAGTAGGTGTATTGGGAGACGCGCTCGCGGGTGACTTCATCCCATCCGTGCTGCTGCAAAGGGGCAAAGAAACGCCTCGCGTTCGGCTTGTGAGACGTGGGTTTGTCCCTCAAACGCCTTGATATCCCAGACATCGTGGTCGTAGGGTGCAATATTCCAGTCCCCAACAAGCGCGATCTGGCGGCCCTGCTCAAGCCAGGTATCGCCGACCTCCAAGAAGAGCGTGAAAACCAGCGCAGTTTGTAGGTGTAGTGCGGATGGTCAAGCTCGCGGCCGTTGGGTGCACGTGCAGGCTCCAGTTTGTGACTTCCTGGCCTTCATCGAGGACTGTGACTCCCAGTGCGCGAGCTCAACGACTTCAGGATCGCGAAGCCAGGCTGGCCGGGAAGTCGACCTCGGTTGAGAGACGATTGGGAGGCGGGAAGCAACGGCAACACCGTTCCACTGGTTGAGGCCGTGCATACGGACTTCATAGCCGGCCTCGTGAAAGGCTTCAATGGGGATTGCTCGGGCTTGCACTTAATTTCCTGCATTGCCAAGACGTCGATATCCGGCGCGCTCAGGAAAGCGATGACGCGTTCGACGCGGGTGCGAATTGAGTTAACGTTCCATGTTGCAAGCCTCATGGCACCCCAGCATACGCGGCAGGACCTAAAATAATCGCCATGGGTGCAGCACTTGTGACCGGGGCAACCTCTGGTATTGGCGAGGAATTTTGTTGGCAACTGGCTGCGGCGCACCATGATGTGGTTGTGGTCGCGCGGCGCTAAGGACAAACTCGAGGAGTTGGCTGAGCAGCTCCGCCAGATCGCGGGTGTAGCCGTAGAGGTGCTCGTTGCGGATCTTGAGCGTCGCAGAAGATGTTGAACGTAGCCGCGCGTATTCGCCAAGATGAAGCGCCCATCGGTTTGCTGGTCAATCAATGCGGGTCTCGCATTGGGGAAGGCCTTTGTTGATAACTCCCTTGCGAGGCTGAAGAGAATGCGCTGGACGTGATGGTTCGCGCTCCGCTGCTTTTGAGCTATGCAGCAGCTCGGGCAATGCGCGCTCGCGGGCGTGGGGCGATTTGCAATCTCTCTTCAGTTGCTTCGGAGACGGGTGCAGGGACCTACAGTGCGCACAAGGCGTGGATCAGAGCCTTTAGTGAGGGGCTTTCAGAGGAATTGCGGGGGAGTGGTGTGACGGTGACCGCGGTGTGTCAGGACCCCAGTGCACAAACTTCTTCGAGGCCGCGGAGTCGATATGTCTGCGGCGCCCGCAGTGGCTGTGGGCAAGCCCTGAGCAAAGTTGTTCGAGGCCTGGATGCAGTTCGCCGGGGACAGGTGCTCGTTACACCGCGTCCCGTTTACAAACTTGCGATGGGCGCCATGCGGGTTTCTCCGCGTTGGCTCACGCGGAGGGTGATGCGCAGCATTCCGCATATGTGAAGCGCCGTGCTTTTAGGGTGCGAGGCTCGGCGAAGGAGGCATGTGGCATTGTCATGAAATTGACGGCGCCCCTTTTATAGAGTGATAATGATTCTCATTATGAGAACGAAAAGACTGATTTCTGCGGGGCCCTCGCCCTTTCCCTCGTGTTTGCCCCCTAGTCGGCATGGGCCGGACCCGACCGTGATGCCGAATGGGTCGTTACGGGACAGCACGTTGATGCTCCATTCCCATCTGGCACGCTGACACGCGTAGTCTTCACGATGAACACCATCAATATGCCCGTTGAGAAGACTGTCCTATGGCTGCCAAAAGCGTGGGCGGGAAGCGGTGCACAGGATGCGAAGTATCAACTAGAAGTCCCCGAGAAGCGCCCCGATCTTGCTTTCTTGGGTCCCGAGCACTCGGTGCTCAATGCAGCCCCGCAAAACCCCGGTCCTACTAACACTCAATCTGGGCAGGCCTTGGAGCTGACTCCTCGGTTGAGTGGGCGGCTCCTGATGAATTTGACGGAAGCACTTACACGCTCGACCTCATCAATGTCGATGGCCCCGGCCGGATGGAAATGTTCATCGACCACGGAGACTCAGCTCTCGTTTCCTCTCCAGTCACGATGTTGCATATCGTTCGGTTTACAACCCGCGCCACACGCACCTCTTCACGACCTTTACACAGCCTGGCCGCTACCAGGCACGCTTCCGGGTCAATGCCCGCTCGATTGATGGCAAGACAATTTACACCTCTCCCCATCCAGTCACTGACGTGGCAGGTGGGCGGCTCGAATCCTGCTCTGGAAGCATCAAGGACATTCACGAGGCCTTCGCAGCGGCACCCACCGAGCGCAGTGACGGCGCACAGGCATCGTCCTTCCTCACGCTCGCGCCCAATGCGCAGCGTGAACATCCGGGCGATCAGCACCTCAGTGAGATCACCTTCAACAGTGGAAATCCGGGCGATCAGGGACGTCTATGGCTCACCGTCAATGGATACTTTCTCACCGAAGAACCCGTCGTCGATGGGCGTGCGCAGGTACGCGAACTCCTCGGCGATGATGACGCGCTGATTCAGGCGGTCTTCATTCCCGAGGCCGGAAGCGGGGCCGCGCGCTGGGCCTCGACACCTCAGGCATTTTCTCAGCGAGATCGAGCGGAAGTGCGCGTCACCCGATCGAGCTCGGTCATCATTGAGCCCTCGAACCCGGACCCAAGCCCCGTCTGGGACCCCGCGCAGATTTCAGTGTCGCGTCCTGGGGTTCATGTCTCCTATGTTCGTAAAGAAGGAAGCGAAGACCAATACACAGTTCAGGTCCAAGCCGATGACCCTGAATTGCGCGCAGCCTACAAGGTTGAGTTCTTTGAAAGTGAATACGATTTCTCGCCGTGGTGCGCCATCGAAGGCACGCTCGGAAAGGGCGGAATCGATGTCCAGCAGCAAGACTTGGGGGCCTGCGTGGGCCAGCCCATGTATATGAAATTCACTGTTCGCCCGCACCCGAAGTCCTTGGCCTCGATGACCACGAAGGCACAAGAAGATGTGGAGTTGTCTTCATCATTCGGGCTTGATCTGAAGTTGAAGATGTGGCCGGGTGGAAACACGGTTGAGCCCACTCCAGCACCAACGACACGCCTCTCATTCCTACGCCGCAGCCGTCTGCGTCTGCATCGCCAGCCCCTGAATATTCCGGACACGAGCAACGACCACGCAGCTGACGAGCTGAAGACGAATCCGGTTGAGCTCACGCACGGACACATGGACCTGCGCCTTCGCGCAGATTCTTCCAGTCCCACGAAGTACTCGCTGGTGCTCAAGGACGATTCACTCACGGGTGAGAAGACCTCGGTCATGCGCTCAATCGATTCAGTGACCTGGAAGGTCGGTGTCAACGCCCGCTTTACACGCCCTCAGAGCCTGACAGACCCAAGCTATGACGTTCTCGGTGCGATTGGTGAATCCAGCTATGTGCTGCCTGAAACCCAAAACCCTGACATCGTCTGGCCCGGAGTAAGCACGGAAGGGATTGACTATTCTCTCTTCCCCAAGGGAATCGACTATGAAGTCCGCGTGCTCGAATCTCCGAAGGACTCGCGAGTCGCGTTCTTCCAAACGGCACCTTCGGTGGTCCAGCACAGGTCATGATCGATTCTGCGAACCCAGCGCTCTCTCGAATTCACACGGATTCGCCGACTCACATGCACGCGAATTGGGTCTTCTCGCGCCCAGGTCGCTATCGCCTGCAGATCCGCGCCCTCGATGGAGACAAGGAAATTGCCGCACCGGTGAGTTGGATTGCTTCCATTCACGAGGCCGCAGCTAAGCCCGGAACCCTCTAGCCCTCGGACCGCGTTCCTTCCGTGCAGCCGACTTTGGCTCCTACGCCTTCGGTGAGTGCATCCGCAGTGCCGATCGCGCCTACCCCCTGCTGCTTCCTCAAAGCCAGCGCCTGAAGCACCGACTGCGACGCCTGCACCCGAGCCCTCTCAAGCTCCGGGGGATTCTCCCGCGAGCTCACCCGCGACGCAGAACCCTCCTGCTCCCGGGGCTCCCGCGCTCGCGTCTTCCAACGCTGCACCCTCGCGATCAGCCAGCCCGCTGGGACGAGTCAGCGCCGTTGAACGCTTGACGGGAGGACAGGTTTTGGCCTCGAAGCGGTGCTCAGGGAAGCGCCGTGGGAACAGGCAACGCGGATGCCAGCCCCTCGGCTGAGCAAAGTGCATCAACAAAGGCGGATGCCAGCGAAGAAGCACAGCCCCTTGCAGAACGCATATGCCGCAGAACTCAGCCAAAACGCCGATAATGCATCGCACTCGGGGGTTGCCCGATGGTGGTGGATCCCTCGTGGCAGCCGGAGCGATCGCGCTCGGCGCAGCGCCGCCGCCGTCATCAGAAGAAGAGGGTATATGCTCGTCTCATTCCCGGGGATTTCTTGCTTGACCTCAGGAAATCCCCAGGATGTAGACTGTAAATACCAGAACCGGTTCCGCCCGAAAGGGTCCAGGGCCGGTCTTCTTTTTCGCTGCAAGGGTGCAATGAATATGAAACCGTTCATCACGATTGGCCAGCAACTGACTTACTGGAATCGCGTGGAATGCTCATCGAGGATCGAGTGGTCGCTGCCCACGCATTAGAAACTATTGGCTACTACCGGTTGTCCGGATACTCATACCCGTTTTCGAAGGCCTCTGGCGCATGTAAAAGACAGGGATCAAGCTTTCGCTGAGGATACCCGCTTCACAGATGTGTTGTCTTTGTATGCGTTTGATGTGAGGCTACGTCTCTACGGTATTCGCTCAGCTTGCGTGTATTGAGATAGCACTTCGAACCTGGATCGGAAATGAAGTTGGAAAAATTGACCCTGCGATGCATCTCGACGTAATGAAATTGGGACCAGCAGCTCAAAAAGGGACAAGAGAAATGAGAAAACGCGCTACGAGACTTGAAGGAATGGTATGACAGGAAGCTATCTACTTCGAACGAAGACTTTGCGAAGCACCACCGACAAAGCTGTGGAGGCGAGCTGCCGATTTGGGTGGCTGTACAGCTGCTCGATTGGGGAGCGCTGCAGACATTGTTTTCTATGCTTCCGCGGGATGTTCAGGACGCAATTGTGGCTAGTGTCGGCGTTACGGCGCCTGAAATGAAGTCGTGGCTCAATGCGCTTCGTGTTTTGAGGAATATTTCCGCCCATCACAGCAGGCTCTTTAACCGCGTGTTTCCATCTAAGCCTTTGCTCCCGAAGGCTGTTGAAGTGAGTGAGGTCATTGGGAACTCAGGTCCGAATAATCGTGTGTTCTATCTCTTGTCGCTCACTCAGTATTTTTCTTGATCGATTTAAGATTGAGATAAAACGGCTCTTCCTTCAGTTCTCGCTGATTTCCCCATCGTTCCACAGATTAATATTTTCATCGATGGGCGCACCGATGAATTGAAATCTTCAGGGCTGTGGGGTTCTTGAACCTCAAGAACCCCACACGACCGTTCCTAGCGAATCGACTCCATGATCCGCACGCCGTCCAAGACAGGCATGTAGGGCAGGGGATCGATCCCCCATTTCAGCGACGTAATCCGTCAGCTGAGTGCGCACCACCTCGCGCAAAACCTCCGGGTCCCACGGCTTGGCAATGCAGTAGTCCAATCCCGCCTGATTGAGCGCGCGAATCGTATCCGCCTGATCGGCCTGGACCGGTCACCAGCACTGTTCGCGTGGAAGCAAAGCGCGGATTTGCAGTGAGCTCAACCAAAAATCGACACCGGACTTGCCCGGAAGACGGTGGTCAGAAAAGAACTAGAGCAAGTTCATCCCCGTCATCGGTAATTTCTTCGATGACGCTCCACGCATCTTCAACATCTTCCGCGAGCTCCAAACGAACGCGGCCCTCGAAAATCTTCAAGGTCACGTTCCAGTGCCTGGCGAACATCGGCCTCGTCTTCGAGGGACAAAATGGTCAGGTCATGATTCCTCCTCGTGAACATGATGTAGTGGAAGCAGGATCCGCATAATTGTGGACCCCGGGTGAGAGTCAATAGTGAGCTGACCATCCAGATCAGCAATGATCGAATGAACAATGGACATGCCCATTCCTAAACCGAAACGCACGCGACCAGCCTTCGTCGTGAAGTGCGGTTCCATGATGCGTTCGAAGGACCTGCGGAGAAATTCCCCGGTCCGTTATCGCACACGCACACTTCGACGCCGTCGCCGGAATTTGCGACGGTAATGGTGATGCGTGCTTCCGCGTGGCCTCGTGCGGGAAGTTTCTTTCCGAGGCCGCGCCTTCTTGCCCCTGCGCCTTGAGGTCCGCCTCTTCGTCCTCAATTGCTTCGGCAGCGTTGACAATGAGATTTGTCCACACCTGCTGGAGCTTGGCAGGGTGAGCGAGGATGGGAGGGACATCCTCAGTATTCACAGACGACCTCAATACCGTGGACGCGGTGAGAGGTCAGTCGCAAGACATCATCGATTCCCCCGTCGAACATCAACTTCCTTGAGATCGTCGGCATCGGGGCGCGCGTATCCCTTCAGGGACTGAGTAAGGAAATAATGCGTTCTCCCGAGGCCAACACTGACCGCAATGAGCCTCCCTAAGCGTGCCCCTGCTTGGAAAGCTTCTAGTTGAGCGGGGTCGTTTGCTAAAAGCTCGCGCGTGGGCAGTGTCAGTCAAAACCGGCGCGGATGAGCTGACGAATGACGCTGCGATCGTGAAGAATGGGAGGAGTTCTTTTTGTAGTTCCCTCTCGCGTGCAGTAGACAGCGGCGGAGAGTCCATCGCGCAATCAAGGGCACTGCGGCAGGGCCTCGGGCGCGCGCGAAGCCATCACCGCCTCGGCGTCCTCGCGCAGGTGCCCGGCCGCGCGCAATAGAGCTGTCACGGGATTGTTGAGCTCGTGAGCGATTCCCGCACTGAGCTCACCGAGCATAGCGAAGCGTGCGCGCTCAACAAGCTCGGCGCGGGTTGCACGAAGATCTTCAAGGGTCGCTGCTAACTCTTCTTTTTGACGTTCGAGGTCTTCGGCAAGCATTGCGTTTTTCCACGTGCAGGTCCTCGGCGCGCATGAGTCGACGTGTCAGTGAACGAATTGCCAGCGCGGTCAAGACTGCTCGAAATTGAGGGGTCTTCGGTTAACGCGATCTGAAGCTGCTCGGTTGTCAGATCGCACGACGGTCGCTTCGCTTGTCGTCAGTGCTGTGAAAAACGCGTTTTTCACCTCGAGCGAGCGAAATCAGACCAATGAGTGGGCCCGAGGTTGCTAGGTGGGCAAGGACCTCGCCGTGGCGAGAATCGCGGTGCAGTGAAACTGTCCCCTCAAGAACCAGATGAACAGCCTCGACCCGGTGTCCTTGGTGAGAAGGTGCGTGCCGCGGGGAGACGAATTCGAGGCCTCGGCCCCAAAAACGCGCTCGACGCCGTCGAGTAACTCGTGTACGACCTGGTCCTCGTTGAGGTCGAGTCCCTCGAGAATGGGGCCTTGAACAGCAAAAAGAGGGGGTTCTTGAATGAGGTCAAGGATCTCGTATGTGCAGTACCCGCACTCTTCGAGGTAACGACGCATCGTTGAGTAGGCTTGCCCAGACAAGAGGGGAACCGTCCACGGGAAACGCACGACGGCAGCCAGATGCCCAGACTCGGTGCACGCCGCAAGGTCCGTGTGGAGTTCTTGGTCGGTGACAAGCATCCACTGAGTTGATGCCATCAGTGATGATGTTCGGGCTGCATCAATGAGCGCATCGACATCCTTGACTTCGCTGGTGGCAACGCCAAGGAAGAACGTGGTCTTCTTCATCCAGTCCTTCGAAGAAAAGCGCGAGATCCTCGGCGTTCTCGATCCCTGTCAAAACACAGATTGGGGAAAGACTGCGTGAGATCGCGGGTCAGGGGGCCGGCGAGTTGGCGTGAATTATCGCCGACAACCAAAAACATGGACGTGGTAGCCGCCCGATGTCCACTACGAACACTCGTTTTCTCCAGAATTGAGGCATCGAGCGAAGAAGGGCCGTGCGTCCAGCCGTGCGCGCAAGACCCGGCGCAGTCGCGGGAAGGAGTCGGCCTCGGGAAAAGACACCACATCACCCCAATCGCACCCCAGGTCAGAGGCGCGACGAAGGAAAGCAAAAATAATGCCGATCACTCCAACGACGATACCGACGATGGCCATTTCCTTCGTGGGGGTGGTTCCCTGTCGAATAGGCGATCGCGTTCGGCGGAGTGGAGATCGGCAGGCACATGCCGAGCGAACAGCCCAGCGCGATGACACTGCAATTTCCGCGGCGCTTGTAGGGAAACCGTGGCCGCAAGGCCCATGCCCATTGGGACCAGGAGGTTCGCCGAGGCCGAGTGGGGAGATGACGTTCGAGGTCACCCAGCCGACCAGTGCGAGGACCAGGATGAGCAGTGCTCCGGGGATCGAGGCCCACTGAATCGATCCGAGCATCCACTTGTCGAGGCCGGTGGCGGCCACGCCCTGATCCGAGCGCGATGCCGCCCGCGACCAGCCACAGAACCGGCCAGTCCAAGGCTCGCAGGTCGTCCCCGCTCATCACCTTCGTCATTAAGAGGACCACGACCGGTAGGAAGCCGACGACATTAGAGGAGATGTGGTGGAGGGATTCTGTCATCCACGGAGAATCGTTACTCCCGCAACCACGTAGAAAATAATGGCATTCTTTTGATTTCTCAAAACGCGCCGAGGTGTCGATGTTGAACTGAGCGTCAGAGGGGATGTAACGCCAGGCGATGAAAAGCCACGAAAGCGCAAGAAGAACGAGCATGAGCGGGACTGCCGCCAACATCCATTGGAAGAAGGTGACCTTGACGCCCGCGTTTTCAAGCGCGCCCAAAGCGATGGCGTTGGGGGAGTGCCGACGGTGCCCATGCCGCCGACATTTGCGGCGACCGGGATCGAAAGCGCGATGCCTGTGCGTGCTGGTCTCGGGAGGGCCATGATGACGGGCATCATGACGGCGAACATCGTCGCGGTTGTCGCTGTGTTTGACATGAACATGCCTCATGATTGCGGTGATGAGCATGACGCTCCATGACGGCTCAGGCGAGGCTTCCCAATGAATGGTTTCAACAGCACCGCGGAGAGCGCGCGATCGACCTTGTACTTCGCAGCATCCGTCGGCCACCATAAAAACCGCCCAAGAAGAGGATGATTACGGGTTTGCCAGTGCACCAAAGAATTTCGTAGGCGGGCGCCTTCTCTGGGATCGAGAGAAGCGCGTGTCCGAAATGAAGAGAACCTCAAGGAAAATCACCAGCACAGCAGTGCCGGCGAGGGGAACAGCTTCGGGTCACCCATAGGAGGATTGCCGCCAAGAAGATTCCGAACATCTCGCGTTCCCGAGGCATCCAATCCGGGAAGCTGAATGAATAAACAGGTGACAATCGAGGCCAAAGCGCCGACAGCGCCGAACACCTTGAAGGGGCTAACTTGCGTCTTGTTCTTCGTAAAATCGGCCGGTCGAGTCGATATATTTTTGCGCGGAGCGCGGGTTAATCGAAACGGCGGCGGTAGTGCGCGTACGACGTACCATTGGGCAGACCTCGTTGTCTTTGCGGAAATAGTACGCATAATTATATGTCATACATCACGTGATGATGACCATTTGATGATTAGTCACCAAGCGCCGGCGAGCAATACGCAATGCCCGCAGAATCGGCGAAAGCGCGCGCGGCCTCGTCCGGGAGAAGCGAAGCACAACCCACGATTTGCGCCCCGCACTCCGTCGCGGTGGCGAGGATCTCCTCCATCAGCCAGAGCAGAATTCGCTAAAAGAACCGCCTTGCGCCCCGAGAGTGGGAACCCGAGAAGCGGCGTTCGCCCTCTGCGTTGTTGATTGCCGAGGCCGGGCCTTGGGCTGGGAGGAAAAGAACGGCGTCGAGGTCGAGCCCTCGACCTCCTGCAGCGTGAATCATCGCCGCTGCAAGAGCCGCATCGCCTTCAGGGGCAATCACCAGGTCATAATCCCCAATGGCAAGATCGTGTTCTTCCAAGAGATCGATGAGGATGTGCCCGCAAACGGCCGCCCCCTGAGCACTCGGAGTGAGCTCGTTGAGACGACCCAAAGGATTGGGCGACTCAAGAAGAGGAGCGGCAAGGCCGCGGAGGGTCAGAAGATGCGGGTCGTGTCGTCATATCAGCACTATCAGTTGGACGAAGGATTGACGAAGCGGATCAGATCGCCGATGCCGTTGTAAATCCGATAGGGGCGGAAGGAAATTAGAAACCTGCTCGGCACTGGTCGAACCAGAAAGAACGAGGAAAGTCCTCATACCTGCCTCAACGCCCGCGCGGACATCCGTATCCATGCGATCGCCGACCATTGCGGCATTCTCAGAGTGAACACCGATCTTGTTCAGGCCCGCACGAATCATCACAGGATTCGGCTTTCCGACGAAGTAGGGGCCTGCCGGTCGCGGCTTGGATCATCGCGGCAACTGATCCCGCTGCCGGAAGAGTGCCCTCATCTGAGGACCAGAAACATCCGGGTTCGTCGCGATGAACTTCGCACCGCGCTCGATCAATCGGATTGCAGTCGTCAGAGCATAGAAGTCATAGACGCGGGTTTCACCGAGGACCACGAATTCAGGATCCTCGATCGGTCGCGATGTATCCGGCTGAGTGGATCGCCGTTGTCAGGCCAGCTTCGCCAATCACGTAGGCGGAAGAATTGGGGGACTGCTGATAGGAACGCTGCGGTCGCATTCGCCGACGTCCAGATGTGCTCCTCGGGAACGTTCAGGCCCGAATTTGCCAGACGTGCAGACAAGTCGCGGTTCGTGAAGATCGAGTTATTCGTCAGGACCAGGAAAAGGAATGCCATTCTCTTCCAAAGCGGAGATGAAATCTGGGCTCCGGGAAGGGCGCGGTTTTCCTTAACCAGAACGCCATCCATATCCGAAAGCCAAGCGCTAATTGGGGGTCATATCCGACAGTGCAGTGAAAGAGAATTCGTCATGCCTCTAATCTATCTGTTTGCGAGCTCTGTTCGGTAGGAAGAAGGCGACCATGGAAGAAAACTCTCAGCCAGAAGTTGGCGTTGGGCTCTGGCCGGGAGGACCAGAAAACTGGCCATCGGAAGAGGTCTACGATCCGCAGCTCTTGGCTGAGGGGGATCGACGCAATGTCGAGGACCGCTACCGCTATTGGAGAATGGAAGCAATCATCGCTGACATCGCCGACCATGCTCTTCCTTTCGAGATAGCCATCGAAAACCCTCGGTCACGACTTCAATATCGGCTCAATCGTTCGCAGCGCGAATGCTCTGGGAGTAAGCTCGCGTCCACATCGTCGGTCGGCGTCGGTGGAACCGGCGCGGTGCCATGGTGACCGACCGCTACTTGAGGTTATTCACCATCCCGAGGTCGGTGAATTTATTTCCTCGCTGCACGAACGAGGAATCACCCCGGTTGGAATCGACAATGTTCCCGGCTCTACCCCTTGAAGGGCATACTCTTCCCCAAACGGGCGTGCCTAGTCTTCGGTGAAGAATCCAGCGGACTCAGCGAAGAGATGCGCCGGGAATGCAACGAAATTCTCCACATTACGCAGCGCGGATCAACGCGTTCAATGAATGTCGGCCACGCCGCAGCAATCGCAATGTGGGCGTGGGTGATTCAACACTCCCTAGACCCGAGCCAAGGCCTCGGCGGGAAGTCTTGCACTCTGTCGGTGAAGATCTCGTAACTCCCCACTGTGCAGCCTTTCGCGCATCCTCGAGGGTATTCACGGTCCAGACGTTGACCCCAAAGCCGGCATCGAGCATCCTCATGGACGTCGGCCTCGGTCAGATCTTGCCCGCAGGGGTGGATCGCAGTGCACTCAATTTGCGAGGCCTCGCGCCAGCTTCCCGCGCGCACTTCCGCCGGGGTGCACAGCCGCCGAGCGGAACTTTCGGGCATAGCCTCGCGGACCGCGCGAAGCAGGTCGTGGTCGAATGAAGAAATAGGAGCTTGTCCTTGTTGGTAAAAGAACGCAGCGCTACTTCGACATTCTCGATGAGAGTATCGCGGCGTTTGCCTGCTGCTCGAGGCTTGAGCTCGAAATTGAAGCCAGTCTGGGCTGAGTTGGCAAAGGAGACAACATCGGCTAGCTCGGGGATACGCTCAAAACGGTAGGTTGGCGAGAACCATGCGCCCGCGTCGAGCCTGCGCAGCTCACCGTATCCCCATGAATCCCAGGAACCCTGAGGAATTTGTCGTGCGGTCGACAGTGTCATCGTGGATGAGTGAGCAGGGTCCCATCTGCCATGACACCCACATCGCACTCACACCAGCGGGCCCCAATTTCCGAGGCCTTCGCGAAGGACGCGATCGTGTTTTCGGGCGCGAGCGTGGGCGCCCCGCGGTGGGCGAAAATCCTTGGGAATTCAGTCATGCTTTCCTTCCGCTGCGCACTTTAGAAATAGTCATCGACGGGGATCAGTCCGACCCGGGCACGAATTGCATCTTCGGGCGGTCCGTGGGGGTTTCCGTTTCGTCGGCTTTCCCGTGCATTCCGTCGATTCCAGCGCGCTCTTCTTGGCGAGAAAAATCTTCCGCCGTGGTGAGCGTTTCCATGTCCGAGGCTACGCCGGCATCCGCTGCCGCGAGTGCCGGGTCGAGCAGCATCGCTTCGTCGCGCTTGGTGGGAAGGACGCTCCACATAGGACTGATGGCTTCATCTTTGGGGAACATCGTGCCCAACATCTTGGGCAAGGTACCAGCGGTGTTCCAGGAATTCGTGGAAGATCTGGGCCGGTTCCAGCTTGCTGCGAGCTCGGCGGAACGGCAGTGATGACAGGTTCGAAAACTTCGTCTCATCCATTCATGTGCAACGATCTCGAGAGAGCATTCGGGTTTTCACCCGTCATGGCACGGTAGGTCTCAATATCGTTGAGCATACGTTGGGCCTGATTTCGCCGACGTCCGATGCCCGTCAATCGCATGAGTTTGCGGTGGTGGTGGCCGGCATCAACGACCTTTGAGTGATGATCAGTGCGTTCCATCAAGGTCGGAGGACATCTGAGTTCACCTACTTCGAAGCCGAGATCATTCAGGCGGCGGATGCGCTGAGCGACCTCCACTTCTGGTTGGATTCAATAACTTCAGGTCCGGTGAGTTCATTCCACAGCTCCAAGTAGCGCGAGCGAATCCGGTCACCGACTTTCGATGGGACTCATCGCTGGGGAAGAACGATCCCGCTTGAAGGTCCATTAATCGCCGATGATATGTGTGTGCCAGATCAACGTCGTAGAGGCGCTGGCCTTCGGTGAGAGAAGGGTGGATTTCACCGGTTTCTGCGTCAACGAGGTACGCGGAGAAGGCACCGGCGTCGCGACGGAAAAGCGTGTTTGAAAGAGAAACATCGCCCCAGTAGAAGCCCAGAAGATGAAGACGAACCAGGAGAACTGCTGAGGGCGTCGATCAAGCGCCCCTGCTGTCTCGGGGGTCATGTGCTGGCTGAAAACCGCGCGGTAGGGCAAAGAGAACTGAAGGTGTTCGGTGACCAGTACGGCTGCGAGTTCTTCGCCAAAGGCATCGCGTCGCCCGGTGATGACCGCAGTGGGAAGGACAGAAGGAGCCCCAAGGCGCGAGGTTACGAAGGAGCTCATATTCGCGGTATGCGACGCTCGCCGATTTCCTTGACCGCGATGACCCTGTCGGAGAGGTTGACGAAACGGACGACGTGGCGAGAATACCGCGAGGAAGAGCGGCGAGGATCTCTGTTGGCCACCTTCAAGGGGATATCCTACAGAAATCTAACAGCGCGGGGTCAACCGTCGCTGCTGTGATCTCAAGCGTTGAGGGAATGGGCATAGCTCTATTCTCGCATTCATTGAGCAGTAGACGGGGCCCGCAACCGAGTATGGTTGCGGGGCCCCGTGGCTAGCCCCTGAGTAGCGTCTAGACGCCGAGTAGGTCACTCGGGCAGGCGTTCGCCGGTGGACGCAGAGAAGTTGTGCTGCCGTCCTTCGCTGATGCGGGTGTGGATCACGCCGCCAGGCTTGGGAGCGGTGCGCGGAGGAACGCGGACGTGAGCTGTTCGCCCTTGCCTTCGCTGCCGGAACCCAGACCGTGGCCGAATCTGCACCTGCCAGGTGGCCGTAGATGTAGGCATCCGAACCCCAGTTCCTCAACGAACTCAACTCGATCGGAATGGTGTTTTCGGTTTCTGCAGAAAACGACCCGAGGCCCTCGACGGAAAGCCGATCGTGATCTTGCCTTCGTCTCGGGAACCATGGCATCCAGCGTTGCCTGCGAAAGCGGAACCTCTAGTGGTGCCGAGCTGCACATTGCCTTCAACCTTGAACTTGCTGAGGGTTCGCGGCGAGCCGATGAAGCCTGCGACGAATTCGTTGGCGGGGCGTTCGGCATTTCCTGCGGGTGCCGACCTGCTGGAGGAGACCGCCTGCGAGGAACCGCGATGCGGTCGCCCATCGTCAGAGCCTCGGTCTGGTCGTGGGGTCACGTAGACCGTGGTGACGCAAGTTCGCGCTGCAGCGAGGCGATCTGCGTACGAGTCTGGCATGGTGCTTGGCGTCCGTTGGACAGAGGCTCATCCATGAGGAAGACCTGAGGCTTACGAACGATTGCGCGGCCCATAGCAACACGCTGACGCTGACCACCGGAGAGAGCCTTGGGCTTGCGGTCCAAGTAGGCTCCAGGTCAAGGATGCGTCGGCGCCTTCAACGCGCTTGTGGATTTCATCCTTAGGGGTGCCTGCGATCTTGAGTGCGAAGCCCATGTTCTCGCGCACGGTCATATGCGGGTAGAGGGCGTAGTTCTGGAAGACCATTGCGATGTCGCGGTTCTTCGGCTGTACGTCGGTGACGTCCTTATCGCCAATGAAGATGCGGCCAGAGTTCACATCCTCAAGACCCGCGAGCATGCGCAGCGAGGTGGACTCACCACAACCGGAGGGACCGACGAGAACCAGGAATTCACCATCCTGAATCTCAAGATCGAGCTGGTCGACAGCGGGCTTATCTGACCCGGGGTAGATTCCGGTTGCCTTATCGAAAGTTACAGTTGCCATATTGAACCTCCACCGGCGGTACGTGCCGGACGATCCTTAGTAGAGACCAGACGACAGCGTCTTCACTGCCGCCGCACGTCCTTCACCACCTGTGTGAAGTGCGTACTTGCTCACGATAGCACCAAAATTTTGGCGAAAATCCAGCTCAATTTAAAACGAAGTGCATAGAAGAGATTCGAAATGAGCTGGGCATTCGATACCCTTGGGGGGTGCGCGAGCAAGAGATCATCGGTGGGTACCGCCTCCTCAAACGCCTGGGGGCGGGGGGCGCTGCTACCGTGTGGCTTGCTTGCGACGAGGCCGGGGAGCGTGTGGCCCTTTAAGATCCTTCACCCCGCGCTCGCCGCCGATGATGACTCACTGTGAGCGTCTCCTTCGAGAAGCTCTGAACGGTGAATTCCATTCGCGGTGGGGAGTGTCCGCACATCTTGGATATCGAGATCGATGCGACTCCAACCTTTGTCGTCAGCGAGTACATTCCAGGCCCGACGCTTTCTGAATTACTCTCTCGCGGTGCGATCAATGTTGGAGGGGTTGCGGCGATCGGCGGGGCGCTTGCCCAAACCCTTCAAGATGTTCATGCTCGTCGGATTGTCCACCGCGATGTGAAGGCCTCGAATGTCATTTGTTCACTCGCAGGGGCCGGTTCTCATCGATTTCGGTATCGCCATGGGACGGGACGAGGCGCGCCTGACTCAAACCGGTCTCGGTATCGGAACCGCGGGATATACCGCACCTGAATTGCTCAAGGGGGCCTCGGCCCCGGCAACGACAGATTGGTGGGCGTGGACGGCTACCCTGCTCGCGGCACTTACTGGGCGCCCGCCCTATGGAAGTGGTGTGACTGCTGCGATCTGGATCGGCTGCTCAAGGGGATCCTGACACCGACGGCCTCGATTCGTCTGTCGCTCAGCTCATGCGTCAAGGACTTCACCCGGATCCTCAGCTTCGCCCAAACCCCTAGAATCCATCATCCGTCATCTTGCACATTGGGGCGGGTTCCCTCTTGAAAAATTGCGATCTACGGGGAAGTCAAGCGTGGGAAAAACCTCACCTGGGCACGGCTCTTGGCTCCTGTTCGTCAAGGGCACCTCCGGTGTCTCAGTGGGCGCAGATGACTCCGCTAACGCAGGAAAACTCAGATCTTCGACGATGATGCTTTACAGACCGCGGTCATTGAAGAGTTCGATCCGGATCGCACTGCGGCATTAGCGAATGACTTCATCATCCCGGATGAAACTCAGGTATATCCGCAGTTCATGGGGGCGCGCAGCCAAGCATCGACGAAACCTCGCTTTTTAACTACCCGCATCCCACGGCCTCGTCAACGGGAACAAGCTACCTTCCTGCTCAAGATGGTTATCGACAGGCGTCGATCCCGCCCAGTATCGAATTCGCAACCCAAGCACCCGCGTATATTCCTCAGCAGGTGAAGACGGCGAATATTCTCGGGCTGATCATTCTTTCTGCTCTGGCGCTGATCCCTTTATATAGGGGTTGATCGGGCTGATCAGCGTGGGCGTGATTATCGCGCTCTTCGCAGTGCTTGGGAGCGCCTATAAATGGCGTGAAAATCGGAGGATCCTCAATCAGGAGGCAGCGATCGAGTGACACGGCTGCACACTCGGTGTTGCTCCTTTTACGGGGCTTGAGGGATTCTCTCACTGCGGGTTGGTCTAGCCCCTGGGGCCGCTTTGGCGTGGGGACAGTGGATTCTCTTTTCCCGAGGCCTCTACGAGCCTCTCGGTTTGTCTCCCGATTTTGGGTTCTTCTCCACCCCCTTCGGAGATCCCGGGACATGGTGGTTCCTGCTTGTATTGACCGGCCACGCGCCGATCACGTCTGATGCGTGGCTTGCGGGGAGTCCTCGTGGTTGTCTTGACTTGCCCCTGACCACTCTTGCCCTGTGGGGAATGTGGGTGATGCCAACGGGATCCGCTTTGCGTGATGGCGTGAGCGTGTGCGTGTCGACCTGTGTTCCCAAGACATGGATGCGAGTACTTCTTGGTCTGCTCATTTCTGGTGGCGTTGCGGCCGTCCTTGCCCTGGAATTTCTAAGGTTCAGCTGGTGCGCATGAATGAAATTTGGCGCGGCTGCGTTGGTGTCGGTGCGTAAATGGGCATTGCTCGCTAGTCTTGAATGCAGTTCAACAGAAAGGCCCGCAATAATGGCAAAGTCTTCCCGCTCGCAGGATGTGCGCGCAAAGGCGCAGCAGCTGCGTGAAGAACAGGCGCGTGCAGATCGCCGGACCTCGCAACATCATCATTTCTTTGGCTTGCGCTGATTGTGGTTGTCATCATCGTGGCAATTGCTGCGGTGATCGTTCAGTCCAACCGTAAGAAGGCAGAAATCGCCGAGGCCGGATCGGCTGCGCTCGGTGCGTATTCAAATGGTGAACCCGTCGTTATTTCCCACCTCGGTATTGAAAGGTCGACGAATCCATTCCGACGCTCACCGAGTATTTCGACTACTCCTGCCATGTGTGCGCGGCATACGATGTGGGTTTTGGTGAGCAGGTTAGCCAGGACGTCCTTGCTGGCAAGTACAACATCAAGTACCAGCCCGTGAATACAGTGAAGGCTGCGTATCAGCATGATCAACCAGTGCGGCTCTGGTCGCCGCACAAAGGTCGATGCGCAAACGTGGATGAAGTTCCACAACGCCTTGCTGTCTTACTTCAATGATCAGTACAACTCTGGCAGGGAACCGTTGTTCAGGACCTGTCTGCTTCTGCTACAAAGGTTAAAGAAATCGCTGCGCAGGTAGGAATTCCGCAAGATGTTATTGACACCTTCCCCGAAAACGGTGTGAATGACTATCTGACAAAGTCGACCAACGCGTGGGCTGAGGCGAAGATTGACGGTCGCGAAAATGGATCTTTGGGAACTCCTGAGTTCGTTGTGAACGATAAAGCCGTCGTTGATTTCAAGGGCGTCAAGGCAACCAGTGTCAAGGATTTCTATCCCGTGATTACTGCTCAGCTTCAAGCTGCCGGTCCGGCATCTGCATCGAAGTGATGCTGCTGATCGCTCTCATGTGATTGGGCTTTCAGGGGCGCGTGCGTGACATGGTCGTGCATGCGCCCCGTTGTATCTTCTGAGACGTCCCCGAGCGTTTGCGAGCTGTGTCCGGGAGATGGTGAGGATCGTGAAGTGGCGTGTGAGCCACATTGCGGTTTTAATTCGTCTTTGTGGCCCTCACCATGGCACACTATGTGGGTTGCCACCTCAGCTCAGTTGGTAGAGCACCCGCCTTGTAAGCGGACGGTCGTCGGTTCGAGTCCGACAGGTGGCTCCATTTTTATCCGGGAGACCGACTTCCGGTTTTTCCTAGATTTTCACGCTTGCAACATTTTGAATCTAATAGATTCAGGTAATCGGTGACAGTTAAAGTAATGGACCGCTGTGCTTGCAATTGTCCATCCAGATTATGCAAAGGCGCACCCTAGTTTTTGTGCCATAGCTTCCCTCCAATAGATGGGTTTGATTCTCATGCACCGTATAGATCCTTCGATGCCGCAGCGCCCCCTTCGGCGCATTTTTATTGCAACACTGCTGTCAACTGTCCTAGGTGTTGGGAGTGTAACTGCACCTGCAGATGCTGCTCCTGCAACGCCCTCCATTGGCGCGACGCTGACGGCGCCCAGCGCGTAGCGGCGGGTGAGTACTACATTAAGTCTGCGCTTGCTGATGACTTGGTGCTCGATGTTTGGGCGGCGAGCCGGAATGACGGTGCGAATGTGCAGTTGTGGAACTCGAATTTGAGCGGCGCTCAGAAGTGGCGGGTTTCTTACGATTCTGAAGGTCTTGCGACCATCACCAACGTTGCCTCGGGTAAGGTCCTTGATGCGCAGTGGGGTCATCTCGCCCGAACGAATGTCCGCGCAGTGGGGCGGCAATGGAAGCCGCGCTCAAAAATGGAAGATCGTCACTGGGGATAAGGGGCGTATTACCATCGTTTCGGCACTGGATTCCTCGATCGTCTTGGATATTTCGGTGCTCGTCGCTCCGCAGGGGCGAATGTTCAGCTGTGGACGGCCAATGGCTCCGATGCTCAAAGCTTTGCGTTTATCCCGACGAAGCCATCGGTAAGTGCTGAGGACAGGCAGATATTGCCCCCGGTTACTACTCTATTTCTGAGTGGAGTGGGCGATTTCAAATATCTTTCGACAGTTATTCGCTAGACAATGGCGTAGAGGTCCGGCTGGCAGGTCCCATACGACGAGGACAACACAATGTGGAAGATCTCCCGTGACGCCGATGGCTACTACCACCTCGAAAAATGTTTGGTCGGGTAAATCCCTGGATAGTACAGGCGGACGCCCATTCCGGGCCGCCAACTTCAGGTCTGGGCAACAGATTGGAGCAATCCGAATCAAAAATGGGTGATCACTTCGGTTACGGGTGGGGCCTACGTGTTTCGTAATGTGGGAACAGGATTGGTCATCGACCTCAGGGGCGGTGTCGCTCAAGATGGAAGAGCCATTGATGGCTACCTTCCCAATGGGACGAATGCTCAGCGGTGGTACTTAGGGAAGGAAGATGACCCAATGCGTATCAATGATCGTGATGCGCCTCATCGTGAGTTTCTCGAAGAAGGAATCTACGAGATTGAACCACCAGCCGCTCCCGGAAAGCGCGTGGACGTCCAGTGAGGGATCTAAGGATGCTGGTGCTCGAGTGTGGCCTCTATTCGGCGAATGGTAGTGCTGCGCAAAAAGTGGCGCGTCAGTTACGATGCGCAGCGATACGTCGTCTTGACGAACGTTGGCTCAGGGAAGGTGCTGGATGTCTATGGTGGCAGCAAGCTCTTTCGGAACCAAGATCACTCAGCAGCTTCCGCAAACGGTACGCGCGCGCAGAAATGGCTGATTAGTAGAGATCGTGATTATCATGACCAATTCTTCATCCAGTCCGCGCTTGCGCCAGCGCCCGTGCTTGACGTAGTGCCGGCGAGATGCTGATGGAACGCCTCTGCAGATCTACGGACACAACGGTTCGAAAGCCCAGTACTTCCGCTTTATCAGCAGTAATCGCTCGAGCTGAGATAAACGGGGGCACCCACGCGTTGAGCGTGGGTGCCCCCTGTTTATGTTCAGGAATGACCTTGGCGATCCATCGCAAAAACCAGAGTAGAGCCAGTGAGGTCTCCGAGAGAATTAAGGAAAAATGAATTCGGTCATCGTTGTGCCTCCAATAATTTCGAGTCAGAAGTAGGGAGCTTTCGAAGGGTCACAAGGTTACACCGCTATGTGGCACGCTACTTTTGAGCGTGCTCGAGCGAGCCTATGCGTGCGGCAGCCTCTCGAAGGCCATGGAATCTGCTGTATGCGGTGGAATCCTTGTTTTCAAATACCCCTGGGGTATTCTTGGAGGAGGCGAAGAAGACATTCCACCGAGCCAGAAAGTGAGCCGCACATGCGAGTACTCGTCGTCGGAGGAGTCGCCGGTGGCATGAGCGCGGCGGCACGCCTACGCAGGCGCGACGAGGGCGCCGAGATCATCGTGTTGGAGCGCAGCAAATACGTGTCATTCGCGAACTGCGGGCTCCCGTACTACGTCGGCGGCGAGATCGAAGACCCCGCCAAGCTCCTCCTCCACACCCCGCAAACCCCGTTGCTGCGCTCAACCTCGATGTGCGCATCAACTCCCGAGGTCACGGCGATCGACCCGGGACCCGCAGCGTCCAGGTTACCGACACTGAGACCGGCGAGGCCTACACGCTCACCCATGATCACCTGATCCTTTCCCCGGAGGGCTGGCCGCCCGTCCGCCCATTGATGGCCTTTGACTCCCGCGCGTGCACACCCTGCGCACGGTCGACGACGCCCTCGCCCTGCGCGAGGCCTCGGGCACGCGCGCCGCTGTCCTGGGTGCCGGGTTCATCGGCATCGAGGCCACCGCAGCTCCTCGCGCAGCGAGGCTGAGACCCACCTCGTCGAGTTCGCCGAGCACATCCTGCCGCCCCTCGAAGTCGAGATGGCCACGCTGGTCACACAGGAGCTGCGCGCTCTTGGCGTGTGTGTCCATGCAGGCGTTGCTGCCCAGTCCGTCACCCACGGCGACGACCACGACTGCGTGACCCTTTCCGATGGGAGCGTCCTGACCGCCGACGTTATCGTCCTGTCGACCGGCGTGCGCCCCGACACCGCCTTTGCCGAGGCTGCGGGTATCGAGACCAAGCGCGGCTACATTCTGGTCGACGAGCACGGGCGTACCAGCGTGGACGACATCTGCGCGGTCGGCGACGGCACGATGGGTCGCGACTACGACCGCCCCGTCGCCCTGGCCGGACCCTGCGAACCGCGGGGGACGCCTCGTCGCTGACGCTATTGCCGACGCTGAACAAGGGAGGCCACCGCGCGCCCCATCCCGAGCCCCCAGGCCACCGCGATCGTCCGGATTGGGAGCCTCACCGCCGCCATGACCGGCGCTAACCGCCAGGCTCCTCGATGCCGCGGGCGCGGAGTATTTCACGGTGCACACGCACGCCAACCAGCACGCGGGCTATTTCCCCGGCGCCAAGCCCGTGCACATCCTCATGCATGTCGGCACCTGCGGACAGATTCTCGGCGCGCAAGCCGTGGGCACCGACGGTGTGGACCGCCGCATCGACGTCATTGCGACCGCCATGCGGGCCGGCCCTGAAGGCGACGGATCTCATCGACCTGACCTCGCCTACGCCCCCGCCCTACGGCCAGGCCAAGGACCCCGTCAACCAGACCGGAATGGTCGCGCACAACGTGCTGACCGGCGAGCTCGTCCTCACCGGCCCGGACGCCCTGACCGAGGACATGCCGGTCCTCGATGTACGCACGGCGGGGAGTATGCGGCCGGGCACATGCCCAACTCACTCAACATTCCGCACACCCAGCTGCGCGACCGCCTCGATGAAGTCCGCACCTGGGTCGAGGAGAGCGTCGGCGACCAGCCCTTCGTCGTCATGTGCGCCGCGGGCGTGCGCTCCTGGATCGGCTACCGCATCGTGCGCCACGCGGGCTTCAATGTGACCATGCTAGTCGGGCGGCATCCAGACGCTGCGCGCATGGCTCGGAGAGAAGGCCGAGGCCGTCCTCGTCACGGGGGAAGGACGCTCATGACGACGCGCAAGCAGGTTGTCAATCGCCTGAAGCGTGCTCGCGGGCAGCTCGACAGCCTCATCGACCACATCGAGAGTGGAGATGCGAACTGTCGGGACGTGCTGACTCAATTCGCGGCTGTTAACTCCGCGATGAAACGCGCTAGTTACCTCGCGGTTGCGACGATCATGTCGCAGTGCGCGATCGAGGATTCCCATCCTCGAAAACGATGATGCGTCGACACCCGAAGCGGAAGAATCTCTAGTCAAAAACCGGGAGCATATCGATCGAAGAACTCGAGCAATTGTTCCTCCGGCTGGGCTGATGCGACAAAGCAATCAGCACGCCTAGAAAAACCTCATAACACCATGCAGCGGATCCGCTGACGGATTTCGAGGCCCGATCAACGAAGGGAGACAATCATGTGTCGACCCACCACCTGTGAGGTATGCGGAAAGACCACCTGGAAAGGCTGCGGCAAGCATCGACTCGGTGAGGGAACAAGTGCCCCCGGAGCAGTGGTGCGATAAAGACCATACCGAAGAGGAGTACGCCGCCGCCAAGAAGAAACGCGGTTTCTTCGGTAGCCTCTGCAGCTAGCCCTCGGCCCTTCTCGTATCGCCGCGGACCGTGCATGTCAGGATCTTCGACACATTGATTGATTGATCAACTTACCTTCTCTTTCATCGGTAGAATCAATGCCAATCCTTCCTTCTATTTGGACGTATTCCCGGCGTCCGTACCCCCGAAGGATGGGTTTGATCATGCATCATCAACACTCGAGTGCGTTCTGCCTCGATTCGAAAGCTATCTCTTACCGCTTTGCTCACCGGCGCGCTTGCTGTGCGTGAACAGGTTTAGCTCAGCTCCAGCAGAGCCGGTCTCTCCCACCTCTCCCGAGGCCTCGGCGACCACCGAGCAGAAGCGTCCCAGGCAGCTCACGAAGTGGAAGCGCCCCAGCCGACCAACGAGGGCCTCTCCTCTACCCTCCGCCCCCAGCGGTCAGGACCGGGCGGCACGCGGAGAGGCTGCCTCGTCGGATATGACCCTGACCAATGAACGCAATACGACGGATGTCGTCATTGAACTGCCTGAGGGCGAAGCTGGCAAAGAACTCCGCGAGAGTGCGGATACCGTGCACCTACGCGCAACCATGAGCTACCGCGGGGAAAGTGACGCGTGAAATTGATCAGCGGATCTCATTGAAGGACTTCACTGACGACTACTACATTCTCGATTTCAAGAACTTTGGGAAAGTTCACTGTCGAACTTTCGACCGAGAAAAACAGGGGCGATAGTCCGTAAATTCCCCAAAGCGTACAGTCGGCGTGACTGCGGATAGCTACGTGCTTGCTCCAGTCAGTGCAACACTTCCCTGTCGCGATGTTTTCGCTGAACCTGTGGGGAGTAAGGATCTCGATTCGGAAAATCGGGTCTGTCATCGCCATGTTTCGAGCGTCCCAATGCCTATGACTGGAATGCGCTGCCCGGCCCAACTGCTGAAGAGCATGGAGTTTATGCGCTTCCTTACCTGACTGAGCGTGAGAACGCCCTTCCAGCCCGGCGGTTTCGACGAGGCCGCGCAGCAGTTCCGTGATCGCATCGACGTTTTTGCTGATTACGTGCGTGATTTGCGTGAGTTGGATCCTTCTTCTGATTTCCACCTCTACTCGGTCGATATGTTCCCCAATATGGTCCAGAAGGTCATCTACGCAAACCGGATCCCTGAAGACCAGTACACGATCAATCTCATGACCGATGGGGCGTATTCCTACGTGAAGTTTGCTGATCTCTATCAGGGATCAAACCTGCGAGGAACGCACGAGCGCTTGCTTCGTGAGTGGAAAGAAATGAAGGAACACGCCTACGCCAATGGGCGTGCTGATGCGAAGGCCTCCGAGCAGTGGAGCACAGCTGACTATTTGTGGGCGCTGGTTGATTCTGAGCCGAATGCACACTGGTGGCTGGCTCGCCCGAAGCTTCTGAGTACTTCTGGTGATGGGAATGCCTTTTGCAACCCAGGTTCAAAAAGTCCCCAAAGGTTCGCGGGGTGAATATCTCAGCTGCTGAGTGTGAATATCAAGCCCTCGAAGGAAGCGACGGAGCAGTTTAAGGCCCTCTATAACTTCAACGATGGGCTACTTCAGTGCCGCGGAACGTGAGGGCAAGGATGTCCTTCTGCTTCTTGGAACGATTCATCCCAATGAGCAGGGCTTCGAGGACTCATGCCCGTTTTACGAAGAGCTACTACGGGATCGTTACGCCTACTACTAGCAAGGGAGCACCCAGCGACGCCCACGGAAATGTCAGTTCCCAAGCAAGAACAACTCAAGCGCCTCGGAATGGAAGATGTCGATGCCTCCATTGCGGCGGAATTGATTCTGTTCTTCAACCCGGGAATCGACATCGCTGGTTATCAGTCCTCAACCTTTTGAGTCGACCCAGGCTGGGCGCTCGAAGGGAGTGTTTAACTACACCAAGGGCGAAGCCATGGCGAAGGCTGATTCCCCCTACCGTGACCTCGACTTTCTGGATTGTCCCGATTGATCGGGCCTGGGATCGAGCTCAAGCGCTTGTGTCCCAGGTGGACACAACTGCTATCAGGTGGAGTTCTCTGATGCGATCACCGCACGCGAAAGGTTATACGCATGCGCTGTGGGATGCCACTGAATCGGTCATCGTCTACTACAAGAAGCAGGGGATCGTTTCGAGAAGGTGCGCAGTCAAAGATGCGATCGGTGAAAAGTCCTCGGTAGAGCCGGGGAGTACTTCATTAAGTCAGCGCTCGCGGATCACCTGGTTCTGGATGTCCCCTGGTGCTAGCCGTGATGATGGTGCGAATGTCCGGCTGTGGGACGCGAATCGAAGCGATGCCCAGAAGTGGCGTGTTTCTTATGATTCGCAGGGCCTTGCGACCATCACCAATGTGGCCTCGGGTCAAGGTGCTTGATGCCCAATGGGCGTCCTCGCGACCTGGGACAAACGTTGATCAGTGGAGTTCGAATGGCACGCGCGTCAGAAGTGGCGCATCACTGCGGGACGATCAGGGGCCGAGTGAAGATCGTCTCCGCTTTGGATCCCGCGATCGTTCTGGATGTTGCGGCGGCTAATGCCTCCGCAGGAGACGAATGTCGGCTTGTGGAATGCAAATGGCTCTGATGCTCAGGCGTTTTCATTCATTCCGACGCAGCCCAAGGTATCCGCCGCGGGTCAGGCAGATATCGCCCCGGTTACTACGAGCTGGCAAGCGTCGTCGATCCCTACGAAAGGGGATTGATCTGAAAGGACTTCTGCGATGAACAACGGGGCCCGACTTCGGCTGTGGGGCTCAAGCAAGACCGACAATCAGATCTGGAAAGATTAGCCGTGAATCTGATGGCTTCTACCGATTGGTGAATACCTGGTCGAATAAGTCCTTGGATTCCACTGATGGCACTCCGATTCCCGGTACTGAGCTCAACTGTGGGACACGGACACGTCGAATATGAACCAGAAGTGGGCAATCTTCTCGGTGACGGGAGGGGGCGTATATGCTCCGCAACGTTGGGACCGGCCTGGTTGTCAATCTCCGTTGGGGACAGGCGAGTAACGGCATGGCCATTGACGGTTACCTGGCCAATGGAACAACCGCTCAACAATGGCGTCTGAACCCGGTTCAAGGACCCCAAGAGATCCTGGACCAGTGGGCGAAGGAGAACCGCAACTTGGTTCCTGATGGTGAGTATCAGATCCGTCCAGTTGTTGCCCCTGAATAATCGTGTCGAGGGTCCAATGGGCATCTCGGGACGCGGGAGCTCGCGTGTGGTCTTACCAGTCCAACGGAAGTCCAGCACAGAAGTGGCGTATCAGTCACGATGACAAGGGCTACGTGACCTTGACCAACGTGGCTTCGGGGAAAGTCTTAGATGTCTTCGCGGCGTGGAAGAATTGGCCGGCTCGGGTAAACCAGCAGCCCTCGAACGCCTCCGCAGCTCAAAAGTGGGTCATCCAAGAGCGAGGGGCGGCCATAAAGTTCTTTGATTTCAGCCTCTCACCCATGCTTTGGTCCTTGATCTTGAAGGTGGGCGTAGCCAGAACGAAACGACGAGTTCACCTCTATCAGGACAATGGAAGTTCAGCTCAGCGCTTTGATTTCCTGAAGTAGCTAGCCGCTCAGCCAAAACATTTGGGGTGCGTTCGCGTGACCATGCGCGAGCGCACCCCTGTTCTGTACGGGTCCCGGACGGCGAAACCTACGGTAATCTCCAGTCCACCGGCGCTGCTCCCTGCTTCTCAGAGCAGAGTATTTGCACGAGAGAAGGGCGCGAGCCAAAAAAGCCGCGGCGCGCTGACAGGGGAGGGGTGCGCAGACTCGATGACTGGCGTGGATCCCAATTGCTCGCGTAGAGATTGTGCATCTCGCCCCCATAAAAATCGCGACCAGGGGCAGTGGGTTCCCGGATGCGTCCTCTGCGGTTCACCAAAGCATCAATTGCGCAGGAGGTGACTTCCTCCCACCCCATTTTTCGATGGGAACCGGCTTGTCCGGGGCGAACCGTCAACACGCGGTTGAGAAGGCACACCCCCTGCCTAGACCAGGGGATGAGGTCACCGCTCGTGGGCATGGGAATACCCACGTCGGTGGTGAGCTCCTGAAAATATTGCGCAGCGAGATGCAGGGAATGGAATCCCCGGTGCGACCGAAAACTCAAGCCAATTGCGATGCCCTGGGAGTGGGGTAGGGGTCCTGCCCGACAATGAGCACCTTCACCTGGTCAAGAGGATAGGTAAAGGCTCTCAAGACATCGCTACCGGCGGGAAGATAGCCGTGCCCAGCCTCGATCTCCCGGCGCAACTGTAGCTCCCAATTCATGGATTTTTCCCTCAACCGGTGCCAGTGCCCGCGCCCAGAGAGGGATCGATAACCGTATCCAAAGATTCCACGCACCTACTGTAACCGCAGGCGTGCCCAGGCACGGCCTCGACACGGCCTCGACAGGGAGGCGTTCAGGGAAATCTGAGGCACGCGGGCAGGGACTATGCGGGAGCAGGGTATTTCGCTACTCTGAAGCCGTGACTTCACGGTATCCAAAGGACGAATTTGACCGCGCCGGCGAAGATATGCCCCAGGGCATGCACCTTCAGCAGCCCTCGCGATGGAAGAGCGTGTGGCCCTTTCCTTGCAGTGCTGGTGATCGTTCCCGCGTGCCGCGTGGGGATTAGCCACATCCTGACCTCGGGCGGTGCTCAGCCGAAGGTACGACCACAGCGTACTGCGACGGCGCTGCAACGAGCGCAAGCGCCCCGCCGCCTCTGCTGACTACCGAGGCCACAGCCTCGCCCCGTCCGCGTCGCGACGACCAGTGAGACTCCCTCTTCTTCGCCATCGATTCCCGTGCGTCACCCGCGAAGATCTCCGTGCTGAACGGGACCGGAACTCAGGGGACTGGCGGCGCAGAAGGTTTCCGCGCTGCTCACGCCGGTTTTCGACGGCGCCACTGCAGCGAACGCGCGCGGTTGGGATACCGAAGTTACGACCGTCTACTACGAGGATCCCAAACCTCAAAGACCCACTGCTGAAGAGGGTCGCGAAGGTCCTTGGGAATCTAGCCGCGTGTCAGCAGACGCAGACCGGCGATCCCAGACGTCGTTGTCGTTCTGAAGTAGCGTTTAGTAGCCGCTGAGCAGGCTCGTGTTGCGCTGAAGGTGAGAGTTCGCGTTACACTTTCAGCGCCCCCAGCTAAGCTCAGTCGGTCAGAGCAGCGGACTCATAATCCGTGGGTCGTCGGTTCAAGCCCGACTTGGGGGCACTGGACCGCGTTCTACGAAGAGTTTCAACGCTGAAGTTGGACTGAGTGTCAGCTGAACGTGAGGTTGGACATATTGTCTTGTCCGTACATTGCACCCCTATATTCGTGTGCCTATGATGAGTATTTGCGCTTTATTGTGCCCTGAGGTGACCCGTACCCATTCGCTGTAATAGGCGCTGGGCGGATGTGGACGGTGTCAGTTAATGGGCTAAAAGGCGTGTGCGCGCAATGAAAACGCAGGGAAGGACCCCCGTTGGCTGCAAGTACCAACACTGCCAACCAGCCCAAGAACCGCATTTCTTTCGCTAAGCTCCGCGAGCCCTCTGCAGGCTACCGAACCTGCTCGGCCTGCAGACCGAAAGCTTTGACTGGTTGCTGGGAAACGATGAATGGAAAGCACGCGTGGATGCCGCAAAGGCTGCTGGACGCGTGGATGTTCGGATGTTTCCGGCCTTGAAGAAATTTTCCAGGAGATCTCGCCGATTGAAGACGTGGCACGCACCATGTCTTTGTCGTTCCGTGATCACCGCTTGGAGCGACCGAAGTACTCGGTTGAAGAAGCAAAAGCTAAGGATTACACCTACTCGGCACCCATGTATGTGACCGCCGAGTTCATGAACTACAACACGGGTGAAATTAAGTCCCAGACCGTGTTCATGGGCGATTTCCGCTCATGACCCCCGGTGGCACCTTCATTATCACGGCACCGAGCGTGTCGTTGTCTCTCAGCTGGTTCGTTCGCCCGGTGTCTACTTCGAACGTACCTCGGATCGTGGTTCGGACAAGGAAATCTTCAACGCGAAGATCATCCCCAGCCGCGGTGCATGGCTGGAGTTCGAGATCGATAAGCGCGACGCTGTCGGCGTGCGTATCGACCGTAAGCGTAAGCAGTCGGTGACCCACTTCCTCAAGCGCAATTGGCCTGACGGAAGGTCGAGATTCGCGAGCAGTTCGCCGCCTACCCGGTTCTTCTTGAAACCCTCGAGAAGGACACCGCGCGTACCGCGACGAGGCGCTGACCGATATCTACCGCAAGCTGCGTCCCGGGTGAGCCCGCAAACGTCGAGGCCGCTGAAGCTCTGCTGCACAACTTCTACTTTCGATCCCAAGCGCTACGACCTGGCAAAGGTCGGTCGCTACAAGATCAACAAGAAGCTGGCGTTGATACCCCGCCGATAGCCCTCTGAACTGGTGCTCTCGATCAACGACATCGTTGCAACCGTCAAGTACCCTGCTTGCTCTGCATGCCGGTGAGAAGACCTTCGCAGGTGTCCGCCACGGCGAGCCCGTTGAGGTCCGCGTTGAGTCCGACGACATCGACCACTTCGGTAACCGTCGTATCCGCGCCGTGGGTGAGCTGATCCAGGCTCAGGTTCGCACCGGTCTTGCTCGTATGGAGCGCACCGTCCGCGAACGTATGACCACTCAGGAAACGGACTCTATCACTCCGCAATCCCTGATCAACATTCGTCCCGTTGTTGCGGCAATCAAGGAGTTCTTCGGAACCTCTCAGCTGTCGCAGTTCATGGACCAGAACAACCCGCTGGCCGGTCTGACGCACAAGCGCCGTCTGTCGGCACTGGGTCCCTGGTGGTCTGTCTCGTGATCGCGCCTCCATGGAGGTTCGTGACGTTCACCCCTCGCACTACGGTCGTATGTGCCCGATTGAAACCCCTGAAGGCCCGAACATTGGTCTGATCGGTTCGCTGGCAACCTTTCGCTCGCATCAACCCTTCGGTTTCATCGAGACCCCCTACCGTATTGTTCGCGATGGACAGGTGACCGACGAGGTCAAGTACCTGACCGCTGACGACGAAAAGGGGCACTTCATTGCTCAGGCTTCTTCGCCTGTCGATGATGAGGGCCACTTCATTGATGAGCAGGGTTCTGTGCCGTGTTGCAGGTGAGGACCCGACGCTGATCGCCCGTGATCGCGTGGATTACATGGACGTTTCCGCACGCCAGATGGTGTCTGTGGCAACCGCGTTCATTCCCTTCCTTGAGCACGACGACGCAAACCGAGCCCTGATGGGTGCGAACATGCAGCGTCAGGCTGTGCCCTTGCTCACCACGGAAGCGCCGCTGGTGGGTACCGGTATGGAACAGCGTGCCGCACATGACTCCGGTGAAATGGTCATCGCTCAGCACTCCGGTGTCGTCACCGAAGTTTCCGCCGACCTGGTCGTTGTGACCACGGACGAAGGTGGACGCGATACCTACCGCCTCGAAAAGTTCGAGCGCTCGAACCCCGGCAACTGCACCAACCAGCGCGTCATCGTTGACGAAGGCCAGCGCGTGGAGAGGCGACGTGTCTCGCTGATGTCCCCGCCACCGACAACGGTGAAGTTGCACTGGGTAGAACCTGCTGGTTGCTTACATGTCGGGAAGGCCTCAACTACGAGGACGCCATCATCCTGAGCCGTCGCGTTGTCGAAGACGATGTTCTGACCTCGATTCACATCGAAGAGTACGAAGTCGACGCCCGCGAAACCAAGCTCGGTGAGGAAGAGATCACTCGCGATATTCCCCGAACGTTTCGGAGGAATCACTCGTCTGATCTTGACGAGCGCGGCATCATTCGTATTGGCGCCGAGGTCACCGCTGGCGACATCCTCGTCGGTAAGGTCACCCCGAAGGGTGAAACCGAGCTGACCTCCGAAGAGCGCCTGCTGCGCGCAATCTTCGGTGAGAAGGCCCGCGAGGTTCGCGATACCTCGCTGCGCGTTCCCCACGGTGAAGAGGGCATCGTTATTGGCGTTCGTGAATTCAACGACGACGAAGACGACCTCAACCCCGGCGATGCGTCAGACGGTTCGCGTCTATGTCGCACAGCGCCGCAAGATCACCATTGGTGACAAGATGGCAGGCCGCCACGGTAACAAGGGTGTCGTTGTCCAGATCCTCCCGGTCGAAGACATGCCCTTCCTCGAGGACGGAACCCCGGTTGACATCATCCTCAACCCGCTGGGTGTTCCCCGGCCGTATGAACGTCGGCCAGGTCCTTGAGTACCACCTCGGTTGGCTCGCCCACCAGGGCTGGGACGCCTCGGCAGCTGTCAAGGCTGGCGAAGAGTGGACCAAGCACCTGCCCGAGGACAGGCATTACCGTCGCCCCCGAAACCCCGTCGCGACCCCCGGTCTTCGACGGCCTCGAGGCCGAAGAGCTCGCCGGTCTGCTGCGCAACGTCAACCCCAACCGCGATGGTGACGTCCTCACCAACGCCGAGGGCAAGGCGCGCCTCTTCGACGGTCGCTCTGGCGAACCCTTCCCGTACCCGATCGCAGTGGGCTACGCCTACATGCTCAAGCTGCACCACCTGGTTGACGACAAGATTCACGCTCGCTCGACCGGCCCGTACTCGATGATTACGCAGCAGCCTCTGGGTGGTAAGGCCCAGTTCGGTGGCCAGCGCTTCGGTGAAATGGAAGTGTGGGCCCTGGAAGCGTACGGCGCTGCCTACGCACTTCAGGAACTGCTCACCATCAAGTCCGATGACACCACCGGACGTGTCAAGGTTTACGAGGCGATCGTTAAGGGCGAGGACATCCCCGAGCCCAGCATCCCCGAATCCTTCCGTGTTCTGATCCAGGAAATGCGTTCGCTGTGCCTGAACGTCGAAGCTCTCGACGCAGCCGGCAACGTGATTGACCTGCGTGAAGAAGATGACGACTTCAATGCGCGTGAGGAACTGGGCATCACTCTTGATGCGCGTCCGAACGCCGCGGCGACCATCGATGCGATCTGATAAGGAGCAATGACTTTGCTGGACGCCAAGACGTTCGACAGTTTGAAGATCACCCTGGCCACGGGCGACGATATCGCCTCGTGGAGCCACGGTGAAGTGAAGAAGCCGGAGACCATCAACTACCGTACGCTCAAGCCCGAGCGCGACGGCCTGTTTCGGTGAGCAGATCTTCGGCCCCACCCGCGACTGGGAATGCGCGTGTGGTAAGTACAAGCGCGTGCGCTACAAGGGCATCATCTGCGAAAAGTGTGGTGTCGAGGTGACGCGCTCCAAGGTGCGTCGTGAGCGCATGGGTCACATTGATCTTGCAGCTCCCGTTACCCACATCTGGTACTTCAAGGGTGTTCCCTCGCGATTGGGCTACGTGCTGGATCTGGCTCCGAAGGACCTGGAAAAGGTCATCTACTTCGCTGCCTACATGATCACCGAGGTTGATGAGAAGGGCCGTGACGAAGATCTGATGGATCTGCGTTCTGAGCTCGAGGTCGAAAAGACCCACCTCGAGAAACCAGCGTGATGCCGCGATCAACGAATTCGCAGAGCGCCTGGAAGCCGAGATCGCAGAACTTGAAGCTTCCGACGCATCCGCAACCGAGATCGAGCGCCGCCGCAAGGCCGGCGAACGCGATATGGCCAAGATCCGTCGTCGTTACGAGGGCGATATCGAAGGCCTAGAAACGGTGTGGGAGCGCTTCAAGTCCCTCAAGGTCGGTGACCTCGAAGGTGACGAGCGCCTCTACCGTGCAATGGTTGCCCGCTACGGCACCTACTTCAAGGGTGACATGGGCGCATCCGCCATCCAGAAGCGCCTGCAGACCTTCGATCTGGAAGGCGAGGTTGAACAGCTGCGTGCAACCATCCAGAACGAAAATGGTCCGCGTAAGACTCGCGCCATTAAGCGTTTGAAGGTTATCAACGCGTTCGTTGCGACCGGGAACAAGCCCGAGTCCATGGTTCTGACGAAGATTCCCGGTTATTCCGCCGGACCTTCGCCCCCATGGTTCAGCTTGATGGTGGCCGTTTCGCGACCTCTGACCTCAACGATCTGTACCGTCGCGTGATCAACCGCAACACCCGACTCAAGCGTCTGCTCGAGCTGGGTGCACCGAGATCATCGTCAACAACGAGAAGCGCATGCTTCAGGGAATCCGTTGACGCGCTCTTCGATAACGGACGTCGTGGCCGCCCTGTCGCAGGCCCCGGTAACCGTCCTCTGAAGTCGATCTCTGACATGCTCAAGGGTAAGCAGGGTCGTTTCCGTCAGAACCTTCTGGGTAGCGCGTCGACTACTCGGGTCGTTCCGTTATCGTCGTCGGCCCGCAGCTGAAGCTCCACCAGTGTGGTCTGCCCAAGCAGATGGCTCTGGAACTCTTCAAGCCCTTCGTGATGAAGCGCTTGGTCGAGAAGAACTTCGCCCAGAATGTGAAGGCCGCAAAGCGCAAGGTTGAACGCCAGCGCCCCGAGGTGTGGGACGTCCTCGACGACGTCATCCGTGAGCACCCCGTGCTGCTGAACCGCGCACCTACGCTGCACCGCCTAGGTATTCAGGCCTTCGAGCCTCAGCTCATTGAAGGTAAGGCAATTCAGCTTCACCCGCTGGCTTGTGGCGCCTTCAACGCTGACTTCGACGGTGACCAGATGGCAGTTCACCTGCCCCTTGGTGCAGAAGCACAGGCCGAGGCCCGTATCCTCATGCTGTCGACCAACAACATTCTGAAGCCTTCTGATGGACGCCCCGTTGCCATGCCTTCGCAGGACATGATCATCGGTCTGTTCCACCTGACCTCGGATCCCGATCCGTCGCTTCCGGTTGCTCGTGATGAGAATGGCGAGGAAATCATCCCCGTCTACTCAACGGTTGCTGAAGCACGCATGGCCTTCGACAACGGTGATCTTCACCTGAACCAACGCGCACGTATCCGCTTTGCGGGTATTGTTCCGCCGCTGGATTGGGAAGCACCCGAGGGCTGGAGCGAAGGCGACGACATCATTCTGGAAACCTCCGCTGGGTCGTGCGATCTTCAACGAGCAGCTCCCTGTCGACTACCCCTTCGTCAACGAAGTTGTCGGCAAGAAGCAGCTGGGCCAGATCGTCAACACCCTGACCGAGCGTTACCCGAACGTTCTGGTTGCTGACTGCCTGGATGCCCTCAAGTCGGCCGGCTTCCACTGGTCGACCTGGTCGGGCATCACCATTGCCTTCTCGGATATTCAGGCTTCGCCGAACAAGCGTGCGATCCTCGCTCGTTACGAGGCCAAGGCCGCCGAGATCCAGGATCAGTTCGAGACCGGTATCATCCTCGAGGAAACCCGCTACGAAGAGCTGGTTGACCTGTGGCTGAAGTGCACCGAAGAGGTCGCAGAGGATATGCGCGATCACTTCACCGCACGTAACACCGTGTACCGCATGGTTTCATCCGGTGCTCGTGGTAACTGGTCGCAGGTTCAGCAGCTGGCTGGTATGCGTGGCCTCGTGTCCGACCCGAAGCAGAAGCTCATTGAGCAGCCCATTAAGGCGAACTACCGCGAGGGTCTGACGGTTCTCGAGTACTTCATCGCTACCCACGGCGCTCGTAAGGGTCTGGCTGATACCGCTCTTCGTACCGCAGAGTCGGGCTACCTGACCCGTCGTCTCGTCGACGTCTCGCAGGACGTGATCGTTCGCGAGGCCGACTGTGGCACCCGTCAGGGCGTGCGCATCAAGATCGCGCAGAAGAACTCTGCGGGTGAGTGGGAAGCAGTGGACACCATTGAAACCACTGCCTACGCACGTACTCTGGCCCGCGATGCGGTTGCGGAAGATGGCACTGTCGTCGCCCACGCTGGCGATGACCTCGGTGATGCACGGCTTGCTGAGCTGGTTGCAGCCGGAGTCGAGGAAGTTGTCTGCCGTTCCGTCCTGACCTGTGAGTCTCAGGTTGGTACCTGTGCGACCTGCTACGGTCGTTCACTGGCCACCGGCAAGCGGGTGGACATCGGCGAGGCCGTCGGCATTATCGCCGCCCAGTCGATTGGCGAGCCCGGTACCCAGCTGACGATGCGTACCTTCCACACCGGTGGTGCCGCCTCGGCAGCCGACATTACCCAGGGTCTGCCTCGTGTTCAGGAACTCTTCGAAGCGCGTAGCCCGAAGGTCGAAGCCAAGATGAACGAGGCCGCTGGCCGCGTTCACATTGACGATGAAGATCCCTCGGTACGTCGCATCGTCATCATCCGTGATGACGCCAAGGAAGATTCGGTCGTCGAGGTTTCTCGTCGCCAGAAGCTCCTGGTGGAAGAAGGACAGCACATCGATGCCGGTACTGCACTGACCGAAGGCCAGCTGGATCCCAAGGAAGTTCTGCGCATCATGGGCCGCAACGTGGCCCAGAAGCAGCTCGTGGACGAGGTCCAGAAGGTGTACCGCGATCAGGGCGTTGGTATCCACTCCAAGCACATCGAGGTTATTGTCCGCCAGATGCTCCGCAAGGTCACCATCCTGGAGCCCGGCGACACCACGTTCATGCCCGGCGAACTCGTCGACCGCATGGCGTACCCTGACGCAGAAACCGTCAGCGTCGCTGCCGAGGGCGGCCAGCCCTGCCTCCGGTCGTCAGATGCTCGATGGGTATCACGAAGGCGTCGCTGGCCACGGATTCGTGGCTGTCCGCCGCGTCCTTCCAGGAGACCACCAAGGTCCTGACCGAGGCCGCCATGAACGGCAAGTCGGACTCCCTGGTGGGCCTCAAGGAGAACGTCATCCTCGGTAAGCTCATCCCGGCTGGTACCGGCCTGTCGCGCTACAACGACGTCATCGTCGAGCCGACGGCTGAAGCCATGGCGAACTCGAACTACTCCGAGGCCGACTTCGATGACGGCTCCGTGTCCGAGGACTTCCTCGACGCGCTGGGTGCCATCGACTTTGGCATGAACTTCCGCGAGTAATCCGGTTCGTTCACCTGTGAGGGCCCCGGCCTTGTCCGTGAGAACGTGACAAGGCCGGGCCCCTTGTCGTATCTGCTTGCTTGCCCTGAGAGTGCCGGGGATGTCTAACGGCGACGCATATCGAGCGCCAGTTGTGACGAGCGAAGATGACAAGTTCAACCATTTGGAAAGCTGACATGCGGGATGCTAGATTGGCTGCACACTATCCATCAACGCTTAAGGATGTCTCCTCATGCGCCTGTCCAAGAAACTGGTCATTGCTGCGCTCGGCTCCGCGACCCTCGTTCTCAACCCGTTGGCGGCCCTTGCCGCTGGTCCCACGATTGAGGATACGGACGGACCGCTCGTTCGGATCGCCATCTCCGACACCCTCAACTGCTCGATCAACTACAAGGGCGATAGTTATAACGAGTTCTATAACTCTCGATCCGCGACGGGTCCAGCCGACTGTGGAACGTTCCTCGCTGTGGGATCTGAGCTCTTCGGTCCGGGGAAGCTGAATTCGGGTGCTGCGGAGTCGATGGGGGCGATCGCCTGGACGCCGGTCTCGCAATCCAAGTCAGGAACGGGCACGCAAGCCGATCCGTGGGTCCTCACGACTGTCGTTCGCGGCGGCGGATTCGAGATTACGCAGACGGACACCTACTCAACGGGGAATGAATTCTACGCGACGACCTCGTCGGTGAAGAACATTTCGGATGCCGCTCAGGACTTTACTCTCTACCACGCGGCGGATTGCTACCTCCAGGACGACGATCACGGCTTCGGCGAGTACGACGCGAATACGGGGACGGTCATCTGCCGAGCGAAGGATCCGGAAACCGGCGAGCATACGGATCGTGGTCGAGTCGAGCAGTTCGTCCCGACGACCGCCGGTTCGAACTACTACTACAGTACCTATCGCGAGGTCTGGGGTAAGATCGAGGACCGTGCGCCGCTGCCCAACAAGCTCGACCACGCCGATGACAACCGGGACAACGGCATGGCTCTGAGCTGGACTCGTACCCTCGAGCCGAATACGACGGCCGACTACTCTCTCATCACCTCCTTCTCGCCGAAGGGCCAGGTCGCGCTGTCCTCCGCAACATGCGCCGTCGCCCAGCCGGGCGCCGACTCCACCGCGACGCGCACCATCGGCGTGACGATCACGAACCCGAACCCGGACGTCAAGTCAGTCCAGACGGTCATCGCGACACTGTCGGACGACGCCACCTACGTTCCCCAGTCGGCCAGCGGAGCCCCCGAGCCGACGGTCGCGGGCAAGGTGCTTACCTTCAAGGATCTCGAGCTTCCCGCCAACGGGTCGGTGAAGTTCTCGTTCCTTATCACCGGCAGCGCTGAGGTTACGCCGCTCGTGAAGATCTCGGGGACGACGACGAGTGGCGCAGCCATCGCCGAGTCCGATACCTCGCTGTCTTCGACGTGCGATTTCCCCGAGCTTCCGAAGCCCGATCAGCCCCAGCCCACTCCCGAGCAGCCCCAGCCCACTCCCCGAGCAGCCGCAGCCCACTGCGGAGCAGCCGCAGCCCACTCCCGAGCAGCCGCAGCCCACGGGTGGCACGAGCACTGAAGGCAACAAGCTGGCCAGCACCGGCGCGAACACCCGCGTTGCCATCGCGCTCGTCGGCCTGCTCGGCGTCGCCGGCGTCGGCCTCGTGGTGGCCAAGCGCCGCGCACGCTGATCGTAAATCCGGCCGACAACGGTACAGGGCCCGGTCCCCGCGAGGGGGCCGGGCCCTCGCGCATCCCCTGGACTTCACTCGTCGGTGGCGGGGCTGGCGGGGAGACTCACTGTCCGCGTAGGCGTCGAAGTCCGCGGGGTGCCAGCGCGCCCATCCTGACAGATTGTGCGCGCAATCCGACAGAACGCACGAGGTCCCGCCTCACGGGGCCGACCGTGCGGTTGAATAGGTGGTGGCGGTTCCCATCTGCCCTCTGGTCTGCGGCGACCCATGTCTATGGAGACACAAACGGGGATGGAAAGGGAGCTGATCTGGCTCTGGGATGCAGGGTTTCGGAACTGAAAGAGGACATCAACAATGCTTTCCATCAACTGGTCTGATGTGTGGAAGATGGTTGGGTCGATCAAGGTCCCCTGGACCGTTTCTGCGTGGCGGCTAAGACCTTCGGTCTCGTCTTCTGCTGTTATCCCGTTGTAAAGTCGTTATGTCGGGGACCGGTCGGTGTCCTCCGTCTGTCTTCTGTCGTCCGCGGCGCGTGTGGTCCCTCCGCCCTCTGCCCTCCGTTCCTCTCGCCATCTCTCCCGTTTAGCCTTCACTGATTCCGGGCCTATTGCTGTTCTGAGGCCGCAGGTGAGCGAGACTAAAACAGGAATGGGTGTGAGCCAAACCCGAGTCCGGTTGGTCATCGGCGCTTAGAAATCCGGCTGAGCGATGTCTCTGTGTATGGATGCGACGTTTCGGCCCATCGCATTCAGCGCTGGGAGAGCCCAGGCTCGTGCGCATTCTGGACCTCGGCGGAAGACGTCTTATCCCTAAATGCGACGCAAATAGCACGACGTAAAGCTGCAGAAGTCTTCAAGGTCTGCCCACGAGAGTCTGAAGATTTTCCATCCGAGATCACGTGAGATCCCGCGCGCGACGCATCCCATGCGTCTTCTGCAGATAATCCATCTGAACGTGGAAGAGAGTTTGCTCACTCCATCTTGTCTCGATGATCAACTGGAGAGCGGAATAATGCAATGTCGCCGAAGCGAAGCGACCGTATCTGCCGGCGTGATCTCAAACTGCGTCGCAACTTCGCCGGAATAAAGAGTGCGAACTACCCAGAAGAACCGCGGCCTCGAGTCATGTTTTTCGCAGCCACCAGGTCGGCAAAAAGCGAGAATCGAGATGCGATCGCAAAGTTCATAAAGCGATCGCCGATCATCTGGTGTTCGATAGTCAGTTTTTCTGCTATCTCTTCAGCGCGAGTGCGAAGATTTCCAGCGCAAAAACGCGAAAAGTCTGAAAGCGAATGTAACGCCACACATGCGGCGACAAAGGCCTCAAGAGGTTCTTCGTTGAGTGCAATTCGAACTACTGCACTCACTAGACCTCAACAACGAGGCCCCTCGAAGTCGTGTACCACCGCGTGGGAGTTGCTCAGAACGCAGAGTAATCGCACACGGAGTGAACGCTCTTTGTTCTGAAACTGCACACAAGAGAAGGATAGTTCTTTCTTACACCCGTCTTTCCGCCAATACCAACATTGGGATTCGTGACCCACGTAGGGATTTCGAGTGAAGGACACCCGATCTTTCCGGTAAATATACGGACGCTTCGGGCGAGCGCAGCGCCGGATGCGAATATGCGGAGAGCGCAACGGCTCGCCAAATCCCAAGACGAACGTTGTCTGGGAATGAAACGTATACCCGCGGCGAATTCGGCAGACCTCCGAATCTTCGCGTAAATGACGAAATGTATTATGCCGAGTTTGAATGTTCTTCATGGTGGATGGTACCATCTCGTCAGTGTTCTAAACCCATGGACTTTAAAAGGAGAATCGTGTTGCCGGAAAACGCTGATGCGCTATATTCCTCGGAATGGGTATTCCTGTGGAAAGAGGAATAGTGAGCAGTGCGATAGGAGCCACCGAATGAGGTTCGTTTAGTGCACTGCATCTCTTGGTTTAGCTCACACATTCCGGGCTCATTGTTGTTCTGAGGCCGCAGGTGAGCGAGCTAAACCAGGAAATGGTGAGTTAAGGCAGAAGTGGGCGTCCCACAAACAATGAACAATCTGGCTTTGACGGGAATGGGAAAAAGCCGATCATTCTTGAACCCGGTACCGTGACTGTGCGGGTTTCTATGTCCACTTTAGTGGACGGTTCCTGTTCTTTGTAGATCGCCTCTATGGAGCGGTCGTTTGAAGAAGAATCAGAACGCGCGGGCCCCTCCGTCGGAGCTCCGCGTCATTCTCTGACGCGGCTTTGGCCCGTCATCATGGTAGCACGCCGCCGGCGGATTCGCTGCGCGCGCTGGGGGATTCAGGACAGTCAGTGGAAGACGAGACATGGGTTTAAGGAAATCTCAAACTGTAGACGGAATTGAACTGGAGGAACCAGTGCCCGCCATTCAGCAGCTCGTCCGCAAGGACGTGTCTCGAAAGCGCGCAAAGGTGAAGACCCCGCGCTGAAGGGCTCCCCCCAGCGTCGCGGCGTGTGCACCCGCGTGTACACCACCACGCCGAAGAAGCCGAACTCGGCTCTGCGAAAGGTCGCTCGTGTGCGCCTTTCGTCCGGCATCGAAGTCACCGCCTACATCCCCGGTGAGGGCCACAACCTGCAGGAGCACTCGATCGTGCTCGTGCGCGGTGGTCGTGTGAAGGACCTGCCCGGCGTGCGTTACCGCATCGTCCGCGGCTCGCTCGACACCCAGGGTGTCCGCGGCCGCCAGCAGGCTCGTTCCCGTTACGGCGCGAAGAAGGAGAAGAAGTAATGCCTCGTAAGGGCCCCGCTCCCCGTCGCCCCCTCGTCGATGACCCGGTTTACGGCTCCAAGGTCGTGACCCAGCTGGTCAACCGCGTTCTCCTCGACGGCAAGAAGACCGTCGCCGAGCGCATCGTCTACGGCGCACTTGAAACCGTTCGCGAGCGTACCGAGCAGGAGCCCGTCTCCGTGCTCAAGCGCGCTCTCGAGAACATTCGTCCGGCCCTCGAGGTCCGCTCCCGCCGTGTCGGTGGCGCGACCTACCAGGTCCCCGTCGAGGTTCGCCCCGCGCGCGCCACGACGCTGGCCCTGCGCTGGCTGGTTGACTTCTCGCGTCAGCGTCGCGAGAAGACCATGACCGAGCGTCTCGCCAACGAGATCCTCGACGCCTCCAACGGCCTCGGTGCCGCTGTGAAGCGCCGTGAGGACATGCACAAGATGGCTGAGTCCAACCGCGCCTTCGCGCACTACCGCTGGTGATTTAAAGACGAGGCCTGGGCAACCGGGCCTCGTCTCACGCAGCTTTCACACCCATCACTTCGAACGAAGGAACCACACTCGTGGCACTAGAGGTGCTGACGGATCTCAACAAGGTCCGCAACATTGGCATCATGGCTCACATCGATGCCGGCAAGACGACCGTGACCGAACGAATCCTGTTCTACACGGGCATCAACTACAAGATCGGCGAGACGCACGACGGCGCCTCGACCACCGACTGGATGGAACAGGAAAAGGAACGCGGCATCACGATTACGTCCGCCGCCGTTACCTCTTTCTGGAACGGTAACCAGATCAACATCATTGACACCCCCGGTCACGTTGACTTCACCGTTGAGGTTGAGCGCTCGCTGCGCGTCCTCGACGGCGCTGTCGCCGTGTTCGACGGCAAGGAGGGCGTTGAGCCCCAGTCCGAGACCGTGTGGCGTCAGGCCGACAAGTACGACGTCCCGCGTATCTGCTTCATCAACAAGATGGACAAGATGGGCGCCGACTTCTACTTCTCGGTTGGTACCATCCGCGACCGCCTGCACGCGACCCCGATCGTCATGCAGCTGCCGATGGGTGCCGAGAACGACTTCGTCGGCAACATCGACCTGCTGACCATGGAGGCCCTGACCTACCCGGCCAAGGACGACAAGGGCAACGACACGCTCGGCTCCATCGTCGAGCGCGGCCCGATCCCCGCCGAGTACCAGGAAAAGGCTGAAGAGTACCGCGAGGCGCTCGTTGAGGCCGCCGCTGAGGGCTCCGACGAGCTGACCGAGGCTTACCTGGAGAACGGCGAGCTGACGATCGAGCAGATCAAGGAAGGCATCCGCCTCCTGACCATCTCCTCGCGCGCGTTCCCCGTCTACTGCGGTACCGCTCTGCGCAACATGGGCGTGCAGCCCGTCCTCGACGCCGTCGTGGACTTCCTGCCCTCCCCGCTCGACATCGGCGACGTTCGCGGCTTCCTCCCCGGCTCTGAGACCGAGGAAGAGACCGAGGTTCGCAAGCCCGACGAGAACGAGCCCTTCTCCGCTCTGGCGTTCAAGATTGCCGCTCACCCCTTCTACGGCAAGCTCACCTTCATCCGCGTGTACTCCGGTAAGGTCGAGTCCGGTGCCCAGGTTCTCAACTCGACCAAGGGCAAGAAGGAGCGCATCGGCAAGATCTTCCAGATGCACTCGAACAAGGAGAACCCCGTCGACGTGGCGCACGCTGGCCACATCTACGCGGTGATCGGCCTCAAGGACACCACGACCGGTGACACGCTGTGCGCGATGGACAAGCCGATCGTCCTCGAGTCGATGACGTTCCCCGCCCCCGTTATCCAGGTCGCCGTCGAGCCCAAGTCGAAGGCCGACCAGGAGAAGATGGGCGTTGCCATCCAGAAGCTGGCGGAAGAGGACCCGACGTTCACCGTCGAGCTCGACGCCGAGACCGGCCAGACCATCATCGGTGGTATGGGTGAGCTCCACCTCGACATCATCGTCGACCGTATGCGTCGCGAGTTCAAGGTTGAGGCCAACGTGGGTAACCCGATGGTTGCCTACCGCGAAACCATCCGCAAGAAGGTCGAGAAGTACGAATACACGCACAAGAAGCAGACCGGTGGTTCCGGTCAGTTCGCGCGTGTCATCATCGCCCTGGAGCCCCTCCCGGCCGACTCTGAGGAAGAGTACATGTTCGAGGACAAGGTCACCGGTGGCCGCGTTCCTCGCGAGTACATTCCGTCGGTCGACGCGGGCATCAAGGACGCCATGCAGTCCGGCGTTCTCGCCGGCTACCCGATGGTCGACATCAAGGCCACGCTGCTCGACGGCGCCTACCACGAGGTTGACTCCTCCGAAATGGCGTTCAAGGTTGCTGGCTCGATGGCGCTGAAGGAAGCTGCTAAGAAGGCTAACCCCGTCCTCCTCGAGCCGATCATGGCCGTTGAGGTTCGTACTCCCGAGGAGTACATGGGCGATGTCATCGGCGACCTCAACTCTCGCCGTGGCCAGATCAGCTCGATGGACGAGCAGCACGGCGTGCGCGTCGTCAAGGCTCAGGTCCCGCTGTCCGAGATGTTCGGATACGTGGGCGACCTGCGCTCCAAGACGCAGGGCCGCGCTGTCTACTCCATGGAGTTCGACAGCTACGCCGAGGTTCCGCGCGCCGTCGCGGACGAGATCGTCGGCAAGTCTCGGGGCAACTGAGTCCCACCGGGGGCTCGTGGGGCAGGGTGACCTGCCCTGCGAGCCGCCTCACACACAAGTAAACCCAGTAGGTCTCAAGCCCCAGGGGTGTTAAGGTGGCACCTAGCCGTAGGCTGAGAATATCTACCCGAGTCCAGGAGGACACAAGTGGCGAAGGCCAAGTTTGAGCGCACCAAGCCGCACGTCAACATCGGCACGATTGGTCACGTTGACCACGGCAAGACGACGCTGACGGCAGCTATCACGAAGGTGCTGCACGACAAGTACCCCGATCTGAACGAGTTCACCCCCTTCGATCAGGTCGACAACGCTCCCGAGGAGCGCGATCGTGGCATCACGATCAACGTCTCCCACGTCGAGTACCAGACCGAGAAGCGTCACTACGCGCACGTTGACGCCCCCGGCCACGCCGACTACGTCAAGAACATGATCACCGGCGCGGCCCAGATGGACGGCGCGATCCTCGTGGTCGCCGCCACCGACGGCCCCATGGCCCAGACCCGCGAGCACGTTCTGCTCGCCCGTCAGGTCGGCGTCCCCACCATCCTCATCGCCCTCAACAAGGCCGACATGGTCGACGACGAGGAAATGATGGAACTGGTCGAGGAAGAGTGCCGCGACCTGCTCGAGTCCCAGGACTTCGATCGCGACGCCCCGATCATCCAGGTCTCCGCTCTGAAGGCCCTCGAGGGCGACCCGGAGTGGGTTGCCAAGGTCGAGGAGCTCATGGACGCTGTGGATTCCTACATCCCCACCCCCGAGCGCGACATGGACAAGCCCTTCCTCATGCCGATCGAGGACGTCTTCACGATCACCGGTCGTGGCACCGTCGTCACCGGTCGTGTTGAGCGTGGCAAGCTGCCCATCAACTCCGAGGTCGAGATCCTCGGTATCCGTGAGCCCCAGAAGACCACGGTTACCGGCATCGAGATGTTCCACAAGTCGATGGACGAGGCCTGGGCTGGCGAGAACTGTGGTCTGCTGCTCCGTGGCACCAAGCGCGACGAGGTCGAGCGTGGCCAGGTTGTGGCCGTCCCCGGCTCCATCACGCCCCACACCGAGTTCGAGGGCCAGGTCTACATCCTCAAGAAGGAAGAGGGCGGCCGTCACAACCCGTTCTTCTCGAACTACCGTCCGCAGTTCTACTTCCGTACCACGGACGTGACCGGCGTCATCACCCTCCCCGAGGGCACCGACATGGTCATGCCTGGCGACACCACCGAGATCTCCGTTGAGCTGATCCAGCCCATCGCCATGGAGCCCGGCCTCGGTTTCGCTATCCGTGAGGGTGGCCGCACCGTTGGTTCCGGTCGTGTCACCAAGATCCTGAAGTGACTTTGTTGATCGCCTAGCGATCGCTGAATCTTCAGCAGAGCAGGTCCGCTTAGTTGAGCGGGCCCTGCTCCTTTATTGCAGAGGCGGGCCCGTCGGCTGGTTTCGGTCGCGATGGTGTCCCGCAGGCGTGGTGAGCGCTCGCCAGCCTTTGGGGAAGTGCGACTGAATTGGGCGATCTGCGACTGCTGATGAGGCTCTCGTGCATGGAGAAAATACCCGATTCAGCTGGGGAAGTGACCGATCTGACTTTGCGACACGCCCGAGTGCGGTGTAGGTAGAACTCGGTGCGCACAGTACCTCCACTGGAGCTATGTGTGCGCATGCCTTCTCTGTCAGTGGATTTCACACGAGGTTTCCTTGGCTTCAAGCTTGAGGAGACCTGCGTCTTTCTGCAAAATAGGGCAGGGTTGCCCCAGCTGAGGTGGGGCGGTCTAGGCAGTGCAATCACTGTTTGACCGGGCAAAATGCCCAAGATCTTTGGACAAGACGCCGGTCCGGCGATCGCGCGCTCGCGAAGAGCGACACGCCCGAGTACGGGGTACCGGCGCCGAATCTGTACGAGAAGAGGTAAGACGGCATGGCGGGACAGAAAGATCCGCATCCGGCTCAAGTCGTATGACCACGAGGTCATCGACAGCCCGCGCGCAAGATCGTGGACACCGTGCAGCGAGCAGGTGCCACTGTCGGGCCCTGGTGCCGCCGCCGACCGAAAAGAACGTGTTTGTCGTGATTCGGTCGCCCCATAAGCTACAAGGACAGCCGCGAACAGTTTGAAATGCGTACGCATAAGCGGCTCATCGACATCATCGACCCGACGTCCTGCAGGCCGTCGATTCGCTCATGCGTCTCGATCTGCCCGCGGACGTCAACATCGAGATCAAGCCTGAGGTACATCTGCAATGACAAAGAAGAAGCAGCACGCTGCCGCGCCTGTCAAGGCGCTGCTCGGCCGCAAGCTCGGCATGACCCAGGTTTGGGACGCCGACGGCCGCCTCGTGCCCCCTGACTGTCGTGCAGGTCGGCACCAACGTCGTCACTCAGCTTCGCACCGAGGAAACTCGACGGATACACCGCAATCCAGCTTGGCTTTGGCGAAATCGATGCTCGCAAGGTGACCAAGCCCCTGGCTGCTCACTTCGCAGAAGGCCGGAGCTGCTCCCGCGCCGTCACCTCGCTCGAGGTCCGCACCTCCGAGGCCGATAACTTCGAGCTCGGTCAGAACTGACGCTTCCATCTTGAAGCTGGACAGGCTGTCGACGTTTCCGGTAACACCAAGGGCAAGGGATTTGCCGGTGTCATGAAGCGTCACGGCTTTTCGCTGGCGTGTCCGCATCTCACGGTTCTCACCGTAACCACCGTAAGCCCGGTTCGATCGGCGCTTGCGCAACCCCCGGTCGCATCTTCAAGGGTCAGCGGCTGCGACCGCATGGGTGGTAGTCCGTCGTACTGTCCAGAACCTGCACGTGCAGGCCGTCGACGTGGAAAAGGGTCTGCTCCTCGATCTCGGGTGCAATCCCCGACCCAAGAACGGCATCGTGCTGGTTCGCTCCGCTGTGAAGGGTGCGTGATCATGTCTGAAATCCGTACCATCGATGTTCTGGACCCTGCAGGGCAAGAAGGCCGGTTCGGTCGACCTCCCCGCAGAGGTCTTTGACGTTGAGACCAACATTCCGCTGATGCACCAGGTCGTCGTCGCTCAGCTTGCTGCAGGCCGTCAGGGCACGCACGCAACCAAGACGCGCGGCATGGTTTCCGGTGGTGGCAAGAAGCCGTTCCGCCAGAAGGGCACCGGTAACGCTCTGTCAGGGCTCGATCCGTGCACTCACTTCACCGGTGGTGCATCGTCCACGGTCCGCAGCCCCGCGATTACTCGCAGCGCACCCCAAGAAGATGAAGGCTGGCGCTCTGCGCTCGGCTCTGTCAGATCGCGCACGCAATGGTCGCATCCACGTCGTCACCGCTCTGTTCGAAGGCGAGAAGCCCTCGACCAAGGCAGGCACTCGCTGCGGTCGCGCTCTTGTTGCCGATCGTCCGGCACTCGTCGTCGCTCGAGCGCGGCGACGAGCTCACCGCTCTTTCGCTGCGTAACGCACGCGAAGTTCACGTCCAGGGCCGATCAGCTCAACACCCACGACGTCCTCGATCACGAAGATGTCATCTTCACCCAGGGCGCCCTTGAGGCATTCCTCGGGCACCAAGGAGGAAACGAAGTGAGCTCGATCGAAGCCGCTAAGAACCCCGCGACATCATCCTGCGTCCGGTTGTCACCGAGAAAGTCCTCCATCCTGATGGATGAGGGCAAGTACACCTTCGAAGTTGATCCTCGCTCGAACAAGACCGAGATCAAGATGGCGATCGAAGCGATCTTCGGCGTGAAGGTTGCTTCTGTGGCGACGCAGAACCGCAAGGGCAAGGTTTACCGCACACGCAACGGAATCGGTACGCGCAAGGATGTCAAGCGCGCGATCGTGCACCCTGCGTGAGGGCACCATCGACATCTTCGGCGAGCAGGCCTGAGCGATCGGAGAACCAGAGGAAAAATCGGGAATTGCAGGCATAAGCCCACGACCCCGGGTCGTCGTGGTTCGAGCGTCTCTGACTTCGTCGAGATCACCCGTTCCGAGCCCGAAAAGTCGCTGGTGCGTCCGCTGCACAAGACTGGCGGCCGCAACAACAACGGCCGTGATCGACTCGCTGCGGCGCAGTGCGCCACGAGCGTTTCGTCGTGACGACAGCGACGGCGCGCCCGCACGGGCGCTCAACGAGTACGACCTCAACGGCACGCTCGTATCGCCCCTCCCGCACTACGCAGATGGCGAGAAGCGCTACATCCTGGCACCCGCCAGCTCAACCAGGGCGATCATTGTTGAGGCTGGCCCCGCGGCCGATATCAAGCCCGGCAACAACCTGCCCCTGCGCAACATCCCCCTCGGTACTGTGATCCACGCTGTGGAGCTCTACCCCGGCGGTGGCGCAAAGATTGCTCGTAGTGCTGGTACCTCGGTTCAGCTCGTCGCTGAAAGCGAAGGCCGCTTCGCTCAGCTGCGTATGCCTTCCGGTGAAATTCGCAACGTCGAAATCACCCTGCCGCGCAACCATTGGTGAGGTCGGCAACGCCGAGCAGTCCAACATCAACTGGGGCAAGGCCGGCCGTATGCGCTGGAAGGGCAAGCGCCCGCATGTCCGTGGTGTTGTTATGAACCCGGTTGACCACCCGCACGGTGGTGGTGAAGGCCGTACCTCTGGTGGTCGTCACCCCTGTGTCGCCTTGGGGCAAGCCCGAGGGCCGCACCCGTCGTCCGAACAAGGCCAGCGACCGCATGATCGTGCGTCGTCGCAAGACCGGCAAGAATCGCTGAGTAGGAGCTGGAATGCCTCGTAGTTTGAAGAAGGGCCCCTTCGTCGACGATCACCCTATGAAGAAGGTTGACGCGGCGGTCGAATCCGGCTCTGAAGAACGTTATCAAGACCTGGTCGCGTCGCTCGGTCATCACCCCGGATTTCCTGGATTGACCATCGCCGTGCACGACGGTCGCAAGCACGTGCCCGTTTTCGTCACGAGTCGATGGTGGGCCACAAGCTCGAGAGTTCGCTCCTACGCGCACTTTCCGTAGCCACGACAAGGACGATCGGCAAGACGTCGGCGCTGAGCCGGCCTTGCGTACGAAGAAAAGGCAGGCAGGATTTCATGGAAGCTAAGCGCAGGCGCGTTTTTGTCCGCGTCACGCCCCAGAAGGCACGCCGTGTCGTGAACGAGGTTCGCGGCAAGGTTGCTTTTGGAGGCAGCCGACATTCTGCGGTTTGCCCCGCAGGCCGTCGCCACCGATGTCCGCAAGGTTCTCTGAGCGCCGTCGCTAACGCGAAGGTGAAGGCAGAAGTCGCCAAGGAGACCTTTCAACGAGGCGGACCTTTTTGATCCTCGAAGCCTTTGTTGATGAAGGTCCCACCATGAAGCGCTTCCGCCCCTCGCGCTCAGGGCCGTGCAGGACGTATTCTGCAGCGCACGAGCCACATCACTGTTGTGGTCGGCACTAGCGAAGATCAGAAGAAGGGAGACCGGTAAATGGGCCAGAAGGTTAACCCCACCGGGTTCCGCCTGGGAATCACTACTGATCACCGGTCTCGCTGGTTCTCGATTCGACGACTCGCAGGTCAGCGTTACGCCGACTACGTTGCAGAAGACGTCGCACCGTAAGAACCCTGACTGAGAATCTTGAGCGTGCAGGTATTGCAAAGGTCGATATTGAGCGTACGCGTGACCGCGTTCGCGTTGATCTGCACACCGCTCGCCCCGGTATCGTTATTGGTCGCCGCGGAGCAGAAGCAGATCGTCTTCGCCAGAACCTGAGAAGCTCACCGGCAAGCAGGTTCAGCTGAACATCCTCGAGGTTAAGAACCCCGATCTGGTTGCACAGCTGGTCGCACAGGGAATCGCCGAGCAGCTCGCCGCCCGCGTGTCTTTCCGTCGTGCGATGCGTGAGGGCATTCAGTCCGCACAGCGTGCGGGGAGCGAAGGGCATCCGTGTCCAGGTCTCCGGACGTCTGGGTGGCGCTGAAATGAGCCGTAGCGAGTTCTACCGCGAAGGCCTGTTCCGCTGCAGACCCTGCGCGAACATCGACTTTGATTCCACGGGCGCGTACCACCTGGTCGTATTGCGCGTCAGTGTGGATCTACAAGGGCGATATCACCGAGCGTGAGTTTTGCCCGCCAGCAGGCTGAGCAGGCCAACCGCGGTGGACGCCGTGGTGGCGAGCGCCGCAACCCGCGTCGCGGCCAGCGTGGCCAGCAGCAGCAGGAGAACACCAGCAGCAGGAAGCTCGACTGAGGCACCCGCCGCTACCGGAGACCGGAACGGAGGCCTGAGCCCAATGCTCATTCCCCGTCGTACTAAGTGGCGTAGCAGCACCGCCTGCACCGCACCGGTTTTGCAAACCGGCGGCACGAGCCTCGCATTCGGCGATTACGGCATCTGCGGCACTTGAGGGTGCCTACGTGACCAACCGTCAGATCGAAGCTGCTCGTATCGCAATGACCCGTCACGTCAGCGTGGTGGCAAGGTGTGGATCAACATCTTCCCTGACCGCCCGCTGACCACAGCCCGCCGAAACTCGTATGGGTTCCGGCAGGGTGCCGTTGATGGTGGTCGCTCCCGTTAAGCCGGACGCATCATGTTCGAGCTGGCCGGCGTGCCCGAGGCCTCTGCCCGCGAGGCAATGCGTCGCGCCCAGCACAAGCCTCCGATGAAGACCCGTTTCGTGGTCCGCGAGGGTGGTGACAACTGATGGCCGAAAAGGGTCTGACCACCGCCGATCTCGGACGCCAGCGGACGATGCACAACTGTCCACCGAACTCGAGAAGGCAAAGGCTGAGTTTCTTTCAACCCCGCTTCGCGCAGGCAGTTGGCTCCTTGAAGACAACGGTCGCATGAAGACTCGTCTCGTCGTCAATATCGCCCGCATTTACACCATACGCGCGTGAACGGGAGCTTGGCTACCGCACCGCACCTGGCACCGAGGAGGACAACATGGCAGAAACCACTCGTGCGCAACGAGCGCAAGGTCCGTCGTGGCTACGTCACCAGTGACAAGATGGACAAGACCGTTGTCGTTGAGATTGAGGACCGTGTCAGCACGCCCTCTACGGCAAGGTTATGCGCAAGAGCAAGAAGGTCAAGGTTCACGACGAGCACAACGAGTGCTCCGTTGGCGACCCTCGTCCTGATTATGGAGACTGTCCGCTCTCCGCCACCAAGCGGTGGCGCGTGGTCGAGATTCTCGAAAAGGCGAAGTGACCTTCGCCAACAGGACCGAAATCCGTTCGGCAGGCTCGGCCCCGGAGGAAACCCGGGGCAGAGAACCGGCCTCGACGACAGAGTCAGTAGAAAATGATCCAGCAGGAGTCGCGATTGAGGTCGCCGACAACACAGGTGCTAAGGAAAACCTCACCACCGTGTTCTCGGCGGATCTGGTCGGCGTTATGCCGGAATCGGCGACGTGATCGTCGCCACCGTCAAGGGATGCTATCCCCGGCGGCAATGTTAAGAAGGGGACGTCGTTAAGGCGGTCATCGTGCGTACGCGCAGGAGACCTGTCGTCCCGACGGTTCCCACATCCGTTTCGATGAAAACGCGGCAGTTATTCTCAAGAATGACGGTGAACCCCTGCGGTACGCGCATCTTCGGTCCCGTGGGCCGCGAGCTGCGTGAAAAAGAAGTTCATGCGAATCGTTTTCCTCGCACCGGAGGTGATCTGATGGCAGCGAGATCTGTGGCAGACTTGGTCGAGGTCGTTCGTGGACGTACCGGATGAAAAAGGAACTCGCAAAGCGCAATGCTCGCCGCGCAGAGCAGGGCCTCGCGCCGCCTCAAGCCCGGCGACAAGGGCAAGCAGGGTCGCGTTATCCGCGTTTTCCCGCTGAGGAAAAGGTCCTCGTTGAGGGCATTAACCTGAAGACCCGCCATGTCCGCTGGGGACAGACTCAGGGCCAGGCCGGCGGCATCATCACCGTCGAGGCCCGATCCGCTGTCGAAGGTTGCCTTCGTGATCCCGAGACGAAGCAGCGCGTTCGCGTTGGCTTCCGCGAGGACACCGCTGAGCGTGACGGCCGTACGCGCACCGCTCGCGTCCGCGTCACCCGTGGCGGTGCTCGCCGGTATCGAGCAGGGCAAGGAGATCCGACAATGGCCCCGCGTTTGAAGCGAAAAGTAACAACCTGAAATTCGTGACGCCTGCGCGAAGAGTTCGCGCACGAAAACCCCATGCAGGTTGGCGGTCTTGTCAAGATCGTTGTCAACATGGGCGTCGGCGAGGCGGTCTCGTGATTCGAAGGCACTTGAGGGCGCGATCCGCGACCACCGCCATCACCGGGCCAGAAGCCCCAGACGAGTAAGGCAAAGAAGTCGATCGCACAGTTCAAGCTGCGTGAGGGCCAGGTTATTGGCGCTTTCGTGACGCCGCGTGGCGATCGCATGTGGGAGTTCCTGACCGTCTGCTTTCTCGACTGCGCTTCCGCGTATTCGTGACTTCCGCGGTCTGTCCTCGAAGCAGTTCGACGGACACGGCACTACACCTTTGGCCTGACGGAGCAGTCCATGTTCCACGAGATCGATCAGGATTCCATCGACCGCGTTCGCGGCATGGATATCACGGTCGTCACCTCGGCCTCCACCGACGAAGAGGGCCGCGCCCTCGCGTCACCTCGGCTTCCCGTTTAAGGAGGACTCGACCATGGCTAAGACGTCACCGAAGACTCAAGGCTGCGCGTAAGCCCAAGTTCGGCGTGCGCGGCTACACCCGGTGCAAACCGCCGCGGTCGTCCCCGCTCGGTGTACCGCAAGTTCGGACTGTGCCGTGTGTGCTGCGTGAGCTCGCCCTTCGTGGCGATCTTCCGGGTGTCACCAAGAGCAGCTGGTAAAACTGACGTCGTAGGTCCCGGGTTACCGGAGAAACCGCGACGAGGAAGGGAGAATCCCCAAATGACAATGACTGATCCGATCGCAGACATGCTGACGCGTCTGCGTAACGCGAACCATGCGCGCCACGAGTCGGTTTCAATGCCGTACTCGAAGCTCAAGGCCGCAATCGCGAAGATTCTCGTCGAGGAAGGCTACATCGCCTCCATCGACGTCGAGGATGCCAAGGTCGGCAAGACGCTCGTCATCACCCTCAAGTACGGCTCGCACCGCGAGTCCGCCATCGAGGGCCTGCAGCGCGTTTCCAAGCCCGGTCTGCGCGTCTATGCTAAGTCCACCAACCTGCCCAAGGTCCGCGGCGGCCTCGGCGTGGCAATTCTGTCCACGTCTTCCGGCCTGCTCACCGACCGCCAGGCAGCCGAGAAGGGTGTGGGTGGGGAAGTCCTCGCCTACATCTGGTGATGAGGAGGCTGAGTAATGTCGCGTATTGGTAAGAATCCGATCGATATCCCGCCGGCGTTGACGTCACCATCAATGGTGCAGACGTTACCGTCAAGGGCCCCAAGGGAACGCTGGAGCCACGTTGTCGGCTGAACCGATCAACGTCGCCATCGAGGGAAGCCAGGTCGTTGTGACCCGCCCCAGCGATGACCGCGTCGCGCGTTCGCTTCACGGCCTGACTCCGCACCCTGATCGCTAACATGATCGAAGGTGTGACGAAGGGCTTCCCAAGCAGCTCGAAATCGCCGGTACCGGTTACCGTGTTGTTGCCAAGGGCAAGGACCTTGAGTTCTCCCTCGGCTTCTCGCACACGGTCCTGGTCACCGCTCCCGAGGGCATCGAGTTCACCGTTGAGTCTCAGACGAAGTTCACCGTCGCAGGCATCGACAAGCAGCTCGTCGGAGAGACCGCCGCTCGCATCCGTAAGCTCAAGAAGCCCGAACCCTACAAGGGCAGGGCATCCACTACGTGGGCGAGACCATCCGTCGCAAGGTTGGAAAGGCTGGTAAGTGATGGCGTACACAGTCAAGGGCAAGGGCAAGTTCGTCGCTCGCAAGCGTCGTCACCTGCGCCTGCGCAAGAAGGTTCAGGGCACCCTTGCGCGTCCGCGTTTGGTTGTCACCCGTTCGAACCGCCACATGGTCGCACAGATTGTGGACGATACCATCGGTCACACTCTGGTCTCCGCTTCGACCACGGAAGCTGCACTCGTTGCCGCTGAAGGTACGAAGAAGGACAAGGCCTACCAGGTCGGCACTCTCATCGCAGAGCGCGCAAAGGCCGCAGGCATCACCGCTGTGGTCTTCGACCGCGGTGGCAATAAGTACCACGGCCGCGTTGCGGCAGTCGCAGAAGCCGCCCGTGAGGGCGGACTTGAGCTGTGACTGAGGCTCGAGGAAAGGGAGATCAACTGATGGCTGCATCGCAGCGAAGCAGGAACGGTCAGGAAGGCGCCGAGCGCTCAGGCGACGGCGAACGCCGTGACCGTCGCTCCGGTCGCGAGAACCGCGACGCTCGTCGGGGCGAAAACAAAGATCAGTACATCGAGCGTGTTGTCACCATCAACCGCGTGTCCAAGGTTGTGAAGGGTGGACGTCGTTTCTCCTTCACCGCTCTGGTTGTCGTCGGTGACGGTGAAGGCACCGTCGGTATCGGCTACGGAAAGGCCAAGGAAGTTCCCCAGGCTATTTCCAAGGGTGTTGAGGAAGCGAAGAAGAACTTCTTCCGCGTCCCCATGATCCGCCGTACCATCACCACGTTGTTCAGGGCCGCGACGCGGCCGGCGAGGTTCTGCTTCGTCCGGCAGCCCCCGGTACCGGCGTTATCGCCGGCGGCCCCGTCCGTGCAGTCCTCGAGGCTGCAGGCGTCCACGACGTGTTGACGAAGTCGCTCGGTTCTGACAACGCAATCAACATTGTTCATGCAACTGTTGCCGCACTCGAAGCTTCTGGAACAGCTCGAAGCAGTCGCAGCTCGCCGCGGTCTTCCGCTCGAGCGCGTTGCTCGGCCTCGATGCTCCGTGCACGCGCAGAAGGCGAAGCTGAGAAGCGCGCTGCCGCAGAGGCAAGCGAAGCTGACAAGGCTGCAGCGGGGTGACTGAGTGATGGCAAATCTGAAGATCACACAGGTCAAGTCCTCCATCGGCGCCAAGCAGAACATGAAGGACACACTGCGCACCCTCGGGCTGCGCAAGATCGGCCAGAGCGTCGTTCGTGAGGATTCGGAAACCGTTCGCGGTGCGATCCACACGGTGCGTCACCTGGTTACTGCTGAGGAGGTCGACTCGACCATGGCGGACTCCACGAAGAACACCGGTGAAGAGCAGGTGCGGTCAGCTCGACTGCACCACCTGCGTCCCGCCGCTGGTGCAAAGACTCGCGAAGACCCGCGTTGGCCGCGGTGAAGGTTCAAGGGTAAGACCGCTGGACGTGGTACCAAGGGCACCAAGGCCCGCTACCAGGTTCCCTGCAGGCTTCGAGGGTGGACAGATGCCCATCCACATGCGCCTTCCCAAGCTGCGTGGTTTCAAGAACCCTTCCGCGTTGAGTACCAGGTCGTCAACGTTGGTCGTCTGCAGGAGCTTTTCCCGAAGGCGGAAAGGTGACTGTCGAGGATCTCGTTGCACGCAATGCGGTGCGCGACGGTTGGGCAGTTAAGGTGTTGGGCACCGGCGAGCTCACTGTTAAGCTCGGAGGTTGAGGTCGACTCTGGTCGGCTTCTGCAGAAGCAAAGATTACTGCTGCTGGCGGATCCATCACGACCCGCTGACCAGTGATTGCCACGGGGTGGCTCGGCTTTCCGGGCCACCCCCGTTCCGCTTTCTCATCAACAGGGCCTAATCCCCGCAAGCATTATGTGCATAGGGGAGAGGCCTTTACCCATCTCACAGTTTTCCCAAGTTTGCTACTTTTAATTCACAGTATCAGTGTTATTTCAGGTAGGCTTTTGGGAGTCCTGCGATCTGTGGATCGCATTTATTCCATTTACTAGGAGGAAGCCTTGCTCAGTGCGTTCGCGCAGGCATTCCGTACCCCAGATCTTCGACGGAAGCTTCTTTTCTCGCTGTTCATTATGGCGATGTTCCGTCTTGGATCTTTTATCCCAACTCCGGGCGTTGATTCGCAGGCAGTTGCGAAGCTGTCTAGCTCAGCAAAAATGACGCCCCTCGCTTCTGGACCTCGTCAACCTATTCTCCGGTGGGGCGCTCCTCCAGTTGTCTGTCTTCGCGTTGGGCATCGCGCCCTACATCACCGCGTCGATTATTATCCAGCTTCTTCGCGTCGTGATTCCGCGCTTCGATGACCTCCACAAGGAAGGTCAGACAGGCCAGGCAAAGCTCACGCAGTACACGCGTTACCTCGACAATCTTCCTGGGCATTCTCCAGTCGACGACGATGATCTCGCTGGCCCGCTCCGGCAACCTTTTTCGCCGGATGCTCTGAGAAGGTCATTCCCTCGAACCCGTGTGGACCTTTCCTCCTCATGATGATCGTGATGACGGCCGGTACCGGCGTCATCATGTGGCTGGGTGAATTGATCACCGAGCGTGGCATCGGTAACGGTATGTCCCTCTTGATCTTCACCTCAATCACCGCGCGTCATGCCCGCAGCAGCTTCTTGACCATTGGCCAGGGCGGTAAGTGGGGAGCGGTCTCGCGATCCCTCGGCCTCATGCTTGTCGTCTCGATTGTGGTCGTCTATCCTCGAGCAGGCTCAGCGCCGAATTCCGGTTCAGTACGCAAAGCGCATGATTGGCCGGCGCCAGTACGGTGGAACCACCACCCATATCCCGCTCAAGATCAACATGTCCGGCGTTATCCCGGTCATCTTCGCGTCATCTCTTCTTGCATTCCCCCGATGCTTGCTCAGTTTGGCCGCCAGGACTCCAAGTGGGTCCAATGGATCAGTGCCAACTTCCATCAGGACGCGTGGCCCTACTTGACCACCCACGCCCTGCTCACGCTCTTCTTCACCTTTCTTCTACACCGCGATCACTTTCGATCCCGATGAAGTGGCGGACAACATGAAGCGCTACGGCGGCTTTATTCCTGGCTATCGTGCCGGCCGTCCGACGGCTGAATATCTGCGCTACGTGATCAACCGAATCACCACCGCCGGTGCTCCTACTTGGTCACTGTTGCACTAATCCCGTCGTTGGCGATCATCCCGCTGCATATTTCTCAAGGACAAATGCCCTTCGGTGGCACGACCCTTCTGATTATCATCGGCGTCGGCCTGCAGACGGTGAAGGAAATTAATACACAGCTTCAACAGCACCACTACGAAGGATTCTTGCGATGACCGCTATCGTTCCTCCTCGGCCCTCCCGGAGCGGGCAAGGGCAACAGGCAGCACGTATCGCCAAGCGTTTGGGTATTCCCGCGATCTCGACCGGAGAGATTTTCCGCGCCAATATGTCCGAGGGCACTGAGCTGGGCAAGCGTGCCAAGGAGTACATGGAACGCGGAGAGTTCGTTCCCGACTCTGTCACGAACCCCATGGTGAAGGTTCGCCTCGCGGCACCCGACACCGCAAATGGCTTCCTTCTTGACGGATACCCGCGCACGCTCGAGCAAGCGCATGTCCTACGTGACATGCTCGCTGAGCTGGGTGTCAGCCTCGACGTCGTCCTCGAAATTCAGGTCGACGAAGACGAGGTTGTTGCTCGCATGCTCAAAGCGCGCGACCGAGCAGAACCGCGCGGATGACACCGAACCCGTGATCCGCCACCGCCTCGAGATCTACCACGAATTGACCGAACCCATGGCCACCTACTACGCAGACCAGGATCTGCTTCAGGCAATCGATGGTCGCGGAACGATTGACGAAGTCAGCGAACGCATCTTCGCAGTCTTGGACGGTCTCAATAACTAAAGCATTGCGTACATGGCGCTCGATGTGGCGTTGACGGCAAAACTGGGGGCGCGGTGGCACACGACCATCGCGCCCCATAATTTTTATCTGAAGGAAACAGCATGTCTCGCATTGAATACAAAAACTCGCGACCAGATGAAGTGGATGCGTGAGTCTGGACTTGTCGTCGCAGAGATTCACCGCAGCTCTGCGTGAAGCAGCACGCCCCGGTATCACGACAGCTGAACTTGACGAAGTGAGCGCCGACGCGATCCGCCGCTGTGGTGCTCGTTCGAATTTCCTCAACTACTACGGTTATCCCGCCACCGTCTGTATTTCCAATGACGTGATCGTCCATGGCATCCCTGGAAAGTACAAGCTTGCCGCCGGTGACATCGTGAGCTTTGATCGGCGCATGGCTCGAGCGCTCTGGCCAGCAGTGGCACGGCGACGCTGCCTTCACCTTGGTCATTGGCGACGAATTCACGAGCGACGAGGACTTTGCCGCCACCTGTGCGCCGCCACCAGGGCCCCGAGCAGGCAAGCGCTGGGGGTAGCGCACTTCCTGAAGCAGGTGCGTCCTCGCCCGGCCGAGGCCCTCGGCAGTGGTATCGAAGCAGGGGAGCGTCGCGCGCAGGCGTGAGCTGGACCTCGTGACGCGCGAGGTTTTGTGGGCCGCGCTTGCTTCCGTCGCGCACGGTAAGCGTGTAAGCGCGATCGGCGAGGCCGTGGAACGCGTCGTCGCTGAACGCGCGGAAGACCTGGGCTGGGAAGCGGGAATTATCGAGGATTTCACGGGCACGGCATCGGAACAAAGATGCATCAGGACCCGGAGGTTCTGAACTATCGCGTGCGCGGACTCATGCCAAAAATTGCGTCCGGGAATGGTTCTTGCTGTGGAACCGATGCTGACGACCGGTGATATTGAGACCCTGACAGAAAACGATGACTGGACCGTGCGTTCGGTTGACGGTTCAGATGCCGCTCAGTGGGAGCATACCGTGGCGATCCTCGACGATGGCATCAGTATTCTCAGTGCGATCGATGGGGAGTGGCTGGCTTTAGCGCCCCTTCGGCGTGACCCCGGTCAGCCTCGACCGACATTAAGCGTGAGGCGATAGACATTGTCTCCGGCTTTTCAAGAGGGCCTCAAATAGCGTAGGCTCGACCCTGGACGTGTCTTTTGGGATCAGTATGCCTGTTTTCAAAGACCATCCCGAGCGGCCTGTGGCCGCCCGATTCCGAAAAAGTAGTAGAGGATAGACGGAGGATATGGCGAAGAAGGACGGCGTCATCGAAATCGAAGGCACGGTTGTCGAAGCCTTGCCGAATGCGATGTTCCGCGTGGAATTGAGCAATGGACACATCGTGCTTGGCCACATTGCCGGCAAGATGCGTCAGCACTACATCCGCATTCTGCCCGAGGACCGTGTAGTCGTCGAGCTGAGCCCCCTACGACCTCTCCCTGAGGCCGCATCTGTCTCACCGCCACAAGTGAACAAACCGACACGTTACCCGCGGGTAGCGGAGGTACACACCATGAAGGTCAAGCCGAGTGTCAAGAAGATCTGTGACAAGTGCAAGGTGATTCGTCGCCACGGCAACGTCATGGTCATCTGTGACAACCCCAGGCACAAGCAGCGTCAGGGCTGATCCCTCGCTGTAGAAAAACGCCGGAGCAATCCGGCAGCATCATTCAACACGCTTGCAGGCGACCCTCGGTTCGGAGGCCGGGGCCGGGTGGCTCACCCGGGAGGAGTGGTGACGACCTCCGATGAACAATTTGGAGCATAAACATGGCACGTATTGCCGGCGTCGACCTCCCTCGCGAAAAGCGTATGGAGATCGCGCTCACGTACATCTATGGAGTTGGACGCACCCGCGCCAAGGAGACCCTCGAGGCCACCGGCGTGAGCCCCGATCTTCGCGTGAAGGATGCTACCGAGGAAGACCTCGTCAAGCTGCGCGAATACATCGAGAACACCTTTAAGGTGGAAGGCGATCTGCGTCGTGAGGTTCAGGCAGATATCCGTCGCAAGATTGAGATCGGATCCTACCAGGGACTTCGTCACCGTCGTGGCCTGCCGGTCCACGGTCAGCGCACCAAGACCATCGCGCGTACCCGCAAGGGCCCCAAGCGCACCGTTGCAGGTAAGAAGAAGGCTAAGTAAAGCCACTCAGTCCTGTGTGGACTGATACAACACGACTTCGAAGGAACTGAAAGTAATGGCTGCAAAGACCACTCGTTCCGGCGCTGGACGCAAGCCGCGCCGCCGGATTTCAAAGAACGTTACTCACGGACACGCGTACATCAAGTCGACGTTCAACAACACTATCGTTTCTATCACTGACCCCACCGGTGCAGTGATCTCCTGGGCCTCTTCCGGTCAGGTGGGCTTCATGGTTCTGCGTGAGTCGACCCCCTTCGCTGTCTCAGCTTGCCGCCGAGGCTGCCGCGTCGCGCCCAGGAGCACGGCATGAAGAAGGTCGACGTCTTCGTGAAGGGTCCCGGCTCCGGCCGTGAGACCGCGATCCGCTCGCTGCAGGCTGCTGGCCTGGAAGTTGGCTCGATCCAGGACGTGACGCCCCAGGCATTCAACGGCGCTCGTCCCCCGAAGCGTCGTCGCGTTCGAGCCCCGGAGGGTGGAAATCTGACGGAATTCCACCCCCACGTCTGGGCGGGATCACAAAAAGAATCCGTGGCCTCGTCCTTACCTTTTTCCCCGCAATGCGGGACCCCTATCCGGCGTCATATGGCGGGCGCCGGGAAGAAAGGACTAAGACGTGCTCATTGCAGAGCGACCCATCCTGACCGAAGAGAAGGTCAGCGAACTGCGCTCCCGTTTCATCCTGGAGCCCCTTGAGCCCGGTTTCGGCTACACGCTGGGTAACCCCTGCGCCGAACCCTGCCTCGTCGATCCCCGGCGCTGCTGTGACCTCCATCCGCATTGATGGAGTGCCTCACGAGTTCCGCACGATCGAGGGCGTGAAGGAAGACGTCGCCGAGATCATCCTGAACATCAAGCAGATCGTTCTCTCCTCCGAGAATGACGAGCCTGTTGTCATGTACCTGCGCAAGGCAGGCCCGGGAGAGGTCGTCGCAGGGGATATCACCCCTCCGGCTGGCGTTGAGATTCACAACCCCGGATCTGCACCTGGCAACCCTGAACGAAAAAGGGCAAGCTGGAGATCGAGCTGATCTGTCGAGCGTGGCCGCGGCTACGTTTCGGCAGCTCAGAACAAGGATCCTCAGGCTGAGATTTCTCGCATCCCGATCGATTCGATCTACTCGCCCGTTGTCAAGGTGACCTACAAGGTCGAGGCAACGCGTGTTGAGCAGCGCACCGACTTCGATCGCCTGATCATCGATGTCGAAACCAAGCCGGCAATCACCCCGCGTGACGCCGTTGCCTCCGCTGGCAAGACCTTGGTTGAGCTCTTTGGTTTGATGCGCGAACTGAACGAGGAAGCCGAAGGCATTGAAGTTGGTCCCTCGACCACCGATGCCACCCTCGCTGCCGACCTCGCGCTGCCCATTGAGAACCCTCGGCCTGCAGTCGCGTTTCCCTACAACGCCCTCGCGTCGCCGCGGAATCCTCACTGTTGGCGAGCTCGTGGCTCACCCGAGGCGGATCTGCTTTGATATCTCGCAACTTCGGAACGAAGTCGATTGAAGAAATCAAGCGAAGCTCTGCAACCCTTGGTATGACCCCTGAAGGATTCCGTCCTGCTCCTCCGGTGAGGCCAGCGAATCCGGGTCCATCCACTTCAGCGACGACCAGTCCATTCTGATATGCTGCGTCCGGTGGACGCATAAATTCCCTAGGAGACAAAAATGCTCACCCCCAAGAAGGGTGCTCGTCTGGGCGGAAGCCCTGGCACACCAGAAGCTGATCCTCAAGAACCTCGCGACTCAGCTCATTGAACACCGCCTCTCGACCACGACCGAGGCTGGCTAAGGCCCCTGCGCCCTTCGTTGAGAAGCTCGTGACCAAGGCAAAGCGCGGCGACATCCACGCTCGCCGTACCGTTGCACGCGTTATCACCGACCGCGATGCGCTCTACACCCTGTTCGACGTCATTGCTCCTGCTCTTGACCCCGAGCGTAAGGGCGGCTACACCCGTCTGACCCGCCTGGCAACTGCAGGGCGACACGCCCCCATGATGCAGAGATTGAGTTCTGCATGGAGGCTGTCGAGAAGAAGGCAGTCGTGAAGTCTGCTGGAGAAGGCTGCCGAGAAAGGCCGCTGCTGCCGGTTGCAGCAGAAGCTGAGGAAGCCGCAGAAGAAGCAGCAGAGCGCGCCGAAGAGGCTCGTGAAGAAGGCGACCTCGCCAAGGCTAACGAGGCTGAAGAAATCGCAGCCGAGGCCGGCGAAGAAGCTGACGCCGCCGAGCAGGTCGAAGAAGAGAAGTGACCTCGCTCGCGTAGGCGATTTCAGGGCCGGGCACCACAACTGTGGTGCCCGGCCCTTGTGCTACGCCTATGTGCCCCTGTATTTTCTGGCCCTTCAGGATGAAAAGTCGGTGGTGGCTGTAGCCCTGTACGCTATGACTCGTAAGATGACCTGGCTGTCGACTGTGGCGGTGGCGGAATCAAAGCATCCGTATCGATGGCCCTTGAACAATGGTTGCTCCGCCCAAACGCACCGACGCCTATCCTCTCCTCCTGCAGCTGCTTGGTCGACACTGTCGTCGAATTGGCCTCGCAGCTTCCGGTTGCCGATCGAGTCACCCTTGGAATGCCCGGAATGATCGCCACGGCATTGTTATCGCGACTCCGCACCACATCACGAAAGATGTCCCTCGTTCTCGCGTTGTCCCTGAACTTGTCACCCAGGGATCACTTTCGATATGGCAGGCTGCGTTGGAGAAGGCGTTGAGTCATGCCCACGAAAGTCCTCAATGATGCAGAAGTCGCGGGTCGTGGTGTATGCGACCGGCCGAGGCCCTCGAAATGATTATCACGTTTGGGTACGGGTCTTGAAACGCTGTTTTTGACGGCGGGCGCCTTGCCCCACACGTTGCAGTCTCCCAGGGACCGATTCGCTGGGGACTCACCCTACGACGACCACATCGGCGAGCATGAACGCTTGCGCTTGGGTGATATGCACTGGTCACGTCGCGTCCGCCGCGTCGTTGAGGGCCTGCGCCCCATGTACATGTGGGATCGCCTCTATTTGGGTGGGCGGAAACTCTAAGCGCATTGTTCCTTCGCAACGTGAAAAGCTTTGGGGATGATGTCATCATCGTCCCCAACGACGCGGGAATTATCGGGGAGTGCGCTCGTGGGAGCTTTTAGGAATCTGCCTCGCTGAGGATCCGTCTTGACCTTTGCCTACGATGGGACTTTCTTTCACGGCTGGGCTGCCCAAGATGGCTACGCACTGTTCAAGGAGTTCTCACCCTGCCGCTTGAGACGATTCTTCGCCACCCATTGATCGCTCACCGTCGCAGGGCGGACCGACGCGGAGTGCATGCGCGTCACCAGGTTGCTCACTTCGATTGCTCCGCTGAAGCCTTTCCGACGGCCTCGTGAGGGAGAAGAACCAACCTAGCGACGAAGGGAAACTGAGCGCAGTCATGCGCCGAAGCTCTCCAGCGGCGAGTGAACCTCTCTGGGGCGCGCTTATGTTGACTTCGCATTATCGGCAGTGGACTCAAGGTCCCTCGAGGAACCAGCGATGTGCGCATTGATCGGGTGAGGGACGTCAGTTCTGACTTCGATGCGCGCTTTGCTGCCCTTGAGCGCTCCTACACGTATCGCCTCGCCCCCGAGGGGCAGCTTCCCTTGGCTCGGCGCTGGACGTGTGCGAGGTCTGCCCACGCCTCGATATCGAGGCGATGAACCGTGCGGCGCAACCCCTGCTGGGTGAGCACGACTTTCGCGTATTGCCGCCCGCGCGAGGGGGCGACGACGATTCGCGAACTGCGTGAGTTGCGTATTATTCCCGAGGCCGGGGGGAGTGGCGTCCTTGAGTGCCACGTGCGTGCGGATGCCTTCTGCCACTCTATGGTTCGGTCCCTTGTCGGTGCCCTAATTGAAGTCGGTAGGGGAGCGCGCGAGGAGACGTGGCCCGCGCAGCTGCTCGAGAAAGCCTCGCGCCAAGACGCGGCGCCTATTGCCCCCGCCCACGGACTGACCTTGGAATCCGTTAGCTATCCCGACGAGGCCGAGTGGAGTGCGCAGGTTCACCGCACTGCAGGATTCGCGGCTTTGCCTTCGATGGAAGCGTTGAAGAGTGGGCGATGGGTGGCAATTGCTGCGCTGGTTGAGCAAGAAAACGATTTGAGGAATATAGCCACACCTGGTCTGCGCTTTGACCCAGAGCGCCGCGGACGCATAGACTAGCAGGTGCTGTGCGTCAGCTGGACCTCTCGGTGCCTTCCCCACTCGCCGGAGAAGAAATTCGGCTGATGCCTCGCGGAACTGTTTTCATAGCGGGCCGGTGCGTTGAATATTCGATGCTAGGCCCCATGACAGAAAGAATTGAAGGTTACGCCCGTGCGCACCTATTCACCTAAGCCGGCGGATGCCGACAAGCAGTGGTACGTCATCGACGCCACTGACGTCGTCCTCGGCCGCCTTGCGGCTCAAGTTGCCGCTATCCTTCGTGGGAAGCACAAGCCGACGTTTGCCCCTCACCTTGATATGGGCGATTACGTCATCATCATCAATGCGGACAAGGTTGCCCTCACCGGTAAGAAGCTTGACCAGAAGATGGCCCACCGCCACTCCGGTCGCCCCTGGTGGCCTGAGCGCAACACGTTATCGCGATCTCATGGCTGAGCGTCCTGAACGCGCAGTTGAGAAGGCAGTCCGTGGCATGCTTCCTCACACCAGCCTCGGCCGCGCGCAGTTCAAGAAGCTGCACGTCTACGCCGGAGCTGAGCACCCGCACATCGGCCAGCAGCCGATTCCCTACGAAATCACCCAGGTCGCCCAGTGAGCGCGTCGCGCTTCTGAGCCCAACGAACTGCACTGAGGAGAACTGTGGCTGAGACCACCGAGATTCTTGAGCTGGATGAGGAAGTTGTCCCCAGCTCCTACACCACAGAGACTGAGTCAGCGCCTGCTGGTGCTGGTCAGTCCATCACCGCGCCCGGCGCGGGCCTTGGCCGCCGCAAGGAAGCCGTTGCCCGTGTTCGCCTGGTTCCCGGCAGCGGCCAGTGGACCATTAACGGACGCACTCTTGAAGATTACTTCCCGAACAAGCTGCACCAGCAGCTCGTGAAGTCCCCCTTCACCCTGCTTGATATCGACGGTCGCTTCGACGTGATCGCTCGTATCAATGGCGGCGGCATCTCCGGCCAGGCCGGCGCGCTGCGCCTGGGCATCTCCCGCGCACTGAACGAGATCGATCGTGACGCGAACCGCCCCGCACTGAAGAAGGCTGGCTTCCTGACCCGCGACGCCCGCGCTGTTGAGCGTAAGAAGGCAGGCCTCAAGAAGGCACGCAAGGCTTCGCAGTTCTCGAAGCGTTGATTCGCTTTTGATTAGGTAGTAGGGCCCCAATCGGAAGATTGGGGCCACACCTTTTGTATTCGGAATGCCTCGTTCTCTGCTTGCTTTCCTGCAATGTTGCTTGCTGGTCAATCGATTGAGTGAACAGTGAGCAGCTAGAATAGCGGTGAATTAATTTTCGAGCGGGAGGAACCCCGATGACCAGGTTGTTCGGAACTGACGGCGTACGCGGACTGGCAAATGTTGATTTGACCGCACCCCTCGCACTGGAACTGGGTGAAGCGGCAGCTCGCCTGACGATTTCGGGACGCCCGGCCTCGGGACACAAACCAAAAGCCATCATCGGTCGCGATACGCGAATCTCCGGTGAATTCTCGACCACGCACTGGCAGCGGGCCTGGCAAGCGCCGGAATGGACGTTGTCCGCGTCGGTGTCGTCACCACTCCGACCGTTGCTCACCCAACGGCCTCGTCCTCAGTTGATCTGGGCGTCATGATCTCCGCTTCGCACAACCCCACGCCCGACAACGGCATCGTTCTTCGCGCACGGCGGCTACAAGCTCCCCTGACCAAGTCGAGGACCAGATCCAGGAGCCCTCAATACTCCCTTGGGATCGTCCCACTGGCGCCGCTGCTGGTGAGGTCGAATACGACGATGACTGGGCGGAAAAGTCCTACATTGAGCACCCCATGACCTCGCTGGGAACAGACCCTGCACGGATTGCGTATTGCGGTTGACTGCGCAAATGGTGGTGCGTCTTTCCTCGCGCCAGAGGCTTTCCGTCAGCTGGTGCCGACGCGGTCGTGATCAATGCTGCCCCCGATGGCCGCAAATATCAATCGACAAGGCCGGCTCGACGCATCCCCGAGCAGCTTCAGGCGCTGACCGTCGCCTCCGAGGCCGATTTCGGCGTTGCCTACGATGGCGACGCCGACCGCTGTCTTTGCGGTTGACCGCGACGGGCAACATCTCGTTGATGGTGACAAGATCATGGGCGCCCTGGCCGTCCATATGCGTGATGAGGGCCAGCTTGCCCAAGGACACTCTGGTTGTCACGGTCATGTCGAACTCGGCTTGATTCTGCCATGCAAGAGGCAGGGTATTCAGACGGTTCAGACCGGAGTTGGTGACCGCTACGTGCTCGAAGCGATGCTCGAGGGCGGATACCCCTTGGGCGGCGAGCAGTCCGGGCACATCATCGCGAAAGAAAGTATGCGACCACCGGCGACGGTATTCTCTCCTCGTTGCTGTTGGCGCGCATGGTGAAGGAATCGGGTCGAGACCCTGGCCGACCTCACCAGCTTTATCAAGCGCCTTCTCAGACGCTCATCAACGTTGGGGAGTGGATCGTTCGCGCGCGAATACCGACCCGGTCGGCCGAGGCCGTTGCTGCTGCCGAGGCTGTGCTGGGCAATACCGACGCGTGCTTGCTCCGCCCTCCGGTACCGAGCCTTTGGTTCGCGTCATGGTCGAGGCAGCGACGCAGGCGCAAGCTGATGGCGTGGCCTCGCGCCTGGCTGACGTAGTGAAGGAAAATCTGTCGCTCTAAGGACGGCGACTGAGGAACGCCAAACCGCGCGAGTGGGGACGGTGAGTCGCTGGGCTTTTTCGCTTTGCGAGGCTTTTTCAATCGTCGAAATCATCGCCTCAACGGCGCCCTGCGTCATTTCACGCAGCGGCCACTCGACGGTTGTGAGGCCGAGGGCTTGGCTGCTCGCGGGTTCTTGATTACCAAATCCCAGGATGGAAAGGTCTGTAGGAACGCGGCGATCAAGATCGGCGGCGGCTTGAACACGCCCGGTGCCTGCGAGTCATCGGCGACGGCGATCAAAGTGATATCTGGGTTGTCTGAGAGAAGACGCAGGGATGCCTGGTATGCGGTCGACGCGTCCCAATCGGGAAGCGAAAGCAAAGTGAAACCTGTGCCGAAGGCTTCCTCGGGGAGCTGGCGTGAGTGATTGGTATTCGGTCCCGCAAGAAAAGACTGCGTGTCCGCGCTTGCCTCCAGTTCAGGTGCTCACTGAGGATTTCTTTTCACCCCTGCGCATTCATCAATGCTCACGAGGGCACTGGCCCTTGAGTGTCTTCCGTATTAATCACCATCGACATTGCAACGATCGGGATGCCAAGGTTTGCCAGAAGCGTCGATGTGAAGCTTTCTGCGGAGGTCGTTTCCCGGATGACCCCTGCAATTGTGTGTCCCCAAGACGGAGCTGAAATTGTCTGCGCATCTGAGGGGTCGTTGCTTGATTGGAAGAGTGGAAGCAGAGTATCCGCGCTTTTGGATTTCGATCGGCGATGGTTGGTGAGAACCGTGTGAACGACGGGAACGAAAGGATTAGTCTGGGAGTTCTGCCATGAGTAGGGCGATCAGGCGAGAACTGCCGCGCCGAAGCGAACGTGCAGCGTTAGGAATATAGTTCAGGTCTCGCGCGGCATCTTGGACCCTTTGAATTGTTGCCGGCGCGATCTTCACTTCTGGTCCGCGGTCGTTCAGTACCAAAGAAACCGTCGAAGGAGCAACTCCCTGCTCAGCCACATCGGCCCGCGTTGCTCGTTCCATTCTTCCTGCTCCTGATTTGCGGTGGAATAAAAGCGTGTTAACACAACAACTATAACGTGTTAGTCTTTGTGTACTGCTAGGAGTTTCGAATGTTGACTCACCTGAAAGGCTCATCGCGAAAATTATGCCCCTCATACGCACCTTTGCGTGGGAGCACTTCTCCTGCTCGCGCGTATCTCACTGATGATCCAGGGCAGATGAGCCTCGACGGCCGCTGGGCATCCATCTATCACCGTGTTGATCCCAATCCCAGCGCGAATCCCGGAAGGTACTTCCCCTTCCTCTCGTATCAGGTGAAGAGACGATCGATGTCCCAAGCCACCGGGTTCTTCGAGGAGATGGACGCTGGGTGCCCCGCCTATACCAACGTTGATTTTCCCATTCCCCGTGGATCCGCCCCTTTCCTCCCGGAAGATAATCCTGTCGGCGACTATTCGCGGCGTTTCATCTGTCCAGAGTCGTGGCTTTCCTCAGGAGGCCAGATCCGCCTGCGCTTCGAGGGCGTTGAATCCCAGATCATTGTCTGGGTCATGGGCAATGGATCGGAATGGCCCGCGGCTCGCGCCTCGCGCATGAATTCGACATCACCCGAGGCACTTGTCCCCGGTGAAAATACAGTTACTCTTCGCGTCCATCAGTTCAGTGCTGGGTCCCTACCTTGAGTGATCAGGATCAGTGGTGGCTTCCGTGAGTGTTTTCCGCTCAGTTTCGACTGCGATACCTCTCCCGCTTTTCTCAATCGAGGATCTGTGGATCAATACCGATTACGAGGCTGGGCAAGGATTTGCGAGCCCTCGAGCTGAGAGTGCGCGGGAGCGCAAAGCGAAACTCTTGAAGCGAATCTGGACATCGAGGGTCCCTCGGGGCATCAGTGCTGACGCTCGCGCGAGGGGAGGATGGTCGCTACCGGAGCGAAAACATCGGCCTCGGAACTGTCCAGCCGTGGAGCCCGCAATCCCTCGAAAACTTTACGCCGCGCGCGTGCAAGCGGTGGGGAGAGATGCTCGCCTGACGGAAGAGCGCCACCTGCGCCTCGGCTTTCCGGAGGATCGAAATCGTTGATGGTGTGTCTGCACGCCAATGGGCATCCCCTGACGCTGAATGGTGTCAATCGCCATGAAATTCGCGCCGACGAGGGCGAGTATTCAGCGAAGAATTCGCGCGCCGATCTTGAACTGATGAAAGTCGATGGGAATCAACGCGATCCGAAGCCTCTCATTATCCCGCCTCATCCCGCGCCTTCTTGATCTGGCCGATGAAATTGGACTGTGGGTCATGCTCGAGGGAGATATCGAAACCCACGGCTTTTCGAGGGGGAACCGTACCGGATCGATAACCCTCCGACGACCTGCGCTGGGAAGCCTCCCTACCTTGACCGCACCGAACGTGCCTTTGAGCGCGACAAGAATCACGCCAGCATTTTTCTGCTGGAGCCTGGGGAACGAATCTGGAACGGGACGTACTGGCAGCGGCCGCGCATTGGCTCCACGAACGCACCCATGGGCGCGGGATCGTCCACTACGAAGGCGACCACGCAATGGAGTACGTCGATATCTACCGCGGATGTATCCGACGCTTGAAGAAGTCGCGGCGGTACTCGATGACACGGATCTGCATGTCCCTGTTGCTGTCCCAAGCCACGCAAGTGCGGCTGTGGATGATGCGGCGAAAGAACGCATTCGCAGTGCTCCCTACATCATGTGCGAGTATCTCCACGCGATGGGAACTGGCCCCGGTGGAGCCGCCGCTTATGCCGAGCAAAATGAGCCATCCTCGTCACGCTGGAGGCTTCGTCTGGGAGTGGCGTGACCATGCGCTGTGGCGCACCCTTCCCTGATGGGCGGCGAGCTCTGCCTACGGCGGCGATTTCGGAGAGGACGTCCACGATGGGAAATTTCGTTTGCGACGGCTTAGTTGATGCGCTCGCGTCCCTTATGCGGGGACCTGGCATGGATTCGCGCGCTCGCACCCTGATGCGCCAATCCTGCGAGAGCGTGCGCAGAAATCGGTGGCGAGGCTGAGGAGTGCTTGCGTGCTTTTGGCTTCGTCGGCCTCTTCCCTGCTTTTCCTCTGACGAGGTCGAGTGCGGCGCCGTGTTTGATGATCGGGCGCGTGGAGTCCGTGGGTGGGCTTCCAATCACAGCGAGATCAGCGTTTACCGTGCGCCAACGGACAATGATCGCGGTCGCGGTCCCGTCGATTACTGGGGGATTTCTTCTGATGATCTAGGGCCGCTGGGAACAGGGACCGGGCAATGGGGAGTCTCCCACGCCCAGCGATGGGAAATGGCGCGTTTGCACCTTCTGCGCAGGACCTGGCACGGAAGCTCGTGTGAGCATGGAGCGCGAGTGCTGATTGAACGCTGGGCGCCACCTGCTGCACAGTTTGGGCTCGAGGCTCGATGGAGTTTTACTCCCCGCAGACGGAAAAATCGGAGGCGCATTCGCGGGTGCTGCACTGCCGGGAAGTTGCCTCGTCGTCAAGGTCTGAAATGACTCCCTATGGACGCTGGCCCGAGCGCATTCCCCGATTAGGGGTTCGTCTGCGCATCCCCGGAACGGGGTGGACGGCCTCGTGGGTAGGGGAGACGGATATCGCTTATGCGGATATGCCCGGCGCTAATCCAGATGGGTTTGGCTGCTCTGAGCTTGAAGATCTATGGGATGTGGGAGTCAAGCCTCAAGAAGGTGGGCACCGAACGGGACTGAAGATTCTTGAGCTGCGCGGGGAAGAGCGCGCACTCACGATCCTTCCTCGAAGCGACGTCGGGTGGAGTGCCTCGCCGTGGAGTGAGCGAGAGCTTGCCCAAGCGGGCCACTGGGAAGAATTGCCACATTCGAATCAGACTTTTGTTTGGCTTGATGCCATTCAAGATGGTATCGGGACTCGCTCGTGTGGCCCTGATGCGCGCCCCGAATTCGGTGCACGGATGAATCCGCTGACCATCGAATTCATTGTTTGTGTAACGGATCTATAACAATTATCCGCTGAGCAACATAAAGCTAGGGTTCTCGACGCAGCCTAGGCTTATCAACCAACACGAGATAGTTAGTGATTCGGTATTCATATCGATCTACGACACGAACCAATGGAGGTTTCGCATGTTGAAGAAAAAGATGGCCGCTGGCGTCGTCGCCCTGGCCATGGTGAGCACTCTAGGATTGAGCGCCTGCTCGAACGGCAGCAGCGACTCTTCCTCAAGTTCTGCAAGCGGTGGATCCGCATCGGGTTCGATCCTCAAGCCCGATGTTGCCTGTGATATCCCCGCAACGAATCACGATGATTCGAAGATCGACACTCGAAGGTCGAAGGTGAAATCACCTTCCAGACCCAGGGCCTCAAGACCGACTTCGGCGACTTCTTCACCAAGAAGATCAAGGAATTTTGAGGATGCTAACCCCGGTGTCAAGATCAAGTGGACTGACCTCAAGCAGGTGGCGCTGAATTCGACCAGACCATCACTGCTCAGGCAACGAACTGCCAGATGGCAGACGTTGTGAACGTTCCTTCCTCCACCATCTCTGGCCCTGTCAAAGTCCAACCTCCTCATGGACTTTGACGTGAAGGCTCCCGGCATTGGCGACAAGTTCGTCAAGACCATTTGGGACTCGACCGAGCTGGGCGCAAATAAGCACCACACCGCACCTCCGTGGTACTTCGGCCCCTACATCACCACCTACAACAAGGAAGTTTTCAAGCGCGCAGGCTTTGATGAAAACACCTCTCCCAAGACCATGGAAGAGATGTTCGACTATGCCGCAAAGGTCGGAGCGGATGGCAAGGGTGACTACGGCATCTACGGCTCCCCGCAGTGGTACATGACCGCCCAGCTGCACGGCATGGGTGTCAACCCTCATGAACGCCGACAAGACCGAGTTCAACTTTGCTGACAATGAGCAGGCAATCACGTACGTGACCCGCCTCGCTGAGCTCTACAAGAGCGGTGCAATCCCGAAGGACTCACTGACCGGCGAACCCGATCCGGGCAAGGCATACGCCGATGGAAACCTGGCATTCGGTACCCCGAACGCCTCCTTCCTTAAGTCCGTCAAGGCAAACAACGCGACCGTCTACAACAACACCGGTGTCGGCCCCTTCCCGACCAACCCCGGAATCAAGCCGGTCTTCGAAGGCCAGTACATCGGCGTATCCGTCTCGACCAAGAACGCCCTCTGGCAATGAAGTTCGCCGAGTGGATCACCAACGCTGAGAACGAATACGCATGGACCCACGACGGTGGTGCGATCATCTTCCCGGCAGCAACAAGCGCTCTTGACAAGCTCGTTGCCAACCCGCCGGAGATCGCAAACGACCCGGTCTTCAAGGCCGCTTACGAAGAAGCCGCAAAGGCGGCAAAGGACGCCGAGGCCTACACCGACGTCTTCTACACCACCGGTGCTGTTCAGGACAGCCCTGGTTGAGAATGTGAACAAGGCAATCCGAGGAGAGGTCGACCCCAAGACCGCTCTGAAGACTGCACAAGATCAGATGAACAAGAAGCTCAAGGCTCTGGGCGAATGATCAACCCTTGCCGGGGCGAAACATGACGGTTTCTGCCCCGGCAAAACCCCTCTGAACAGCACCGAAGGACCTGACAATGTCGTCGCGTACAGGACGTGCCCCAAGCCGATCTCTTAATGGGGCCGCGCGTTTCCGCCCGGGATGGATGCCGTGGATCTGGATTACACTCCCGGTCTTGGCAATATTACTTTCTACATTTATCCCTTCATTACAACGGTTTTCGTCTCTTTCACAAAAACAAAAACCGCTGCGAAAAATTGGTCCCTTCATCGGGATCGAGAACTACACCTACGTTCTGAACGACGCGGAATTTTAGGGTTCTCTTCGCAACTCGCTGATCTACGCGGTCTGCGTTGTCCCTTTGATGGTGCTTCTCCCTCTTCTCCTTGCGCTCCTAGTCAAGTCCTATGTTCCGGCATCGGATTCTTCCGCGCACTCTACTACTTGCCTGCGGTTTTCCCTCGCTCGTCGTCATTTCCTTGGCTTGGCGCTACCTGCTCAATGAAAGAGGACCGGTAAATAACCTCTTGACCTCGTGGGGAATGGATACGGTCCCATTCCTCTCAAACCAATGGCTCATCCTCTTTTGCGCGATGCTCATTACCCCTGTGGCAGGGCTTGCCCTACTACATGATTCTCTACTTGTCCGCTCTTGCGAACGTCGATAAATCCTCTACGAGGCCGCCGAGCTTGACGGGGCAGGAAGGCGTCCGTCGTTTCTTCACCGTCACTGTTCCGGGCGCCAAAGTCATGATGTTCTTGGTCGCGACACTCACAACCATTGGATGCCTCAAGATCTTCACCGAGGTCTACCTCCTTGGTGGAAGTGCCTCCCCGACAAAGACCTTGACCATGTACATCCGAGACTGGACCGATCCAACATACGGGTCTTTAGGTAAGGGCGATGCAGCCTCGGTCTGCCTCTTCCTCATCACTTTCGGATTCATCATCGCCTCCCCAGAAACTTCCAGAGGAAGGCTGAAGACCAATGAGCACCGCAGTTTCTTCAACTAGCCCAGCCACGGCCCTCGTCAAAGTTCGCGAGTTGGCGCAAGGCTCGCAAGCTCGAGCACCAATCGCGCAACGTTGCATCGCGCCAGCTCAGAGGTTCTCGCCTTGTCCTGCGCTACATCACGCTGGTCGTCGTCGCGATTCTCATGGTGGGACCACTCCTGCTTCCTCTCCTTGCAGCATTCAAAGCCCGGGGAGTCGGTGTTCGGTCAAGGTGCCACGATCTTCCCTGCAGACGTGGTCGCTTGCAGCTTTCAGCACATTGTTTAAGCAAACTGCGATCCTGCGCGCGATTGGAAACTCGGTCATCGTCGCAACGCTGACGGTCATCTCAAACATCATCTTGTCCTGCTTGGGCGGATACATGCTCGCGGCGAGGATGGACCGGCCGCAACATCATGTACTTCGTCGTCCTCTCTGCGATGATCTTCCCTTCGAATCAATCATGCTGTCTCTGTACTCGATGATGGTGTCCATCGGCACGTACAAGACCCTGACCAGCGTGTGGATGGTCGCAATGATCGGCCCCTTCCAGATCCTCATGATGCGCGCAGCTTTCCTTGGGATCCCCGAAGAAATTGAAGATGCCGCACTGATTGACGGGGCAGGGAGAGTGGGCGCGCTTTTGGAGGATCTTCCTTCCTCAAGTTCGCGGAACTCTCACGGTCGTGGGACTGACCTCCTTCATTGGCGCCCTGGTCGGGATTTCCTCTTCCCACTACTCATGCTGGTCGACAACGACAAGCACACTTTGATGCTGGAACTTACCGCAATCCAAAAACTCTGCTCAGGAACGACTTATCAATTGGTCCTGGCCGGCGCGGTCGTTGCACTGGTACCTGTCGTTGTGGTCTTCGCCTTCTCGCAGAAGTACTTCTTCCGTGGAATCGAAGACGGCGGATTGAAGTTCTAGACCGATAGAGGCACACACCAATGAGTGACGAACTGAGCGAAGATTTTGCTCCCGATGCACTAGAAGCCGCGGGTGCGCTTCGTCAATACCCGGATCCGGATACATCTGGCCAACGAACCCACGCACCGTCGCCGCACTTGAGCAGTGGAGGGACCACAAGGTCGGTGTCATCATCCACTGGGGGATCTTCTCTCACATCGGCCAAGATGGCTCCTGGTCCCTGCATCGTCAGCATTTGGGTGGATTCACTGATCCGCCCGAGGACTGGAAGGGGAGCGACGAGGAATACCACTCGTGGTACTGCGACCAAGCTCGCTCTTTTACGGGGGATGACTTCAACGCCGAGGAATGGGCCTGTGCATGCGCCGATGCTGGAATGCGTTACGTCGTTTTTACGACAAAACATCATGACGGTTACGCCATGTACGACACAGACTTCTCGAACTTTAAGTCGACCAGCGAAGAATCCGGTCTTGGTCGCGACATCGTCCGTGAAATTTTTCGATGCTTTCCGTGCTCATGATATGGAAACGGGTGTCTATTTCTCCAAGGCCGATTGGAACCACCTGGGTACTGGGATCGCGCTCGCGCCATCACTGATCGCTACCACAACTTCGATATCGAAAAACACCGCGCAAAGTGGGATTCCTTCGTTCGCTACACCCACAATCAAATCGACGAGCTCTTGCGCAATTATGGGCGCATCAACGTGCTATGGCTCGATGCCGGCTGGGTTCGCGAACCAGATGAACCGATTGATATCGATGAGATCGCTGAGAATGCACGCCGTCTCCAGCCCGATATCTTGGTCGTTGACCGAGAAGTCCATGGGGTGAACGAAAACTACCGAACCCCCGAGCAGGAAATTCCGGACGATATTCGACGCTACCCCTGGGAATCATGCATCACCATGACTCGCGGTTGGTGCTCGATGCGTCCCGAAGAACCGATCAAGCCCATGCGTCATATCATCTCCAACCTCTTGGCGATCGTGTCGCGGAGGCGGAAACTATCTCATTGGGATCGGTCCTGACGCTCGCGGAAGGATGTCCTCGTGGATTTCGAGAGGCCTCGGAGAGCTCGGCGATTTCTACGCGTCAACGGTGAGGGATCTACGCGACTCGTCCATGGACACCGATCACCTCGGTACGCGCGCAAGAGGGCTGGTCTTGGTACGCGACCCACCCAAAGCGACAGTGAGGATCGCGTCTTCCTCTTCGGCATGCCCCGGCTCCATCGGCTGACGAGGCCGCGGACCTCTCGCTTGAGGAGGCAACCTTCGCCGCTGCGGACTTGCGTCAACTTGGCTTGAGGTTCCCGGCAAGGTACACAGCGCACGGATCCTCGGAAGCGAGGAAAGGGTCATCGTCGAGGCGCGCGAAGGTTCATCACGCCCTCGTGATTCCACAGACTGATCCGAGCTACGCGGTCGGAGTAGAACTCACCTTCTAAGGCGCAGTGACTCGACCCGGTGATCCGCACCCCTGGTGAAAATCATCGTTGCGCGCTCACGCGTGGGAGCAATGTTCTCCAAAAGGTTCGGGAGGTTGATCTCCCAAATCGAGCGAGCAGTGGCCTCGGCCTGAGCGTCCGTTAAGGAAGCGTAGGTGCGGAAGAACGAACCTCGCGAGTGAACGCGGTCTGGCGCAGGGTGAGGAAACGATCAACGTACCACTGCTGGATGTGCTCGGCGTTGGCGTCCACGTAGATGCTGAAGTCAAAAAAATCCGAGACCGCGATCGGCATGACTCCTGGTCCCCACTTGGGAGGTTGGAGGACATTGAGTCCTTCAACGATGAGAATATCCGGGCAGTCTCACGACAACGCTCTCGCCTTCGACGATGTCGTAAACGACATGTGAATAGACGGGAGCCTGAACATTGCGCATCCCCGACTTCACCGCCGAGAGGGAAAGAAATGAGCGCTGGGCGGTCGTAGGACCTCGGGAAAACCTTTTTCGCCCAAGCAAGCCTTTTGGAACGGAGAACCGCGTTGGGGAAAAAGGAAACCATCTGTCGTGATCAGATCAACTCGCGGGGTCTTTTTCCCATCGGGACAAGAGGAAACGTAAGAGACGGGCGACAGTAGATTTTCCAACGGCAACCGAGCCGCCGATTCCGATAATGAAGGGGACAGGAGCCTCGGGTGAGAGCGCGTGAGGAAATGCGAGCGTTCATGCTCAACGCGTCGGTGTCCTTCCACGTAGAGCTGCAACAGTGCGGTCAGTGGTCGGTAGATCGCATCGACCTCGGCAATATCGATGGGGTCGCCAAGGGATGCTAAACGCGAAAGGTCGGTGTGTGTGAGTGGAAGAGGAGATCTGTCGGCGAGTCGATCCCACTGGTCGCGGGAGAAAAAGTCGAAGGGAGATTCTTCGGTGTTGCTGATTTCACTCACGGTCTTCATTGTCGCAATTTGCTGCGCGACGCACACGATTTAGGGCTAGTTGTGCGCCAAATTGTTATCTATCACGCAGCCCAGATAGGGATCTCCCCTTGTGTTTACTTGATTGTCCACTAGCCTGAAAACATCATTCCCTTGGTTGCACCAATTGACGCACCAGAAAGTGAGTATGTCGTGATCGACTCACTTCGTCGCTTTTGCTCCCGGCTCTTTTCCTTGGCTTTATGTCCATCGTCCTTGTCGCTCAAGGCGGCGATGATCGACAAAAAGACCCTGGGAACTTTGGGAGGTGCCTTCCTCTTCTCAGTGCTGGCAACCCCCTTCATTGATGTTCATTGGACAACCAAGACCCTGCTCATTTCCTTCCTCTCAGGCTTGATCCTTGGATTCGGGCAGTATCTCCAAATTCTCTGCCTGAAGGTGCTCGGTGTTTCGCGCACCATGCCGCTGACAACTGCGGGGCAGATTATCTTCATGTGCCTCGGGGGGATCATTCTCTTCGGTGAGATGAACCATGGCCTTGCACTTGTCTTTGCACTGAGCTCTATCGCGCTTCTCACCCTGGGCGTGGTCTTCATCTCCAAGACTGAAAAAGACAGAGGAAGCTGCCGACGAAAACGTTGATTGGAAGCGCGGGACAATTCTTCTGGTGATCTCGACCTCCCGCCTTGTCGCCTACCTGCTGATTGTTCAAGGCTTTGGTTTTGATGGACGCTCCGTGATCCTTCCCCAATCGGTCGGTTACTTCCTTGTCGGCCTCATCGCAACGATCCCTGCGCTTTCGCCTCAACTGGGCAAGGAAGACAATCGCTGGAGCCTGCTCACTCTTCGCCAATTGATCCCCGGCATGATGTGGGGAGCCGCGATTTTGCTAACCCAGGTTTCCTCCTCACTTCTTGGCGTCGCAGTTGCTTTCCTCTGTCGCAGATGGGCGTCATTATTCAGACTTTCGGCGGAATTTTGATTCTCCACGAGACGCGCACGCGTCGTGAGATGCGCTGGACCATCATTGGTGTTGTCATCATGGTGATCGGCGTCATCATGGTGGGGGTTGCTCGTTCCTTCAGCTGAGGTTGGCGCCGGGCGTGAAAGAATACGTTCATGACACCGGACACTCTTCCTTTCGCTCAAGAACAAGCACGCGCCTACTTTCGTACTCCTGGCCCCAGCGACGATAAGTATCGCCGAGGCGTTGTCGGAGTAGTCGCGGGCTCTGATACCTATCCCGGGGCCGGGCTTCTTGCTTCTTTCGCCGCTGCGCAGACCGGTGTGGGATGGTGCGTTTGAACGCCCCGCGCAGGGTAGAAGACCTGGTGCTGGCGCATGTTCCCGGTGTCGTCACAGTCGGTGGAAGGATTCAAGCGGGCCTCGTCGGTCCTGGTTGCGATACCGACAGGCGTGAGGACTGCGTGGAACTCGCTCGTTTTTGTATCGATTCCAAGCTCCCACTGGTGATCGATGCCGGTGCACTCGACGAGGTCGCAGGCCCTCGTTGCTTATGGGAAGGAACGCGGTCGAAGCTTGTCGCGCACAATCCTCACCCCGCACCACGGCGAGGCCGCGCGCTTGCTTTCCCAACTTGGGGAAGAGACGACGCGCGCGAAGATCGATGCCGATCCTCTTGGAGCGGCACGAGCGCTGGTGGAACTAACGGACGCGGTTGTTGTTCTTAAGAGTGCGCGCACACCGTGTGTTTTATGGCCAGTACAGCCAGGGGCAACGCCGCATCACCGCCGTCGAAATCCCCTGGAAACCCGTGGGCAGGAGTCGCCGGAAGCGGAGACGTGCTCGCCGGGGTTGTCGCGGGAACCTTGGCCGCGCACCAAGCCCGCGTGGAACGCCGCAGTCCGGGTACGACCATTTCCGAGGTCGAGTGTGGCGAGTGTGCGGGAGCGGGAGTCTGGGTTCATTCGCGGGCAGGGGCGAAGGCCAGCATGGGTGAGGACGCGTGTTTCCGTCCCATTCAAGCTCATCGATATTGCCCGCAAAGTTCCAGATATCGTAGGGCCGCTGTGTTCCTGATAGACGAGGGTGCGATACTGGGGAGTGGAACTTTCCGAAGTTGGACGAGGCTATCCGTCTGTAGCCCTCAGTAAATCTCTCCGCTATTGCGCGAAACTTAGCTGTCTTGCGTGCCGCTTCGCCGACGACTATTCAGATGGCAATCGTTAAAGCTAATGCCTATGGTCACGGGCCTGATTCCCGCTCTCTTGCTTCGTTGAAGGCGGGAGCGCAGTGGTTGCGTTGCACAGCTGGCCGAGGCGCTGGAACTTCGTGCAGGTCTTGACGAGGCCGGTATTGCGCGCAAGGACGCACCGATTTTTGCCTGGATTTCTGCGACGGGCGCCGACTTTACCGCGGCAATCGAAGCGGATATTGACCCTGTCAGTCTCGTGGACGTGGGTGCTCGATGAGATATGCGCGGCCGCACGGGCGATGTGCAGGCCCGCCCGAGTGCATGTCAAGATCGATACAGGAATGTCGCGTGCAGGTTCGACTCTTGCTGACCTTCCCGAATTAGCGCAGGCTCTTCGCGAAGCGCAGGATCAGGGACTCATTGAAGTCGTGGGTGCTTGGAGCCACATGTCGCGTGCCGATGACCCCAGCCCCTCGGGTGAAGAATCAACGCGCTCTCATGTCAAGATCTTTGAAGAAGGACTGCGAATTCTTGCCCAGGCAGGTGTGCGTCCGCAAATCCGCCACCTTGCCGCGACCTCGGGAATTCTATGGCATCCCGAGGACCCACTACGACATGGTCCGGGCGGGAATCGGGATGTACGGTCTCTCTCCTGACCCATCCGTCAAAAGCGCACGTCAACTGGGCGTCGAGGCCGCAATGACGCTCAGTGCACCACTGACCTCAGTGAAGGTGATCGAGGAAGGAACCCCGGCCTCGTACGGAGGAACCTGGCAGGCGCCGACGCGCAGGTGGATCGGGCTGGTACCGCTGGGCTACGGTGATGGATTTTGCGGGCATCGTCAAACGGGGCGCCGGTCGTCGTCGAAACGGAGCGGGGATTATTCCCAACGCAGATTGTCGGGCGAGTGTATGGACCAATTCATGATTGACCTGGTCCAGCTGAAGGCGAGGCGGGGACGCCGACCTCGGCCAGCGGGCTCCCCGCCCTGCCCACGTGGGCGACCGAGCGTTTTCTTTTCGGCGATCCCGAAAGAGGGATGCCCATCGGCTGACAAGTGGGCGCTTCACGCGGGAACCATCAACTACGAGATTGTTACGCGTTTAGGGGAGCGCATCCCCCGCAACTATCAGTACGAAGAGGAACGATGACCGAGAACAGCACTATCCGCTTCAGCTATCGCGTGAGTGATGCTGACCAGACTCGCCACTTGGGTGAAGAACTTGCGCATCACCCACGCGCCGGAGATCTCATAATGCTCCGAGGCGGCTTGGGAGCGGGAAAAACGACTCTGACGCAGGGATTGGGCGTGGGCTCGGCGTACGCGGAACTGTTGCCTCGCCGACCTTCATCGTTGCGCGCGTCCACCCCTCACTGGTCGGCGGTCCGGACCTGATCCACGCCGATGCCTACAGGATCCGCGACCTGGACGATCTTGAAACGCTGGACTTGGACTCGACCATCGACCAAGCAGTCACGGTCGTTGAATGGGGTGAAGGCAAGACGGAAGCGATGAGCGATTCCCGCCTCGAGATCGAGGTGCGCCGTGAAGAAGGTGGGGAGGCCTCACTAGACGGTGGCGTCGTTGACCTGGAAAGCATGGATGATGGGCAGCGAATTATTACATTTACTCCCTATTCGAGCCGCTGGGATGGGGTTTTTGACGAGCTTGCTCCTGAGCTGAAAACCAGCGTGGAATAGGATCGACTTATGACCGAATTGTGTATTGATACCTCCGGGGCAACCGCTGTCTCCATCGTTCGCGATGGGCAAGTGATCGGCGCTTCTCGTAATGAGTCAGGACGTCACCACGCTGAATCCATCACCCCCTGCGTGCTGGAGGCCCCTCGAGGACGCTGGACTTCCCGCTGACGCCTCACACGCGGGATTAGACGCCGTCTGCGTAGGAACGGGACCGGCTCCCCTTCACAGGTTTGCGTGCAGGCCTGGTGTCGGCGCGGGTCTTTGCCAAAGCTGCTGGCATTCCTCTGTACGGGGTCTGCAGTCAGATGCTATTGCGCGACTTGCTCTTGACCATCTCTCGCCCGATACCCATGTCTACGCCCTCACCGACGCTAGGCGAAAGGAATTGTACTGGGGTCATTTCGTGGCTGAAGGCCCCGATGACGTGCGTCTCATCGGCCAGCTCGAAGTCGGATTTGCACGCGCTCTCGGGGGAGCTCTTCGCGAGCAATCCGGGCTTTTAGTCTCGGATGCTCCCATTCCTTCTCACAGTGCCGATGTTTTGGCTGGTGCTGAGATGGGACCGGTGCTCCCGCTCGATCCCGCGGTAATGCTTCGTATTGTCTCGCGCTCGCTTGGCTCGCGGGGAGGAAGAGCGTTTAGGAACCGAACCCCTTTACCTGCGTCGTCCCGATATTCACGGCCAGGCCCCGAGCGCATGTGACCTCGCTTGAATCTATTGCTCGCGAGAGAGCCGAGGCCTCTGGGGGGCAGCTTCTTGTCCTCGGAATTGAGGACCGGCAGGCTCTTGTCACTCTCGAGCAGGAGATTTTTTCCCGAAGACCCATGGACTACCGGATGATCGCTCAAGAGCTGAGCTCGGGTCGCAGCGTGTATTTCGGTGTCTGCGTGAATGATGATGCGGTCGCGCCGCCGGTTTTTATGCGGGTATGCGGAATCGCGCTGGGGATCGACGCGGATGTGATGACCATGGGTGTTTTGCCCGATTTTCGAGGCCGTGGACTGGGTCGCGTTTTGATGGATGCCCTGATCGATGTCGCCCGTCGTTGGGGGAGCGAAAGGGTTTTCCTCGAGGTTCGCGAGTCCAATGCTGCTGCGATTTCTCTCATGAGAATTCTGGTTTTGAGGTCGTTGGTCGGACGAAAGGCTACTTCCGCAACCCGCGTGAAGATGCCCTGAATATGCGGCTCATTGTCCGATGAATAAAATACGAAAAAGAATGTTGCCTTAATGGCGGGATTTTTAGGGGTGATTTTGTCGAATTTGTGACGAGTCTTTTTCCTGACTAATTCGTGCGCTTTGTCCCTCAAAAACCTCAGGTTTTTCCGGAATACTTCGTTGACGCGAGAGGCGGTTTTTCCTAAGAGGGCCGCCGGTCCCATCGAAGTGACGCTTCCTCAGCATAGGCTTATCTCATGGCCTCACAAACAGTCGCAACAAAGAAGCGTCGCGCATGGACCACGACGGTTTTTCGTCAAACAGCTGATGGCGATTTCCGGCATTGTGTTCGTGCTCTTCCTGCTCTTCCATTCCTATGGCAATCTCAAGATGTTCTTGGGACAAGACGCCTACGACCACTACGCACACTGGCTGAAAGAAGAAGCCTTTGTGCCGATCTTCCCCCACGGCGGATTCATCTGGGTGTTCCGCGGTGCAATGGTCCTGATGCTGGTCATCCACATCTGGGCAGCTGCCGTGACCTGGAAAGCGTTCGCGCCGTGCACGTCGCAGTGCATACGTCGTTAAGCGCAGTGCGGCAGATGCTTACGCCGCACGCACAATGCGCATGACCGGCGTCCTGCTCTTCTTCCTCATTGTCTTCCACATCCTGCACTTCACGACGGGAACGGTCCGCACCGGTTTTGCTGCAGACTCCACTCCTTACGAGCGCATGGTTGCAACCTTCCACAGCCCGCTGATGGTTGTTGTCTCACCTGATCTTCGTCGGTCTTGCAGCGCTTCACGTCTCCCACGGCTTCTGGTCGGCATTCCAGTCGCTGATGGGTCCGCGGTGGAACTCGTAAGTTCATGGAGATCGTTTCCGGCTTGGTCGGAGCCCTGATCTTCCTGATGTTCGCGCTTCCTCCTCTGGCGATCGTTGCCGGTTACATCTCCCTGACAAGGACATTGAGACATGACTGATACTTTGATTCACGGGCTGTACCGCGAAGGCGAAGAGATCGCCGACTCCGAGGCTCTCATGGATGTTCCCTTGGCGCAGGCCTGGGAACAGCGTAAGTTCAACGCGGCTCTGGTGAACCCCGCCAACCGTCGTAAGCTCCACGTCATCATCGTCGGTACCGGCTCTTGCCGGTGGCGCAGCCGCCGCATCGCTGGGCGAGATGGGCTACAACATCGACGTCTTCTTCTACCAGGACTCCGCCCGCCGCGCGCACTCCATTGCAGCGCAGGGCGGTATCAACGCTGCGAAGAACTACCGCAACGATAACGACTCCGTTTACCGCCCTTTTACGACACCGTCAAGGGCGGCGACTACCGTGCACGTGAAACCAACGTGTACCCGCCTCGCTGAAGTCAGCGCCAGCATCATTGACCAGTGCGTGGCGCAGGGCGTTCCCTTCGCACGTGAATACGGCGGCTTGCTGGACAACCGTTCCTTCGGTGGTGTCCAGGTCTCGCGTACGTTCTACGCACGCGGCCAGACAGGTCAGCAGCTGCTCATCGGTGCCTACCAGGCACTGGAGCGTCGAGGTTGCCGCCGGCACCGTGACCGAGCACTCTCGCCACGAGATGGTGGAACTCATCGTTTCCGACGGTCGCGCTCGCGGTATTGTTGCGCGCGACATGGCCACCGGCAAGCTCGAAAACCCACATCGCTGATGCGGTCGTTCTGGCAACCGGCGGTTACGGAAACGTCTTCTTCCTCTCGACGAACGCGATGGGCTGCAACGCCACCGCAATCTGGCGTGCATACCGCAGGGGTGCATACTTCGCGAACCCCTGCTTCACCCAGATTCACCCGACCTGCATCCCGCAGCACGGCGACCAGCAGTCCAAGCTGACGCTGATGTCCGAGTCCCTGCGTAACGACGGTCGTATTTGGGTTCCCAAGAAGGCCGAGGACTGCGAAAAGGATCCTCGCGACATTCCCGAAGAAGATCGCGACTACTACTTGAGCGCATCTACCCCCTCCTTCGGTAACCTCGTTCCCGTGATATCGCAAGCCGTCAGGCAAAGAACATGTGCGATGAGGACGCGGCGTTGGCCCGAAGATCGATGGTGTTGCACGCGGCGTGTACTGGACTTCCCGAGGCCATCCAGCGCATGGGTAAGGCAGCAGTGTCCGCCAAGTACGGCAACCTCTTCGATATGTATGAGCGCATCACGGGCGATAACCCCTACGAAGTGCCTATGCGTATCTACCCGGCCGTTCACTACACGATGGGTGGTCTGTGGGTTGACTACGACCTGGAGTCCAACCCGCCTGGCCTGTACGTCGCTGGTGAAGCAAACTTCTCCGATCACGGCGCCAACCGCCTCAGGCGCATCGGCACTGATGCAGGGTCTGTCTGATGGTTACTTCGTTCTTCCGAACACCATCAACGACTACTTGGCACACTGCTTCAACCTGCCCAAGTTGGATGCTCAGTCCCCGGATGTTGTCGAGGCGCTGAACTCCGCTCAGGAGCGCATTGACAAGCTCATGTCGGTCAACGGTTCGCGTTCGGTGGATTCCTTCCACAAGGAACTGGGCCAGATCATGTGGGAATACTGCGGTATGGAGCGTCGCGAGGAAGGCCTGAAGAAGGCTATCGAGATGATCCGCAAGCTTCGCGCTGACTACTGGCGTGATGTTCGCGTTCCGGGCAAGTCCATCGGCGAGCTTAACCAGTCCCTGGAAAGGCTGGCCGCGTTGCGGACTTCATGGAGCTGGGCGAGCTCATGTGCATCGATGCCCTGCACCGTGAGGAATCCTGCGGTGGCCACTTCCGTGCGGAGTCGCAGACACCGGAAGGTGAAGCCCTCCGTCACGATGACAAGTACCTCTATGTTGCAGCATGGCAGTGGGGTGGCGAGGACCAGCCTCCGATCCTCCACAAGGAAGCCTTGATCTACAACAACATCGAGCTGAAGCAGCGGAGTTACAAGTGAACCTGACACTGAAGATTTGGCGCCAAAACGGACCCGAGGATCCGGGTGCCATGCACGAATACCAAGTCCGCGGCATCTCTGAGGAATCCTCGTCTCCTAGAAATGCTCGACGTGTTGAACGAAGAGCTCTTTGCCCGCGGAGAAGAACCGATCGCATTTGATTCGGACTGCCGTGAAGGTATCTGTGGCCAGTGCGGCATTGTCATCAACGGCATCGCCCACGGCCCCGAGGTCACCACGACCTGCCAGTTGCACATGCGTACCTTCCACGATGGTGATGTCATCACCATCGAGCCCTGGCGCGCAGAAGCATTCCCGATCATCAAGGACCTGGTTGTTAACCGCAGCGCTCTGGACCGTATCGTCCAGGCCGGTGGCTAGCATCTCGGTGAACACCGGTGCAGCTCCGGATGCGAACGGTACTCCGGTTCCCAAGCAGGACGCAGATCGCGCATTCGAAGCCGCTGCCCTGCATCGGCTGTGGCGCCTGCGTGGCGGCCTGCCCGAACGCCTCGGCAATGCTCTTCACCTCGGCGAAGGTCACTCACCTGCACCTGCTTCCGCAGGGCAAGCCCGAGAACTACCGTCGCGTTGTCAGCATGCTCAACCAGATGGACGAGGAAGGATTCGGTTCCTGCACGAACATCGGCGAGTGTGCAGCGGTCTGCCCAAGCAGATCCCGCTCGACGTGATCTCCACGCTGAACCGTCAGCTGGAAAGGCAGCACTCAAGGGCGTCTGAGTTTTTCCAATACTCACTGGTTTGGGGACGATCCTTCGGGATCGTCCCCATCCCTTTGCGGCGTATGCGCATCGCGAGCCGCCGGACTAAAATGGCCGGGTGAGTGAAAAAGACCCCTTGGTATTGGGAATTGAATCCACCTGCGATGAGACAGGTGTCGCCTTGTGCGTGGCTGTGATCTTCTAGTTGATCGGACCGCGACCTCCATGGATCAGTACGCCCGCTACGGCGGCATCATCCCTGAAATTGCCTCGCGTGCACACTCTGGAATCCTTCATTCCGACCTTGGACAGTGCCCTCGAAGAAGCAGGGGTCACTCTTGACGAGGTGGACGCAGTCGCTGTTGCTGCCGGCCCGGGCCTCGTCGGCTCACTCACCGTCGGTATTTGCGCAGCCAAAGCGCTGGCCTCGTCAATTGGAAAGCCGCTGTACGGGGTCAATCACGTTATCGGCCACCTCGCCGTCGACAAACTCGCCGATGGCCCCTCCCAGAGCGTTTCATCGGTTTGGTGGTCTCGGGCGGGCACTCGAACCTGCTTCTCATTAATGACATCGCGACCGATGTCCGTGAACTCGGCGGGACCCTTGACGATGCTGCCGGTGAAGCCTTCGACAAGGTGGGGGCGTCTGCTGGATCTTCCCTATCGGGTGGTCCGCACGTCGACCGCCTCTCGCAAAAGGGCGACCCGACTGCGATCCGTTTCCCGCGAGGTCTTGCCGCAGGCAAGGACCAGGAGCGTCACAGATAACTTCTCCTTCTCCGGCCTCAGACTGCTGTCGCGCGCTACGTAGAAGGACTAAAAAGAACGCGGAGAATCCCTTCCCGCCGAGGATATTTGTGCCGGTTTCTCGGAAGCTGTGAATGATTCCCTGACCTCAAAGGCGGTACGCGCCGCACTGGATCATGGTTGCGACACCATCGTCGTGGGTGGCGGGTTCTCCGCTAACTCGCGCTTGCGTTCCCTGATCGTTCAGCGCGCCGAGGCCGCGGGACTGACCGTCCGTATGCCTCCCTTGCGTTTCTGCACGGATAATGGTGCGCAGATCGCGGCGATGGGATCGGAATTGGTCCGCGCGGGCGTTGCCCCTTCAGACTGGGATTTCTCTCCAGATTCTGGGATGCCGCTGACGCAGACTTCTATGCTTCCCCGTCGCTGATTCTCCGGGCAATAATTGCCCGGTGGGCGCCGCCGATGCGCGTTGCAATGATGACGGCTTCGGCGTCTCCCTTGAGTTTCAGGGATTTTCTTAAGGCATCTGGCTGAATGTCAGCCCCGCGTTTCTTAATTTCGACGCGCCCGACGTTAAGCGCACGCAGTACCTGCTGAATGTTCTTGACGCGCAGATTCACGTGATCGATCACTTCGAAAGCACTGGCGAAAGGTGTCTGGTGCAGGGGTGGGACCACTCAGGGTATGCAATCGATTCACTGACAAGGTGAGCCCCCATCTGCTCTGCAAGACAGGCGATTGTCCCCTGAGCGGATCACCGCAGAATCTGGCTCGAAAATATAACTGTCCAGCGGACCGCACTCGGCTTGGCGAGGCTGCGAATTTGCCGCCTGCGTCTGTGGATCGATGAGGTATGGACCTGATCAGCAGTGATGACGCTTGCCGATCGCCCCCGCCCCTTCTGGAGCGAGCTCAGGCGCCCACAGCGCGGCCTCGAGAAGGTCTCCATCGACGCTGGTCCACTGCGCATGGAAGTGCTCGGGGATTAAGTCGTAGGGGATCCCAGGGGCCACCTTGACGCCGAGGCGGGGATGGAATCCCCCAAGCCAGCACGTGGTCTAGGGAAGGCGACCAATCCTCGGGGAAGTAATGCGCTTCGACCCGCCCTGCTTGCCCGTGCGCCTCGCGGGATCGGCGAAAAGTGCGTCAAAACCATAGGTGTGAAAGTCCTCGACGTGAAGCGTCGTGACGTCTCTTTCAACGCGGCACGAGGGGAAAGCAGAAAGGTTCGCCCCGCTGCGGCAAGGGCCTCGTCGTTGATGTCGAAGGATGTTACTCGCATTCCCGCGCGGGCAAAAGCAAAGGAATCGCTCCGATTCCGCACCCGAGGTCGCCGATGTGGTGTGCCCTGAATCAAGGAAACGTTGCGCGTGCAGGCGGGCGAGCACCCAGCGGGTTGCTTGCTCATAACCATCGCGCGTCCACAAAAGCGTGCGAGCAAGAGAGCCGAACTTCTTTTTCCGCTTGGGTGCGCAGCTGCGGTTGGGAAGCAACTGCCGAGGCGACTTCGGGTCTGCGACTTGGGAGCGTATTGCGAGCGCAAGATCCATGGGGGAGAGAGAACGAAACGCACCCTCGCGTTCCCATTGTGCGAGCAACTCGCGGCCAGGGGAGGATAAGAGGGGCGTAATGGAGGACATGAACACTATTCTTGCTGAAATCCAAGGTAGAAGAGAAACCTGGTGGGGCGTGTGGGAGTTCGGTGGAGAGAAAAGAAGAGGCTGGCACTCAGTTTGCTAGAGTGCCAATCGAAGCCTAAACTGAGTCCGTAAACACATTGCGATCCCATACCTGACCCCCGCGACGGCAGGGAAGGGATGACAAATCGTTACGAGAAGAAAGGGGTGCTGACATGGCAATCACCATTAAGCCCCTCGAAGATCGCATTGTTATCCGTCAGGTTGACAGTGAAGAAAAAGACCGCTTCAGGTCTCTACATCCCCGATGCAGCCAAGGAAAAGCCCCAGGAAGGCGAAGTTCTGGCTGTTGGCCCCGGCCGCGTTGATGACAACGGCAACCGCGTCCCCGTCGACGTCAAGGTTGGCGACCACGTGATCTTCAGCCGTTTCGGTGGCACTGAAGTCAAGTACGACGGCGAAGAGCTGCAGATCCTGTCTGCACGCGACGTTCTGGCGATCGTCGAGCGCTGAAAATCTTGATACAGGCGCTTAGAGCGCTTGTTGAGGATGGGTCCGGACAATAGGTCCGGGCCCATCACTCTTTATCCGAAGAAGTCCCACGTTGGTCCGAGGAGTCGGCGCGGGGAATCAGCATGAAAAGAGCAGCAACAATCAATGCTCCGGCAGCTGCAAGGATCCACCAGGGGATCGCACCAAAGGTAGCAATGATCGTTTCTTCCCACCCCGACAATGTCCCCAGCGAGATGACACCGCCAAGAGGATTGCCGAGGTCAACGAGCAGGAGTAGAAGCAGGGCGATTAAAACGACTCCCGAAATAACATTTGTCCATGTCGTCTCCCGGCCCAAGAAACGCAGCGGTTTTGGGGCGGATGATTTCCTGAACGCGCCCAGCAGTTTTTCTCCAGACCAGTGCAAGAACAAGCAAAGGGAATGCCATTCCTGCCGAATGAAAACCATCGAAATTGCGCCACTAACCGGAGAACCACCCAGTGCTGAGGGTTGCAAGAACCGCACCCAGGATAGGACCTGCGCATCCGACGCCCGCGATCCCGTAGGTAATCCCCAGAAGATAAACCGCGATAGGTGTGCTCTTTTCTCCCGAGGGGCCGCAGTGGGGAAAGAGAAACTGAGGCGCTGAGGGCCTCGCGAGCGCTGAGCTGGCCAGGTGCGGTGGGCGTGCTCAAGGTAAGTCTGGCACTCGGCCGCGTAGGGTGTCGGCCTCGGGCTGCGCAAGCGAACTTTTGGAAAGTCGAGGGCCGCGATGGTGATGAATCCCGCGCAGATCACGAGGACAGCAACAACGTGGGTGATCACAGAAGCATGCTCGCGGATGAGTGCGACGACGCTGGAAAGCGCAATGCCAAGTGGGATGAGCGGAGTCATGAGCCCGAGCCAAAAAGATCCCACAGCGCGCGATGAGCTGACTAGGCGAGCGAAATGCGTAGGAGAAGAACGCCGGCAGAAGCATGACCGAGCATGGCGCGCACAGCGTTAAAACTCCGCCTAAGAATGCGATAAAAAGGGTTCACTTCTTGAGATGCTCGGCTTGGTTGGCAATGGTTGCGCGGATGTAGTCAGCATCGCGGTAGCCCGAAATGAAGCTATCGCCAATGAACATGAAGGGTGCCCTGAATTCCGATCTGGTAGGCATCGTTCTGCGCCTGCTTGACTTGCGCTGCGGTATTCGCATCCGTTGTATCCGCACGGAACTTGTCGAGGTCGCTCACGCCAGCCTTTTGGGCCAGTGCGGTCAAAGAATCCATCGTGTATTCAGGGATGTCCAGAGGGATCAGCTTCTCCGTGAGGCCGCTGCGACAAATTCCCAGAAGCGCCCCTGATTGGCCGCTGCGATTCCTGCCCTGAGCGGCAAGGGGGAAGATTGGGAGATCTGTGCGAGTCGCGCCACTCGATCCTGAGCGTGCCGTTTGCAACCAAATCCTCAAGCTGAGGTTCGACCTGCTTGGCCAGGCGCGTGCAATAGGGGCATGAGAAATCCGAGTAGAGCACCATGACGACGGGAGCGTCAACGCTTCCCTTCGCGCGAGCATCGCCGGGGTCACGGTGCTGCTGGGCGTGAATGATGCTGAGTCCCTGCTCATCGGTGACCGTGGGGGCGAAGGAACTTTGCGCGGTGGGCGCGGCCGATGCTTCGGTGACTGCTGCATTGCAGTTGCGCTGGGCATCGCCGAGGCCGATGAAGTTGCTGCGGGGTAGAGGGGCGGTTGGTCCACCACGGCACCGCAAATGAGTGCGACAGCGCATGCGAGAAGAGCGATAGCGATGATTCGTTGTTTGCTGCCTTGGCGCGTCGTCATTGGTCACCTTTCGCCTGAATTGATGGGGATAAGTTCAGGTGTATTGTATGGGGCCCGTGAGGGCGAATAATCTGCGAGCATGAGAAACTCGCCCGGGAAAGCGTCCCGAGCGAGTTTGGTGTTTACGTATGAAGTGCGTCAGGATGCTCGGCGGATCCGACGACGCTGAACTTCTTCGCGTCGTTCCTCTTCTGTCATGCCGCCCCAGATTCCGTAGGGCTCCTGAGCGCGCAGAGCATATTCGCGGCACTGCTCGATGACGGGGCAGGTTGCCAAATGGCCTTAGCGCCAGCTGCGCGCGACGACGAGTAGAGCCTCGTTCACCCTCGGGGTGGAAGAAAAGTTCCGTGTCGAGGTCGCGACATGCGCCCTGGTACTGCCATTCCCACGCATCAATCGAAGGTCCGGGCGGTCGGGAGACGTCAGACATGAGTACCTCCATTCATTGGTCTTTTCCGGCAGAGACGATCTCTTGAGGAAGGACTGAATGAAAACTACCGGGTGTGCAAGAGTTATTCAAGCCCTTGTCACAGAATCATAGTTGTTTCACAGGAAACCGAAAAATGCTTTTTAACTTCCAGCGAAAACCGCATTATTACGGCATATAACGGCCAGCTGCTAAGGAGGCTGAAAGCGCAATTTTGTTGCCTGTCACATATTCTTGCTCAGCTGTGAGCGGACAAAAATCTCAGCCCTCGATTGGCGAAGACGACCTTCAGAGCTGACAATCAATAGGTAGCATTCATTTAGGTATCCTTCAGAAAGGCAGGAGAAGGCGATGCCCCGCGCACAACTTGTGCTTCCCCGCTCATGACGCACCGCTGACCGTTACTGCTGTTTCTTCCAAGCTTGGCGTCTCTGCCTCGACTCTTCGAACCTGGGAACGACGTTATGGTCTGGGACCGGGCGAACGCTCTGCGGGTAGTCACCGGCGATACCTTCCTGAAGATGTTGCTCGACTCAGTCACATGATCGAGCTCATTCAAAGTGGTGTCACTCCCCTCAGATGCCGCTGCGATTGTGCTTTTCTCAGTCCAGGGAGATCTCGAAGAAGTTGCCCCTCCGCGGACAGCGGATGAATTGGTTGCTGCCGCGCGCGCGGGAGACCGCGAGAAGCTTGTCCCACTTGATCGAGGCGAGCATCAGTGAAAAAGGCCTGCTTCACACCTGGATGCTCTTAGTTGAGCCTGCTTTCGAAGTCATGGCAACGGACTATCACGGGGAGACTCCCGGTGTTGCAGGTTCATCGCTCTTAACCCAAGCGATGTATGACGTTCTGCGTGCAATGTCGGAGCAGCGCCCTGAACCGAAGTTCCTTCCTCTCCCAGCATCATTATCTTGGGAGACCGTGCGCACCTGCTTCCTGCTCACGTTATCGGAGTTGCTCTTCGCTGGTATGGACCTAATGTTGTCGTCTTGGGTGCCTGCAGTCGCGGATGGGTTGGCGGAAAGAAAAAGCTCGATGCCTTTGTCGAGAATATCGATTCCAACGTCGCTGCACTTATTACCCTGGGCCAAGGGAAGAGTGTAAAAACTCCGTGGCCTCAGCAGTGCACAACCATGGAATTGACGTGATCGCGGTTGGCTCCCAGTCGCCGCGCGTTCTGGATGATCATGTGTTGCGTGTTCGCACTGTTTCAGCGGTGTGGAAGAAACTTTAGCGCTGCTAGGGCGAAACTTACGCGCGCCGTGGTGCGCACAAAGTAACCCACGCTAAACAGGGGAACTTGCCCGGTTTAGTGGAATTGGCCTCGTAACGGTTACTGCACGTTGAAGAACATGTTAGCGTAGACGCGTATCTATTACGCCGCGCAGGTGCGGCAACACGCAGAGGAATAAAAGATGACCCCGTGGGAAGATCCTCAGCTCATTGAGGCATTTGACGAAGAATTCGAAGAACTTGCTCATTTTGCAGCAGGATCCGTCGTTGACTGTGGATTCGGATACCTCGATCGCAATGGTGCTGTTGATCCTTCAAGCCCGTTGAACTGTGGATTACAGGGGCGCATGACCTATGTTTTTGCTCTGGCTGCACTCAAGGGCTACGACTGGGCAATTCCTCTGGTGAGACCACGGAATTCGCTGCCTCTCAGAAGGGCCGATGTACGACCGCGAGAACGGTGGATGGTACTCGGGCCTCGTCACTGAAATCGTTGAACGCGAAGACGGCCCACATTGGAAGGTCGTTGAACCCGCAAATGGCGGCCTCAAGCAAGCCTACGCGCACGCATTTGTCATTCTGTCCTCGAGTGCCGCTACTGTTCTGGGACGTCCCGGAGCTCGAGAGCTGCTCGACCGTGCGTTGGCTGACCAAGACCAGCACTGGTGGGAACCCGAGTTCGGACGCGTCCGCGAGGCCTGGAACCGCGACTACACCATCAGCGAGGACTACCGCGGCGTGAACGCCAATATGCACACTGTCGAGGCCTACCTTGCCGCCTTCGATGCGACGAGGGATCGCCTGTGGCTGGACCGTGCTCGCGGCATTTGCCGTTTCGTTGCCGACACTGCTGAGCAATTGCACTGGCGCATTCCTGAACACTTCGACGCTGACTGGAATATGCTCCCCGAGCACAACGCGGATCGCCCTTCGGATCCTTTCCGTCCCTATGGCGCTACCCCGGTCACGGTATGGAGTGGGCGCGTCTGATTCTTCATACGCGCGCAGCACTGATCGGCCTCGGAGATCGCGATGACTGGATGGTCGAAGCTGCTGAACAGCTCTTTAATCGTTCGTGCGCCGATGGTTGGGATCGCCATGGCGCCGGAGGCTTCGTCTACACAACCGACTGGAACGGTCGCCCGGTCGTGGATACCCGTATGCACTGGGTCTTGTGCGAGGCCGTCAATAGTGCGTGTGTGCTTGGTCGAGTTCATGAAGAAGCAGGGGACGCTTCCCGCGTGGCTGAGTTGAGTACCTTGTATGCGCAGTGGGTTGATTGGGCGGACCGTTATCTTCGCGAGGCCACGGGGCGTTGGATTCATGAAGTGGACGCCTCGGGTGTGGAGTCTGGTACGACGTGGGAAGGCAAGGCAGACGCCTCACCATGTGGGCCCAGATGCTGCTGCTCCCGCAGGTCGGAAACACTCCCTGCTTTGCTTTGGCCTCAAGCAACTCTGCGGAGTAAATCGGCTCATTATTGGTGAGCTTAGCCACCCCTCGCGGTATTTCGGTCGACGGCAGTATGCTCTGGCGGCTTCAGAGGCCTAGACTTCGTTCATGGCAGACATTCACACTGATCCTTTTGCTTTGACCGGACTGACCTACGATGACGTTCTGCTTCTTCCCGAGCTGACCGATGTTGTTCCCTCTGAGGTTGATACATCTGCTCAGCTGACGAAGAAGATCCTGCGTATTCCTCTGCTTTCTGCGGCGATGGATACGGTGACCGAGGCGCGCATGGCGATTGCGATGGCCCGCCAAGGTGGTATCGGAATTCTGCACCGCAACCTTTCGATCGAAGAACAGGCTTCCCAGGTTCGTCAGGTGAAGCGTTCCGAGTCGGGAATGGTCGAGGATCCCGTGACCATCGGCCCCGATGCGACCATCGAAGAACTGGATCAGCTGTGTGGGCACTATCGAGTCTCCGGCCTGCCCGTCGTGGATGATGACCAGCAGCTCATCGGCATCATTACCAACCGCGATCTACGCTTCGTTCCCACGGATCAGTGGGCTTCCTTGAAGGTTCGTGATTGCACGACTCTCGCGAACGACTGGTAACCGGAAAGGTTGGAACCAGCCGTGAAGAAGCGAAGGCTTTGCTTGCGACGAACCGCGTTGAAAAGCTGCCGATTATCGATGAGGATGGGCGCCTGACGGGTCTGATTACCGTTAAGGACTTCGTCAAGACTGAGCAGTACCCGAACGCGACAAAGGATGAACGCGGCCGCCTCATGGTTGGCGCTGCAGTGGACTACTGGGGAGATACCTGGGAGCGTGCGTGTGCGCTTCGTGATGCGGGTGTCGATGTCTTGGTAGTTGACACCGCAAACGGCGGCGCAGCTTTTGGCTTTGGAGATGATCCGTAAGATCAAGGCGGACTCGACTTTTGATGGCGTTCAGATCATTGGCGGCAACGTCGCAACGACTGAAGGCGCTCAAGCTTTCGATCGATGCGGGTGTCGACGCTGTGAAGGTCGGTGTTGGACCGGGTTCTATCTGCACGACTCGCGTGGTTGCGGGTGTGGGGTTCCTCAAGTCACCGCGATTCACCTGGCGTCCTTGGCTTGCAAGCCCTGCAGGGTGTTCCGCTCATTGCTGATGGTGGGCTGCAGTACTCGGGCGATATTGGCAAGGCCATCGTCGCTGGCGCCGACACCGTTATGCTGGGGTCCTTGCTGGCAGGCTGCGAAGAATCTCCCGGCGAGGTCGTCTTCACCAACGGTAAGCAGTGCAGAGCGTTACCGTGGCATGGGTTCCTTTGGTGCCATGAGCTCGCGTGGGCGTAAGTCGTACTCGAAGGATCGCTACTTCCAGGCAGATGTGTCTTCAGACGACAAGATTGTTCCTGAAGGCATCGAAGGCCAGGTTCCTACACCGGAGCTCTTGCGGCGGTCGTCTACCAGCTGGTTGGATGGTTTGCACCAGACGATGTTCTATCTGGGGGCCTCAACCATTGATGCTGTGAAGCGTAATGGTCGCTTTATGCGCATCACGTCTGCGGGTCTGCGTGAGTCGCATCCGCACGATGTTCAGATGACAACAGAGGCTCCGAACTACCACCTTCGGCGAAGTAATCGCAGTTCGAGCGTTCGGACGGGCGGGAGCAGTCGGGTGGACTGCTCCCGCCCGCTTTCATTGCTGAAGGTGACCGGGACGAATGATGGTATCTGAGGCGGTAGGGACGTTCGCGTTTTGGAGGTAATTAAATATTTATATAACCACTGCATAGATAGGTGCAGGGAAAAGCGGGGCGGTAGCTGGTTCTTTCGTTCAGTCGTGGCAGTGCGGTCGGTCTTGTCATTTGGACCTCGCCAGTGAACTGTCTTGCAGGTGTGGGGAGGGCGTTAGAATAAGCCGACCGTCGGTCGGTTATGGAGGTTGTATGAATCAGGCGGAGAAGTCCGGGCGTACTCGGGAGATGATCTGTGCAGCTGCCCGACAGCTATTCGCAGAGAATGGTACGACAGCACAACCATGCAAGATATCGTCGGGGCAAGCGGAATGTCGAAGGGGGCGATCTATCACCACTTTCTCATCGAAGCAGGAGGTGTTGGGTTCCGTTATTCAGGGTGAGTTGCAGTATTGAAATGCATTTGTCGAAGATTTGGCTGCACAATCGAATGTGTCGGTGATCGATAGGATGACAAGCCTCACGGCGCATATGGTCGCCTCCGGTCCGCAAATGGTATCGGGCGCGCCAACTGGGTAAGCGAGGTTCCTGCAAGCCTTGCTGGGGATCATTGCGCCACTCCCTGACAACGCTCGCGCCCCACTTGGAACAAATGCTGCGCCAGGGAATGGAGTCTGGTGAAATTGGCTGTGCCTTCCCGGGTGAAGTCGCTGAAGTGTTGGTTCTGCTTTGTAGATGTGTGGATTGACCCGCTGATCGTTTCGGATTCTTATGAGCGAAAGTGCCAAAGGTGGATTTTTATTGCTGCTTTCCTCGAACGTTTCGACGCCCCCGGTGCTCAGTGAGGACTCTATCGCAGTCATCAAAAATGGGTAGGTCGTTTCTATGAATGAGCGCGATTTCTACTCCATCCTCATGGTGAATCTACCGTTTTCTGGGCACACGAACCCGACGCTCGGCTTAGCCTCGGGTACTCACCGATATGGGACATCGTGTGACCTACATTCATTCGCCTACGTGGCGGGAAGCTGTGGAAGATACGGGCGCACATTTTGTCCCTTATGACGACTATCCCCTCTGTCCGAGTCCATTCCAGGATCGCATGCACTGCTGGAGTGCTGCTTACCGGACGGTGCTGCGTATCGGCTCAGACTACGACTGCCTTATCTACGAGATGCTCTTTTGTTTCAGGCAAAGCACTCGCCGACCGTTTGGGGATAGTCCCGATCAGGATCTTCTCAACCTTTGCGCTCAATGAGCATGTACTAGACGACTTCGGGCGAAGCGGCTGGGTTGTACTTAACGTCGATCTTCCGTTTTCCGCGCCTTAGATCGCTCATTTCTGCACCTTTAAGTAGGAGATATGGGTGGCGCCTGAGAGATCGAAGCCGAGATTGCGTGTAATAGCCCTCAGCCTCCAATATCGTCTATACGCCCCTGAGCTTTCAGATATATGCCAAGGAATTCCCTTCATCGCGATACGCGTTCGTAGGGGCGTCTATCGATGGACGTTGCAGCGAGCCATTTTCGCCTCCCGGGGGTAGTGGCCCCCTCATCTACATTTCTCTAGGGACAGAACTCAATAAGTCCGAACGTTTCTTCCGTCGGTGTGTGGGCGTTCCGCAGCTGTGGCGTGCGCGTTGTTATGGCGCGATCGGTGGGTCTGTACTGTCCTGAGAGCCTGGGCCCCTGCCACCCTCGATTATGGTCCGCAGCAGGGTTCCGCAGCTTGAGGTGCTTGCACGAGCATCTCTCTTTATTACCCACGGAGGAATGAACAGCGTTAATGAGGCACTCTTCTACGGAGTGCCGATGCTGGTTGTACCAGTTGGTAACGATCAACCGACCGTGGCTCGGCGGGTGAAAGAGCTGGGATTGGGCGAAGTGTTGAGGCCCATGCAGTAATCTGCCGATGTGCTTCGTGAGGCTGCCATGCGTGTGTTATCTGATCGTGAGTGTCGCACGCGTCTTTCCGAGTTTCGCAGAGAGACATGCAACGCAGGTGGCAATGCAGAAGCTGCGAAGCTCATCGTCGAACGGCTCAATCGAGCGTGAAACGCGGGCGGGGAGCAGTTGATGGGCTGCTCCCCGCCAGCACTGTTTTAAAAGCTACGAAAACTCGCAAGAGTGCAAAAGAATCGCTCCAATGTTCATCCTCATCGATCATGCGGATGTTCATTCCACGGCAAAGCCCCTGAATGGCCGCCCATCGACGGATTGACGACCGTCCCTAACGATTCTGCACCGGGAGGACAAGGAACTTCTCGGCGTTCGGCACTTAATTCAACATCTTCCTGCCCGACGGGCGCCCAGACGCAGGCGATTCCCCAAGACATGGCGAAAAACGGCGGTACTGGCGTACCCGCACGATGTCCAGATGACAACAGAGGCTCCGAACTACCACTCTTCGGCGAAGTAATTCGTTAGTAGAGATCTTTAAGGGCGCGGCGTTGAGTCGCGCCCTTATTGCATGGGCCAGCGGCGGTCGATGTGGGTCTCCCGTCCCCTGAACGTAGAAAGTTTTCAAAGTTTTTCTGCCCACGCTGCGTGAGCTTCCTTTGAATGCGTGGATTTGATTGCAGCTCTGAGCCGCACAATCCGGGAACTTTCGGGCGATCGCGGCCAGCACGTCCAAGGTCATAACCACGTCGTATTCGGCGGTATGCGCATTTTCCGAAACTGGAACCCCGTACGCGCTGGCCATGAGAGAAAGCTGTCCTTGCGGTAGCGATCAAAATGACGGTCCAAGACCAAAGGATCGATGATGGCGCGGGCTCGCTTTAGACCGAGCCTTCACTGAGAGTGGGGAGCTTATGTTCTGCGTAGCTCTTCTTCGAGCAAAGTGAAATCGAAACTTCCATTGAATGCGACAACGGGATATCCGCGTCCCATATGCGAGGCAAGAGAAGTGGCAAGTTCTTCAAGAACTTCACGGATCGGACGGCCGTGGGTTTGTGCCGTTTGCGTCGTAATCCCGTGAATCTGAGCTGCAGAGTCAGGGATGACAACTGGGGTCTGCGAGCCATGTCGTAATGACGTCAGAACCGGCAGTGGCTGCAGCTCCGTCTGCGCGTAGAACGAGTGCTGCAGTAACCAAGCGGTCACTGTGGGGGTTAACCCCGTTGTTTCGGTATCAGCCAAGCCAGGGAGTTGTGCCCACGACGGAAACTGATGTGTGTGTCATGCGCCTTAGTGTGCACTGTTGCTCCGTCATTTGCGTCCAATTTCAGATCCGTGATAAAGATGTCCCACTTCGTCATGGAAGTGGGACATCGCTAGATGAACTGTGGTGAATCAGGGATGCAAAGGCAAGGGAACGAGAAACGCGTGTATGCACCAGGCATCTGGGCGCGATCGCGAGATCCCAACTCACGGGGTGTGCGCTCGTTTGTGCGGCGCGATACATCCTGCGCACTGCGGCTTTCCGCGCGTGAACTGCGACGGAAATCCCTTTGAGTGGCAGCTGCTGCTGTCAACATGATGACCTCCTGCGGATCAAATGGCGAACACCACTTGCGGGTGTATTTGTGATGACGTATACATTCTGCGCATTGCCGAGGATCTCTTCAAGTGTTTTTCATCCTCGGCGTGCAGGGTCGTTCCTTCAGGCGTGGATTGAAAAAGCAAAGGTTGGGAACTGGTGAAGTCTCCCCATGGCCACGTCCTCAATAATCTAAAAATTCGGTAAAAATTTGTGGGCGATCGTCATGTCTCCACAGGGCTTTCGGGGTAAAAAGTAAAGTCGTATCAGAATGCAAGCCGACTGTGAAATGTGTCACTTTATGTTCGGTGTATGTGGCGGTGTCTTCGATGCGGCGTCAATATCGCGCCCATGGAGTGACTCACAATGGCCCCATGGGTAATGAGGTCGAAATCGGTCGAGGAAAACGAGGCCGCCGCGCCTACACGCCAGATGACATCGCACTTGTTTCGGCACGCAGAACCAGGGACCCCGCCGACGTGAACGTTGGATGGCAGATCGATGCCTACCACGTCGATGTCCCCATCATGGCTGCCCCCATGGATTCGGTGATGAGTCCCGATACGGCAATTCTCTTCGGCAAGCTTGGCGGTATTGGAGTTTTGGACCTTGACGGTCTGTGGACTCGTTACGAAAATCCTCAACCGATTTTGGATGAGATTGCCCAGCTCCCCGCCGAAGGCTCAATCGCTCGACTTCAACAAATTTATTCGGCACCTATCCAAGCCGATCTCATCACCGAACGTCTCCAATACATCCGGGATGCGGGAGTCGTGGTGGCAGGAAGGTTTCGCCCCAGCGCACCCAGCGCTACTGGCGCGCTGTTGTCGAGGCTGGTGTTGATCTCTTCGTCATCCGCGGAACAACGGTGTCTGCCGAGCATGTCTCTTCGCGTGCAGAGCCTCTCAACCTCAAACGCTTTATCTATGAGCTTGATGTTCCCGTCATCGTTGGCGGAGTCTCCACCGACACCGCCGCCTTGCATCTGATGCGTACGGGCGCTGCAGGTATTCTGCTGGCTTTGGCGGGGAGCAGCCCACGCAACTCGCCAGTCCCTGGGCGTCCACGCTCCCATGGCGACGGCGATCGCCGATGTTGCTGCGGCACGCCGCGACTACATGGATGAGTCTGGCGGTCGCTACGTCCACGTGATCGCGGATGGTGGAATTGGGCGTTCCGGTGACATGACACGCGCGATCGCCTGTGGTGCAGACGCGGTGATGATGGTGCGGCCCTGCTCGCGCCGAGGAAGCTCCAGGACGTGGTTGGCATTGGGGGTCCGAGGCCACGCACCCGGAGCTCCCACGAGGCCACCGTGTCGCGTGGGGACTTTGGGGACCTTCAGTGAAATCTTGTACGGGCCTTCGACGCGTGCGGATGGAACGCTGAACTTTATTGGTGCGCTCAAGCGAACTATGGCCTCGACAGGGTATTCGGAAGTGAAGGACCCTGCAAAAGGCGGAAGTCGTCGTCAGCCCCCTACTCGCGCTGATGACAAAATTCTGGGTGGCGAACGTCTTAGTTCGCCACCCAGATCAGTTAGAGGGGGGTTTGTGAAGAGTAAGCGAAGCAACTTCCGCTCGTGGAACCCACAGATCTAATGCCGTGAATCCAGCGAAGGCCAAAGACAAACAGCTCGGCCAGAGAATGTTTTCGTACTCTGAGTGAGAAAGCGTAGAAGCTATCGGCAGCGGTCGTATGGAGTGTTCCCAACAGTGTTCCAATGACGATTAAAGGAATACTGAAATTGACGACTACCGAAATAATCCGAATCACCCGTGAGGGTCCGACGATATTTCTTATCCTGAGAATGCTTCCAGTGAGTGCCAGTAAGAGCCCAATAACAATGGCGATAGCGACTGGTTTCGTGAGCCAGATTAATGGATTGTCATGGAAGAGAGGCGGAAGCCAAAGCACGAGAAGTGGGAGGCCACCAACGAAAGCAAGATAGGTGGATGTCTCCCATGCGTTCCATTGAGTGTCGACAGTCGCGCTGCGTAGATTTGACATTATTCCTCCTAGTGGAACGAATTCGGATCCCATTGGTTGCAGCAGGAGCCGAAATGCAAACGATGGCCAGTTTGGAGTGAACTAGATTTCTTCCTTGAAACCAAAGGAAAAGGGTCGCGCAAAGCTGGCGGTGGCGGTGGGGAGGCCGCGAAGGAAAGACAGGTGGCGTGCAGCGGTTTCTTTGGTGCACCCATGAATAATTATCCCCGGGTGTTTAATCCCTTGTCAATAGTTTTTCTGCAGGTCAAGGCATGAAAAATGTGGGGCGACCACAGTTGTGATCGCCCCACAACTATTGAAGGGGTTGTGCTTGGCTTTTGAGGCGGCTGTGTTCATCACCAGGGCAGTGATTGCCGGGCTGATGAGAATCAGAGCTAAAGGCTAGTGCGCCGTAGAGATTTCGTTGGTATGAGGGGTCTTCGGAAGCGGTCTGATGCCAGATCGCTGCAAAAGGTAAGAAGACTGCGGCCACTAGTCCCTACAACGAGAACCATGGGCGCAGTGCTGGAGCAAAAACGCAGGCGAAAAGGGCGACTGCAAGGATGATGGGAGTGATCAGGATTTTCTACGGAAAATCATAAATCTGAGCAGTTGGAGCTTCAGTACAAGCGCTTGTGATTTTGATTAAGTCTGCGACTGTGTGCATATTTCGGTTGAATAGTTTCCAAAGTTGAGCATAAATAATGATACTTCGTCAATGGCTTAGAACGCGAAAAGTGGTCCCGGCCTAGAAAACCAGACCGGGACCATCTCAGTAACCTGCCAGACGCGCCCCAGATCACTGATCTGCTGCGCTGGGGTGCGTCATGTCTGCGGGAACAACCCATGCGTCGAACTCTTCGGGGGTGACAAAGCCCAGCTCAAGAGCGGACTCACGCAGAGAAATGCCCTTGTGATGTGCGTTCTTTGCGATCTTCGAAGCCTTGTCGTAACCGATGTGACGGTTCAGCAGTCACCAGCATCAGTTGATATCCGGCGGTGCTGAATCTTTTCGCGGTTCGGCTCAATGCCGTACGCGCAGTGAATATCGAAGGAAACGCAAGCATCGCCAAGCAGGCGGATGGATTCCAGAACGTTCCATGCCATAACGGGCTTGAAAACGTTGAGCTGGAAGTTGCCCTGAGAACCAGCGAAACCAACGGTTGCATCATTACCGAAGACCTGGGTCGCGACCATGGTCATGGCCTCGCACTGGGTCGGGTTGACCTTACCGGGCATGATGGACGAACCGGGCTCATTCTCGGGAATGATCAGCTCGCCAATGCCGTCGCGCGGGCCGGAGGCGTACCAGCGCACATCGTTGGCAATCTTCATCAGTGCATCGGCCAGAACGCGCAAAGAGCCAGAGACCAGGACGAGCGCGTCGCGCGCCCAGGGCTGCGAAGAGGTTATCGGCCCGCTTGAACTCAATGCCGGTTTCCTCAGAAATCTTCTTCGCGGCGAGCTTACCGAAAGCGGGGTGAGCGTTAAGGCCGGTTCCCACTGCGGTTCCGCCGATCGCCAGTTCGCGTGCGCGAGAATCCGCGTAGCGAATGCCATCGAGCGCGAAATCAATCTGTGCAACCCAGCCGGAAATAACCTGGCCAAGAGTAATGGGGGTTGCGTCCTGGAGGTGGGTGCGGCCCACCATGACGACATCCGCGTATTCCCTTGGACTCTGCATCCAAAGCATTGCGCAGCTGCTCAACGCGCGGATACATCGCCTGAGTTCCTGGACCACAGCAATGTGCATTGCAGTGGGGAAGGTGTCATTCGAGGACCGACCGCGGTTCACATGGTCATTGGGGTGAACGGGAGTCTTGGAACCCATGACGCCACCGGCAAAGTTCGATTGCGCGGTTGGAGATGACCTCGTTCGCGTTCATGTTCGACTGCGTGCCGGATCCGGTCTGGAAGACGACCAGCGGGAAGTGATCATCGAGCTTGCCCTCGATGACCTCGTCGGCGGCGCGAGCAATCAGGTCTGCGATGTCCTGCGGAGCTCGCCGAGTTCGGCGTTTGCAAGCGCAGCAGCCTTCTTCAAAGTGCCAAGTGCGCGAACCATGGGGCGTCCCCACACGAAAGTGTTACGACCGATGTCGAAGTTGTGGAGCGAGACGTCTGTTTGTGCGCCCCAGTAACGATCGACAGCAACCTCAACGGTGCCCATGGAATCGGATTCGGTACGAGTATTTTTCTGCCACGAGTGCCTCCTTCACATCTGTGACCAGGAATGTACGTCTTCAAGCCTCACTCGGAGAGTGCTAATTTTCAGGGGTCACTCGTCCCTAGCTTTAGACAGAAAATAGAAAACGCAAGAGCGTGAGTGTGGCGCTCTGTGATTTCCGAGTCGTCGATTGCCAATGACGCGATGAGTTTTCTCCCATCTTTGACTGCTACGATCCACTAGAACGCGACGCGCTCTGTCGATCGTCAAGGAGTGTTAGGTGGAACAAGCAGTCGTGACCGCCGCTGAGCGTCGCAAGGCGCGCGCTGCGATTTCAGCGCTTTTCTTCACTAATGGCGCGCTCTTGGGCAGTCTTGTTTTGCGCTTCCCTGAGATTAAGGATGCCTTCGGTCTTTCCTCCAGTGTCTATGGCGCAACCATCGCGCTGTCATCCCTGGGAGGAATTCTCGCCGGTCCCTTCGCTGCGCGAGCTGTTCGCCGCTTGACTTCGCGCGTGGTTGCCTCGGTCATGACCATTGGGATCGGTCTTGCGGTTCTCTTAATTGGCCTGACCTCAACGCTTCGCATCTATACAGGGGACTCGCCAACTGTTGCCACAATTTCTCTACATCATTCTTGCCTCGAGTTTCCTCCCTCAATGGATGCAGTGATTCAATCGTTGATGTTGCGCAGAATATGCAGGGATTTCGGCTCCAGCGCCTCTACGGTCGGCCAATCATCAGTGCTTTCCACGGGATGTGGTCTGTTGGTGCCGCGGTTGGTGGTCTCTTTGGTGTCTTGACCACTCACTTTCCACATTCTCTTTTGATCCACAGTCTCATCGCCTCATGCATCTGCATCGCACTAGGGTTCGCGGTGATGCCCTTCACTCATCGAGGCGCAGACCCCCAAGACAACAACGAAGACGAAGCCGACGATTCCTCCCGAGTACGGACAGTTTCCTGGCATCCGGTCCTTGTTCTTACTCTGCTCGTCATCTTGTGTATTTCAAGAATGCTGATTGAAGACGATGGGCTCTCGTGGGCGACGCTCTTCATGCGAGACTATGCCCATGCCGTGCCGGACTCGCTGGTTCCGGGGTATGTCGTTCTCTTAACGACGCATGCGTGTGGTCGTTTTATTGCCGATTCGCTCGTTCATCGTTATGGTCCCCGTGCCGTTGTCTGCGGGGAGGAGCCCTATTGTGATCGGAATGGAAGCGCTCTCGCCATGCAGCACATTCCCGCGCTTCTCGTTGGTTTCGCCACCGCAGGACTTGGATGCGCGGCCTCGGTCCCCTGGCCTACAACGCAGCCCCACGATATCGAGGATGAACCCGCCACGGGGCTGACGGTCGTCTTGGCTGGGGCGCCTGCATTCCTTGCGGCACCCCCGCTTGATCGTCGTGCAGCACCTCGTTGCTTTCGGCGATGATCGTCATCCACTCGCGGGCACGGGCTGGTACTGACTCAATCAGGCTGTGACGTCCGCAGGGGCGTTAACGTGCAGAGTGACAGCATGGACTTCTTAGGAATCAGCGGACCCGAAGCGATCATCATCGCTGTGGTGGTCCTCGTGGTTTTGGGTCCCAGCGAATGAGCGAGGCCGCGCGACAGCATCCTTGAAGTGCGCAGACGCTGGTTGGAGGTGTCGGCCTGTTCAGGAGCCAATCGGATCAGGCGATAGCGCAGCTCGCGCTTTACGCTCGGACGCCTCGCAGAAGATCGCGAAGCCAGCACTACAAAGCGCACCAAAATACAGAGCCAGAAGCGCGCATCTGAAGAATCATCGACCACAGGTCGGGAGCGATTCGTAATCGCCGCAAAAACTGTCGCACCCAGACCGCCCACCTCCAGCGGCGCAGAATCTGAGAAGTCGAGGCCAAGCCAGCGGGCGTGAATCCGATGATGATCATGGGGAATAGGAAAAAGATGCGCCGACGACCAAGGTAAATGATGACGACAAAATTCAAGTAGGAGTCGAAGTCCAAAAAGCGCCGAGGAGCCGGGGAAGTTCTGACAGGAGGTGCGACCGCGTGGGGAGGAACCAGATTGCCGAGGCAACTCCCGCAAGGAAGAGGAGAGCGCTGGGGATTGGTGATGAGTGCGGCCCGTCGCTTCTCGGTGCGAGTGAGCGCGGGCGCAACAAAAAGCCAAAGTTGAGCGAGGCCACCAGGGAGTGGTGAGGATGAATCTGCCCACAGTGCGAAGGTGATGTGGGTTGAAAAAGGGACCGATGCGACGGTCCGAAATTGATCCCCGAGGCCCCGGCCGCGTGGAGCGGTTTCTGTGAGCCAGGTGGTGGGGTGTAGAGGAACCATGCACCGACACCGCCGACGAGGACTCCCGCGATGCTCAAGAGGAGGCGTGCGCAGCTCAAGGAGATGTCGGGTGAGCGACATGTGTGCTGGGCGTCGACCTGAGGGCATGGGAGGGATGAGCTACTTGGTGGTCGAGTCTTCGTCGAGGAAGGCGCGTCCTCGGAGAGGTCGTTCATTTCCTTCTTAAGGATTTTGGCGCTCTGGCCGATCGACTTTTGCAAGTTCTGGGAGCTTTTGGGCGCCGAAGAGTACAAGAACGACGACAAGAACGATGATCCAGTGGATGGGACGCATGCTTTCTCCTTGCTTGGGCGGGATTCCTGGATGAGCCTACACCGCCTTTTCGTGATCTCAGCGTGAGAAAGACAACGAGGGGACGCTTTAGTAACACAGGTTATCCTAAGTTCAGTTAATTAGGTTATGAGTGGTTATCCTAAATCATTCGGATGGGAGATGAATGTTCCTCGCGAACTTCTTGATTGCTCTGAGAGAGGAGTTGAAGCTGCCCTCATCGTTGGAGTCGCCGCGCGTACTTGGTCAAAGGTCGGAAGAAAGAATCTCCTTCCCAAGGTGTGGCTGGAGTTGTCATCGCTGCAGCCATTCCCTGAGCCCTCGGCGCAATCATGACCTGGGGACCCTACACTGCTCTCATTCCAGGCGCAGGAAATCCTCGGCGGAACGCTCTCACCGGTCGCCGTTGCCATGGTGACGTGGATGATCCTGTGGATGAGTTCAAACTCCCGCCAATTCGCGCGCAAACTTCGCGAAGACACCGCCGCACAGTTGGCCTCGGACTCTGATTGGGGAGTCGTCTGGATCGCCTTCATTGCCGTGGCGCGAGAAGCGAATTGAAACCGCGCTCTTCGTGTGGGCAACAATCAAATCATCGGCAGAAAGCGCGATCGCAGCTCCCGCACTCGGAGTGGTTACCGGTTTGCTCGTCGCCGTTGTTATCGGCTGGCTCATCTACACCGGAGCCGCACGCATCAACCTCTGTTTTCTTCTTAATCATCACCGGTCTGCTCCTGATCTTCGTTGCAGCAGGAATTGTTTCTACGGCATTGGCGACCTTCAAGAATCGTCCGCACTCCCCGGATGGGGCGTCCCCATCTATGACATCACCGCCTCACCTCGACGGCTCGGTCTACTCGTGGCTGACCACCTCCTCGTGGTGGTGGACCCTCCCTGGAAGCAATGTTCAACGTCATGCTTCCCTCGACACATCTCAGCTCATCGGCTGGGTGCTCTACATCGTCATTATTCTGCCGCTCTTCCTGGTCCGTTCCGGGATGGTCGGCGCCAAACACCCCACCTCTAAAGGAGAACAATGAAAACCTCCCGCACGCGCCTCGTCATTGGAGTTGCAGCTGTTTCTGCACTGGGTTTGAGCGCCTGCTGTCGTCAATAACCCCTCGGGCGCTTCGGCCTCAGGGAAGTGCAGGCGCAAGCGACGCACCCTGACCGTCACCATCACCGATGACACGTGTGAGGTTTCCGCCGCGAGCGTTCCTCAGGTGTCGTCACCTTCAAGCTGACCAACAACGGAACCGTCCGCAACGAATTTGAAATTCTTGCGGAAGACAAGCTCCGCATTGTTGGAGAGGCGCGAAAACCTGGGCCCCGGAACTCGGTCGACTACACCGTGACCCTGCAGCCCGGAAAGTACTTCACCGCCTGCAAGAAGAACATGGTTGGCGCACTTGTCGGCGCAACTGAGTTCACCGTGACCGACTCTGGAAAGCCCGTCGAGGTCAGCTCGGACGAAAAGGCACAGATCGATGCCGCCGTCACCAACTACACCGCATACGTCCGTGATCAGTCCGGTCAGCTCCTGGAGCAAACCAAGTCCTTTGCTGAGCTGTACAAGAAGGGCGATTTTGAGGCAGCGCGCAAGGCCTATGCCCCCACGCGCACGTATTACGAGCGCATCGGAGCCCACTGCCGAGGCCTTCGGTGACATTGACCCCGCACTGGATCAGCGTGAAGCTGACTGGCAGGAAGAAGGCGCTGACGGTGAATGGACCGGCTGGCACGCCATTGAAAAAGGACCTGTGGCGTCCCAATGGCTACCAGGGGCTGAGCGAAGAACAGCGCATAGCAATGGCTGACAAGCTGGTCGAAGACACTCAGAAGCTCTACGATCTGGTCTACTCCAACGACTTCAAGATCTCGCTGTCGGATATTTCCAACGGCGCAATCTCGCTGCTTGAAGAGGTTGCCACCACGAAGATCACCGGCGAAGAAGAAGCCTTCTCTCACACTGATCTGTATGACTTCGTCGCAAACGTCGAGGGCGCGAAGGTTGCCTACGGTGACGTTGAAGATCTTGCGAAGCGCAAAGGATCCCAAGCTGGCAGGAAAGATCACCGATGCCTTCACCGAGCTCCAGCACGAGCTCGATAAGCACAAGGACGGCGACGGTTACGTCTCTTACGACAGCATTGACGAAGTTGGTCGTAAGGCCCTTTCCGACAAGGTCAACGCGCTTCGCTTGCCCCTGGCACAGCTCACGGCGGCAATTGTCCAGTAAGTACTAGTTACAGCTCGTTGGGCATGGCGCACCTGAAGGCGCGCCACGCCCAACGGCATCACTTCACCATCCGTCTGTCATTAAAGGACCCAGTCATGCACTCAGCATCACGAAGCAGCTGAAAACAATGGCAATGCCGATCACGAGGGCACCAAAGAAGGACTCTCGCGTCGCCAATTTTTAGGATTAGCCGGCCTCGGCGCACTTACCCTGGGCTGGGCGGTGGCGGCGGATTTGCCCTCGGTCGCCACGCGGGTGATGGCATCGATTCCGATGTCATGAAGAAGACCTACGAGTTCCGCGGTGAACACCAGCAGGGAATCATTACCCCAGCTCAGCAGCAGATGCACACTGCCGCATTCGACTTAACGACTACGAACCGTGACACGCTCATTGAACTTCTCCAAGACTGGACCTTGGCCGCTGAACGCATGACCCATGGCGAACCTCGTCGAAGGACTACACAACTTCACTGACGAAGGCGCCGGCCGATACCGGTGAATCGATGGGGGCTGGCCCTGCAGAGCCTCACCATCACCTTCGGGGTTGGCAAAACCTTGTTCATCGATGACGAAGGACGAGATCGCTTCGGTCTTGGCAATAAGCTTCCAGTTGCCCTGCGTGACGGCATTCCGCCCATGGCAGCAGAAAAACTCGACCCCAAGCGCGGCGGCGGAGACCTCATCATCCAGGCTTGTTCGAGGCCCCATGGTGAATCTCCACGCGCTTCACAACCTCACGCGCATCGCATTTGGTCGCGCGACCATGCGCTGGACACAACTGGGATGGGCGAACCTCATCGACCTCGAAGTCCCCAAGAAACGCCTCGTAATCTTTTTCGGCTTCAAGGACGGAACATCCAACATCAGGCCGAAGACTCTCAGCCAGATGGATAAGCACCGTGGATCCAATCCGGTGATGACCAGGGTTCATGGGCGCCGGCAGCTCCTACATGTGCGTTCGCAAAATCAAGATGATGATGGAGGTCTGGGACGAACTGGTCCTGGCTGAACAAGAACAGATCATCGGACGCGACAAGATCCACGGCGCACCTTTGTCGGGCGGAGAAGAATTCACGAATCCGGACTTCGCGAAGGAAGGACAGCAGGGCAACCCACTGTTGGCTCCTCTGGCAGCTATCGCTCCGGACTCTCACGTCGCCATGATGAACCCGAATAACAACTCGGGACGACGCATGCTTCGTCGTGGATACAACTACCTCGGGCGTGGACTACTTGGGGCGTTTGATGCGGGTCTGTTCTTCGTCGCCATACGTGCGAAATCTGCAGAGGCTTTATCCCCGTTTTGGCGAAGATGAAGAGCGACCAGCTCACCGAGTACCTCAGCACTGGCATCGGGTGTGTCCTCATGTTCCCGGGTGTCAAAGAATCTGACGCCCTCGTGGGCAGAAACTCTTTGAGTAAGAGGGCATACGATGACTGATTCGAAATCAGACGGAAGAACACGCAAACATAGCGAGGCGCTTCCAATTTCGCAACGTCCGGCTCAAACGCTCCCGGACACTGGGTTCTCGCTCGCGTCGGCAAAGCGCGTTCTGCGTCCCGGCGGGCTGGAACTGACCCTCCAGATGCTGTCAATACGCGCCTGACCGGTCGCGCGTCGTCGAGTTCGCTCCGGACTTGGACGCACCGCAACGGGTTTCTCGCCGCGCGACCGGCCCTTTCGTACACAGGGATCAGAAAGACCCGGTCGCTGCAAAAGCAAGTTGCCGAGCTGGTTGGCGCGCGTGGGACAGTTGGCGACGCGGACGCTGCGGGAAACCGGCTTGGACGCGGGCAGTGCCGACGTAGTCGTGGGCGAGGCGATGCTCACCATGCGGGAGGCAAAGCTACGCGCGCGATCATTTCCGAGGTCAGTGCTGCGCTGCTGGCGCGTGGAGGACGCCGCGTTCGCGTGAGCTTGCCGGCGTCCGGCGGACGGCATTGACGAAGTGCACACGCGGATTCGTCAAGATCTTGCGCGTGCTATTCCCGCGAACCGCGCGCCCGCTGGACGCGCGAGGCAGTGGGGCAGGTTCTACTGGAGGAGTGCGGCCTCGTGGTTGAAAGCGTTCGAACCGCGCCATGGCTCTGCCAGTTTCTTCGCGCAATGTCCGCGATGAGGTTTTGCTGGTTTCGCGAGTCATCCGCAATGGCGTCGTCCGATCGGGATGCGCGCCCGTGTGCTAGGAATGCGGACTTCCGCACCCATCAAGACCAACGTGGTGACAATCGTGACTCGCAAACCACGAAGGAAACACCAATGACGTCCAGCACATACTCGATCTTGAGGCCTCGTGCCGATCAGAACGGTTCGCGATATTGCGTCGCAAGGATTCAGGTCAATGAGGGGCAACGGTTTCTCCTTTGATGGCTGCACGCGAGGAATACGATCAGTCCTCTCCTCGCTGACAAGGATAGAGATTCTCAGTGATCACATCTGAAATGCCCATCCTCCGGACGCCCAGGGGGCCCTGAAACGACCGCGCCACGGTCGCTGCAGGATTCTGCGCCCGGGAGATGTGAGTCCACTTTCGGAACGCGCTGCCTCGCTGCGCGCGCTTGAGCTTCACGATGGCGCTGTTCATGCGTTGGATTCGCGGCGATCGCGAGAAGCGAGCATTTGAAGGGTTGATCGGGCTGGGTTTGATGACGGCAGCTTCGTACGCCGATTCAGTCGACCGCGCTGCGGCACTGTCCAGACTCGCGCAGCCACGCCTCGGCAGACAGCATGTCCGGGCGACACGCCAATCGCGGCGAGGACGCGCACAGCCGCGGCTCGGCCCATTGAAAGGCGCTGCGCTTGAGACTGTTTCGGTGCGAATAACGATCGGACACAGGCGCGCATTTCACGATTTCGTCCAAGGAGTATGAAACCTTGTCGTCTGGTGATCAGCCGGCCAGTCCTCGAGATGCATCCGACCACGCGTCTGCCAGACGTACCCAATCTTCGACGGGCTGGCCCGTCAGACGCCAGCTACTTTGGTTACAGTGCTGCAGCTTGGTATATGTAGGGGCCGATCTTGGTCCGCGTGGCTGGACTGCACTCTTCTGCCCACAGCTTTGCAGCACAGCTCCGGAGAAATTTCGGTGCCCTAGAATCGACAGTAAAATCTCGCCACCCTGAGAGAGAACTGCGCAGGAAAGACACCACCAGCAGCAGAATCAGGTGCTGGATCATCGTCTCTGGGGACGCCGGTGATTGGCGGCGTGACTCATCTGGTCGCTCTGCACACTGTAGGTCACCAGCCCAGCGCAAGCTCAGAGAGATCACCAGTACCCAAGCGATAGCGCAGGTGATTTATGCAGGCGGAAAAGATAACGTTCCGTGCGAGAGACGCCCTGCCTGAACGTTCTCAAAGGTCACGCCATGGTCGTCGTGGCCATATCGGCGTAGGGGTGACTGGGATATCGGCCAGCATCTGCCGATGCAGCAGGAGTGATATCGATTTCCTTGAAGGGAGACCTGCCCAAGCTTTCGCACAGCGCAATCGCATTGGTCTTTGTTGCGCACGAAGTCGCAAAACCGGGAAGGTGTAGCCCAGAATATCTGTGCGCGGCGTCCCAAGAGGGTCCATCGACGCGAGGCTGCACAACGAAATGCGCGTTGGAATCGACCACCGAAAGCACGTCAATGACAATGCTGGGCTGTCGATTGCACTCTGAACCTTCCGCAAGTCCCGCAACCTGGATGTTGTAGGCCCTCGTAGCAGTCCTGTTCCAGCTGGTTCGGGTCGTCGACGAAGGGAAGCGATCGACCTCGCGTTCCAAACCCAGGATCCGTTCGCGGTGGGTTCATCTCAATGGCTTGTGCTGTAGGGGCGCGGGATTGCGAGGCCTCAAGCCATCTTTTGAGCGTTATCGGTGAAGAATTACTGGCGCGTACGCTCGGTGCGTGATGCTCAATATCAACGTCGGCGATGGTGATATATGGGTTCCTGCGCGAAACGCTGCGGCGTGCGTTGGCCGGCGCTAGCAGATATCAGGGTCTGCCCATCCGCACGGGCACGGTCGTTGACTCACCCGGGCCGGCTGCGGTGTCGTACGGCCAGAGCGCATGCGCAACGCGCGGAGGGTCGACTGTGCCAAGAGCTGGCGTTCATCGCCTGTCAGCGGTAGTAGAGCGCCCAGGTTGACGGCACAGTTGCGCCTGGGGCGCGGAGAGATGCGGGGTGACGGGAACCACGCGTCTTCCGCAGACCCACGCACACACAGCCCCGGATGTCGGTCACGTCGATTGCGACGGTGCGGGCAGGCAGCGAGACGTCACTCCGATAGCAGGAGCTCTGTTGCCCACACGGAGCTCGAAGAAGATCGTTATCAGCTCTCGGCGGAGTCACGAAATGACGCTGTAGCACCTGAACTGGTTCGGAAGGTAGGACTTTCGGGATGACGGGCAAGTGCGCGGCCTCGTGATTGCAACCGCGCGCAATTGTAGAGGGCTGCTCCTTGCGCAGTGGCGCGCCGACGCGACGATCAGAGAAGATCACTTTGCGCTGGCAGCAATGATGGTGGTCAGCGCGCGCTCGACCCTCATCAAGAAGAACATCTTGAAGGAGAAGATCGTCGATCCGCATGCGAAACGTCACAACTCAGGGAAGAGCGCGATCGAGACGTCGCGTTCATCCGCAGCTTCGCGCGCGGCTGCGATGATTTTCTTCGGCATTGGCGGTGGCTGTGCCCAGGGTTGTTTCGAGAGCGTCACTGCCGCACGCGTGCGAAGCCCTGGTCGTAAAGGGACTGGAAGTTCATGGCTTTCCTCCTGGGTCGCTAGGGCTGTGTCGCCCTACTTGAGGCTTTGCGCCTCTCGAGGCCTGTAGCCAGCAGTGTGCTCTAGTCCAGTTCCTTCATCAGCAGCCTTCAAAGACTGAGCGACGTCCGCGGATGAGTGAGATCCGCGTCAGCGTCGGCGTTTGCTGGTGTCACGTGCCCATCAAGCACCAGGTGTGAACCCGAGAAACGGTTAGTCATCCCGCAGCGGGATAGACGACCAGAATGTTCCAGCGCGATTAAAGAGATCGGCGACGATCGTCGAACGGCGCCGCACGACTCGTTCGCGCTCACTATGACGATGTCGACGGGCACGTGCGTGGCGGCGCACGGATTGCAGTTGACCAGCTCTTCAAATGCCCGGGAATCGCGGGAAGCGAATAGCCCGCGCCGCAAGCGGCTTTGAAGGGCCTCCCACTCCGTCGACGCTGGGCTGATGCGTGAGCCGGCACGCTGGTGAAGACCCATCGATATTTTGGGTAATGACGCCTGCGAAGCCCATCTGCCTGAGAGCGTGGCAAGTGCGCGGTGGGCACCACGTGCCCGACCGTTTCGCGCCTCATGAAACCACTGCAATAGGGCGGGATGAACCGAAAAGAAATCGATACTGGAGGACCTGCTCGCGAGTTGTGCGCCTCTGCGCGGTAGACGCCACGCGCCTCAGGAAATCTGGAATTCCTGACTCCGTGGGGCGCGCGCCCGAAAAAGACCGTCCCAGAAGGAGAGTGCGAATCCAATTCGATCAGGGTTGAAATGTCGTGGTCACCCGCACCTTTGTCGTTCGATACCTTCACGAATACGCCGAGGCCGGGTGCACATGGCAGCCCCGGCCTCGCAGTCAGGATGAAAGTCATGTCTAAATACCGCAGATCAGCGGCGTGAGAGCCTGACGCGTCGCCAGCTCCTCGTTAGGTAGACAACCATGACGGTAACAGAGGAAATCATCGGTCGAGAAATGGTCGTTGCGGCAGAGAGACGTATGGTTGTTCCTACCCCGTCATTGATGCGCACACCGAAGAGGGGAGGGAGGCGCTCGCAGACATACGCGTACGCAGATCCGCATCGTTCTCGCCAATGCCGGCGGTGAAGGTCATGACATCCAGGCCATTAGGATTCGGCGGTGCCAAGGAGCCGATGTGCACTTTGATGATGCGGGTGACGTAGATATCCAGAGCGAGGCGCGCACGTAGCGCGCGCCTCTGTCGCTAGTAATCGACCATGTGGCGAACTGGCGCGCATATCGTTCTCTCCGGGTCGCTGCCCTTGAGGCCCGATCGCGTGTTGAAGAGGTCATCGACTTCGTCAGCGGCGCTCCAGCCGGTCTGACGCTGCAGGTGGAAAACGACGGCGGGGTCGATATCGCCGGTGCGGGTTCCATGACCAAGCCCCTCGAGAGGGGTCAGGCCCATCGAGGTGTCGATCGGACGCCAGCCTTGACCGCGGCCACTTCGATGCGCCATCGCGGAGTGGAGGACGATCTGGCGTAGAGCATCTGTTTTCGCAAGAGGCGGAGCGCTGACCCCGAGACGTACTGGTGCGAAAGTGCCGTGAAGCGCCGTGGCGGCGCACCGCGTACTTCGGCGACTTCCTGCTTGAGCGCGTGTCGCAGTCTCTCTCGAAGACGCTGGAAGAAAGCGGTATCGAAAACTGCCACGTGAGGGTGCTCGGTGCATGAGCCGCGGCAACGTCGATGCCGCGGGTGCTGAGGTTGTGCAGGAGCCAAGGCGCGCACGCTCATCGATCAGGTCACGGACTTTCTCGTCGGTGCATCAGTGCCAGTCCGTCGAAGTACTTACCACCCTGAACGATTCGCGGTGACCAACGGCAGCAATGTTGGCCTCGGCAAAGAGAAGAGCCACCTTCGTCAAAGAGCGCAGAGACTTCACGCATGCCAACTTCATACGGTCGGCAATGGGTTCGTTCACATCAGACGACTTTTTCGCCGTACTTGTGCGCGGTTGATGCCCTCAGATTCGCCGCCGATGCGCTTCAACGAGGCCCTTTGGCGTGCGTCACCATTATCGCCGACAAGCTGGTATTTGATGGAGGAAGAACCAGAGTTATTAACGAGAACGGCGGTCGGTCGCGTCATACCTTCCTTGGGAGTGGCTGGACGACTCGGAACGCTGATCGAAGCCGGAGGTCGTCCGCCCGGGATTGTTGTGGGCAGTTAACTGAATTTTACTCGCGTCTATTACGCGGAGCGTGACTCGAGGTGCGTGGATTGCCCACACCCTCGAGAGTCGACCAGCCCTGTGCCTGAACGGCTGTCAAGGCGACGGTGCTGAGCACGTCTTCAACCAGCGACACCGCGTGAGAGGTCGTTCACGGGCTTGTTGAGTCCCTGCAAAACCGGGCCAATGCGCAACGGCGCCGGACGAACGCTGAACGGCTCGCACAATATTTCCGTGCAAGCGAGCGAGGGAAGATGAAGACATTCGCGCATTGCTCGCGGCGACGAGTCAGGCGCAGCTTGACCGAGGCGACGGCCTCGTCCAACGGAAGCGTCGAACTGGATCGGTCCCTCAAGCCGCCCGCTCAGGCTGCTCTCTGCAAGGCGTGTGGCCTGACGCGGCATGCGTGACGTCGACGCGCGGAGCGAGAGCGCCCGAGTGGTGCATGGCAGCCTTCGGGTCGAGGCCGAACTGGCAGCGCAGTCGCGGCCGAGGAAATCGCGATATCCGCCAGCTGCTCGGGGGTCGGGTTGTTGACGGCGTGACCCGCCGAATGCCCACACGCGATCCTTCAGCGCAGCATGAGGAAAGACCGAAGAAACGATCGAGACACCGGGCGGCTCGCGATCTGAAGCGAAGGACGATGGTGTGAGCAGGTGGTGTGGATGGCGCCGACACCATGCCGTCGGCGTCGCCCATGTGAATCGCATCGTCGCCAAGCAGGGTCGTCGCGAACCTTATCGGAGCCTGCTCAATGAGTCACGCCCTTTCTTTGCGCGCAGGCGCAAACTTCTTCGGCGTAGCGCTCACGCGTATGCGGGATCGTCGACGGAAACGACGCTGGCTGCCAGGGCGACATCCCGCTCAAGCTCCGCTGCTCGTGCGCGCTGATCGCCTGAGCATCGCCAGAAACGCAATGCAAGCCGGGCAATTCCGCGCTCAAGAACGACGCGGCTGCACGCCGGACGACGCTCTCGGGTTCGCTGGGCAAGACGATGCGCGCTTGCGGTTGGAGCGGCGCGTTCGATGAGGGTGCTGCCCAGGAGAGGGAAAGGGATATCAACCTGCATTGCCTCAGCGCCGAGGCCGCTTCCAGAGTTTGTGCGCTGACGTGCTGCAGAACGGGCGAGTCACCGTCTGAACGTGCGAGGCCATGCGAGGGAAGAGCGACTGCGACCAGGCGGGTTGCGCGCTGGCGTGCGCGGCGCTCAAGAACTTCAATCGCGCGCTGAACGAGCTCCGGGCGATGCGCCTCGGTGCTGCGCGGCGATCACGCGCCATCTGCTGAAGCTGCGACGTCGAGGTTCCAGCCCATGTGCCGAAAGTTGACACGGTTTCGGGAGGCAATAATGAGGACGATGTCTTCTGTGTGAGAGCGGATATCGACGCAAAGGCCGGACAGCTGGAGGTGATGGCCTCGATTGTTGAGGTGCCACCGGCGTCACCCGTGCCAGCGTTGATGAGGGACAAGCTTGGCGAAGTCGTCACTGACCCGTGAGGCGGCTTCGCCGCAATGACGATAAAACGGGCGGTCACGTCTGCTCCTTTGCGTGTTGGGTCTAGTCGTACGGCTGTTTGGTCGGAAACCAAGCCAACGGGACTATGGTAGCCTCCCGTGTTCGAGTGCGTCGCGCTCATCGGTGACACCGCGACAGGCTGTGCGTTATGGAAGAGGAATCCTCCAGGATCGACAGGTGGAAATTGTCGACGCTTCAGCGAGCGCGTTGCTCTTGTTGATCCTCTCCCGCGCGGCGATGCGCCGTCCTGGTGCAGTGATGAATCATCCGCACAAAGCGGTTCTCGTACTCAGTGGGAGACCATGTTCATCATGTGCGGCGATGCGCGCGGTGTGGCCTGGTCGCCCGCGTGGTTTGCTTCACACGTCGTCGGTGGGCCGATGTTGGGCCTCTGTCGCTCTTGAGCGCCGTCGGTACTTCTCTCCCTACACCGCAACGGCCTCGGCTAATGTGACCCAGCAACATGTTTCCATATTGTGGGCAATTATGACTTCTTGTTCTAAACCCGAGACTCTTGCCAAGTCCGTAATCAACTCACACAAGAGGTTTATGCAATGAGAGTTCCTCGGAACAAAGCGGCATCCTTTTATGGCAGTGCTGGCAGCTATTGTTTTGGCTGGTCCTCGGCTCTGTCACCGTCGGTGGATCCCTGATTATGCCCTCCGCTCTGGGCAAATGTGTTGCTCGTCACTTTCTCTAGCAATTTTGGCCAGTTCCTCTCCTTCTCTATTCCGCTGATCATCATCGGCCTAGCACCCCTGCAATCGCAGACCTCGGTAGGGAGCCAGCCTTTGGCTGACTACTGCCGCCTCTTTGCCTACGCCTCGACGATGTTCGCTGGTTTTCGAGCCTACGGCGTATGCGCGTACTTCTTCCCGAAGGTTCTGTGCGGGCAGCTGACTCCAGGTCGAAACTCCGACGAAGTTCTCAAGACCTACTTCACCATCGAAAGTGCCTCCGGTCGTTGGCGTGATGACCGCGCTCTGCTGTCCTTCGTTATTGGAATTGGCCTGTCCTTGGTGCCCGGGCGTTCTGCGTAAAGGGATTCATTGAGTTCCGCGCAATCATCACCCGCTTGATCGAGAAACATCATCGTTCCGCTGCTTCCTCTGCACATCTTCGGTATCTTCTTGAAACCTGACCTGCACCGGAGCGCAGTGCACATTGTGCGCACACTCATCCGCGTCGTCGTGATCAGTGACTCATCCTCGAAGTTGTCATTCTGCTGACCCAGTACTTTCGTTGCCGGCGCCACTGGACGCGTCAAC